>Ga0180216_1001090_pt1 | contig 25070 bp, 21 predicted proteins | sample eDN3rd37CBELigMG_FD_128879 | JGI IMG/M metagenome (GOLD analysis project Ga0180216, IMG submission 128879) | Enriched Miracle-Growth compost microbial communities from Emeryville, California, USA - eDNA 3rd pass 37_C BE-Lig MG (version 2)... ... | reverse complement strand
TTATTCGAATGGGCAACAGACGGACCAGGCTTCTTAGGTGATGAGCCTTATGAGACACTCGGTGAAAAGCTATCCTTGCCGCCGTTTTTAGAGCCGCAGCGCGAGCAGATCGAACGATTAGTTCGACCGATAGACACCGTTCGCAGTACGTTGAAGCTGGAGAAGGAATATTTATAATGGGGGAAGCTTCATGTGAATAGAAGCTTTCAAACCGTATTGGAGATGAAATATATGAAGAAGCATACTGCTGGCATACACCATATTACCGCCATTGTCGGGCATCCACAGGAGAATATCGATTTTTACGCAGGTGTGCTTGGCTTGCGTTTAGTGAAGCAAACCGTTAACTTCGATGATCCAGGCACCTATCATTTATACTTTGGGGATGAAGCTGGAAGTCCAGGGACGATCATCACGTTTTTCCCATGGGCTAACGCACATCCTGGGGTCATTGGCGATGGTCAGGTTGGAGTTACGACGTATGCCATTCCTGTCGGCGCACTTGAATATTGGAAGCAACGTCTAACGTCTTTTAACATTCCTTATGTCGTGGCAGAGCGATTTGGCGAAACCTTGCTGCAGTTTGACGATGTTCATGGACTGCATATCGAGCTGGTCGAGCGTGAAGAAGGTCCGTTAAATCACTGGACATTCGGAGGAGTTACGAAGGATGTAGCTATTAAAGGCTTCGGTGGTGCAGTGCTCTATTCCAGTCGTCCGCAGCATACAGCGACTGTACTGTCCGATGTGCTTGGACTTCAAGCAATTGGAACGGATGGGGTATATGCTAGATATGCTTCTACTGCACAGATCGGCAACATCATCGATATAAAAATGACCGAGGGTCAGCTTGGTAAGATGGGGCCAGGCACCGTCCACCATATCGCTTGGAGAGCGGAGGACGATCAAGATCAACGCTCATGGCAGGAGTTCGTATCGAGCTTTGGCTTGCATGTGACAGATGTGCGAGATCGCAACTATTTCAATGCAATTTATTTCCGCGAGCCGGGCAGCATTCTGTTTGAGATTGCGACCGATCCGCCAGGATTTGCTTATGATGAATCGCCAGAGACGATGGGCAGCAAGCTAATGCTGCCGGTACAGTACGAGCAGCACCGTGACCGCTTAAAGCAAATGCTTCTTCCAATTGAGGTGCGAGAGCTAACGAGTGATTGATACGTATCTGCACAGGAGCATAAGCTATTGACTCAGAATGCATCAGTCAGAACGTGTGATATACTGATGAAAAGTTAAACAGGAAATATCGAATGAAAACAGGAGCTAGCATGGTATAGCTCCTGTTTTGTGCTATATAGCGGTAAACTCTACGAAGCGTTGATTGAGCGCGAGCATCGGTTCGCGTTATGATGGAGAGGCTGGAGGTGAATGAACGGTGGATTGCGTAAAAGTCGGTGCACTAATTCTTCAATTACGAAAAGAAAAAGGAATGACGCAGAAGCAGCTAGCCGATCAGATGAATATTAGCGATAAAACAATATCAAAATGGGAACGCGGCCTAGGCTGCCCTGATGTGTCCTTGCTAAGTGAGCTGGCTGCGATATTGGGCGTTCATGTCGATAAGCTATTAGAAGGGGATCTAAAACCTAATGAACAGGATCGTGGAAATATGAAATCAATTAACTTTTATGTATGCACAGATTGTGGGAATGTCATGACGAGTACTGGCCATCCAACACTATCCTGCTGCGGTAGAATCGTAGAACCACTCAAGGCTCAACCTGCAGAGGCTGAGCATCAAGTACAAGCAGAAGCGGTAGACAATGACTATTATATGACGCTGGAGCATGAGATGAGCAAGGAGCATTATATCTCCTTCGCAGCGTTCGTTACGTATGACCGTATGAACCTCATTAAGCTGTATCCGGAGCAGAATGCAGAGTTCCGCATGCCGATTCAGACTCGCGGTACGCTTTACTTCTATTGTACAAAGCATGGCTTGTACAAGCAGGATTTTATAAAATCGAAGAAGGTTTAATGACAGACGATAAGACATGATTATGCTCGTATGCAAGCTACAAAGAAGGATATACTAAACCTGCATGTTTACATCATGATGCTACCGGAGGAATGAACGATGGCAGTATGTCCTTTATGTAATGCACTACGGCAAATAAATGATGAATGTCCGGTATGCCGTGCTCAGATGACCGATGCAGGCAAAGTTAGCGATTTTCTTGACCCTTACGGTCATTATAATGATGACGAGACCGTGAAGATGGGGGATGGCTATCCTCATACGGCTAATGAACCGGTATGTCCTCATTTGCTAGTATGTGAGAGCTGTGGTAAAGATCAAGTAGCGTTTATTGCATACGAAAATTAACGACAAAAACATAGGACAGTCATTCTAAAAAGGGTACGCCAATTCAACTGCTGCTGAATTGGCGTACCCTTTAATTATGGGGATTGGTCATCTGGATCATGCTGCTCATTGGATACATCTGATTCAATAGAAGAATCGGGAGTAAAAGCAATTAAATTCACGGTTCTGCCTAGCTGTTGTTCAATTTTTTGTTCAAGCTGTTGAAGATCTTCAAGCAGCTCTGGTTGATCGTTCAGATCTGCAAATGAATATTGCTCTCTCATTAGGTTTTCCTCACAGTCGATGATTGAGTTTAGCTGTCATTATTGTTTACAGCAAGCGCTCGAATATTCGTCAAAAACATAGCAATTTATATCAAAACGATCTTGTTCGGATACGTTATGATAAGGATGAGGTGAGCGAATGAAATATAGTAACGTTACGCAGCGAACCATTCAATATATTGAGGAGCATCTGACCAGCAGCTTATACTTAGACGACTTTTCAGAGCTAGTAGGATATTCAAAGTTTCATCTGACACGGATATTTAAGCAAGAAACAGGCCTAGCCATTAGTGAATATATTCGAGTACGAAGGCTAGCCCTTGCAGCGATGCTGCTTATGCACACGGATGAGCCGATACTCCATATTGCTATTGAGCTGCAATTCCAGTCACAAGAAGCATTTACTCGATCATTTCGTGAGCTGTATGCGATGCCACCAGGTAAATATCGAAAAATAATGAGCACGTTAATTGGAACGGAGGACAATGGTATGAGCAATGATGACAAGCAAGCAAAAGGTTGGTTTTTAAGTGGTTCACATCCAGGGAGTTATGCTTTTGGCGTAGATGAAAAGATTTTTCATTCAGGAAAAAAATCAGGCGTTCTATATTCGATAGAGGAAGTGGATGAGTCTGGAGGCCAATTCGGTACAATGATGCAAAGCTTTCTTGCAGATGATTATAAAGGCAAACGTATCAAAATGTCCTGCTATTTGAAATCGGAGAATGCGGCACGATGTGCAGCATGGTGCAGAGTGGACAGTGCTGCTGGCGATCCAATTCAATTTGATAATATGGAGAATCGACCAATCGTTGGCTCTACGGATTGGAACCATTATTCAATAGTGCTCGATGTGCCTGCAGAAAGTGCGTCGATTCACTTCGGGGTGCTGCTTATCGGCAAGGGTAAGGTATGGGCAGACGGCTTTAAGTTTGAAGCAGTCGATCATCGAACACCAGTAACCAATATGATGGCACTAGACGCACTTCCGAAGCAGCCATCCAACCTTGATTTTAGTGAGTAAACAAAACCCTCCTGCTGGCCAAGGTCAGCAGGAGGGTTTTGTTGAATCAAATCAACTACAGCGCATTGCATCGTAATCAAAGTCGGACTTTTTGAATATCCTCGATCTAATCAAGTTCAAAAAGTTCGGCTTTCAGTACCGAGAAGATGGAGGGCTAGTAGAAAACGAGGAGCACAGCGTAGGTACCACTACGTGAGCACCTAAAATGTTTTCGTAGAAAACATACTACGGAAGCATAACCTTTCGGTAGCACTACATATTCGATGTCGAATAAACGACAACGGATTACCTCGTAATTAAAGCTGGACTTTTTGAACATCCTTGCAAATGTAGTTTAGAAAGTTCGGCTTTCAGTTCCAAGAAGATGACTGGATACTAAAAAGCGAGGAGCACAGCGTATGTTTTTAATACGTGAGCACCTAAAATGTTTTCGTAGAAAACATACTACGGAAGCATAACTCTTCGGTAGCACTACATATTCGAAGTCGAATATGCATCAGCGCTATACATCGAAATCAAAGTCGTACTTTATAAACATCCTTTCAAACGAGTTTGATGTGTGCGAGCTTAAACTGCTTCTCCTGCAACTCATAGCTCATCTCCAGCATACCGATTGTAAGGGTAGGAGCAACCTGCAGTGATAACGATACGATAAGCTGACCGTTTTCGATTCGATATGTCGTTGTTTTGCCGACAACAACCTCTTCGAACCACATCGCAGCTTCATCGTGCTTGAAGGTATACGTATAGGTTTTATTCTGTAGTTTTAAAGTATAGTGTTGCTCGCTATCGATCTCTTCTACGGAAGATTGCAGCTTGTCCTTCAGATCTACGGATGGATTAGGTGCGGTAATTTCTGAAAAATCTTTACGTAGAATATGGATTTGTGTGTCAATAACACCTGTTCCGTAGCCTTTTGTTAGGAATAGATAGATCTCATCCTGTTGATCTTGATTGAGATCGTCCACAATAAGCTTGGGGTAGTATTCTGGATCGGCAACGTTTTGCCATTGGTACGTTTTCGATTTATCATCTATATGCACGGTGATAGGTACAATAATCTCTGCATCTTTTTGAAGTGCTCCGGTAACAGAAATTCCATTATTTTCTATAAGTAGAATGTCAGATTCAATTTGATCAACCGTTAATGGTACTTCCGAAGGCTGATTTTGCGCTTTATTAGCAGGTGTATTATTTACAGCGCTTGAACAGCTCGATAATATGATGCCTAAGAAGCCAAGCACGATTACCGTTTTTGTAAGCTTGGACAAGGAGAAATACCCCTTTCTAGGTTAAAGTTTTCTATAATCATAACATACCCCGATATTAGACTAACAAATGTTACGGAAAGTTGCAAAATACAGTGAAATCAACCTATCTCACCTTAATTTATTCTACAAAATGCTACTAAAGTCCTTTATTTATTCGCTTTTTTCACAATGAAGTAACATAATTTAGCGGCAAGAAAAAAGGATGGATCTCTCCGTCAGCTCACAATGACGAGAAATCCATCCTTTTTATATACCGAGAAGCTTAGAAGCTTCTAGCTTCAGCATTAGCTTAATTACTGCCTGCAGCTGCTTCAACTTCACTTAGTGCAATACCAAATGCATTTGCCAGACCTTCACCATATGCAGGATCAGCCTTGTAGCAGTTGTTGATATGGCGCAATTTGATATCCTTCGTTGTTCCTTGCATAGCAGCTACCGTGTTAGCGAACAGTCTTTGCTGCTCTTCAGCGGATAGAAGATTGAACAATTTACCTGGTTGCTCGTAGTAGTTGTCATCATCCTCACGGAAGTTCCAATGATCTGCAGCACCGAATAGGTCAAGAGCAGGCTCTTGATGCTCTTTGCTGCTTTCATTTTGATTATAGCTGTTTGGAGCGTATGGAACGCTTGGATTGTTCTGATATACACGACCAGCACCATCACGATGGAACGGGCAGAAGTTTGCAACGTTTTTCGGATAGTTTACTGGAATTTGCCAGTAGTTTGTTCCTAGACGATAACGTTGAGCGTCACCATAAGAGAACAGACGACCTTGAAGCATTCTATCAGGTGAGAAGCCGATACCTGGTACTACGCTCGCAGGAGAGAATGCTGCTTGCTCTACGTCGATAAAGTAGTTTTCAGGGTTACGGTTAAGCTCAAGCACACCAACCTCGATGAGAGGGAAGTCTTTTTTATACCATACTTTTGTTAAGTCAAACGGATTGTATGGCATATTGTTCGCTTGCTCTTCAGTCATCACTTGAATGTACATTTTCCATTTAGGGAAATTGCCCTCTTCAATTGCGTTGAATAGATCTCTTTGATGAGATTCACGGTCTTGGCCGACAACTTTCGTTGCTTCCTCATCGGTTAAGTTATGAATGCCTTGCTCGCTGCGGAAGTGGAATTTAACCCATACACGCTCATTGTTTTCGTTGTACATGCTGAACGTATGGCTTCCGAACATATGCATTTGACGATAGGAAGCAGGGATACCGCGGTCACTCATAACGATCGTAACCTGATGAAGTGCCTCTGGAAGGCTAGTCCAGAAATCCCAGTTCGCTTGAGGGTTATGCATATTTGTTTTAGGGTCGCGCTTTACAACGTGATTAAGATCAGGGAAACGCTTAGGATCACGGAAGAAGAATACTGGTGTGTTGTTACCTACGATATCCCAGTTGCCTTCTTCAGTGTAAAACTTAATCGCTGTACCACGAATATCACGCTCAGCATCAGCGGCACCACGCTCACCCGCCACAGTAGAGAAGCGAATAAATACATCGGTTTGCTTGCCGAGTTCTGAGAAGAGCTTTGCCTTTGTATATTTAGTAATGTCGTTAGTGACTGTAAATGTACCGAAAGCACCGGAGCCTTTAGCATGCATACGACGCTCAGGAATAACCTCGCGATCAAAATGAGCCAGCTTTTCAAGAAGCCATACATCTTGAAGTAGAACCGGTCCACGAGGACCTGCTGTTAATGAATCATCGTCGTTAGCCACAGGAGCACCAAATGCTGTTGTAAGTTTTTTATTAATATCTGTCATGCTAATCCCTCCCGAAATAATTTATAAATGAACTTATACTAAGTATTATATTATATTTAGTCTAAAAGTAAAATGAAAATCTGATGATATTTCAAGAGAGATAATGGAAACTGTAAAAAGCGAGTAGATATGTAATAGATATGAAAATAGACTGAGAATGAGATTGAGATAGATCAAGTTAGCTTGAACATAGCTTGAAAACAGTTGGCGGTTATTTAAGATCGGTAACGATGCTTAAGAAGTGTTAAGAAATAGTAAATGGTTTGATGGATTGATGAATGACAGTCTAATGAATGGAAGTGCTGTCTTACATTGAAGGTAAAAGTACATCGAAGGTGAACGTATGTATAAAGCTAGAAAGCTAATCTTATACTTTAGTCAATTAGAAGAGAAATACATAAGGAATAGAAGCTATATTCCATAGAGAGTATCGTAGAGAAGGTAAAATGAAAAGAAGGGTACAAGCCCATGTCTTTACTATAAACGAAAATCACCACAGCTTCTAGGCTGAACTTTGTATATAAATGTTGAATTCAAATGTAAAAAAAGTGATAATCCGACATCCTTCTACGATCACCATAATAGTAATCATAAATTGGGAATGAATCTAGAAGCGACAGCTACAGCTACAGTCCATGACACTGGTCTAACGATAGCACTGTAACCTCGTAGGAGTATGTATCGTCTAGACTTATAACATCGGAATTTTAGATGAAGGTGAAGTTCCTGAATAGGAGTTGAGGATATTGAAAAGGAAGCTCGCTATACTATTGATCGTTGCAGTAGTACTGATCATTGCCTTGTTCAGCTGCGGAGGTCGAGGAATTCTATATCTAAATCCAATAAAAGGCGTTCCACAAGCTTCGATTGACTGGGTGGATTTTGTTAAGCTAAAGAATAATCAGTACACAGGGCTGCATAATGCGATAATCGCTGACCCTGCTTTAGTAACGGATGAGGTCGTTGGTGAGGTGAAATTTAAAGTAGCAGACATCGTGACCAATGCTAGCTATCGCATTCAGCCAGGAGATGCAGCTTATCTCGACATTGGCACGAAACTGTATCGGGTAGAAGGCTACGATACCTCTGTGCTGATTGCAGCCATTGATGAGCGTAGCATTAACGGTTACCGTCTATATGTAGCCAATGACCAGCGGGATCCATTCAAAACAAGCTTTCGCGAAGGCATGAAGAAAAATATTGAAAAGATAGAGTGGTATAGCCTCGAGGATGGGAAAGCTCCTTTAGTTGTACTTGATGCAGCTCGAAGTAACGAGCTCGTTACGTTGCTTCAAGAAGGTGAGCCAAAGCTTAGCTCCAATAACAATAATGGCTATCAACAGAATTATTATAAACTATACATCTTCAATGGCGAGCCCATTGCCTATTCCTATACGATGCTCGACAACGGCCTACAGGTATTATTTTACGGCTATGACGAGCCGGTCGTGCTAGATGAATCGATTCGGGAGTGGATGAACCATTTTCAAGCAGTACATTGAGCGTTTACCCAGCAATTTTTGAAGCTGTTCGCTTAAAAGTCATCATATTGGCATGAAAATGTTTATCAATTGTGATATTTTCTCGCGCTAAATCCTTTATAATAGAGGAAATATGATGATAAGGACATGGTTAGATGAGAAATCAAAAACTTCCAATACGTTTTTTACGTTTATTTGGTCTTATGGATGGCTTATCCTTGCTTGTGCTGCTATGCATCGCTATGCCTCTTAAATATTGGGCTGGTATGCCACTAGCCGTTACAATCGTTGGTGCGATTCATGGATTTATATTTACTGTTTATGCGATTTCCATCGTTGTTGCGCAGCTGTTTATACGATGGAAGCCCTATTGGAGCTTGCTCGCAGTTCTTGTAGCATTTATTCCACTTGGAAACTTTGTGTTCGATCGGTACTTGAAAAAGCATGAAGAGTCCTTGCTTGCAAAGCCGATACCGTTACTATGGGTCGTGTATAGCATTATATTTTTCACCTTTATTGATCTGTTTACGCAATTGCCCGTTATGAGTACCTTTGCAGAGTCGTTAGGAGCTTCACTGACCGTTGCAGGCTTTATCGTAGGGGCATATTCACTGGCTAATACAGGTGGAAATATATTAGCGGGATTCTTTACAGACCGCTTCGGTGCATTTAAGATGCTGACGGTTGGGCTGGTCGGAACAAGCATACTTCTTGTATCCTATAGCTTTGTAAGCACACCAGCTGCGCTGTTAACGGTTCGATTTATTCACGGGTTTATCGGAGGCTTTATCGTACCGGCTGCCTTTACCTTTGTAGCGAATCAGAGTAAGGCAGAGAAGGCTGGTAGTCAAAATGCAGTGACGGGCGCATTTGTAGGGATTGCGGCCATTGTTGGTCCAGCCTTTAGCGGGATCGTAGCAGCGAGAACGTCAGCTCCAACCGTATTTATATGCGTGGCTGTGTTTGGAATACTGCTTGCGATCGTTACGTTAATTTACTTGCGTAATATCGTATTTAACAAGGAGAAGAAGGAATCACAGCCATTTACATGGAATCGTCCGGTGGTCTTCTCTTTCTTAGGCGCTTTTCTACTTATGTTCTCACAAGGGGCGCTAGCTTATTTGCTGCCGCTGCGTGTAGCACAGTTCGGCTACGACTCTAGATTTAGTGGAACGCTGCTAAGTGTGTTTGGTCTAGTCGTTGTATTTATCTTCGTAATGAGGACTAAAAATTTATTCGACCGTATCCCTGCGCATTACAGCTTAATTGTAGGGCTATCCTTACTAGGCATTAGTCAGCTTTTGCTCGCAATGATTGAGAGTGTGAGTGTTTATTACGGAGTGCTCGCATTATATGGTGTCGGCTTCGCTTTCTTGTTCCCTTCCATTAATGTACTGCTCATGCGCGGCACGAACAATGAGAACAGAGGTAAGGCTTACGGATATTTCTATGCATTCTTCTCCTTAGGAGTTGTTGCAGGCTCTTCAGGCTTAGGTCTGCTGCAAACTTCCATTGAGACGCTATTCATCGTTACAAGTGTTTTACTGCTATTCGGTGCACTGTTTGTGCTTCTATTGAAGAAAGCAACAGGAGCTGTGCTGCAGCACTCGATAAACAAATAACAAGCAATGTAAACAAATGATCTTAATAGGCATGGAACGGCACTTGTGCTATGTTCCTGCCTATTTTTTTAACCTTTTTTCGCATGCTGCATATAGTTTTTTCAGAAGTCACTTTAAGAGTAGGAAAAAGGGAGGCGTTTGCTATGGCGCAATGGCCATATGATCCGTTTCGTCAGTTGAGCCAATTTAGGCATGAAGTAGATAGCATATTCCAGGAATTCTCTTCGATAAGCCGTGACTATCTTTTTGGGAGTGTTCGTGTAGATGTATACGAAACAGCCGATGAAGTCATTGCGACCTGTGATCTACCTGGTATAGAAAGTAAAGAGGATGTGCAGATCAGCATCGATAACCATATGCTGCATATTAAGGGCACGTTGAAGCGCTCGAATCAAGGGAAGGAAAGACATACGCATAGACAGGAGCGGGTTGTTGGCCGCTTTGAACGTGCGGTATCGCTGCCTTGCGCTGTGTCTCAGGATGGGATTAGTGCAGTATATAAAAATGGTGTGCTTGAAGTGAGGATGCCAAAGCTTGCAGACGAGCAAAGGAAAAGCATCGATATCGAGTTTTATTAATCGTATATATTATTAAACTCCTAAACGATACATCCTGCTAAGCAATGCGTAAGAGAACAAATACCCCTTGAGCTCATTCGAATGAATCCAGTTCGAAGCTCAAGGGGTGTTTTGTTTTAAATCGAAGTAGTTAAATTTTTATAAAAACTGGTTAATTCATTCGAAATACATAAACTGGAACCCTCGGTACAATGGGGATGAATTCAAATGAAAGAGGGGATCGTCGAGATGAAAAAAATGTGGTTAAGTGTGCTCGTTGTTATGCTGGCTGTCGTATTGGCTGCATGCGCTGGAAATGGTCAAAAGGAAAGCAACGGTGGAAGCAATGGCGGCAGCAGTAATGGTGGAAGCAAGGGCAGTGTTGGGCTTGCAATGCCAACAAAGTCGTCTGAGCGCTGGGTGAATGACGGGGCGAACATGAAGAAGGAATTTGAAGCGCTTGGCTATTCAGTAGATTTGCAATATGCAGAGGATGTCATCGAGAACCAAGTCTCTCAGATCGAGAACATGATTACGAAGGGCGTTAAGGTGCTTGTCATCGCAGCGATCGACGGTGAATCGTTAACGGATGTACTGCAAAAAGCAGCGGATGAGAATATAGCAGTTATCGCATATGACCGACTTATTCGCAATTCCGAGCATGTTAGCTACTACGCAACCTTCGATAACTTTAAGGTTGGTGTACTGCAGGCCTCCTACCTAGAGGATAAGCTTGGTTTGAAGGATGGCAAAGGTCCATTCAATATCGAGCTGTTTGCAGGCTCGCCGGATGATAACAATGCATACTTCTTCTTTAACGGTGCGATGAGTGTGCTACAGCCATATATCGATAGTGGCAAGGTAGTCGTTAAGAGCGGTCAAACAACAATGGAGCAAGTTGCAACGCTGCGCTGGGATGGAGCTACAGCTCAAGCGCGAATGGATAACCTGCTAAGTGCGAATTACACAACAGAGGATGTTCATGCTGTATTGTCGCCTTATGACGGTATTAGTATCGGAATTATCTCTTCATTGAAAGGCGTAGGCTATGGTACAGCGGATAAGCCAATGCCGATTATTAGCGGTCAGGATGCAGAGCTTGCTTCCGTTAAGTCAATTGTTGCTGGTGAGCAGACATCTACAATATTTAAGGATACGCGTGAGCTGGCTAAGGTCGCTGTAAGTATGGCAGAGGCTGTGCTAGAAGGTAAGGAAGCGCAAATTAATGATACAGAAACATATGATAACGGCGTAAAGGTTGTTCCATCGTTCCTACTGGAGCCTGTATCGGTTGATATCGAGAACTATAAAGAGGTGCTGATTGATTCCGGCTACTACAAGGAAAGCGATCTGAATTAATCAACGATAAGCAATGAACGAATGATTTAGCGCACATGCTGCGCTAAATCATTTCTGTCTCACTGAGTATAACGACAGGAGTGTGAGTACAGTGTCTGATTATATATTGGAAATGCGAAGCATTACGAAGGAGTTTCCAGGCGTCAAGGCGCTTGAAAACGTAAATTTGCAGGTAAAGGAAGGCGAAATACACGCCTTAATGGGAGAAAACGGCGCGGGCAAATCTACCCTGATGAAGGTGCTGTCAGGTGTGTACCCAAGCGGCTCCTATGAGGGAGAGATACTTTTTAAGGGACAGCTCTGCCAGTTTCGCACGATTACGGACAGCGAAGCGAAGGGGATCGTCATTATCCATCAGGAGCTGGCTTTAATTCCGCAGCTTTCGATTGCAGAGAATATATTTCTAGGCAATGAGCGGGTAGCTAGAGGATTAATAGATTGGTATAAGACAGAGCTTGATACAAGAGCGCTTTTAACGACGGTTGGCTTACAGGAATCACCGTCTGTACGTGCCGGCTCACTTGGTGTTGGTAAGCAGCAGCTCGTCGAGATCGCCAAGGCATTATCTAAGGAAGTAAAGCTGCTCATCCTAGATGAGCCTACTGCAGCCTTGAATGAAGAGGATAGTGAAAACCTGCTGCAGCTGCTGCTAGCCTTCAAGAAGGAAGGGATCACCTCAATCATTATTTCTCACAAGCTGAACGAAATTATGAAGGTTGCTGATTCGATTACGATACTTAGAGACGGGAAAACGATCGAGACGCTTGATGTACATCTTGAGCAGATTACCGAGGAACGGATTATTCAAGGGATGGTTGGACGCGATCTGACCCATCGTTATCCACACCGTAAAGCGAATATTGGAGAAGCCTTCTTTGAGGTTAAGGACTGGACCGTATATCACCCGACACAGGCGGAGCGGAAAATCGTCGATCAAGCAAGCCTACATGTACGAAGAGGCGAAATTGTCGGTATAGCCGGGCTAATGGGGGCGGGAAGAACGGAATTCGCGATGAGCCTGTTTGGAAAAAGCTACGGTCAAAAAATTAGCGGGCAGCTGTCTAAGAACGGACAACCGCTCAGGCTGAATACCATTACGGAGGCGATCGAGCACGGTATTGCCTACGTAACAGAGGATCGCAAGGAGTACGGTCTTATTCTTATGGAGGATATTAAGCGCAATATCACGCTTGCTAGCTTAAAGAAAATATCGAAGCGCTATTTGGTGAACGATCATCAGGAGCTCATTGAAGCCGAAAGCTTTAGAGAGAAGATGGCGATTAAGACGCCAAGCGTGCATCAGAAGACAGGTAACCTGAGCGGCGGTAATCAGCAGAAGGTTGTCCTTAGTAAATGGATATTTACAGATCCGGAGCTGCTTATTCTCGATGAGCCGACGCGCGGCATCGATGTTGGTGCCAAATACGAAATTTATACGATTATTCACGATGTTGCGGCACAAGGCAAGGGTGTATTGATGATTTCCTCCGAGCTGCCCGAGCTGCTCGGCATGTGCGATCGCATTTACGTAATGAATGAAGGTCGAATTACAGGAGAGGTGGGTCGTGAAGACGCCTCACAGGAGCTGCTTATGAAGTACATGACGAAGGGAAGGGATTAACCGATGCTGGATACCGTTAAGAGGTTATTTGTTGGCAACATAAGACAGTACGGGATGTTTATTGCTTTAGCACTTATCATGCTATTTTTTCAAATTATTACAGACGGCACTTTGCTTAAGCCGCTTAATATTACCAATCTAGTTCTGCAAAATAGCTATATTCTCATCTTGGCGATCGGGATGCTGCTCGTCATTATTACTGGTCATATCGACTTGTCTGTTGGCTCTGTCGCTGCCTTCGTCGGTGCGGTGTCAGCGATTATGATGGTCAATTACAACATACATTTTGGTGTAGCGATTGTGCTTTCGCTGCTGATCGGTGCAGCGGTCGGGGCGTGGCAAGGCTTTTGGGTGGCCTACGTAAAAATACCGTCATTTATCGTTACGCTCGCAGGAATGCTGCTGTTCCGCGGCTTGACGATGCTTGTGCTTGATGGCAAATCTGTCGCACCTTTCCCGGATGGCTTCCGTGCAATAAGCACCGGCTTCCTGCCTGACTTTTCAAGTGGCAGCACGCATTTGCTAACGATTATGATCGGTGTGGGCTTGTCGCTGCTGTTCGTGTTAATGGAATGGAGAAAGCGGATGATAGATCAGCGCTACCAGCTGGAGGTGCTCCCTTTTGGTATGTTTATCGCGAAGCAAGTGCTGATCGTGGCGATTATTAACTACTTTATGATTATCTTAGCCTCCTATAAGGGCTTGCCTAATATCTTCATCTTGCTGTTTGCTTTAATTGCCTTCTATACCTTTATGATGCGCAGAACTGTGATGGGTAGACATATCTATGCCCTTGGAGGCAACGAGAAGGCCGCGCGTCTATCAGGGGTAAAAACGAAAAAAATGACGTTCTGGGTGTTCGTAAATATGGGCGTAATGGCTGCACTAGCTGGTCTAGTCTTTGCTGCTAGATTGAATGCTGCGACACCAAAGGCCGGTGTGAACTTCGAGCTTGATGCGATTGCTGCCGCATTTATCGGAGGCGCCTCAGCAACAGGTGGTGTCGGAACGGTCATTGGAGCAATTGTTGGCGGCCTTGTTATGGGGGTCATGAATAACGGGATGTCACTCGTCGGTCTCGGTATTGATTATCAGCAGGGAATTAAGGGGCTCGTGCTGCTGCTTGCGGTCGCATTTGACATTTACAATAAAAACAAGTCCTCCTAAATGGTGGTATAATACGATTAAATGCTAGATTACCATAAATGAAAGAATATGGGGGAGTTTCATGAAGAAGCTGCTGCTGCTATACCTCGTTCTCATTGTGACGCTGCTTTCTTATTTGTATGTCGTTCATTTTCGGGAAAACCAGACGAGCTTCATCGAGCAGGAGGCTGGCCTTCGAGGCGGGCTTGATGAAAAATACGTCATGGTTAACTTTCTTACGGGCATCGACTATTGGAAAAATGTGCTCAAAGGATTCGAGGATGCTGCTGAAGCTTTAGGTGTCTCTGTAGAGTATCGTGGTTCGACGCAGTACGATACACAGGAGGAGGTCATCGTGCTGGAGCAGGTCATCGCCCGCAAGCCAGCGGGCATTGCAGTAACTGCAATCGACTCTGAGGCGCTGAATGACGCAATTCAGAAGGCGGTAGAAGCGGGTATTCCTGTCGTCATGTTTGATTCCGATGCGCCTAACAGCAAGGCTTACTCCTTTATTGGAACGAACAATTACGAGGCAGGCGTAACTGCGGCAAGAGAGATGGCAAAGCAAGCAGGCGGCACAGGTCAGATCGGCATCATTACATTACCTAATCAATTGAACCATCAGCAGCGAACGATGGGCTTTCGGGAAACGATTGAGCGCGAATATCCGGATATGCAGGTTGTCTCTATCGCGGATGGCAAAGGGGATCAGCTGATTTCTGAGCAGAAGGCGCTTGAGATGATCGAGACCTACGATAAATTAACGGGGATTTTTGTGACGGAAGCGAATGGTGGAGTAGGCGCAGGCAATGCGCTGCTTGCATCGAGCATGCAGAGAAAGCTGACGATTATTTGCTTCGATACCGATAAAGGAACGCTAGATATGATTAAGTCCGGAACGATATCAGCAACGATTGCGCAAGGCACGTGGAATATGGGCTATTGGTCGCTCATGCAGCTATTTCATCTTAGAAATGAGCTCACAGAGCCGATCTCTGATTGGCGAAGCGCTAACGTGTCGCCGGTACCGACCTATGTAGATACAGGTGTAACGGTGGTGACGAGAGATAATGTCGATCATTTCTATGCGAAGTAGCAACGATGAGATGAATCGAATGATGGGGCGGTCGGAGGAGGTAGGCCGTCTAATCTTTGCATCTCCTGCGGCAACATTGAAGCAAGCGGCTACGCAATATAAGCGGATGGTGATGGGATATGCTGCGTGAACGACTACAACTAAACAACTGGCCAATTCGTAATAAGCTCATTGTACACTTTTTGCTTATTAGTATTCTGCCTTCGCTATGTATTACGATTCTACTGTCATGGGCGGTTAGCAATGTGCTAGAGAAGCAGGCGAATTCACAAACGCTGCAGCTGATCGGTCATGTGAACAAATCACTAGATGCCCATGCCGCCAATATACAAAATATCTCTTACTTTATTTCGATGAATCCAGAGATTCAAAGCTTTTTGAATGATGGGCATGTCTCGATTACGAAGGATGAGGACCGTTATCGCGTATTTAAGTTTCTACAGGGCTTCTCAACACTGTACCCTGAGATTGCCGGTATTATGATCGTAAGCAGTGATGGACAATATTTAAGCAATGAAATGTATGCGCGTGGCGACAGCAACCTGACCGAGGAGTATTGGTACAAGGAAGCGGTAAAGGAGAAGGGCATCTTCAAAATGATCGGGCGCCCATACAACCGCAACGTTACGACGCATGTCAATTATAAAGAGAATGAGCTAGTGTCGGTCGTGCGATCGATCCAGGACCCATACACCGGTCGCAATAAAGGCGTTGTGCTGATTGATCTAAAGCTGCGCGTTATTGCTGAAACTGTACGAGATGTAAAGCTTGGCAAGTGGGGCTATCTTGTCGTCATTGATGAGCATGGCGATCCGATCTATGCGCCAAGTGGGCAGACGCTAATGGATGGTGAGCTGTATCGAGAGCTTGTAAGCAGCAACTCAGGTATACTGTCGCGCGAGGTGAATGGGCAGAAGCTGCAGTTCATCTATCAAGCATCGAGCTTTACGAACTGGACGACCGTAGGCATATTTCCACTGCAGGATACGCTGCAGGCCATCAAGGACATGAACCTGTATTTGGTGCTGTTCGTATTTGTTGTTTGTATGCTTGGTATTACCGCGTCATACTTTTTAGCTAATTCAATCTCACGTCCCATCTCCCAGCTTGCCTCTGTGATGCGGAAGGTAGAAGAGGGCAATATGAGCATACGGATTAATGGCGAGCGAGCAGATGAGATCGGCTTGCTGGGCCGCAGCTTTAATAAGATGCTTGCCCAGATCAAGCGTTTAATCCATCAAGTAGAGAAGGAGCAACGCAAAAAGCGGGAGGCTGAGCTGCGCAGCCTGCAGGCGCATATTCAGCCGCATTTTCTATACAATACGCTCGATACGATCCAATGGCTGGCACGCAAGGATGGTGCGAAGGAAGCAACAGAGATGGTTGAAGCGCTGTCTAAGCTGTTTCGCATGGGTCTAAGTCAAGGCCAAGAGCTGATTCCGCTTGAGGATGAGCTTGATCATATAAGCAGCTACTTGAAAATTCAGAAGACGCGATACAAGGATAAGCTTAATTACACGATAGAGGTCGAGGAGCAAGCAAGAGGTCTTATTGTCCTTAAGCTGATCCTGCAACCGATTGTTGAAAATGCGATATACCATGGGATAAAGGAACGCAGAGGACCGGGCCAGCTGCATATTAAAGTAGGTGTCGCTGATGGTTCGTTAATGCTCCACATTGAGGATGATGGCGCAGGTATGTCCGAGGAGCGATTGGACGCGCTGCAGCAAGCACTGGCATCAGCGGCTTCTAGTCAGGAGCTAGTAGAAAGCGCAGAGCTGACGCTGAACGGCAACCGTTCAGGCTATGGGCTGCGCAATGTACAGGAAAGGATTCAGCTTAGCTTCAGTAAGCATTATGGCCTAACCGTACAAAGTAAGGTAGGCAGTGGTACCGTTGTGACGATTCGTCACCCTATTGTGAAGGCACAGGGGAGGGATAGTAATGAACGGAGCGGGAACATGGAGCATCATTATCGCCGATGATGAGGCGATTATTCGCGAAGGGATACGTACAGCCATTGCATGGGAGCAGCTTGGCTTAACTGTTGTCGGTGAAGCAGAGGATGGTGAGGAAGCGCTCGAGCTTGCGCTAGCGCATCAAGTCGACATTATGCTCGTTGACCTCAGTATGCCGATAATGAATGGGCTAACGTTAATCAGGCACATTCATGAGCAGCTGCCTTCCTGCAGAATTATTATTATTACTGGACATGATGAGTTTTCCTATGCGCAGGAAGCGATTAAGCTTGAAGTAACGGACTATATCCTTAAGCCCGTTAATCCAGAGCATTTAACAGAGGTGCTGGAGGAGGTTATCTCCAGACTTGAGAATGATCATACCCAGCAAAACCTGATGCAGGCAGCCTCCAAGCAGATTGAGAAGCATATTGATCTGCTGCGGGATCGATTCTGCCTGGATTGGATGCGTGGGGAGCTAAGTCTGGATGAAATTCGCGAGCAGCTAATGTTTCTTCATTTGCCGCAGCATGAGATCGCAGCGGTGTGCGTGCTCCGCTGGCCTGAGCTGTCGAGCGGAGAAACGCTGTATTCGCAGCGAGACCGCCAGCTGCTGCTGTTCGCGATTGAAAATATTGCACTGGAATGTCTTGGTGAGAAGGACTGCATTCATTTTCGAGATTATGATGAATATCTCGTGTTTTTGCTTCAGAAGCAGCCTCCTGAACAGATGCTGCAGCATCTCATTCAATCGGTGCAGGATTATCTAAACATTCAGGTGCTGATCTGCTGTGAGCCGAACAAGCAAGGGATGGAGGAGCTTCACTCCGTATATCAGCAAGCGAAAAGCAATATTAATCGCGATTGGAAGCTATCACCGCTTATTAAGCAGGCGAAGGAATGGGTTCAAGCTCATTACATGGATCAGGAGCTGTCGCTTGAAAAGGCGGCAAAGTCACTGAATGTCTCTCCGGTGTACTTGAGCCGCTTGTTCAAGCAGGAGACAGGACGTTCCTTTATCCATTACTTGACGTATGTACGGATGAAGCGAGCGATTGATTTATTGCATGGCAGTGATCTGCCGATTCATGAAATCGCCCAGCAGATCGGATATGATACGCAGCATTACTTCAGCACCGCCTTTAAGAAGACGATCGGTTTATCACCGAATCAGTATCGTAAAAGCAAGGTGGATTAGCGCAGTACATCTAGTAACAGCGCCGCCAGTACTTAGCAGTACAACGCAGGACATTATCGTGGCCTTAAAGGTTTCGGATAATGTCCTTATTCTTTTAAATGTTTCTCTGCAGTCAGCATAAGCTCATATATTTTACGAGTCGTGTTTACATTCCTAATCGTCATCTGCTGATATAACTTCGTACCAATTAGCTTAGTCATGCCGCCCTTCGTTACGTTTGCTTTGTCTATTGACCATAGAATGGCACCAGGCGCATACTTCACCGTTTCTAGCTCCGGCTTATATGGGAGCTTTTCAAGGATAGATTCATCATTGATCGCTTCCCATAAAAACAACACATCGCTTCGCATCTTGTCGTCGTTTGTCCATGAGGCTGGAAGAGTAGACATGACCTTTTTCATATCTTCTAAGCTTACTACTAGCACTTTAATCTGCAGTCCGAACGTGTCCACAATAGCTTTTTCTAGCAATTGCACGAGCTCAGTTTTAGTGTAGTCAGCAGTGGTGAACACAATATTGCCAGAATTGATATAGGTGACGACGTTGTTCATGCCAACTTGCTCGAAAGCTGCTTTCAGTGTTTTCATATCGATCTTGTTATTGCCACCAACATTAATTCCCCGCAGCAGAGCCGCATAGACCATATATGTACCTCCTAGATTATGTGAATGAAGAGTTAAGAGTTTATTTACTATAGATACTAACAGAAATTTACATAAAGCAACAACTAGAATAGGGAGTACCAAGTAGTTTTTCTAAGTCAAGGAAGCAGGTATTGTCTATGATGTCGAATCTAAATCTGAAAGTAATGTAAGCCAACTAAATGAATTAATTAATCGTATCGAAAAAAACAAACCAACTAGAATATATAAGAGCTTGGGAGTTCCATTACGGCAATCGATTTCGTTGTAAAAAATAAAAAGTTTAATTTCTGTAAAAAACAGTTGTAATGGAAACGCTTTTATGCTAACTTTTTAGTTATAAAAACGTTTTTATTGAAAAGGAAGAACTTCATGAGAAAAGTGACGATAAAAGATGTGGCTAGGGAAGCTGGGGTGTCGATCTCCACAGTTTCTAATGCATTGAATGATGTGGATGTACTAAATCCAGTAACGAAGCAGCATGTGCTTGATGTTGCAAAGCGTCTAAACTATGTGCCGAATCTGAACGGCAAGCTGCTAAAGTCAGGAAAAACGAAAATGCTCGGCTTTTTCACGACGAGCGTGTCCGGTCCTTATTTTTATATTTTAGTAGACACGATGTCGCGTGAGTGCGAGAAGCGAGGCTATGGGCTGAACGTTTTTGTGACGAAGGATAAAAAGACGATCATGAGCAATATTCTTGGTGGAAGAGTAGATGGCGTCATTATTTTCGAGGAAGAACGAATCGCAGAAAAAGAGCTTGCCGCGATGGAGAAGAACAATATTAAAGCTGTGTTCTTGGATCGCATGTTTAGCAATAAATCGATGGGCAGTATTATTTTTGATTCCTATGTGGCTGGCTATGAAGCAACAAAATACTTAATTAACTTAGGCCATAAGCAGATCGCTTATATTTCGGGCGTTGATTCGATGTTCGACAGCGTACAACGTAAAAAAGGCTACCTGGCCGCACTTCAAGAGTTTAATTATCCGATTGACGATGATTATATATTGCAGGGATACTTCGAGGAAGAAGGCTCCTATAATGCGGTTAAGTATTTTATGCATAAGCACGCTGAAAAGCTGCCGACAGCATTTTTAGCAGGGAATGACTTAAGTGCAATTGGCTGTATTCGTGCCTTAAAGTCAGAGGGCTATGATGTACCGAAGGACTTTAGTGTATTGGGCTTCGATGACATTGATATTGCTCCTTACTTTAACCCGCCATTAACGACCGTTCGCAATCCGATTAAGAGGCAGGGCGTTATGGTGATTGAGCATCTTATCGATCTAATCCAGCAAAAAGAGCAAGGGAAAATCGAAAAGCTGCCAGGTGAAATGATTGTAAGAGGCTCTACACAAATCAAATGCTGATTCATAGAAGGGTGATAGCTAAAAAAAATATTGCAAAAACAAACTTAAAAAATTTTAGCTAAAAATAAAAACGTTTTTATTATGCGAGGGGGCTGAAACATGAGTAAAGCATCTGGCTATATGAGCGAGAAACCAACTATGGGGCAACGGTTTAAGCAGTTTTTCGTTGATTTTGCTAGGCAATGGGAAATACAGTCGATGATCTGGCCTGGTGTTATTTTTATGTTTATTTTTTGCTACATTCCAATTTACGGCTTAACGATTGCATTTAAGCGCTATACGGTCATTGACCGTCTTGATACCGCTCCTTGGGTAGCCTTCGAAAATTTTGAAATTATTATGAAGGATAAGTTTTTCTGGGAATCGGTCGTCAATACGCTTGGTATTAGCTTTTTGAAGCTAGCGATTGGATTTATCGTTCCGATAATTTTGGCCATTATGATTTACGAAGTGAGCTTACGAGGCTTTAAGAAATTTGTGCAGACGATATCGTATCTACCGCATTTCCTATCATGGATCGTGCTAGGCGGTATGCTGATTAACTGGTTTGCGACGACAGGATTGTTTAACGAGCTGCTGCTCGCACTAGGCATTATCGATGAGCCGAGAAACATTCTACTGGATCCAGATAAGTACTGGTGGATCGCCACGCTCTCTGATATTTGGAAGGAAGCGGGCTGGGGAACGATTCTATACTTGGCCGTCATGGCTAAGATCGATCCAACCTATTATGAAGCTGCGAAAATTGACGGTGCTAATCGTCTGAAGCAGATCTGGCATATTACGATCCCGAATATGAAGCTGATGATCAGCTTGAATTTGATTTTGACGATCAGCGGCTTGCTTGGCTCTAATTTGGATCAAACACTCGTATTAATGAACTCGCAAAACCGTGAGAAGGCCGAGGTTATTAACTCATACGTTTACCGAATGGGGATGACACAGGGGGATTTCTCTTACGCGACTGCAGTTGGTCTAGGTGTTTCAATTGTCTCTGTCATTTTGCTCGTTTCCGCTAATGCAGTTACGAAGAGGCTAAATGATAATCAGTCGGTATTGTAGGCAGGAGGAGGAAAAGCATGGAACGAAAAATTATGCGCAAAGACTGGGATAGTCGTGTATTCGATACGATCAACATTACATGCCTATCGATTGTGTTGATACTCATTCTAGTACCGCTGTGGAATGTCGTTATCTCATCATTTAGCTCAAGCAAAGCACTCGCTGAAGGAGGATTTATATTTTGGCCTTCCGAGCTGTCGCTGGAAAACTATCGTGCCGTATTCCGAGATGATTCGATCGGTCAGTCGTTCTTTATCTCCGTCGCGAAAACAGTGATAGGTGTCCTTACGCACGTACTCTTTTGCGCGATGGTCGCTTACGGACTAAGCAAGAGCAATGTTCGTGGACGTAAATTTTATGTGACGATGGGTGTCATTACGATGTTTTTCTCCGGAGGGATGATCCCAACTTATCTATTGATCAAGTCCCTTGGATTACTGAATAGCTTTTGGGTATACATCATACCTGCGCTGTTAAGCTTTTATGATGTCATTATTTTAATGAACTTTTTCAGAAATGTGCCTTCCTCACTAGAGGAATCAGCCAAAATTGACGGTGCAGGAGATTGGCGAGTATTTTTAAGTATTTTTATTCCGCTTTCTATGCCAGCTATGGCAACGATCGCGATGTTCAATGGTGTGAATCAGTGGAACGACTTCATGACGACGAAGCTGTATGTCACGAATGAAGCACTTTATCCACTGCAAATGAAGCTGTATGAGATCATTGTTCAGTCTCAAACGCAATCGATGCAAAACATCGGCGGCTCCGTCATCATTGAAACGACGACCAAAGGGGTGCAGCTAGCGACAATTGTTATTACTACATTGCCAATTGTTGCTATTTATCCGCTATTACAGCGCTATTTCATTTCAGGAATGATGCTGGGTGCGGTAAAAGAATAGAGCTCAAGGTTTGAAGGTTGTATCAGCTTGTTGCACTAAAAAATTAAAACGTTTTTATTAAAGGGAGGGTTTTTAATGGGAACAGCTAGAAAGAATAAAACAAAAATTTTGCTGATGTTGTTAATGGCTGTCGTGCTTGTATTGTCGGCATGCAGCAAGGAGAAAAGCGGTGGTGCTGGGTTAAATACGTCAATCGAGGATCGCTATACGCTTGATCCGAATACGCCGGCGTGGAAGCTAGATACGAAAGAATCGACGACATTGACCTGGTATGTGAATGCCGACTGGTGGAATAGCGATTATGGCAACGATGTTGTAACGAAAAAGATTAAAGAAGACTTAAATCTTGATATTACGTTCATTACTGGGGACGACACGAAGCTAAATACATTTTTTGCTGGTGACGATATGCCAGATTTAATTTCCGTGTTTGATTCTAATTCTTCCATCGTACAAAAGGCGGATACATGGGCATTGCCGCTAAATGATCTGGCTGAGAAATACGACCCATACTTCAATCAGGTTGCAGCTCAGGATACGTTAAACTGGTTTCAGCTAGCAGATGGTAAAACATATGGCTATCCGAACTACTCCAATACGCAAGCGGATTATGAGCAAGGAACCATTCCAGCGAAAACAGCTTTTGTTATTCGTAAGGATGTGTACGATGCGCTAGGTCAGCCTGACTTCTCGACACCAGAGCAATTTACTGCAACGCTGCAAGCGATTAAAGCTCAATTTCCGGAGCTAATTCCATTTGGCTTTAACTCAATCGGAACCGGCACAGGCTCCTTAGGCGATGTATTCCAGGACTTCATCGGTGTTCCGCTAACGGATGCAGACGGAAACCACTACAATCGTAATCTCGACGAGGACTATTTAACTTGGATCTCCACGCTGAATGGAGCGTACCGCGGCGGTCTAATTAGTGATGACAGCTTCGCAGATGATGGTACCGCTTTCGAGGAAAAGGTCAAATCAGGAAAGTACGCTACGATGATGTTAGATGGTACTCCGCAGCAGGGTGGTAATCTTCAAATTTTCGCAAGCAACAACGAAGGCAAGGAATATATAGCAATTGATGGACCGCAAAGCACCGTAGGCAATTCACCAACATTGAATCAATCAGGTATTACAGGCTGGATGATCAGCTTCATTACAAACTCCAATATAGATCCTGCCAAGTCTATTCAGCTCTTCACGTATTTGCTCAGTGAAGAAGGACAAATGCTGATGAACTATGGTATTGAAGGCGAGACGTATGAGATCAATGCTGAGGGTAAAGTTGCACTTATGCCAGAAGTAAAGGAAATGCAGCTGAACAATGCGGATCAATTTAAGAAGGAATACCGCTTCGGGGAATTTATGTTTTTCGGTCATGATCGTCATAAAACATTGAGTGATGATGCCTTCCCGGATTCCATTAAGCAAATGCAAGAATGGGGTAAGGGCAAGCTTGTACCACACTTCATTCTAGAGAACATCAATCCAGATCAAGGTACGGCTGAAGCGCGTTCGTTAAGTGCGATTAATACACAGTGGAATACGACACTTGTAAGTCTGATCCGTTCGAAGGACGATGCTACCTTCAATTCGGTGCTAGAGGAATACAAGCAATTCCTGAACGATAACAACTGGGATGCAATTGTAAGTATCTACAACGAAAAAATGGCAAGAAACAAAGAAAAGCTTGGTTTATAAGTATCTGTTCAAAACGTCCGTTTATCAGAAGTAGTCAGCATAGAGAGTAGAGGAGTGGTTTGGAATGGCAAGAAACGTCATATTGTATTACTCAAGTGGAGAGCATGAGCTGTTCGCTTCAAAGACGATAGAGGAGCTGAAGCCGCAGGCGAGAGAAGGGGCGGCGGTAAAGATTAGGATCAATCCCGAGCAAGCATATCAAGAAATTGATGGATTCGGCGCATCCTTTACAGATTCCTCTGCATATTTAATGAATCAAGTGTTAACGGAAGCACAGCGTGAGGAAGCGATGCAGAAGCTGTTCCATCCAGAGCAGGGCATCGGACTATCTGTCATTCGTAATCCGATGGGTGCCTCTGATTATGCAAGAGATTTTTACAGCTACAACGATCTTCCAGAGGGCGAGGAGGACGTTGATCAAGTAAGGTTCTCTGCTGCACATGATGAAGCAGATATTATCCCGCTGACGAAGCAAGCGCAAAAGCTTAATCCACAGCTTAAGCTAATGGCATCTCCGTGGAGTGCACCTGGCTGGATGAAGACGAGCGGCTCAATGATCGGTGGCGAGCTGAAGCCAGAATATTACGCTTCGTATGCGCAATATTTTGTAAAATACATTCAAGCCTATGCGGCACAAGGGCTGCACATCTATGCGGTGACGCCTCAGAACGAGCCA
>Ga0180216_1001087_pt1 | contig 25123 bp, 23 predicted proteins | sample eDN3rd37CBELigMG_FD_128879 | JGI IMG/M metagenome (GOLD analysis project Ga0180216, IMG submission 128879) | Enriched Miracle-Growth compost microbial communities from Emeryville, California, USA - eDNA 3rd pass 37_C BE-Lig MG (version 2)... ... | reverse complement strand
CCTAATTCATGGATGAGCGGCATTAGGATCGGGACGAGCATAATAATGGCCGCAGCAGAATGCATAATCATTCCCACAATAAGGAAAAAGACATTGAGGATTGCCAGTACTGCAATCGGGTTATTTGTTAGGGCCATAACTGAACTTGCCAAGCCCTGGGGAATTCTCTCACTTGTTAGGAACCATCCTACTAAAGCGGATGTAGCAATAATAATCATCACGACTGCGGTCTGATTGGCAGCGCCGAGTAGCATCTTAGGCAGCATACTCCATTTCAATTCACGGTAGACAACAGAACCGATGATAAAGGCAGCGACAGCTGCAATCGCAGCAGCTTCGGTGGGGGTAAAAATTCCTCCAAGAATCCCTCCTAGTATAATTACAGGAATCAGCAAAGCCCAAAAGGCCTCTTTAAAGGTTTTTCCTACATTCACTACTGAAAAACTATTTTCTGCTTCGAAACCATATTTTCTAGCATAGATATAATTAACTAGCATCAAACTAACCGCCACAATAATTCCAGGAATGATCCCAGCAATAAACAGTTTTGCTACACTAACCCCAGCCATAACCCCGTAAAGGATCATTGGGATGCTTGGCGGGAGAATAATTGCCATCGTTGCGGCAACAGAAACTAAAGCGGCAGCAAAGCCATCAGGGTACCCCTTTTTCTTCATTTCGGGAATTAACACACTACCCAATGCTGCGGCTCCGGCAACAGCCGATCCCGAGATTTCAGCAAAAAACATGGACGTAACAACCACCACTTGGGCTAATCCACCACGAATAAACCCAACTAAACTGCCTGCAAAAGCAACCAGACGCCTCGAAAGATTACAAGCATCCATTAACTCACCTACAAGCATAAACAGAGGAATAGCTAATAAGGGAAAACTATTGGAACCGTCGAATAAACTGATTGGTACAATATCTAATGGCGCGGTTCCTAACATTAAAAGTAATGATAAACCAATAATTCCCAAGGCAAAACCAATCGGCATGCCAAACATTACCAGGCCAATTAAACCTCCGACTAAGATGACACCTATCATTTTTTATCACCTCTCCCTTTACATTGCTTTGTCGATTTCAGGTGTTTTGGTCGAGGAAGATTTATCTTCTCGGTAATTGTTTATCAACTCCATTAGAAATCCGATAACCATAAGTGCACCACTTATTGGTAATACGAGGAAGATTATCCCTTTAGTTAGTGGCAAAGAAAGTGTCTCATCCCCCATGGAATTAAACGCCAATCTTCCCCCATAGACCATAATGACAGACACGAAAAAGAGCATGGCTAAGGAGAATATCGTTTCGATCGTCAGTTTAATTGGTCTCGGCAATATATCAATTAAGGACTCAAAGCGAATATGTGTTTTTTGAAAAATGGCATAAGCGGAGCCGATAAAGGTAATCCATACCAAGCAATAGCCGGAAAGTTCTCCGGTCCATGTAGCCGCCTCATTCAACACGTATCTTGTAAACACTCCCCATGTAACAGACACGGTAACAATAGCCATTAAGATAATTAACGTTCCTTTCAGACCGCTCATCATTAATCCATATAACCTCTGCATTCTCATTCTCCTTTCTTTAATTAGCAATTAAATTGTTTAAATGAATTGAAAGGGAATCCCCCTATTCCTTGGAATAGGGGACAGAAGCCTATTCCTGAGCTGCTTTCACCACTTTATCAACAAACCCGGGATCAATGGATTTTTTCAACTCATCAATAACGGGTTGCACCTTGGCCTGGAAGGATTTCACATCAGCCTCATTCACTTCCATTCCCGCATCCTTGAATTTCTTCAGCAAATCTTCGTCTGCTTGTTTCCCATAGGTACGGGAAAAATCTCCTGCTTCGATCGCCGCTTCAGAGAGAATTTTCTGTTGATCTGGCGTTAGCTTATCCCACCACATCTTACTCGCGACCAAATATCCTGGTGTATAGGTATGGTTGGTAATGGAGAGATATTTTTGGATCTCGTAGAAACGTCCTGCTTCGATTTGTCCGAGTGGGTTCTCCTGACCGTCAACAACTCCTTGCTGCAAGGCTGTAAATACTTCACTAAAGTCCATCGTTGTCGGATTTGCCCCGAATACCTTAAATGCTGCTACACGCAGCTTACTTTCCGGTACACGAAGCTTGATTCCTTCAAGATCTTCCGGTTTATTAATCGGATGTTTACTGTTGGTGATTTGTCTGAAACCGTTTTCCCAAAAACCTAAGCCAACAAGTCCGTGTTTTTCAAAAAGCGGAAGTAGATCGCTTTTCCAAATTTCACCGTTGGCAAAGTTTTGCACTTTCTCCCTGTTTTCAAATAAGAAAGGAATATCGAAGACTCCAAATTCAGGGCTTTTCTGAGCCATCGCTGTGGAAGGCAAGGACATTTCTATCGTTCCTGTTTTTTGTCCATCAAGAACAGATAAATCTTTTCCTAATTGCCCATCAGGAAACACCTGTACTTCAATCGTTCCATTTGATTTTTCCTTTACAATTTCAGCGTACTTCACTGCTCCTTCATAAAGCGCACCACCCTTGGCTGAGGTCGTCGCAAGCCGTAGGGTTAACGTTGCTTCCGAACCGCTTCCTCCCGATCCGCCAGATGAAGCCTGCTCGCCGCCGCCAGAAGATGAAGAACCCGAAGTAGATGTGCTAGATCCGCCTCCACCACATCCTACCAATGACGCTGCCATCGCTAATGCGACAATTCCAGAAAATACACGAATTCTTTTTGCCATAATTCTTTCCTCCTTATGTAATTTTTTTAAAGACCCCCTAATGAAAGGACAAAATACAAGTTCCACAAACCAATGATAGATAATTTCACCTAAAATTAATATTCTGATAAAATTTGGCAGTAAACTGTTTCCCTCCTCTCATCATTGATTTAATAAGCAAATGTCATGCCAAAAAGGATGTTTTTGTTGCCAAAAACATCAAAAAAAGGAGGAAAGGCGCAGAAACAGTGACATGCTTGGTTCAAAAGTTCCCAAGATTATCTACCATCCTGCTTTTAAAGGGGACTAGCCCCTATTCCCTTCCTCTTATTTGTTTCGATTTTAAACACTCGTTTTAGCAACTGTTTCAAGGTGTTTCAAATCTAAACACTTTGCATTTGCAATTTTTCCTGATTTTCCGCTGTTTGGCTTTGGTTATTTCTTTCCATGGCCTCTACCATGTAATCTACGATATGGACAGCTTCAACAGATCCCTTCATTCCTGCCCTTTCAATTCCCATTTTCATTTGCAGCAGGCAACCTGGATTTGCCGTAACAATAACATTGGCTCGAGTTTTAGCGACATTTCCCATTTTCTTGTCCAAAATATCATTTGCCATTTGTTCCTGAAGCAGGTTATAAATGCCAGCAGAACCACAGCAATAACCAGCCTCTGGAAGTTCAACATATTGCGCATCAGCTACAGAGCGTAAGAGTTTCTTTGGTGCGTCCTTTACTCCCATTACGTACTGCAAGTGACAAGAAGGCTGATAGGTAATTCTTTCTCCTTGACCCGCTGCCTGAGGAACCGTACCTTTCTGTACAGCTACTTCACTTACATCCTTTACCTTCTGACAAAATTTGCGGGCACGTGGCAACCATTCAGGATCATCCCGGAACAGTTCTTCGTATTCCCGGAGCATTGCTCCACATCCCCCAGCATTACTTACGATATAATCCACATTTGCCTGTTCAAAAACCTCTATATTCTTTTTCGCCAATTGGACAGCTGTTTGTTTCTCCCCGTTATGGGTATGAAGGGCCCCGCAGCAGACTTGCTGTCCCGGTGTGACCACATCAAAACCACTTTTCGCAAGGAAACGAATCGTATTTTCATTCGTTGATCGAAACATCATATCCATGATACATCCCTGAAAAAGAGCAGCTCTTGGCGCGGAATGTGAAGGACCGTTCTGGTCTTTTCGCTCACTTGGAGTAAGAGGTGGATGAGGACTCCTTCTAGAAGGTGGTAAAATCTCCGGCATCGCCCGTTCCATCTGTTGAAGAGATTCTGGAAATAGTTTCATAACCCCCAATTTACGAACAACGTTCTGCAATCCGCTCTTCTGATAGATCCAAAGCAAGTGGCCCAATTTTTGGAGACGTCTAGGAAAAGGCAGCAGCTTGCGAAAAATCCATTTGCCTACGGTCCCAGTCACCCCTTTTTGCGGGCTAACCTCGCTGATCTTTTCTTTCGCCATCATCACGATATCTGGTACAGCAACATCTACAGGACAGGCGTCTACACAGGCTGAACATAATAGACAGCGATCTAGTTGTTCTTTAATTTCATCATTAACTGGAATGACACCTTCTATTAAGTTTCGAGCCATAAGAACTCTTCCTCGTGGCCCATCAGCTTCCCTGCCTGTGATTGATAGCGTCGGGCAAGCTTCCCTGCAAGCGCCGCAACGAACACAGGAATACATGGATTCAACAGTTGTTAACTGTTTCATTTGACCCCCTCCTTTGCTTGTTGTCTGATCAGCGCCTAGACTGGCAGCGCCATTTTACCCGGGTTCAAAATATTATTCGGATCCAATGTCCTCTTGATTGCCTTCATGACCTCCAAGGCTGTACCATGTTCAATTTCCATATACTGTGCGCGCACAATCCCCACTCCGTGCTCAGCCGTCGTGGTTCCTTCCATCTCTATAGCAAGTCTATGGATATCCTCTATCATCTTCTTGGCATTTTCGATTTCTTCTTTGTCCCGTCTATTAATGACCGGTGAGGTATGAAGATTTCCATCCCCGATGTGACCATAGATGGCACAAACAATGTTGTAGGAACGAGCAATTTCATGTATCTTCCGAAGTGTTTCGGGAAGCCTCGAAAGCGGTACACAAATATCCTCACCGCCATATACACGGAATCCTCCTGGCTTCAACCTGCCTGTGGCTGCTCCAACAATTTGTCTGGCCTGCCAGAGTTGCTGACACTCTTCTGGTTCATCGCTAAACTTCACGTAATCTGTAAATTGACGAATCACCTCAGTAATTCTCTTCACCTGGGAGGCAACTTCCTCCTTACTGCCATCTGCTTCAATGACTAACAGGGCCTCGTTTTCTGGAAGTGCCAATTGGGGACGCATAAGGTTGGCTGCTTTGGTGCATTGCTGATCCATAATTTCTAACGCAGATGGCAAGATTCCCGAACGGAAAAGCGCGTTAACGGCTTCCCCTGCCTGCTCCAACTTGCTAAAAGAACAAAGGACAATTCCTCTTCCTGGGGGCAGTGGCAAGACTTTTAAGCGGAGCTTGGTGATAATCCCCAGCGTACCTTCCGATCCAACCATAAGATGTGCTAGGTCATAGCCTGAAACTGATTTGAGAGCTTTCGATTTTGACCCGCCAGTAATGATTACATCTCCCGTTGGAAGAACAACCTCCAATCCTAAGACATAAAATCGGGTGTTTCCGTATTTGACAGCCCGCAGCCCACTGGAATTGTTTGCCACCATTCCTCCGATTGTGCACATTTTCGCACTGCCAGGATCTGGTGGAAAGAAAAGTCCATATTCTTTCAATGCATTATTCAGATTTGCCTGTACAACCCCTGGTTCGATAACAACCTGCATATTTTTATGGTCAATCTCCAAAATCCGGTTCATTCTTGATAAATCCATCACAATTCCACCCATGACCGGAACAGGTCCACCTGTTTGAGCTGTACCAGCCCCTCTTGGGTAAAGGGGGACCTTGTATTCATTAGCTAATTTCACACAAGCGCTGATTTCTTCCGTAGATTGCGGAATAACCACGATTTCCGGTTCCTTTGGTTCCAATTGTGTTGCAAAGGACGCATCATAAGAATACGTCATAAGGTCTGTTTGATTTGTTAGCACTCGTTCCTTTCCGAACAACTGCTCCAAGCGAACAATGATCCTACCATCCATTTATGTTATCCCTACCTTCTATTTAATTTCCGCCATAAGGTAGTACGGCCAATTCCAAGAATTTTGGCTGCCTCGGTTTGATTCCCTCCAACCTGCTCTAACACTTGCAGAATATGATTAATTTCATAATCTTCCAGTTTACATGTGTCTTGTACTTGCGGGCGATAGGATGCTTCAATTGAGCGAAAAGCACGCCCACCCGCCTCAATCACTGTCTTCTGATCAATCCATCCATCAGCAGAAAGAATCGCTGCCCTTTCTACTACATTGCGCAGTTGGCGAATATTACCCGGCCAATGATATTCCTGCATAATCTGCATGGCTTCCTTTTTAAAACCAGAAATTTTTTTGTGAATCTGATCTTCAAGTTCCTCTAAAAACAGCTCACATAACGATGGAATGTCTTCCTTTCTTTCTCGTAAAGCCGGAACATGAATATGGAGAATATTAATACGATAAAAGAGGTCTGCTCGGAAACTTCCCTCCTCCACCATTTCCTCTAAATCCCGATTAGAAGCAGCTACTACTCGGATATCGATGGGAATCACTCGCTCATCCCCCAGTCGCATCACCTCTTCCTCCTGCAAAACCCGTAGCAATCGTGCCTGAAGAGAGGCAGCCAACTCTCCAATTTCATCCAGAAAGATCGTCCCGCCATGGGCTAATTCAAACAACCCTGTTTTCCCGCCTTTTTTGGCTCCTGTAAAAGCTCCTTCCACATAACCAAACAATTCACTCTCCAGCAGGTTTTCTGGGATAGCCGCACAATTTATCGCGACAAATGGACCGTGGCTGCGGTGACTCAAGTTATGAATCATGTGGGCAAATACTTCTTTTCCAACACCGGTTTCTCCAGAAAGAAGTACTGTAGAATCCGCTCTTGCATAGTTATTGACCTTCTCCATGGCTTGCAGGAAAGAAGGGCTGGTTCCCACAATCTTGTCTAACTGATACTTCGTCACATGGCCTTGGTGGGATAGCTTTTTGCGAATTTCTTGTTCCTGCTGCTGCAGCTTTTTTAATTCCTGGAAAGTATTCACCACTCCCATCACCTTTTCTCCGTAAAGAATCGGGATGCGATTGGCAATCATCTTCGTTCCGTTATATTCCTGAATGGAATTCAGCTCTTCTTTCCCACTTTTAAGAACCTGGTTGATACGAGTCTGGGGCAAAATGTCATCAATTCTTCTGCCAACTATGTCAGCAGATTGAATATTTAACATCTTCTCGGCTGCAGGATTGCAAACCGTAACCTTCCCTTGTTCGTCAACAGAGATCACGCCGTCGGCAATAAAGTCGAGAATCGCCCGGATCTGCTTCGACCTCGCCGCTTCTTTACGGCGAACCTCCAGAAGGTTCTTTGCCTCCTTAATCGCCTGAATAATCGACTCAATCCCCGAAGACAAAACGACCGTTTTGATCGGTGTTTCCTTCAATTTTTGCACATAAACCCATTTCCCGATGAGAACATCAATCTTTCGCTCCATTAAATGCTGCACAGCAAGATCCACATCTGCCAGAGATTCAATGACGTGTTTTTCAATGGGATATTGAAAAATCTCCTCTAGAGCTTCCACCCCGTGTAAAACATCAGGGATATCCGCTATCCCAACTTTTTTGCCTAACTGTCTAGCTTCCATAAAGGCACGAAGAAGATCATACCCTGTTATCGGAATCTCAACGAGAGGGATATTTACGCCAGATTGCGCTATTTTCCAGGCAGAAGTTCCTCGGCTGATCAATACTTCCACACCACTGGCTTCTGCCCGTTTCGCATGCTTCACCGCTTCATCCATACTTCCTACATGGATGGGGATCTTCACCCCTAGCTTTTCACATGCCTGTTTAGCAACCTTCGCCTGGTCTTCAAAAGGGGCTATAAGTTGTATAGGGTCCATAAGCGCCTCCTGTTCCCAATTTTCATAAAATAACAATTCTATTTATTTGGTTAAATCCCTCTTCGTTGGACCCTATTTCATTTTAATTACTTTTTCTACCTGGCCCATTGGACCATGTAAAGAAATAACTGCCACTACCGCCCCCACTTCATAAAGGAGACGAATCAGGGCTTTCTTATCTTCCAAATTGATATTTTCCAAGGCGCTTCCTCCCAGAATGACCCCCATTCCACTTAATCCGTCCACCCCAAACTGGTTCGTTATTTGTTCCGTCCAGTCTGTTAACGACGGCCTTTGCTTAGAGCTTGGACTTAACTCAATAAAAATCATTTCTGGAATGTTCATCTGGAAAGAACCCAATCCAAGGAGATTGGCCATTTTTTTTGGTGTAATCAGAATAGCTGCGGCACCGTATGCCCCGTACTGACAGATCTCCCATCCACCACCTGCAATGAATAAACCCGACATTTTTTGTTGTTCCTGATCTAGTATGAATTTCAGCGGATCTTCTTGTAATGCACATGGTCGAATACCGTACCTGCGGCAAAAACTAAGTACAAAAGTGTCAGGGGAATGGAGATCCAACGCCAACCTGATCCGGTCAGGTTTAACAACCCTTTCATAGCCTTCCTTCTGGAAACCCTCCATGGCATAAAGAAAGGAGTCTTTATAACCTAGTACCCAATCGGGTTCCAGTGTAACGATTTCCCCCGGCTGAACCGACAGTTGCTTCGCTGCACGGGCAAATACCCGCTCTAAAACATTCATCCAAGGTCACCTGGATTAACAATTTGGATTTTCCATCCAATGGGCCTGAGCAGCTGCTACACTTTTCCCTAATTCAACTTCATACCCGACCTTCTTCAGTCCCAATTCTAAAGCCGCAAACATTTTCAAAAGATCAGCCGCATCGGTATATCCCATATGGCCCAAACGGAGCAATTTACCTTTTAACTTTCCGAGTCCCCCACCTACTGCTACATGGAATTCCTCTCTCATCATCTTGCGGAATTGGTCCGCATCTGTTATATCGAAGACAACCGAAGTAAGGGTTGGACTGGCCGCTGAATCCTCCACCAGCAACGGCAAACCAAGCGCACGCACTCCCGCTCTTGTCATATCCCGCAGAGCTGCATGGCGCTTATAAGATGCCTCCATCCCACCTGCTCTTTCGATCATTCGGCAGGATTCCAGCAATCCATTCACGAGGGCAATATTGGGTGTATATGGCGTATGCCCCTTATGAAGCAGTTCCCTGTATTTCTTTAGATCAAAATAGAAGGAAGGACACTTATGCTCTTGGATCACTCCCCAAGCCTTTTCGCTTACCGTTACAAGAGCATTTCCTGGAGGTAGCATTAATGCTTTTTGTCCTCCTGTTGCAACAATATCAATACCCCAATCATCCATATACAGAGGGGTTCCAGCGAGTGAACTGACAGCGTCAACAACAAAAATTGCGTCATAATCCTTGATAATTCCAGCTAAAGCCTGAATATTATTGATCGCACCGGTTGATGTCTCGCAATGAGTAGCGAACACTGCCTTAATTTCGGGATGTTGATCCAGTGCCTGCTTAACGGCATCGGGATCGACAATATCACCCCATGGTGCGTCCACACGAATGACATTAATCCCCAGATGGGAAGCGATATCAATCAGGTATTCTCCGAAATAGCCAATTACACAGATTACGATCGTATCCCCGGGTCCTGCAATGTTAATCATGGAAGTTTCCAGAGCCGATGCTCCACTCCCACAAAGAATATAGACATCATTGCGGGTCTGGAAGATTTCTTTGGAAGCCTCCGCAGCTTCCTTGAGAATCCCTTGGAACTCCTCATTTCTGTAGTCCATCATCGGATGATCAAACGAACGAAGCATTGCACGTTGAATTTCCTTTGGCACTTGAACAGGCCCTGGTAATCTTAAATCCATCTTTTCAGAAAACATGTAATCCTCTCCTCTTGGTAAATTTCATCTACCAATGAATTAAGCAATTAGCATGCCAAACTGAAAAAACGGATGTGTTTTAGTTTTATTTCAACGGAAATGATGTTCTGAGAAGGAAAAATCGCGAAGTTACTATGAGGCATGGAGGGGATTGGTTACGGACAGGATCCATTTAGTGTTTCATAGAGAAACAATGAAACAGTATCGAGGTTTCAAAGAGGAACAATTGAAAGGTTTTATAATCTTGGCTTTCTCAATGGAAATCCTTATCTTTGGTAGAGTTTGACTACAGAATGGTTAGCAGATTAATAAGGGGTCTCGAAATTCCCCTATCTCACTTATCTTATTTTTTGTAAACGATTACAGCAATTTATAACGGGAATTTTCACCCTTACTTTCGGATGAAAATTAATAGAGGAAGAATCCCCCTATTGCCCAAAGGTAAAGATCCCTTGAAAGCCTCCTAATTCTATCGGGCAATTCTCCCCATTCGTTTAGCAGAATCCATTACAAGCGGGGCGATTTCTAACATTTTCTCTAAAGTCAATCTTGAAACAGGACCAGATACACACAAAGCACAGATCACTTTTTCATGTCGGTTAAACACTGGGGCAGCAATAGCAGCGGTCCCTTGCTCCCGTTCCTCTGCACTAGTAGCAAATCCGGACTCCCGAATCATTTTCAATTGTTCCTCATATTTCTGCCGATCAACTGTATCCGGCCAATTAAACTCTTTTAAATTAACATCTTCGGAAAAGGCAACAAGCACTTTGCTTGAAGCTCCAACTGTCAAGGGCATTCTGACTCCAATCGGGGCCACACGACGGATGGCTTGATTACTTTCAACAGCCTGGATACGGACCCTTTCCGCTTGATCTCGGACATAGAGACTGATCGTTTCACCGAGCAAATCTCTAAGCCTTTCCATTTCCGGAAGAAATAGGATTGCCGGGTCGTCATCCCTCACCAAATTGGCAGACAGCTCCCACAGTCGAAAACCAAGCCGATATTTTTCCGTCATTTTATCGCGAAGCAGAAAACCCTTTCCTTCCAAAGAAGCAAGTAACCGATAGACCGTGCTTTTATTTAAAGAAACCTGATGTGAAATCTCTGTCAAGCTGAGTTCCTTGCTTTCGGTAAAGCACAACAAGATATCCAGTGCACGTTCAACCGCCCGTACAGTATGTTTATTATCCTCCATCGTAAATCACTCCACAGGAAAAGAAAAATTTGGTTATTTATTAGAATGTGGGAAATCCTAAATTAGGGATTGAATTGATGACTCTAATCCCTCACAGAGTTTCACTCTATAAAACTCGATTGCACACAGTAATATTATATCCCAGGAAATATACTTGTAAAGAAGAGGCATATTTTTCAAATTAAATAAAATGGATATGTACGGCATCATCTTTACGTAGTATAATGTTATTAGAAGAAACTTGGTTTCACCTGGTGAAACAACAAAAAGATTTACGTTTCTACTTTCTAGGAAGCAATAGCTTTCCATATATGTCGTTGAAGGAGGTCAAAGGAAAAATGGCAAAAGATTTTTTTAATGTTCTCTCCGATTTAAAGGTAGGGGATAAGACGTATCGTTATTACAACATCCAGAATCTTGAGCAATTGGGACCTGTATCTAAACTCCCGTATTCGATCAGGGTGCTGTTGGAAGCTGCAGTCCGTCAATTTGATGGGGTGGCCATTACTGAAGAACATGTTAATAAACTCGCGAACTGGACCGTAGAACGCGATCCGAATCAAGAGGTTCCTTTTAAACCTGCTCGTATTGTATTGCAGGACTTTACCGGGGTTCCAGCTGTTGTTGACTTAGCAGCGATGCGCGCAACGATGGAACGAATGGGTGGAGATGTTTCCAAAATCAACCCATTAGTCCCTGTTGACCTCGTTATTGACCACTCTGTTATGGTTGATAGCTTTGGGACGAACAGTGCTTTGGAAGAAAATGAAAAGATTGAATTTGAACGCAACAGTGAACGTTATCGTTTCCTTCGCTGGGCACAAACTGCATTCAATAATTTCCGTGCCGTACCACCTTCCACAGGGATTGTCCACCAGGTTAACCTTGAATACCTAGCATCTGTAGCGGCTACAAGGGAAGTAGATGGCGAAACGCAAGTATTCCCAGATTCACTCGTTGGTACAGACTCCCATACCACCATGATCAATGGACTTGGCGTTGTTGGTTGGGGTGTTGGTGGAATTGAAGCTGAAGCAGGAATGTTAGGTCAGCCTTTGTATTTTGTTACGCCTGAAGTTGTTGGTTTTAAAATGACCGGAAAGCTTGCAGAAGGTGCAACTGCGACAGACCTTGCCCTAACTGTAACGAATATTCTTCGTAAAAAGGGTGTAGTCGGAAAGTTCGTTGAATACTTTGGTCCTGGTGTACAGAACATGAGCTTGGCAGATCGGGCAACCGTTGCAAACATGGCACCTGAATATGGAGCTACTATTGGCTTCTTCCCAGTTGACGAAGAAACACTTAATTACATGCGCCTGACTGGACGCAGCGAAGAACAAATTGCCCTAGTTGAAGCTTATTATAAGGCACAAGGAATGTTCTATTCTGCTAGCAATCCTGAACCAGTTTATTCCGATGTTATTGAATTGGATCTTTCAACAGTTACCTCTTCTTTGGCAGGTCCGAAGCGTCCACAAGACCGCGTTGAGCTTGGCGATATGAAGCAAGCCTTTAACGATGCGGTACAGACTCCGATTGAAAAAGGCGGATTCGGCCTATCTGATGAGCAATTGAAGAAAGAAGTGACTGTTGAGCATCCGAACGGTGAAAAAACAGTCATGAAAAATGGGGCGGTTGTGATCACAGCGATTACCAGTTGTACCAACACCTCCAACCCTAGCGTATTGATCGGTGCCGGATTGATCGCGAAAAAAGCAGTAGAAAAAGGTCTAAAGAAACCTGCTTATGTAAAGAGCAGTTTGACTCCTGGTTCCCGCGTCGTAACTGACTACCTTAAAGAGGCAGGACTTTTAGATGCGCTTGAAACCCTTGGATTCAACGTAGCAGGTTACGGTTGTGCAACCTGTATCGGAAACTCCGGTCCACTCCCTGATGAAGTTAGCAAAGCGATTGCCGATTCTGATTTGACTGTAGCTGCTGTGCTGTCCGGTAACCGTAACTTTGAAGGACGGATTCATGCCCAAGTGAAAGCAAACTACCTTGCTTCACCTCCATTAGTTATTGCTTATGCTTTGGCAGGAACTGTGGATATTGATCTAACCAACGAACCGCTTGGCTATGATCAAAATAATCAACCTGTTTATCTGAAAGAAATTTGGCCAACTTCGAAAGAAATTCAAGAAACCCTGAGTTCGGCCGTTCGTCCGGAGCTATTCCGCAAACGTTATGAAGACGTCTTTAAAGCAAATAGCCGTTGGAATCAAATCGATGCACCGACTGGCGAGCTATATGAGTGGGATAAATCTTCCACTTATATTCAAGAACCTCCATTCTTTATGGAGCTTTCCGAGAATTTAAATGATATTGCCGACATTACAGGTGCAAAAACGCTTGCATACCTTGGAGATTCTGTAACAACAGACCATATTTCCCCAGCTGGGAATATTAAGGCCGATAGTCCTGCAGGGTTATATCTTCAGGAGCATGGAGTAAAACGTGTCGACTTTAACTCCTATGGATCCCGCCGGGGTAACCATGAAGTGATGATGCGTGGTACTTTCGCTAATATCCGTATCCGTAACAAGATGGCACCAGGAACTGAGGGTGGTGTAACCACTTACCTGCCTACTGGTGAAGTTATGTCCATCTATGATGCTTCAATGAAATATCAAAATGCAGGCACCCCACTAGTGGTTATTGCAGGTAAAGAATACGGTACGGGAAGTTCTCGTGACTGGGCTGCAAAAGGAACTTTACTACTTGGTATTAAAGCTGTTATTGCCGAAAGCTTTGAACGGATCCACCGCAGCAACTTGGTAGGTATGGGTGTTCTTCCTTTACAGTTCGCTGATGGAACCAATGCTGAATCCCTTGGCCTCACTGGCAAGGAAACCTATGATATTACCGGTCTAAGCAACGACATTAAACCTGGTCAAAAAATCAAGGTAAAAGCAACTCGTGAAGACGGAAGTAACCTTGAATTTGATGCGATTGTTCGTTTGGACAGCGTTGTGGATATCGAATACTACCGCAATGGTGGAATCCTACAAACTGTTCTTCGTCAATTGGCAAAATAAATGCACACAAAAAGGAGCCAAAAGAAAAGCACCTCCAAATTTTAGACTGTGTCTAAAATTTGGGGTGCAGTTCAAAATTAGGCTCCTTTATTTTTTCCACAAATCCTCGATTTCCTGAAGCATTTTTTTCAATGACTCATCATCTAAATTTCCTTTGTCCTTATACTCTGCCAATTTTTCTTGGATTTCAAGAGCTGTTCTTTCTTCTTCCTTATCCTCTTTTAAATCCGAAGGATCAAACCATACCAGGCTCCCTTCGGGGCCGCTTCGCAAATATGGGATCTGCCAATCACCAGGATATGTATAAACTTCACCGTTAATAATAATATCCAGTACCTGATCATTTTCTATCGGTAGTAGATGATGGTAGACCTCTTTTTCCCCTCCCGCAGCGATATTTATATGAAGATAGGCATAATGAAGATATTGTTCCCCGGTTACTTTGTCACGAATGACCTCATAGGCTTCAGTCTCGTTTTGCGAGACATCCTTAATCGTCTCGACACGTTCCTTCAATTCAGACGGCGAGACACTTTTCATTAATTTAAACGATTGCTCCATTTTACTTCCCCCTTCCTGACTGTTATACATGGTTCTCCAAAACTATACAATAAAATCGCACAGTTTCCGACAACCTTTTTTCACATCTTTTGATACGCTGTTACATAGTGAATAAAGAATGAAAGGTGACTTGTGATGAATGAAGTCGGATTTTATTCAATTAAAGAGATTGCGCAGGAATTAAATGTAGACTGGCAAACCCTTCTTCGTTGGAAATACCAATTTGATTTTTATATTCCCACGTATCGACAGGAAAATCAATTAAAATACACCGCTCAAGCTGCTAAGCTATTTGCTGTAATTCACCATGCCAAACAGCTTCAGTTAAAGGATGAAGTGATTAATATCATTTTGGACAAGCATTTCTACTCCGATACAACCATTATGGAAAGTCTTCAATTAACGATTCAGGAGTTGTTTGAAGAAGCACAGGGGCTGCGGCAGCAATTGGAACAACACCAGTTCAATTGTCGTCAGGATGCCTTGAATTCTTTGCAAGGTTTGTCATGGGATGAACTTCGGCAATTAAAGGAACTATGTCCTGAGGATCTGATTCTAGAAGACGTACTAGGATCTGAAATAAGCAGGGAACATTTCTCTGTTAGAAATTGGCTTCGGTTAAGCATCAAATCTCCAAAGCTTTTAAACAAATAAGGTCTTGGGTCCCCCACTCCCAAAGAATAGTGGGATTTTGGCCTTCTAAATTCGATTACAAAGCCAAGCGGGACCGTAAAGGCGCTATTTCCTACCAAATGCCAAATTCAAAGGTAGATCCGGACCCAGAAGCCTCTATTCCTCTGTTAACCATCAAGTATGGCGGGATTTAAAGCAAATAGGGTCTTTTGGGTCCTCTAAACCATGAAAAATGGAGGGTCTTACCCAAATAAGGTCTCTCCAGTCCGATCACAGGACCAAGCGGACCACAGAGTCACTATTCTTACCAAATGAGGGAGAACCCATCGAAAAGTAAAAAAATTGGATATCACCGATTTTTTTACTAACCTATAAAAACCATTACAAATACAGCAAAATAAATAGAATTCACAATCTCTATAATCCCTATTTGCTTGGGTGACAGTTTACGCCCGTATAACGCCATCGCCCGTACTACGCTTGGTACATATGCAAGAATGAGCAAAGGATAAGCTGTAAAGAGGATCACCAGCGCCATCGCAATATGGTACCCCCAAGAAACCCAGCGATAATTGGCATTTCGCTTTTCCCGGATTAAGGATTTGACAAAAAACACACTCCCCATAAAGAATAGAACACAGAACACCCAAATATAGAATGCGTTTTGGTCCAGTTCACCCGTTCCAACATAGTAACTGACAGTTCCACCTAAAGCTAAACTGGCGATAGCCGAAAAATCATTTAATACTGTTCGTTCATTTTTCGTTTTGGCAAAATAAATATTAACCAAGAAGAATGGAACAAGAGCAAAGCCAAACCAAATAATCGATAAGTTATGGTAAAGCGGAATGACCATCAAAAGAATGCCAAGTCCGAAATAAATCAAAACCCACCGGATAAAAGATTCTCTCCCTTTTTCCACTTGAAAAAGACGCAATAAAGGAAAGGATGCAGCATAAAATAGAAACCACCCAAGGACAAGCGGAACATGGACCCATTGCTGTTGTCCAGCCCCTATGCCAACAAACAAGGGAACTAAAAACATCGCCCAGGTTCCATGTTGCTTCGGTAACATCAGCTTCATTCTTCTAAGCTCCTTATACTTGTGTATAAGCTTTTGGGATATAGGTGCAGAATGGCTCGCTTTCCAAATAATCTCCAGTCATCGCATAAGCACGTGATCTTGATCCACCGCAAAGATGGCGATATTCACAAACACCGCATTTCCCTTTAAATCCGTCAGGATTTCTTAAAGATTGAAAAACAGGAGAATCCCGATAGATCGATGCCAAGCTCTTTTCCCTTATATTTCCACAATTGATAGGTAATAATCCACTTGGATACACCTCACCAATATGGGAAATAAAAACAAATCCATTCCCATCGTTTACACCTTTTGGCGCCCGGCCAATGACATCTTTAATCTTCAACGGTTCAAACGGTACATCGAGTTGGCCCTCTTTACTCTCCATCAATTCTTCCTTTTTTCTTTGTACGACAACCCTACGGTAGTGCTGGGCAGCGGTTGTTTTGATGTCATATGGCACTGTTTTGTTCAAATCATATAACCAATTAAAGACCTGTTCATGCTCTTCAGGAGAAATCATATCTGATTCTTTTCCCCGTCCCGTAGGAACAAGGAAAAAGACGCTCCATAATACGACGCCAAGCTCTGTCATTTTCTTCGCAATCTTAGGCAGATCATCGAGATTATAACGAGATACGGTTGTATTGATTTGCAGTGGAATCTCCAATTCTCGCAAATACTGAATAGCTTTCATAGTTAAATCGAAGGAACCGCTAGTGCCGCGAAAACGATCGTGGATCTCCGCCGTGGAACCATCCAGACTAAATGCCCACCTGGATAAGCCCACTTCCTTTGCTTGTTCGATCGCGTGCTTTGTAACTCTAGGTGTTGCACTTGGGGTCATAGAAACACTTAACCCGATACTAATCGCGTATTTGGCTAGTTCATATATATCTTCCCGCATCAATGGATCGCCACCCGTAAACACTAACAATGGATTATCCATTTCTGCAATTTGATCTAATAGTTTCTTTCCTTCTTCAAAGGAAAGTTCCCGCGGGTCTCTTTTATACTGTGCTTCGGCTCGACAATGCAAACATTTCAGGGCACACGCCCGTGTTACCTCCCAGATCACTATAAAGGGATTTTCATTGTAATCACGATAGGGGTTTATTCCTTTTGTATCCATAATCTCACTGTGTTTAAACATATACAGATCCTCCTTTTCCAGGTAGGCTTGAAATTGGTATTGAAAATAATTATCAAGTCTTATATACACATTTTAACGATTAGAAAATATCTACACTATGACATTAATCACAGGAACGATGATGGTAATAGTGAATTCCTCCTTTTGAAAATAATTATCATTTAGTGATCAATGTCACGGATGGTAACAGGAAAAAGCTGTACATTTATGGTGTAGACAAGAAATGATCTTAAGGAGGTTTGGCTATGCAAGCAATCTTTGAAAGTTCAAATAAAATTGGAGATATTGTAAAACGTCTGCCGAAGGCAAGCGATTTATTTAAGCAGAACAGGATTGACTTCTGCTGTGGGGGAAACCGGCCGCTTAGTGAAGCTTTGCAGGAAAAGAATATAGATGAAGTAGTATTTTTAAGCCAATTAAATCAATTGTACGAGGATATGAAAAATTTAAATTCAAACGATCGTGATTGGGCTCTAGTTCCTTACAGCGACTTAATCGACCATGTGGTGTCTACCCATCACGCCTTTTTACAGCAGGAATTGCCTGAGTTGAGCGGTTATGTAACGAAAATTCTTCGTGTTCACGGACCGAATCATCCAGAACTGGCACAGCTTCATAAATTCTTCCATGAATTAAAGATGGATATGGAGCAGCACATGATCAAGGAAGAAGAGGTAATTTTCCCGCTTATTAAGAAATATGAAACGGAACGTTCTGAAGATAAGTTGAACACGATTGTCACAGCAAATAGGGAACTAGACGAAGAGCACAAGGCATCTGGTAATTTGCTTGAGCAAATTCGCCAAGTAACAAACGATTTTACTCTTCCGGAGGAGGCTTGTGCAACCTATACTCTAACCTTTAAAAGATTAGAAGCCTTGGAGTCTGATATGTTTCAGCATATCCATTTAGAGAACAATATTCTTTTCCCCAGACTAGAAAACGAGTTAGATTAAAAATAATTTAGTTGGATGGAGGGCTTTGTTATGGAGCAAAATACTATTGAATTGGATGTACGCCCAATTTTATTGGCAAAACAAGAACCATTCCAGGTCATTATGGAAACCGTAGAAAAGTTAAAACCATCAGACGTGTTTGTTCTGCACGCCACTTTTAACCCTACTCCACTGCTTAATGTGATGAAATCCAAAGGATTTGCAAACTCGGTGGAATGTAAAGCAGAGGACCATTATGTTATAACCTTTACCCGTGAGGGGTGATTTCCTATGGCAGAGTACAGCCTGAATAACCGGGGGCTGACACCACCGCAGCCGATGATTCGGACCCTTGAAAAACTTGATGAAATGCAAAAGGGCGATCGTTTAACCATTAATAACGACAGACAGCCCATGTTCTTGTATCCGGAGCTTGATGAGCGTGGTTATAGCTACGAAACGACTCAACTACCAGATGGAAGCTATCAAATCATCATCACGAAATGAGGATAACTTATGTTCCCAACTGCATCGAACACACCGATCAGTAAATTGCCTTTTTATTTTTTGCTGACAGGAGTCGTCGCGTTTCTGCTGTTGAATGTTATCCTATATTTAGGTATTCCTTCATTTATTGATGGAAATGTTCGTGGGCCTGTCCTTTGGACAGCTGCCCACCTCACCCTATTAGGATGGGTTATGATGGTGGCAATGGGTGCCATGTATCAATTGGTACCCGTTGCTTTACAAGTACCGATTTACAGTGAGAAGTTAGGGTACTTTCAATTTTTTATATACACCATCGGAATCCTTGGTCTGCTCCACGGCTTTTTTTGGTTTCAACCAACTGTTCTTGTAACATTTGGTGTTCTGACCGTTATCGGCGTTTTGCTTTTCATTTTTAATATGATGAAAACCATTGCTACGATGCCAAAACAGACCTATATTTCACAATTTATCCTGTCGGCTTTAATCTACTTATTTATAACGATATCGATTGGTATAACACTAGCTGCCAATTTTCATTCGGCCTTTCTAGGCGGCATTTATCAAAGCTTGTTTTACACCCATATTCTAACCGGGGTTTTTGGTTGGTTTACACTATTGATTTTTGGATTTTCATTTAAGATGGTACCCATGTTTTCACTTTCACATGGTTTTGGAGAAGACCTTCCAAAAAGAATGCTGCCCAGTACACATATTGGGATGGCAATAACAATTTTGGGCTTTTTCTTATCTTCTACGATCATAATCATCCTTGGGATGATTGTACTGGCCTTAAATTACATTCTTTTTTTGTTTCATGTAAAGGACATCCTACAGAAGAGATTGAAAAAAAAGCTGGATGTTGGATTCACTACAGCGATCATCGCCGTCCTCTTTGGATTAATACCGATGTTGCTATTGCCTTTAGCTTTAGGATTTGATTTAGGGAACCGTGTTGTCGTTGCCCTTGTGTATTTATTTTTGTTTGGCTGGATCTCATACAGCATAATGGGTTATATGTACAAGATCGTACCATTTCTATGGTGGACGAAAAAATATAGTGATGTGATTGGAAAGACCAACGTCCCCCAACTCAAAGATTTAATGAATGAGAAATTAGCCAAAATTATTTTTATCACCACAGCCATTGGTTTAATTGGTTTTCTAATCGGGATTTTAGCTTCTCTTTCTATTTTGCTTTACCTGTCACAGACCTTACTCCTTGTGGCAGCGATCCTGTTTACCTATATGGTTTTTGACGTATTTCGAAAGTAAAGGAGAAATGTCCTATGATAACCCAAGATATGGTAATGGAAAAGCTTTATAATGTGTATGATCCCGAGCTTGGGATCAATATTGTTGATTTAGGTTTGGTTTATGATGTGGAAATCAAAGAAGATGGAGTGGTCGATGCCACCATTACCCTTACCACACCCGGCTGCCCTCTCCATGATAGCATTACAGCAGGTGCACGGAATGCCATCATGCAAATCGAAGGAGTTAAAGAAGCCAACGTTCAATTGACCTGGAGCCCGCCATGGAACCCAGATATGATGTCTGAGAGAGCAAAGAATATGCTTGGAAGAGCTTAATAAGGAAGCATGGTGAACCCCGGTGAGTGATTATCGGGGTTTGTTGTGTCTGGGGGCAAGGGATTACTTTCGTTACCCTTTGGGTACTCTCCCATTTGATCAGATACGAGTGGGTCCAATGCTAACTCAAAGATCCTAGCCTTAATCGGACTCAACGGAGGTTCAGTCCGAATCAAAGCCAACCAAAAAAGAGGAACGATCCCCAAACGAGATCACCCCCCTTTTCCCTAGCTTATCTTATTCTTCATTTGCGTAATATCACTAAACATCCCGGCGTAGTTTTTCAATTCTCCAGCCTCATTTTTGATTGAACTGATCGTTAGCAATTGCTGATAGATCTCGCCATTTTTTCGTTTGTTCCAGATTTCACCGGTCCATTGTCCGTTTTCGGTGATGTCTTTCCACATTTTTTCGTAAAATTCCTTTCCGTGTATCCCCGAATTTAAAATGCGTGGCTCCTTACCAATGACTTCTTCGGGGGTATATCCTGTGACTTTCGTAAATGCTGGGTTTACGGAAACGATTTTTCCTTTTAAATCTGTGATTAGAACACCTTCTACAGTGCCCTCAATGACCTGTGAAGCCAAAAACATTTTATCCTGATAAAACATCCATAAAACAATTACAAAGCTAACCAACGCAAATTGTGAAAGGGCCATGAAGCCAATGGCGTAATGTCCGGTTATTTCGTAAACAGTTGATAAAACTAACGGCGGGAAAAAGCCGCCCAATCCTCCCATCGCAGAAACCAGTCCATTCACAACACCTGCTTGCTTACTGAAATAAAGGGGAACTAATTTAAATACCGTACCGTTCCCAACTCCTGCACAAGCCGCAATGCTTAAGGCCCCAATCGTATAAAGTTCAATATTGGGTGAGAAGGAAAGCAGCACCCCTGATGCGGTCAAGCCAAGAAATACGACCATCAAAATATGATAAGGGTTCCAGCGGTCAGCAAGCCATCCCCCTAAAGGGCGGATAAAGGTTGCTAAAGCAATATAACCTGCTGTTCTCAAACCTGCATCCACTTTGTCTAGCCCAAAATAATCAACAAGGAAATTAGGCAAATAAACCGTAAAAGCTACAAACGAACCAAAGGTAATAAAGTAGAACAAGCTTAGAAACCAGAGTTTTTGATTTTTATAAACCTCTTTCATTTGTTTCATCAAAGGTGTGGTCACCTTTGTCTCGTGGCGGTCTCCGAATAGGAAGATAAGCAAAGCAAACACGGCTAACAATCCCATAGAAAGCTGAATGGTTGTAGACCATCCGAATTGTCTAGCCAAAACTGGTGCACTAAATGCTGTTATCGCAGTACCAATATTCCCAACACCATAAATTCCATTGACGAAACCATGCCGCTCTTTGGCATAATACTTTGGCACAGATGTAACCCCAATGGAAAAGGTTGCACCAGCAATCCCGATGAAGAGGTTACCGATGAATAAATCGAGGAATGAGTCTGCCTGACTTACATAAAAAACAGGCACTAATAAAACAACAAAGGAAATGAAAAACATCACCCTGGCCCCGTAGCGATTGGTGAAATAACCAACTGGTATCCTCAGAACCGAGCCAAGTAAAACGGGGATGGCTGTGATCCAGGCAATTTGTCCGGCTGACAGAACGATATCTTCCTTTATAAAGGCAATCAATGGAGAAAGCAGCACCCATACGATAAAAGCTGCAATCATACATAATGTTTGCAGAGGCAATTGAATCCTTTGGATCATAAAGATTCCACCTTTGTTTAGTGTTTTAGAAGATCATTTTGATCTTTCTATTGATTATAAGAAGAATAGTTCTGATTATTTGTGAGATAGATCACGTGACACAAAATGTCCTTGCATTGTTCACATTTCATTAACAAAAGCGTCATAGGTTAGACGAATTTGCGCGGTATCAAAAAAAGAGACAACCCTACGATGAGGTTGTCCCTTGTCCATACAAATACTAGATTTTTTTAATTGAAACGCGCCATACTTCTGGACCTTGTTCGAGGAATTCCCATTCAAATTGGTTAGGGCGTTCCATCATGAATTGATATTGAAGTGGTCTTGGATCATGATCATTGATGATCTGCATGGCTTCTCCATTGTTCAATTCATCAAATGTCCGAAAAATGGTTGGATGTTTTTCTCTTGGAAGATATTTACGAACGTCTACTTCTGCAGCAAACATAGTATCCCTCTTTTCTTAATAGGTTTTTCTCTACATTTTTCATTCTAAATGAAATTCATTCTCGAAGAAGTGATGACCATCACAAATATCAAAATCTGTCTGTAGTTCGTAAAAACGTGATCCACTCCTATCCTGTTTCCAAACATTTTATCCAATTAGCTGAATCCAATCAGTGATCTGGATCACCCCTTCAGATGTTGGAAATTGCGTAAAAAAATAGGCATACCTTTTAACAGGTATACCTTAATCCATTGGGATCCGCAGACGTATTTTTGTTCCTTTCTTTGGCTGTGAAGATATGTCCATTTGTCCTTCGACAGCTTTGGCCCTCTCCTGCATACTAAAAAGTCCGACTCCTTTTACACTAGATTCCAGAGAAAACCCTTCCCCTTCATCTTCAATTCGCACTTCAAGGTAATTTTCACAATCCAGAACGTATACATGGGCTTCCTTTACACCTGCATACTTGCGGATGTTGTTCAGGGCCTCCTGGATAATCCGGTAAATTGCTGTTTCAATCTGAATCGAAAGCCGTTTTTTTAATGTGCATTCAAAATGAACGGTAATTCCATGAAACTCGACAAAACGTTGAATATAGGAACGGAGTGCAGGAACCAAGCCCAAATCATCCAGAACGGAAGGACGAAGCTCCCAGGAAATACTGCGAATATCATTGACGATATTTTCAGCTTGGTTACGCATATCTTGGAGAATTGGATGATCACCGGCAATCTCTTGTGTCAGCCGGTCAATAGTGATAAGCAGGGTGTACATACTCTGCCCAATTCCATCATGGAGGTCCCGGGAAACCCTTTTTCTTTCCTCTTCCTGGACGCGCATCAACTCTGCGGTCATCCTTTGCAGCTCTTCTTCTACCCTTTTCCGTTCAGTAATTTCTGTACGTATGGCTAAATATTGGTAAGGCACGCCAGCTTCATCGAGAAAAGGAACAATGGTGGTATCCACCCAATAATAGGTTCCGTCTTTGGCGCGGTTTTTCATTTCACCCTTCCATACTTGACCACTTGAAATAGTCAACCAGAGATTACGTATAAAATCCTTCGAATGATAGCCGGAATTAATAATTCGATGGTCTCGTCCAAGCAATTCTTCACGGGAAAACTTGGAGACCTCGCAAAATTTATCATTTACATATTTAATTTTCCCTTTAGCATCGGTGATAGCGACGATCGAGGATTCGTCCAGGGCAAATTTCAGGTCTACTAATTCATCGAGAGACTTTTTCAGTTCTTCCTCCGTTCGTTTTGCCTCGGTTATTTCGGTGCGGATCGCAAGAAATTGATAGGGCTTCCCCTGCTGATCCAGAAAGGGAACGATCGTCGTTTTCACCCAATAATAGGTACCGTCCTTTGCCCGGTTTTTCACATCACCTTTCCAAACCTTGCCACCTAAAATTGTCCTCCAAAGGTTGTTCATAAATTCCTTTGCATGGTATCCGGAATTAATAATCCGATGGTCTTGTCCCAGAAGCTCTTCCCTTGTGTACTGGGATATCTCACAAAACTTATCATTAACGTACTTTATTTTTCCTTTTGCATCTGTTATGGCGACAATCGTTGACTCATTAAGGGCATATTTTAGATCTGTTAGTTCTTTTAACGATTCCCTAATACTCTCCATAACCCAATCGGAGTGATTATGATCATTAATCTCGCTAAGAAGTTCATCGATATCCTGCCCAAAGCCTTCATATAGATTAGTCATTCACTTCACCTCAAATCTGCATAGGAAATTGAATTTTAATTATAACATTAACACATGAAAAATAGTGTAAAAACTAAACATACGCAGAAAAGCCCTTCGTTCTGGATGAACATGAAGGGATTTCTTATCCTAAGGTGAACATAGGGTCTTTTATCATATTTTCAATATTGATGACAACTTTTTTTATTTTATCCTGCTGTTCCTTGCTAAAGGCCGATTCTGACCGATTCCCTATTAACAAAACACCCCAAGGAATTCCCCCACGATGAATGGGATATGCCAAAGCCGAAATCAGCTGCTCAGCAAGCATAATGGGGTAATCAGTAGCTTTTCCAATAATATTTTGTGGGAATTGGGAAATGGTCATCGGGCGTCCGGTTCGGATGACCTGCCCGGCAATTCCTTTTCCATAGCGGACAACAATTCTGCGATATTTTTCATTACGATTTCCAACTGCGTACATCCAACGAAGTTCCTTTCCCTGTGGATTATAGATCGCGAGGCCTACAAAATCACAGGAAATCTCATGGGCTATTTCGGAGCAGAGAACTAAAATTTGATCTGTTGTATTCATGAGCATCACTTCATTCTATCAAATTGGTTATAGCTCGTAATTAAGCAAACCTTTTTTCACGGCATATTTGACGAGTTCTGGCCGGGTTTTTAATTTCAGTTTCTCCATTAGATTACTTTTATGCGTTTCAACCGTTTTTACGCTAATCACTAATTGTTCGGCAATTTCTTTATTCGAGTATCCTTTGACAATGAGGGCCAAAACCTCTTT
>Ga0180216_1001085_pt1 | contig 25129 bp, 24 predicted proteins | sample eDN3rd37CBELigMG_FD_128879 | JGI IMG/M metagenome (GOLD analysis project Ga0180216, IMG submission 128879) | Enriched Miracle-Growth compost microbial communities from Emeryville, California, USA - eDNA 3rd pass 37_C BE-Lig MG (version 2)... ... | reverse complement strand
GCGCTCAACCCCGCCAACTGGGCGGTGGTTGCGGCCCGGGCGGGGTTCGAGGGGAGCGATTGGGGGGCGGTGGGGCTCAACCTGGTCTGGCTCTCCCTCTTCGCCCTCGCCTGCGGCTGGCTCGCGACCCGCGCCTTCGATCGGTATCGGCGCACGATCTGACGGTCGTGTGCCTACTTGCGGCTTGCCCACCGGGCTCGGCGCGCCGTAAACTTCGAATGTTCGACCATTCACTCCGAGTTCGGCAGAGGTAACGAGATGCTGAAGCGTATCCCCACGACCCTGCTCCTATCCGCCCCCATTACCGCCCTTTGTCTCTCCGGTCCCGCAGCGCTCCACGCGCAGGAGCGCCCGGATCCGAGTTACGAAGCCGCGTACCTGGCCTGGGATCGTGGGGATTACATCCGCGCCCTGGAAGGATTTGCCACGCTTCTCGATTCGCCCGCCGGGGGGCGCTACCTCGAACGGATCGCGCTCGTGACCGGCGAGTACTTCACGACCACCGAGGTCGCCCCGGATGGCCGGGCGATCCGTTTGGCGCCGACCGGGAGCTGGGCCGCCTACGAGACCGGCAGCGGCGCGGAGCGTCGCACGCACCTCGTCGCACTAGACGACGCTGGGCGCCGCGCCCCGGTTTCCTTGCGCGCCACCTCGCTCGTCTTCTCCCCCGACGGCGAGCGCGCGGCGTATCTGGCGCTCCGCGAGACCGATGAACTCACCGCGGCGCGGAGCGAGCTCGACCGGCTCCCCGCCAACGACCGGCAGGCGCTCGCCCGGCAGAGAGCGCTGATCGAGTACCTCGAGGCGCGTGACGCCGAGGTCGTCTTACGGGAGCTCCGCTCGGGGAAGGAGCAGCGGCTGCGCAAGGACGGGCTGATCATCGCGGAGCTGGCCTTCGCCGCCGACGGCCGGACCGTCTACGCCACCGCCGCCGCCGATGGCGACGGCACCCGCAGCGACATCTATGCCCTCTCCGCCCGCAATGCGCCGGTCGCGCTCACGGACGGGCCGGGACACAAGCTCTCCCCGGTCGCGGTACGCGGGGGGGATCTCCTGGTCTACGAGACCTCACTGCGCCGCGTCGTCCCGCAGCGGCCGGGGACGCCCGAGATCGCGCAGCGGGCCAGCGGTGACCTACCGCAGGTCGTCGTCCTCGACCTCCGGAACGGGGAGTCGCGGAGCTACGTGGGGGTAGCAGCGAACGTGGCGCGAGACGGCTCGGCCGTCGCCTACCTGACCCGCGACGGGACGGAGACTGTGATCCGGGTGGTCCCGCTGCGCGACGGCGCTGGGCCGATCGACGTCGTCCGGACCACCGACCCGGTCACGCCACCCATCCTCTCCCCGGATGGGAGCCGGGTCGCCTACCAGCGCATGCTCCGCGACGACTGGGAGATATTCCTGGCCGCCGCCGATGGCAGCGGCGAGATGAGGGTTACCCACGACATCCAGCACGACCTCTTCCCCCAGTTCGTCACGCCGGACACCCTCCTCTACGTGAAGGGGGAGGGGCGCCATCGGCGGTCGTATCTCTACGCGATCGGGGAGCGGAAGGAGATCCGCCTCTTCCACAACAACACCCTGCGCACGATCGCGCCGGAGTACGAGTGGGAGGTCTCCGAGGACGGGAGCCGTATCCTGATCGTCTCCGAGCGGGACGGGGACACGATCTCCCCCGAACGCGGCGTCTACCTCGTCGAGCTGCGCCGCCCGATCACCATGGCGGAGCTGCAGGCCCGGATCCGTGAGAACCTGGCCGCAGAGCGGGACCTGCGTGCACGGGGCAAGGCGCTCTTTGCGCCGATCGCGGAGGAGGTCAGGGCCGCCGTCGCTGCGGTCTCCAAGACCAAGCTCTACGAGTACCAGGACGCGCTCCAGCGCTTCGGCTCGAAGCATATCACCAAGCCGGGTAACCTGAAGGCCGCGGAGTACCTCTTCAACACCTTGAAGTCGTGGGGGTACGAGCCGGAGTACCAGTGGTTCGAGCCGCAGCCGGGGGTGCGGACGGCCAACGTGATCGCCCGCCTCCCGGGGACTACTCACCCCGAGCTGGTCTACGTGGTCGGCAGCCACTTCGACTCGGTGGTCGACGGCCCCGGCGCCGACGACAATACCTCCGGCACCTCCGTCCTCCTCGAGACCGCGCGGGTCATGAAGGACCACCCGCGCGCAGCCACGGTGATCTTCGCCTTCTTCACCGGGGAGGAGTCGGGGCTGCGAGGCGCCCGGGAGTTCACACGCCGCGCCGTCGCGGATGGACTGCGGGTCATGGGCGCGCTCAACAACGACATGATCGGGTACGCCAACGACCACCGCCTCGACAACACGATACGCTACTCCAACGCGGGGATCCGCGACCTGCAGCACGCGGCCGCCTTCCTCTTCACCAACCTGGTGACCTACGACGCACACTACTACAAAGGGACCGACGCGCACGCCCTCTACGATGCCTTCGGCGATGTGATCGGCGGGATCGGCTCCTACCCGGTCCTCGCCAATCCGCACTACCACAAGTCGCACGACATCCTCGAGACCGTCGATCAGGCGCTGATCTTCGAGACCGCCAAGACCAACGTGGCCAGCGCGATGGCGCTGGCGTCCAGCCCGGCGCGGCTGAAGGGGCTCACGGCGCAGCGGCACGGGAAGGTCGTCGAGCTCGCCTGGGAGGCGGCGCCCGAGAAGGATGTCAGCCACTACGTCGTCGCCTACGGCCCCAAGTCCGATCCGTTCCGTCAGACCGTCACGGTTACCGAACCCCGCGCGCGGATCGAAGGGGTGGAACCGGGTTCCGTGATCTCGGTCCGGGCGGTCAACAAGGCCGGACTGGTCGGTTGGGACTGGGCCCGTACGATTATTGAATAATAGATCCAATGCAGGTGTGACCGGGCCGGTAACGGTGCGCCGGCCCGGTGACCAACGGTCTCGCCTCGAGGAAAAGGCTTGTTCCCGCTACACGACGAGAACCCGACCGAACTGACGCCCTACGTCACGATAGCTCTCATCGCGCTCAACGTGGCCGCGTGGTTCTATCTCGAGGGCGCCGGCTACGACGATCAGGTTCTGTACAGCACTATCTGCAGCTGGGGGCTCATCCCCGCCGAGTTGACGGGGATGACCGGTGGGTACCGCGGGATCGAGCTCGCCCCGGGGGTCCCCTGTGTCTTCCGAGAGGGGAACTGGCTCAGCATCGGGACGAGCATGTTCCTGCACGGGAGCTGGCTGCACCTGATCGGGAACGTCTGGTTCCTCTGGGTCTTCGGCAACAACATCGAAGACTCGATGGGGCACTTCCGCTACCTGGTCTTCTATCTCCTCTGCGGTGTGCTGGCGGCTCTCGCGCACATCTATTCGCAGCCGGACTCGATGATCCCGACGGTAGGAGCTTCCGGCGCGATCAGCGGGATCATGGGGGCGTACCTGGTGCTCTACCCCAGGGTCCGGGTCCAGACGCTATTCTGGATAGTGATCTTCGTCAGGATCATACCGATCCCGGCCTGGGCGGTGCTGATCCAGTGGTTCGTGCTCCAGTTCTTCTACTGGATGACGAGCGCGGGGGGCGCCGCGAGCACGGGTGGGATCGCGGTTTGGGCGCACATCGGAGGGTTCGTGGCAGGGTTGGTGCTGGTGAAGGTTTTCGAGAACCGGAAGCTGGTGCGCGCTCGGCTGGAAGCGCGGCGGCGGCGGGAGCTGGGGGGTGGTGATCCGGGCCCCGGGGGGGGCTGGCGGTAGTCGCGCTCCGGGGAGTGGTGAGCTGTCCCGTACAGTGATACAATATACCGTTGTCGTTCCACCGTTCAGGGTGATCGCCCGGGCGCGGCGCTGTGCGGCATTGCGGCCGCCGGAGCGGTGGAGCGTTCCAGGACGCAGCTCGATGTGGATACGATGCACGATCTGACGGAGATACTGGCCGCACTCAGGGAGCGGGTCACGCGCCGGCCGCGGGTCATGATGGTCCTCGGCTCCGGCCTCGGTGATCTGGCGGACGAATTGGAGGAACCCGTCCAGATCACCTTCGACGAGATCCCAGGACTTTCTCGGGCGACGGTCGCGGGGCACCGGGGCAGGTTCGTCGCCGGCCGGCTCGAGGGGGTCGAATGCATCGCGCTGCAGGGGCGCTACCACCTCTACGAGGGGCATTCCGCGGCGCAGGTCGCCCTACCGATCCGGCTCATGGCTGCGCTCGGCGCGCGGATCCTGATCGTGACCAACGCCGCGGGTGGTATCAACCCTGCCTTCCGGGCGGGCGACCTGATGCTGATCGACGATCACATCAACTTCATGTTCTCCAACCCGCTCATAGGGCCGGTCGCCCCCGGCGAGCTCCGCTTCCCGGACATGACCGAGCCCTACGACCGCGGGTTGCAGCGCCTGGCCGAGGAAGCCGGGTTGGAACGCGGCGTGCACACCGTGCGCGGGGTCTACGCCGCCGTGACCGGGCCGAGCTACGAGACGCCGGCCGAGATCCGCATGCTCGCCCGCCTCGGCGCCGATGCGGTGGGGATGAGCACCGTGCCGGAAGTGATCACCGCGCGGGCGATCGGGGTGAAGGTCCTCGGTATCTCCCTCATCGCCAACCTCGCCGCGGGGATCGCCAAGAATCCACTCAGCCACGATGAGGTCCTGGCCGCCGGGATCGAGGCGCGCTCGCGCTTCACCGCCCTGATTCGCGGCACCCTCGCCTCTATCTCCAGACTCCCAGACCTGGAAACCGCGTGAACCAAAAAGATTCGTGTAGACGACGTCGTCTCGGCCGCGCCACCGGCGTCGGCACCATCCTCCTCGCCCTCGGCCTCGGCGCGGGGTGCGCGGAGGAGCCCTCCACCCACGCCGACGCACCCGCGTTCGGCGGGACGATGGTCGTCGCCGGCGCGATCGACCTCGACTTCGCCAACAGCCTCGTCTCCCGCGAGGCGTACACGCAGGACCTCCTCCTCAACGTCCTCTTCCTCCCGCTCCTGCGGCACGACCCCGCGCTAGGTTACGAACCGCGGCTCGCCAGGAGCTGGGAGCTGATCGGCGACACGGTCGTCGTCTTCCACCTCCGCGACGACGTCAAGTGGCACGACGGCGTCCCGACGACGGCCTACGATGTGGCCTTCACCTTCGAGCGCGCGCGCGACCCCGCGACCGCATTCGTCAACAGCCGCGAGTTCCGGCACTGGCTCCGGGCGGAGGTGGTCGACAGCTTCACCATCCGCTTCGCGATCGAGCCGCACCCGGACCCGCTCGCGCCCTGGCCGCAGCTCGCGATCATGCCGCGGCACCTCCTGGACACCATCCCGCCGGAGCGGTTGCGTCAGGCCGCGTTCAACCGCCGGCCGGTCGGCAACGGCCCCTTCCGCTTCGTTTCCACGGTCGCCAACGACCGGTGGATCTTCGCCGCCAACGATTCCTTCCCCGAGGGGCTCGGCGGCCGGCCCTACCTCGACCGTTTCGTCTGGCGCGTGATCCCAGAGAGTGCTGCCCGGCGCACCGAGCTCCTCACCGGTGGGGTGGACATGGCTCTCGGGGTAGCGGCTCGCGAACTCGTGACACTGGCCGAGACCCCAGGGGTCCGCGCGGTGATCCGGCCGTCGCGCAAGTATCAGGCGCTGGTCTGGAACGGGCGCCGCAAACCCTTCGACGACCCCAAGGTGCGTCGCGCCCTCGCCCTCGCCCTCGACCGGCAGGAACTCCTCGACGCGCTGCGCGGGGGATACGGCCAGCTCGGCACCGGCCCGATCATCCCGGCACACTGGGCCTTCGATTCCACCGTCGCACCGCTCCCCTACGACACCGCCGCCGCCAGGGCGCTCCTGGCCGAGGCGGGGTTCGAGGACCGCAACGGCGATGGCCGACTGGAGGATCCGGCCGGTAAGTCGTTCGAGTTCGAGCTCTCCGTGCCGGCTGGGAACGAGTACAGCCGCAACGTCGCCGAGGTAGTCCAGGCGCAGCTCTCCAGGATCGGGGTCCAGGTCAAGATCCAGCTCCTCGAGTTCGGCGTCCTCACGGAGCGGATCACCTCCCGGGAGCGACGCTTCGACGCCGTCTTCCTCGGTTGGGAATCGGGGATCCGGCTGGATCACCTCGTCGGGCTCTTCCACTCCAGCGCGCTCGACGGTCAGTTCCAGTTCGCGTCCTACCGCAACCCTGTGATAGACTCGATCCTCGATACTGCCGGCCGGCTGGACCGCGCCGAGGCGCTCCCACTCTGGCGTCGCTTCCAGGAGATCTTCGTCGAGGAACAGCCCTGGACGATCTTCTACTACGTCCCCGATCTGGCCGCGGTCAGTGAAACGGTGCAGGGGGTGGAGCCGGACATCAGAGGGTACTTCGTCGGGGCGCCGGAGTGGTGGAAGAAGGGGGCGTCGCGTACCCCTGCGGGCGACACCGCGACCGCCGACAACCGCGGTTCGTAGTGCCGGTGGTGAGGTAGGTAGGAAATGGCAAGCGCGCCGGGCAGGGTGGCTCGGCGCGCTGTCGTTTTTCCGGTAGTGTAGGGGCGTCGCGCTACCGCCGGCAGGGGAGCGCGGGCGCGGCGCTCCGCTCACGATCCGGCCGCGACCGGCGCAACCGCCACGAAATGGTTCAGCGGGCCGTGGCCGGCGCCGAGCCCGGGGGCCTCGAGGATGGCGCGGTGCACGAACTCCAGCCCTCCCGCCACGGCGTTGGCCAGCGGTTCGCCGCGGGCGAGGCCGGCGGTGATCGCGGCGGCGAGTGTGCACCCGGTGCCGTGGGTGTTCCGGGTCTCGATACGGGGGCGCTCCCAGCGCCGGAACTCTCGGCCGTCGAAGAGGACGTCGACGATGACGTCGCCCGACAGGTGGCCCCCCTTGATCAGCGCCGCCCCCGCGCCGCGCGCGACCAGCTCCCGCGCGACCTCGCGCATCGCCTCCTCGTCCACCACCGGCCGCCCCGCCATGACCGCCGCCTCGTCGAGGTTGGGGGTCACGAGGGTGCAGAGGGGGAGGAGCCGCTCCATGATCGACGACTCCGCATCCCGGTCGAGGAGCCGAGCCCCGCTCGTGGAGACCATGACCGGGTCCAAGACGTAGTTGCGTAGCCCCAGCTCCTCGATCGCGTCCGCGACCACCTCGACCAGCTCGGCGGTGGCCAGCATCCCGGTCTTGCAAGCGGCTGGGTGGAGATCGGTCGCCACCAGGCGGATCTGCTCGATCACCATCTCGGGGGGAATGGCGTGGACCGCGGTGACGCCGAGTGTGTTCTGCGCGGTCAACGCCGTGATCGCCGTGGTGCCGAAGACGCCGAACGCCTGGAACGTTTTCAGGTCCGCCTGGATCCCGGCGCCTCCGCTGCTGTCGCTGCCGGCGATACTCAGGGCAACGGGGAGCATCTCTCTAACCTCCATGATTCGAGCCGCCCAAAGATAACCAGGAAAAGCCCCCGCGGCGAGCCTGGATCGGGACGGCGCGGGGGGGGCAGTCGGGTTGGGGGGCGCGGTGCCGCGGACGGTGGTCAGCGCTGCTGTGAACGAAACTCCGGTGGCGGCTGCGGATAGCGGCGGAGCCGCTCCTTCATCTCTTCGTAGGCTTCGCTGTTCACCGTCAGGTTCTCCAGCGATGCCGGCGGGAGCTCCCGGATCTGCTCGCGCGTCGCGGCGATCCGCTCCTCCGTCAGCGGGTGCGTAGAGAACCACTGCTCGAAGAGCGTAGGCTGCCGTTCACGAAGATCCAGGAGCCGCTTGAAGAAGGTGACCATCCCGTCCGGGTCGATCCCCGCCCTGACCAGCAACCCCACCGCGGTCCGGTCCGCCTCCCGCTCCGCATCACGGCTGTAGCTGGCCAGGATAGCGGTCCCCGCCACGTTGATACCAGTCTGCGCCAGCCCGCCGACGGCGCCGCCCAGGAGGATCGACGCTAGCGCGCCGCCTAGGTTGGCCCGCTGCACCCGTTCGATCTGCTCGACGCTGTGTCGTTCCTCGACGTGCGCGATCTCGTGCGCCATCACCCCCGCCAGCTCGGAAAGGTTGCGCGTCTGCTCGATCAGCCCGCGATTGATGTAGACGAACCCGCCCGGGAGCGCGAAGGCGTTGACCACGTCGGTATTGACCACGAAAAAGGTATAGCCGATCTTCCGAGGTCCCTGCGCGGCTATCCGGTCACCGAGCAGACTCACGTAGCGGTTGACCACCGCGTCGTCGACTATCGGGAGCTGCCGGTTGATCTCGGCCGAGTACTGACGACCCAGCTCTATCTCTTCGCTCTGCGAGATCGAGCACGCCGCCGCCGCGCCGAGCGCCAAAGCCGCCAGGCCGATGGAGGCCGGTCGTCGGAGTGGTATAAGACGAGACAACATAAAGACTTCCGACTCCTTTACGGGGGACGCCGTTAGGTATGCCAGGTGGCAAGAGATGTTCCAAGCGCTGAGTCGGTCTGAAGAACGGCTCCTCCGCGGGCTGCACCGCCGCAAGGAGAGAGAGGCCAGCGGACTCTTCCTCGCCGAGGGGATCAGGGTCGTCGAAGACCTCCTCGCCTCGAAGCTCGAGCTCCGCTTCGCCGTCGTCTCCCCGGCGCTCCAGGCGACCGAACGTGGGCACCAGCTCCTGAACCGTTTACGGGATGCCACCCAGGTCCGCTACGTCGACGACCGCGTCCTCGCCGGTCTCGCCGGGACCCAGACCCCGCAAGGGGTGTTGGTCGTCGCACGCGCGCCGAGATACGAACTCGCGGAGTTGGAACTCCCGGAGCGCGCCACCATACTCATCCTGGACGGGGTGCAGGACCCAGGTAACTTCGGCACCCTGGTCCGGACCGCGGATGCCTTCGGTGCGGCCGCGGTGGTGGTATTGCCGGGGACGGTCGACCCCTGGAACGCGAAATCGGTGCGTTCCGCCGCGGGTGCGGTCTTCCGGGTACCTGTGATAGCAGCCGATCTCGCCGAACTCGCCGGGTGGTTGCGCGCCGAGGGGGTCACCATCTACGGCGCCGACGCCGGAGGTGAGGATGTGACACGGGTGGAGATCGCGCCGCGAGCGGCGCTCATCGTCGGGAACGAGGGGGCTGGGCTGAGCGTAGCCGCTCGGGAGATCATCGACACCGCCCTGGCCGTGCCGATCGAGCCGCACGCGGAGTCGCTCAACGCGGCGGTCGCCGGCGGGATCCTGCTCTTCATGCTGACCAGGCAATGCTGAGCGCCGCGGGGGCGTGCGCGTGATGGTAGCCACTCACTATACGGGCCCGAATTCGGCTGAGTGCTGCAGGCACGCGGGTGCGGAACGAAGTGGTATCTTGACGAACGAGTTGTTGGAGGCGCCGGAGCCACCATGTCTCTCATATTGATCCGGATTTACGCCGCATTGATCGGCGCGACGGTGGGTTCGTTCCTCAACGTCTGCGTCTACCGCTGGCCGCGTGAGCTATCGGTGGTATCTCCTCGCTCGGCGTGCCCAGACTGCCAGCAGCCGATCGCCTGGTACCACAACATCCCGATCCTGAGCTACATCATCCTCGGCGGGCGCTGCGCCGGGTGCAAAGGCAAGATCTCTATCCAGTATCCGCTGGTAGAGCTCGCCACCGCCCTGATCTGGCTCGCCATGACGGTGCGGTACGGGGTGGGGATGGAGGCGTTCCAGGGTGCGATCCTCCTCACGCTCCTCCTCGGGATCGCCTTGACCGACGCCAAGCACATGGTGATCCCGGACCACTTCACCCTCGGTGGTACGGTTGCCGGACTGATCTTCGCGGGGGCGGCCACCGACTGGAGCGCGTTCCTCGGGCCGGAGGCGACGCGGCCGGAATCCGCCGTCGCCTGGATCGGCTACCTCTTCAACTCGGGGGCGGCTCCTCTCCTACGTTCGGTGATCGGCGCGGCGCTCGGCTACGGGGTGATGCGGGGCGTCGCGATCGCGGGTGAGTGGGCGTTCCGTAAGCCGGCGCTCGGCCTCGGCGATGTGCACATGATGGCCATGGTGGGCGCCTTCCTCGGGGCGCAGGGGGTGCTCTTGACGATCCTCCTCGGTTCGGTGCTCGGTCTCGTCATCGGGGTGCCGATCACCTGGATCAGGGGAAAGCTGGTCAGGATGAACACCTACCTCCCCCTCGGCGTCTTCCTCGCCATGGGCGCCGCCATCGCCCACGCCTGGGGCGACGACATCATCCGCTGGTATATCGAATTCGCGTTCGGCGGTTATTGATATTGAATCAGGCATCAAATAGTCGCATTCGGTATGAAAAGACCGCGCTCCCAGCCATGGGGGCGCGGTGTGCTATGATCGGGCAGCAGAGATACTACCGAGCGGATACAGCTCAGCCCTGTGCGCCCGCAACTACCCCGTCGAACCGTTCGGCGGCGAAGGGAGCGAGCGATGTGCTGGTCGTCCCCGTGGTGATCGCCTCCGCCAGAAGACGCGCGGTGATCGGCGCCAGCAGGATACCGTTGCGGTAATGCCCGGTCGAGTAGAAGAGCCCGGACACCTGAGGGTCGGGGCCGAGGATCGGGAGCCCGTCCGGGGTGCCGGGGCGCAGCCCGGCACGCAGCTCGACCACGGCCGCGTCGGCCAGCTCCGGGATCAACGTCAACGCCGCCCCGAGGAGGCGGTGTACCCCGCCGCCGGTGGTCTGTACCGCGAACCCGGCATCTTCCGCCGTCGCGCCGATCAGTACCCGCCCGCCGGCGCGCGGGACGATGTAGCACCGGCCGCCGGTGACTACGCGGGAGAGGGGGGGAGGGCAGCGCTCCAGGACCACGATCTGGCCGCGAATCGGCTTCAACGGCAGCGGCCGCGGGAGCCCGCGGAGCTGGCCGCTCCAGCACCCCGCCGCCACCACCACGCACCCCGCCGCCAGGCGGCCGCCGCTCGCCAGCGTCACCCCCGTCACCTTACCGCCCGCTACCTCCACCCCGGTGACCCGCTCGTTCGTCCGGAACCGGACCCCTACCCGGGCCGCCGCCACCCACGCCGCCCGCGTGAGCTGCTGGTTCTCGACCTGGTAATCGTTGGCGTTGAAGAGCCCCGCCTGAACCTGTGACGAGAGCGCGGGCTCCAGCGACCGCGCCTCCGCACCGGTCAGCCAGACCGATTCGTGGCCGCCCGCCCGGCGCCACTCGTATGCCCGTCGGAGCGACGCCTCCGCCTCGTCGTCGCAGGCCACCTCCAACTTCCCGCTCCGCCGATACTCGATCTCGATACCGGTGGCCTCTCTGAGCTGCGCCACGAATTCGTCGTACAGCGCCAGGCTCGACACGGCCAGCGAGAGGAACGCCCCCGGCCCGGACGACTCGGACAACGGCGAGAGCATCCCGGCCGCGGCACCGCTCGCGCCGAAACCCGGCTCCCGCTCCTCCACTACCGTGACCTGCAGACCCCGGCGCGCCAGCTCCCCCGCTACGGCGCAACCGATCAGGCCACCACCTATGACGACGACGTCCGCTACAACTCCCTCAGCCACGGATACCGATCCATTCTTGCATGTAAGAATCCTTGAGCTGCACGTAATGGCGCGCGTTCCGCGCCAGCTCTCGCAGCATCTCGTCCGAGAGCTCCTTCCGCACCTTGGCCGGGATCCCGGCCACCAGGGTGCGCGGCGGGACCTCCATCCGTTCGGGAACCAGACTCTGCGCCGCCACGATCGACTCCGCGCCGATCACCGATTCGTGCAGCAGAACGGCGTTCATCCCGATCAGGGAGCCTCGCTCGATACGGCAACTCTCGAAGATCGCGCCATGGCCGACCGTCACATCGTCGCCGACGATCGTCGGGCCGCGAGCACTGACGTGGATGACACAGTTGTCTTGGATACTCGTCCGCGCCCCGATCCTGATCACATGGTCCGGGTTGTCGCCCCGGAGCACGGCGCCGAACCAGACGCTCGAGTCGGGGCCGATCTCCACGTTCCCGATCACGACCGCCGTCGGTGCCAGGAAGACCGTGGGATCGATCTTCGGCGTCATCCCATTATATGAAATGATATGCGCCATTCAGCCACCTCGCAGGATCTCGGCGAGCCTGCTCCCATCGAGATTGCCGCCACTGACGATCAGCGCGGCGGGGCCCCGTAGATGGAGCACCCCGGCGGAGACCGCCGCCACCGCGACCGCGCCTGCCCCCTCCGCCACCACCCCATCATAATGGAAGAGGTCGCGGATCGCACCCTCGATCACCTTCTCCTCCACCAGCACCACCTCGTCCGTCACGGCCCGGACCATCTCGTAGCTCTCGGGATCGGCGCTACCCCCCGCCAACCCATCGGCCAGCGAGGGCCCCTGCGCCACCTCGACCGGGCCGCCCGCCTCGAAGGCAGCGTACATCGACCTGGTATTCTCGCTCTGTACTCCGACTACACGCGTTCCGGCCGCACCCGCCGCGCGCAGTACCGTCCCGATGCCGGTGATCAGCCCCCCACCCCCGATCGGCACCACGACCTCCCGCAGGTCGGGGAGATCCTCCAGCAGCTCGATCCCGATCGTACCCTGCCCGGCTATCACCGCTGGGTCCGCGAAGGGGTGCAAGAAGGTCGCGCCGGTCTCTCGCGCGTACGCCAGCGCCGCCGCCTCGGCGTCGTCGTAGATCCCGGGGACCTCACGCAGCTCCGCGCCGAACGCCACGATGCGATCCTTCTTGGTGGCCGGCGCCGACTCCGGGACGAAGACCGTCGCCCGCGCCCCCAGCTCCCGCGCCGCCAGCGCCACACCCTGGCCGTGGTTCCCCGCGGAGGCCGCCACCAACCCTTTGGCCCGCTCCGCCGGGGAGAGAAGCAGCGCGGCGTTGAAGGCACCACGGATCTTGAACGACCGCGTCCGCTGCCAGCATTCCAGCTTCAGGTATATCTCTGCCCCGGTACGCTCCGAGAGCCAATCGGAACGGGCCAGGGGCGTTCGATAGACGTGGCCGGCCAACCGCCGGCGCGCTCTGTAGATCTCGCTCAGATCAGGTCGCATCGTCTCAGGCCGCGGAATAGTTGTCCCCCACTCGATCTCCTCACCACCTCGACTATCCCGCCCCACGCGATTCTGGGCCGGCATCGGACTGCCAGGGATCGAAAACGGTGAGAATCAACCCCCGAGCGTAGACGACGAGTGCCTCGATCCCACTCGGCTCTCGTCGCCCGCGCCGGGGTCGGTACCATTCGTCTCGACATCGCCCCGGTCCCCCCTCCCGCGGCGCGGCGACCTCCCCCTTCGGTCCGGCCGCTCCCCATCCGCCTCCGCGGACCAGGCGCCATCTCCACCACCCGACTCGGTCGGGGCGACGATCCGACGCAGCCGCGCACGCAGGACCTGCGTCTCCGTCGCGTCCAGGACCTCGATCTCGATCCCTTCCCGCTCCAACGTCTCCCCCGCGTCAGGGACCCGGCCGAGCTCCTCCAGGAGATACCCGTTCAACGAACGGTGCTCCAGGAGAGGGAATGAAGTGTTGAAAAAGTGATTGATCTCGCGTAGATCGGCATCGCCCGCAGCGATGATCTCGGTGCGCGAGACCCGCTGGATCGGCTCCTCCGCCACATCCGCCTCGTCGACGATCTCGCCGACCAACTCCTCGAGGACATCCTCCAGCGTCACCAGCCCGTCGGTGCCACCGTACTCGTCGACCACGATCGCCATGTGGATCCGACGATTCTGGAACTCCCGCAGGAGCTGCGTCAACTTGACCGACCCCGGGACGATCAACGGCTCGCGCGCCAGCGCGCGCAACGGGAGGTCGAGCTGGCCGGAGACCAGAGCGCGGTAGGCATCGCGCAGATATAGAAGGCCGGTGATGTCGTCGATACTCTCGCCGTAGACGGGCATCCGGGAGTACGGTACGCTCCCCAGCTGCCGTGCGATCTCGGCCAACGTCAACGAGTCCCGCCAGGCGAAGATGTCGACGCGCGGCGTCATGATGTCCCACGCCTGCGTCTCGTCCAGCCGGAACGTGCGCTCGATCAACTGCCGCTCGTGCTCCTCGATCGCACCCTCCGCCTGGCCCCGGACCGTCAGCTCACGGATCTCGCTCTCCGTGATCGCGCCGACCGCCGCCGGTCGCGCCGGGACGACCCGACCCACGTAGGAGAGGACGATGAGGAACGGAGCCAGGATCCAGGAGAGGACGAGGAGGGCGGGGGACACCGCGAGCGCGAGCGTGACCGCCCGGTCGGCGGCCAGCTGCAACGGAGCCAGTTCACCGACGAAGAGGATGAGGAGCGCGGACGCCAACCCCGCCAGGATCAGCCCCGCACCACCCCAATAGTTGGCACCCAGGATCGCAGCCCCGACCGCGAACGCCACGTTCGAGACGGCCTCACCCAACCGGAGCAGCACCAAGAGACGCTCCGGGCGCTCGCGCAGCCGGGAGAGCGACCTGCTCCCCCGACGACCCGTCTCCACCAGCGCCTTTACCCGGGGCTCGCCCAATGAGAAGATCGCCGCCTCGGCGGTCGAGAAGACCGCCGAACATACCAGGGCGATTGTGAGGACGACGATCAACAGCGTCACGCACCCCTCCGCGCAGGCAGCGGGGGGTGACCGGACGTACGGCTACTTCGGTCTACGTCCATGCCCGACTGAGTTGAAGGAGTTCTTCGACGATATCCGCCGCGCTACGGCCGTCCGCCTCCGCTTGGAAGTTGGGCATGACCCTGTGTCGTAGCACCGATACCGCCACCGCACGTACATCATCGTACGTCGGAACGCCGCGGCCCGCCATAGCCGAACGCGCCTTGGCGCCCAGAACCAGGTACTGCGAGGCCCGCGGGCCCGCTCCCCAACTAACATAACGCCGAATCAGCTCCGGCGCATCGGGATCGTCCGGCCGAGTCGCGCGCGCCAGCCGCACCGCGTACGACACCAATGATGGCGGCGCGGGGACCCGGCGCACCAGACCCTGCAAATCGATCAGCTCCGACGCCCCGACCACCGGCTCCACCGCCGCCGTCACCGCCCCGGTCGTCTGCTGCGCCACCCGCTCCTCCTCCTCCCGCGACGGATAGCCGATCCGCAGCTCCAACATGAATCTGTCCAGCTGCGCCTCGGGGAGCGGATACGTCCCCTCCTGCTCGATCGGGTTCTGCGTCGCCAACACGAAGAACGGCGCCGGCAACGGCATCGTCTCGCCCGCCACCGTCACCTCCCGCTCCTGCATCGCCTGCAGGAGCGCGGCCTGCGTCTTCGGCGGCGTGCGGTTAATCTCGTCCGCCAGGACCACGTTCGCGAAGATCGGTCCCTGCACCACCCGGAACGAACGCTTCCCCGTCGTCCGGTCTTCTTCCAATACCTCCGTACCGGTGATGTCCGATGGCATCAGGTCCGGCGTGAACTGGATCCGGCTGAACTTCAGGTCCAGCGCCTCCGCCAACGTCGAGATCAACAGCGTCTTCGCCAGCCCCGGCACACCGACGAGCAGGGCATGTCCATCCGCCAGGAGCGCGGTCAGGAGCCCCTCCACTACCGCATGCTGTCCTATGACCCGCTTCCCGATCTCCACCTCCAGCGCCGACTTGATCTCCGTCAGACGCTCCAACATCGCCACATCGGGTTCGACCGGTTGGGCCTGCCGCGCTACCGTCGCTTCCATCAGACGTTCTTCCTCAGCTCGATTCACTGCCACACCCCGGGGCGGTCACCTTGGCACCGATTCCGGAAGTTGGTGTACATCATAACGTTACCACATGTCGAGAGGAGGGTTCCCCCGCCGAAGCCGGCGCCCCCGACCCCGCCCCCATCCCCCGCAGGGGTGGTCCAGGTGCAATTCCGGGGCCGCCCTCGCCGAGCCGGCTCCCGGGAGCTTGCGAAAAATTTCACAAGCGGATAACTTATGGTGCTCGACCGGCTAACGTGTGTCGAACGACGATGCACCCGGGGCCGAGGAGGAGTCGTGACCGACAAGCGGGATCGCAAGCGGCCGCCGCTCGCGGAAGGGGCGGAGTTCCTGGGGCATGGGTTGGCCTGGGCGCTGAGCACCCTGCTCTTCCTCCTGCTGGGCCGGTTCGTGGACGGTTGGCTCGGTACTACGCCGATCTTCACGATCATCGGTGCGTTCATAGGGGCCGGGGCGGGTTTTTACAGTATGTACTACAACATCGTGGTGAAGCCGCGGGAGCGCGACTCCCGGGACGAGGACGAAGAGTAGTGACTGCGATCACGAAGTACCTGGCGACGGCGGCGTTGGTGACCGTATTGGTCGCGTACGCGCTGGCGACCTGGGTCTGGCCCGCGGTGCCGGGGGCGGTCGTCATCGCCGCGGGCGTGGCCTACATCGTTCAGGTGATCGCCTTCGTGATCCTCAGTAAGTCGCAGGAGGGTAGGGTGTTGGCCGCCTGGGCGAGCGGTACTCTTCTCCGGTTCATCGCGGTGCTGGTGACTGCCTTTTGGGTGGCGCGGTCCGGGCTCTTCCCGACTGCGCCGGTTCTGTTGAGCTTGGTCGGGTTCCTGTTTCTGCTTTCACTGTTGGAACCCGTGTTCATTCGCTTAGGGGTGCGGAGTAGATGAGCGGGCGTATCTTCCCTATGCTGCGCGCGGTTGGCGGGCCCGAAGGCGAGCTCGACATCGGCGAGATGATGATGCACCATCTCGTGGATGCGCACGAGATCGAGCTTCCATTTGTTGGCGCGGTGCATCTCCCCCAGTGGGAGCCGGTCCATCTGGGTCCGGTCACGATCGACTTTTCGCCCACCAAGCACGTCATCTTCTTGGCCGTCGCGGCCTTCCTGGTGGCGTTGATCCTGATTCTAGGCGCGCGGGGTGCCAAGCGAGCGCACCAGGAGGGGGCGAAGCGCGGTCCGCGCGGTGTCACGAACGTGGTCGAGGCCTTCGTCCTCTTCCTCCGCGACGAGGTGGCGCTCCCGAACATCGGGCACGGGGGCGAGCGGTACGTGCCGTTCATCGTCACCCTCTTCTTCTTCATCCTCTTCGCCAACCTCCTGGGGCTCATCCCCTGGGGTGCTACGGCGACGGGCAATATATCGGTCACGGCGGCGCTGGCGTTCCTCTCCTTCCTCATGACGGAGATGGCCGGCATGAGGGAGCTGGGGTTCAAAGGGTACCTGGGCACGATCTTCTTCGCGCCCAAGGGGCTGCATCCGATCATGCGGGCAGTCATGCTCGTGATCATGACCCCGGTCGAGCTCTTGGGTAAGTTCACTAAGCCCTTTGCGCTCGCGATCCGTCTCTTCGCCAACATGAACGCGGGTCACCTCATCATCCTGGCGTTGATCGGGTTGATCCTGATGGCTACGCAGACCCTCTCGGTGGCCGCGGCTTCCGCGTTGGGGCCGCTGGTCATGGCAGTGGGGATCATGGTCCTCGAGCTCTTCGTGGCCTTCCTGCAGGCCTACATCTTCTCGACGTTGACCTCGGTCTTCATCGGGATGATCAGGCACTCGCACTGATCGTGGGTCCCGCCGGGGCGGTGCGCCGCGGCGGGAACAACGGTAGGTCGGCGAGCGCGTCCGCCGGAGGAGATGCGCCTTCGGGTGAAGAGAGCTCCCTCGCACCCGAAGTAACGTACCTGGCAGGGTGCCGGGGAGAGCCGTGCGGCCAGCTGAACGGCCGGGTAACGGTGGAAGCCTCGCCGAGGCGGATGGGGCCGCGGCGGTGAGGTGGTGGAGCGGACGAGACGAGAAACCCCGTCGAATATCCATTTGGAGGAAAGATGCTTCAGCCCTTTTTCGCTCTGATTCAGGAAACGGCCGCCGCTGCGCCGGCGCTCGATCAGAACCTCGCTCGTTTCGGTGCCGCGCTCGGCGTGGCGCTGGCCGTAATCGGCGCCGGCTACGGGATCTCGCGGATCGGTTCGGCCGCCGTCGAGGGTATGGCGCGGCAGCCGGAGGCCGCGGGCAGCATTCAGACTGCTTCGCTGATCCTCTCGGCGCTGATCGAGGGTGCGGCCCTCTTCGGGCTCGTCATCCTGCTCCTGATGGTTCTGTAATCCTGTAGAGGGTTGATAGAGTCTGGGGCCGTGGCGGCGGGATCGTCGCCGCGGTCCCAAACCACCCCCGGTCTTTGGGGTATTGGAACTGATGAATATTCTTTGGATCGTCGCAAAGGAAGCGGAGCAGTCCGGAGGGCTCTTCAGCTTGAACCTCGGGCTCACGTTCTGGACGGTCGTCATCTTCCTGATCCTGCTGGCGGTGCTGGCCAAGTTCGCCTTCCCGGCGATCCTCGGTTACGCCAACGCCCGTGAGCAGCGGATCCAGGAGGTCCTCGACGCCGCCGCCCAGGATCGTGCCGAGGCCGAGCGGCTCCTCGAGCAGCAGCGTAAGGAGCTGGCCGAGAGCCGTCAGCAGGCCCAGCAGATCGTGGCCGAGGCGAAGCAGGCCGCCGAGCGGCTCCGCGAAGAGTTCCTGGCCCGCGCCCGCGCGGAGCAGGAGGAGATCCTCGCCCGCGCCAAGCTGGAGATCGAGCGTGAGCGCGAGCGCGCCGCCGACCAGCTCCGGCAGGAGGCGGTCGAGATGGCCCTCGCCGCGGCCGGGAAGCTGATCGGCCAACGGGTCGGGATCGAAGAGGACCGGCAGTTGGTGCGCGAGTACCTCGAGCGCATCGGCAACCCGGCGAACGTAGGGGTGGCCTGACGTGCGCGAGTCTACCATAGCCCGCAGTTACGCCGAAGCGCTCTTCGCCCTCGGCGAGCGGCACGGGCAGCTCGAGCAGTTCGGCTCGGCTCTGGATCTCGTCGCCGCGAGTATCGAGCGGGAACCGAAGCTGCGGCTCTTCCTGGACACCCCCAAGGTGGAGCCGGCCGAAAAGAAGCGGGTACTCAAGGAAGCGCTGGAGGGCAGGATCCCGCCCCTCGTCCTGAACTTCCTCATGGTGGTGCTGGACAAGCGGCGGCAGCGGATCATCCCCCAGATCTCCGACGAGTACCGGGCGCTCCTGGACGAGCACTTCGGCAGGGTCCACGCCGAGGTCACCCTCGCCCGGGAGCCCGATGAGGCAATGGAGCGGGAGATCGCCCAAGAGCTGTCGGACAAGCTCGGGAAGACGGTGATCCCTCGCGTCCATGTCGACCCTGGAATTCTTGGCGGGATTGTCGTCCGCTACGGCGACCGCATCCTCGATGGATCGCTGCGGCGGCGTCTCGTAACGCTCCGGCGGCGCTTGCTGGACGCAAAGTTGTCGACGACGAGCAGTTGATAGATAGGCCCGAACGGGAACGGAACGATGGCGAGCACTGAAGCGCATCTGCGCGCGAGCGAGATAAAGGACGTACTCCTCAAGGAGATCGAGCGCTACGAAGAGGCGCTCACGGTCGAGGAGGTAGGTGAGGTCCTCGAGGTCAAGGACGGCGTTGCGCGGATCTATGGCCTGACCAAAGCGATGGCCAGTGAGATCCTGGAGATCACCTCCAGCGAGACCGGCGTCACCGTGCCGGCCCTGGCGCTGAACCTCGAAGAAGACAACATCGGCGCGGTCGTCATGGGTGACTGGACCGCGTTGCACGAGGGCGACGTCGTCCGGCGGACCGGGCGCGTGCTCGATATCCCCGTCGGGGCGGGCTACCTGGGCCGCGTCGTCAACGCGCTCGGCGAGCCGGTCGACGGGCTCGGCCCGATCGAGTCCGAGGGGCGGCGCTTCATCGACATCGTCGCGCCGGGTATCGTCTACCGCAAGCCGGTCGGCGAGCCGCTGCAGACGGGTATCAAGGCGATCGACTCGATGATCCCGATCGGCCGCGGTCAGCGCGAGCTGATCATCGGCGACCGCGGTACCGGTAAGACCGCCATCGCGATCGACACGATCATCAACCAGAAGGGCCAGGGGGTCATCTGCGTCTACTGCGCCATCGGCCAGCGGGCGGGTAAGGTCGCCAACGTCGTCGAGACCCTGCGCGAGCACGGTGCGCTCGACTACACGATCGTCGTCACCGCCAACGCGAGCGACCCGGCGCCGATGCAGTACATCGCGCCCTACTCCGCCACCGCCCTCGCCGAGCACTTCATGTGGCAGGGGAAGGCGACCCTGGTGGTCTACGACGACCTCTCGAAGCAGGCGACGGCGTACCGTCAGCTCTCGCTGGTGCTCCGCCGTCCCCCGGGCCGCGAGGCGTACCCCGGCGACGTCTTCTACCTGCACTCGCGTCTCCTCGAGCGCGCGGCCAAGCTCTCCGACGAGCAGGGCGGCGGCTCGCTGACGGCGCTCCCGATCATCGAGACCCAGGCGGGCGACGTCTCGGCCTACATCCCGACGAACGTGATCTCGATCACCGACGGTCAGATCTTCCTCGAGTCGGACCTCTTCTACTCCGGTGTCCGCCCGGCGGTCAACGTCGGTATCTCGGTCTCCCGCGTCGGCGGCGCCGCGCAGACCCGTGCGATGAAGAAGGTCGCCGGTCGTCTCCGTCTCGACCTCGCCCAGTACCGCGAGCTCGAGGCCTTCGCCTCCTTCGGCTCGGAGCTCGACCCGGCCACCCAGCGTCAGCTCGCGCGCGGCCAGCGCACCGTCGAGATCCTCAAGCAGCCGCAGTACGCGCCGATGCCGTTCGAGAAGCAGGTCATGATCATCTACGCGGTGACCAACGGCTATCTCGACGACATCGCCGTCGAACAGGTCCGGCAGTTCGAGGTCGGCTTCCATGAGTTCATGGACACCCGCCACCCCGAGGTCGGCGAGGCGCTGCGGACGGCCCGGGATCTCACCAAGGAGATCGAACAGCAGCTCGTGGCGGCGATCCAGGAGTACAAGGAAGTCTTCGCTGCGCAGAAAGTAGGGGCGTAAACGATGGCCAAGGCGCGCGAAATCCGACGCCGGATCCGGTCCGTGGAGAATACGCGGCAGATCACGCGTACCATGGAGATGGTGGCGACTTCGAAGCTGAAGCGGACCACCGACCGGGTCTACGCGGCTCGGCCCTACGCCACCAAGTTGGCGGAGGTGATCGGGCGGCTCATCGATCCGGATCTGCAGAGCCGCTATCAGCTCCTCCGTCAGCCCGAGGTGGTGCGCCGCGCCGCGATCGTGCTCCTCACCGCGAACCGGGGGCTCGCAGGTGCCTTCAACGGCAACCTCATCCGCGAGGCGTCCAACCTCCTCGAGCGGTTGCGCGGGGAGGGGGTCGAGGTCGACCTCCACGTGATCGGGAAGAAGGGGATCAACTTCTTCCGGCACCGGAAGGTCGAGCTCGCCTCGGAGCGGACCGACATCACCGACCGCCCGAGCGCGGACGACGCGGCGTCGATCGCCGAGCCGCTCATCGCCGCGTTCGAGCGCGGTGAGTACGACGCGGTCTACGTCGTCTACGCGCAGTTCCGCTCGGCGCTCTCCACGCCGCCGGCGGTCATGCGCATCCTCCCGGTCGAGCCCCCGGAGGGGGAGGTCGCGGCGGTGCCGACGGGGTATATCCTCTCGCCGTCGGCCGATGAGATCCTCGACCGGGTCCTCCCGCTCTACGTCAAGAACAGCGTCTATCGCGCGCTGGTCGAGACCGCCGCGGCGGAGCAGGGGGCGCGGAGGACCGCGATGAAGAACGCGACCGACAACGCGGGCGAGATGCTCGACATCCTCCGCCGGTCGTACAACCGTGCGCGTCAGGCCCAGATCACGCAGGAGATCGCCGAGATCGTCGGCGGGGCCGCGGCGCTGGAGTAGTAGAGGGAGAATTTCGGTGCGGCGTCGCCTGGCGCCGCGCCCGTCGATACGATCGCAGAAACGATGCGCCCGGGCCGCTGGTGGTCCGACACGAATTAGGAGATAGATGGAATGGCGGATCAATACGGAAGGATCGTCCAGGTCATCGGGCCGGTGATCGACGTCGAGTTCGACGCCGAACACCTCCCGGAGATCTACAACGCGCTCGAGATCAAGGCGGAGAGCGAGAACGGCGGCCCCGCGGTGAACCTGGTCGCGGAGGTCCAGCAGCACATCGGGCGCAACCAGGTCCGCGCGGTCGCCATGTCGTCGACCGACGGCGTGGTGCGTGGGATGCCGGTGCGCGACACCGGCCGTGCGATCGCGGTCCCGGTCGGGAAGGCCGCCCTCGGCCGGATCCTCAACGTCCTCGGCGACCCGGTCGACATGCGCGGCGACATCGCCGCCGACGTCGAGCGTTGGCCGATCCACCGCGAGCCGCCGCGCTTCACGCAGCTCGAGCCGAAGACCGAGATCTTCGAGACGGGGATCAAGGTCATCGACCTGATCGCGCCGTACGTGAAGGGTGGTAAGACCGGTCTCTTCGGCGGCGCCGGGGTCGGTAAGACCGTCATCATCCAGGAGCTGATCCACAACATCGGTATGGAGCACGGCGGCCGCTCGGTCTTCGCGGGGGTCGGCGAGCGTACCCGTGAGGGTACCGACCTCTGGCTCGAGTTCCGCGAGGCCGGGCTGATCAACGACGAGAACCTCGGGGAGTCCTCCGTCGCCCTCGTCTACGGTCAGATGAACGAGCCCCCGGGCGCCCGTATGCGCGTCGCCCTCTCGGCGCTCACCATCGCCGAGTACTTCCGCGACGTCGAGAAGCAGGACGTTCTCCTCTTCATCGACAACATCTTCCGCTTCACGCAGGCGGGTTCGGAGGTCTCCGCGCTGCTCGGCCGCATGCCCTCCGCGGTGGGTTACCAGCCGACCCTCGGCACCGAGATGGGTGACCTGCAGGAGCGGATCACCTCGACGCGGGATGGTTCGATCACCTCGGTGCAGGCGATCTACGTCCCCGCCGACGACCTGACCGACCCCGCGCCGGCGACCGCCTTCGCGCACCTCGACGCGACGACGGTTCTCTCGCGTTCGATCGCCGAGCTCGGGATCTACCCCGCGGTCGACCCGCTCGACTCGACCTCGCGCATCCTCGATGCGCAGTTCATCGGCGAGCGGCACTACAAGGTGGCGACCGACGTCCAGCGGATTCTCCAGCGGTACAAGGAGCTGCAGGACATCATCGCGATCCTCGGTATGGACGAGCTCTCCGAGGAAGACCGGGTCATCGTGCGGCGCGCCCGTCGTATCCAGCGCTTCCTCTCGCAGCCGTTCCACGTGGCGGAGCAGTTCACCGGTATCCCCGGTAAGTACGTCAAGCTCGAGGAGACGATCGAGTCGTTCGAGCGCGTCGTCGCCGGTGAGTTCGACCACCTCCCCGAGCAGGCCTTCCACATGAAGGGTGGTATCGAGGATGTGATCGAGGCCGCCAAGAAGCTCGAGGCGGAGGTCTGACGATGGCCAACGTCGCGACCGGCACGCCAGGCGAAGGCCCGATCCGGGTCTCGGTCATCAGCCCGGAGCGCGTCGTCTACGAGGGCGACGCCGATCAGGTCGTCGCCCCCGCCTGGGACGGTGAGGTCGGTATCCTGCGCAACCACGCGCCGATGATGGTGCTGCTCGGAAGCGGGCAGCTCCGGATCCGGCTGCGCAACTCGGAGGAGCACTTCCTCGTCAGCGGCGGGTTCCTCCAGGTGATCGACAACGTCGTCACCGTGCTCAGCGAGCGCGCCGAAGCCGACGTCATCTGAGCCGTACGATAGAGCGGAACCGCTCGCCCGAGGGCCGGCCGAAACCTTTCGGCCGGCCCTTTCGGTAATACTCACGGCAGCGACGCTCCCGGAGAGCGTCTTCCCCATCGACACACCGACCGAAAGGCCTACGCACGCGTGCGCATAGATCTACACCTCCACACCAACGCCTCCGACGGACAGCTCGCTCCGGCCGAACTGGTTCGGACCGCTCGCCGAGCCCGGCTCGACCTGATCGCGATCACCGACCACGACACCGTCGCCGGAGTCGAAGAGGCGCTCGAGGAGGCCCGCCGGGGCGGCGACGAAGATGCCGCCGGCGAGGCGGACGTCGCCCGCACCATCGTCATCCCCGGGATCGAGGTCTCGAGCACCCATGCCGGCGGCGAGCTCCACTTCCTCGGCTACTTCGTGGACCACCGCCTCCCCCTCCTGACCGATTTCGCCACCGCCGCCGCGGAGCGTAGGCGGAGTCGTATCCGTGGGATGATCGAGCTGCTGGCCCGACTCGGGATAGAGATCGAGTACGACGACGTCGTCGCGGCCGCCGGCGTCGGCGCGACCAACCTCGGCCGCCCCCACCTGGCCCGCGCCTTGGTCGCCCGCGGGTACGTCACCACGATCGGCGACGCCTTCGAACGCTACCTCGGCGACGATGGGCCGGCGTTCCTCCCGACCGAGCTCCTCACGCCCCGGGAGGCGATCGAGCTCATCGAGGCGGCGGGCGGGCTCGCGGTCTGGGCGCACCCACCCAGGGAGCTCGTCGAGAGCGAGCTCGAGAAGTTCGTCGAATGGGGGCTACAGGGGCTCGAGTGCCACCGCCCCCGCAACACCACGACTACCACCCACCACCTACTCTTCGCCGCCGAAGCATACGAACTGCTCGTCACCGGTGGCTCCGACTGGCACGGCGACTGGCACGGACCGCTCGGAGGATTCAGCGTCGGCGAGCACCAGATCGAAGAGTTCCTGCGGGAGACGGGGATCCTGGGGTGATCGGGGGCGAGGAGCCCCCAGACCCGAGAGCCAACATTATACCGAATTCGGCCGCTCAACACCTGCAGCTTAGGTGGGGTGTACTTCCCTGGGGCGGAACTGCGCAAGAGGGAGAGGCGATCACGCAGGGGCGGCGCAGCCGCCCCGAGGGGGTGGCCCCGGCTGGAGGACCGGAGGGTAAGGGTCGGGCGTGGGAAGCTCCGCGGCCGGGTGCATGGAGCGGAACGGGAGCACACCGCGCCGAAACGCTGCCCGAGCTACCGGATTTGATATCGTTCGCCCGGCAATACCGCGCCCGCGTTGCCGCTGGGCTCATACCGAGTTCGGCTATTCAGACATCGTTCCAGCACAGCACCACCCTGAATCCCGAATGCCGAATCCCTAATCCCGTACCTACGCTCCAGGCACGAAACAATCGTATTCGGTATTACAGGCGTATCCACGCGAATCTGACAGTTGGTCACAGGGAATCCTAGCACCGGATTCCGCCCGGGGGCCGCGGCGGCCCTTCCACCCCCCGTTGACAGCCGGGCCGGTTCTGGCGAGATTATGGGCCTCGCCAACCGGGAACGCGGTCGGCAATCCCGAAAAAACGGGGGGTTGACCAAACGGGAGGCACCAGTTATAATAAAAGTCTCGACGCGCTGGACGCGTCACAGGTTTTTGAAAATTCGGGTTGAGTGGTTGTTGTAGAGGAGAGCGCTTTAGGTGTTGTCTTAGGTGTGAGGCCGGTTGTTTTAAGGATAGCTGGCTAAGCGCGGTAAGGGCGCACGGAGGATGCCTTG
>Ga0180216_1001084_pt1 | contig 25137 bp, 21 predicted proteins | sample eDN3rd37CBELigMG_FD_128879 | JGI IMG/M metagenome (GOLD analysis project Ga0180216, IMG submission 128879) | Enriched Miracle-Growth compost microbial communities from Emeryville, California, USA - eDNA 3rd pass 37_C BE-Lig MG (version 2)... ... | reverse complement strand
GCGGCGTGCGACTTCGCTGGCCACACGGCCAAGGACCTTGCCCTTGGCATCGATCACAAACCAGTCACGCTTGACTTCATGCGGCTTGGCCACAAAGGTCTTCATGATGGTTCCTAAGGAAAATGAAAGGAAAAATTCCGCGGCCACGAAAGTACGATGGGTGGATCCGCCAAGACGCTCTTAAATCCCCGTCCGTACGCATCCCACCCGCCGCCGGAAAATCAACGTGGATTTCCCAAACCGCGAAAAGCCATAAATTTTAGCAAGCGGCTGGAAATAAAGCAAAAGCCGCCCGATCGGGCGACCGCCGGCCGGTCCGGCGGCCGGCACCGAAGCCGTGAACCGCCGTCCGCGGGAACATCGATGCCGGAAACCGCCATCCTCAGGAACGCGGAAACGCGGAAACGCCCCGGGGCCGACGGCCCCGGGGGAAAAGGCTTATTTCACCTTGCTCAGCGCCGCGCTGAGGTAGTTGTCGTAGGAGCCCTCGGCCACGCGGAACCAGGGCACGATGCCGTCGCGGAAAGCCATGTAGTTGTCGAAGATCTTTTTGAAGCCCGCGTTCTTGTCGCAGAATTCCTTGTAGACCTCGTTGGATGCCTTGAAGGAGGCGTCCATCACGTCGCGCGGGAAGCTCTTGAGCACGGCGCCGGCGGCAATCAGGCGGCGCAGGGCGGCGGGATTGCGATTGTCGTAGTCGGCGACCAGCCTGCTGCCGGCGGCGCGCGAGGCCATGTCGATCATGGTCTGGTAGGCCTTGGGCAGCTCGGCGTAGGCCTTGTCGTTGACGTACAGCGAGACCTGGGCAGAACCTTCCCACCAACCCGGATAGTAATAGTACTTGGCGACCTTCTGGTAGCCGAGTTTTTCATCATCAACCGGTCCGACGAACTCGACCGCATCGAGCGCGCCCTTTTCCAGCGCGGGATAGGTGTCGCCCGGCGGGAGTTGCTGGGGAATCACGCCCAGGCGCGCAAGGACCTCGCCCGCGAAACCGGCGGTGCGCATCTTGAGCCCCTTGAGGTCGGCGACCGACTTGATTTCCTTGCGGTACCAGCCGCCCATCTGGGTACCGGTGTTGCCCAGCGGGAAATTGATGATCCCGTGGGGCGCGAAGAGCTCGCGCATGAGCTTGAGGCCGTCGCCCTCGTACATCCAGGCGTACATCTGGCGCACGTTCAGGCCGAAGGGCACGGCGGTGTCGAAGCAAAAGGAAGGATCCTTGCCATAGTAGTAGTACGAGGCGGTCTGGCCGCATTCGACCGTACGGTTACCCACCGCGTCCAGCACTCCAAAACCCGGCACGATCTCGCCCACAGGGTAGAGGCGGATATTGAAGTTGCCCCCCGAAGCCTCCTTGATCATCTCGCAGAACATCTGCGCCGTCGGAAACAAGGCGGTCTGTTGCGGGCCATAGGTGGAAGTCATCTTCCAGTTGATCTGAGGGGAGCTCTGCGCGAATACCGGGGCCGCGACAGCCGCCGATCCGGCGACCGCGCCGAGGCCGGCCTTTTTGAGGAATGAACGACGCTGCATAATGGATGATCTCCTTTTGGGGGCTCGTTGGGGACGATACAAACCGTCGATTTCTTGTGCGGTGGCCCCGATATTACACCCGGTGCGCACGCCCGTGTACCTGGCGGCGCACGGCGCCTGGAATGGCCAGCCCCCGCCAGACCCGAAAGCCGCCTCAGCAGCCGGCGATGGCCATGCGTTCGATCAGCACGGACCCGGTGGACTTTGCGCCCCGTCCATAGACATCGGCACCCACCGCAACGATCTGGCGGAACATGTCGGCCAGATTGCCGGCGATGGTGACCTCGTCGACGGCGTGCTGGATGCGCCCGCCCTGGACCCAATAGCCGAAGGCCCCCCGGGAATAATCGCCCGTGACGTAGTTCACGCCCTGGCCAATCAGTTCGGTCACCAGAAATCCCGTGTCCATCTTGCGCAGCATGGCGTCCAGCGTATCGTCGGGCCGCGTCAAGCGCGAACGCAAGCTCAGATTGTGCGAGCCGCCCGCGTTCCCTGTCGTGCGCATGCCGAGCTTGCGCGCCGTATAGCTGGACAGGAAATACCCCTCGAGCACGCCCGAACCAACGACCCGGCGGGCTTGCGGGCGCACCCCTTCGCCGTCGAACGGCGAACTGCCCTGGGCGCCGGGAATGTAGGGATTCTCGATGATGTCCAGATGATCGGCGAACACCGGCTTGCCCAGGGCATCGACCAGGAAGCTGGCCTTGCGGTAGAGCGCGCCGCCGCTGGCGGCCTGCGTCAGCGCCCCCAGCAGGCCGACGGCCAGCGGCGCCTCGAACAACACCGGGAAATGGCCGGTGCGCACGGGTCGCGCCGACAGGCGCGACAAGGCGCGCTCGGCGGCATAGCGGCCCACGCGCACCGGATCGGCCAGCTCGGCCGGCCGGCGCGCCGAGGTGTACCAGTAGTCGCGCTGCATCCCCGATCCGTGCCCGGCGATCGGCGCCACCGACAGGCTGTGGCGCGAGTAGGGGTATCCGCCCAGGAATCCACGCGAATTCCCCAGGACGAAATGCCCCTCCATGGTGTCCAGGGACGCCCCCTCGGTATTGGTGATCCGGGGACTGACCGCCAATGCGGCGCGCTCGGCGCGAATCGCCAGGCGCGCCGCCTCGCGCGGACCGATCGCCCAGGGCTCATGCAGGCCGAGATCCGGATAGTTCAAGGCCAACAGGCCCTCGTCGGGCAGGCCGGCGGCCGGATCCTCGGCGGTGTGGCGCGCGATGTGCCAGGCGGCGTCGACCGTCTTGCGCAGGGCCTCGGCCGAGAAATCGGAGGTCGAGGCCGAACCGCGGCGGCTGCCAGCGAACACCGTCACCGCCAGGGAGCGGTCGCGCGTCTGCTCGATGGTCTCGATCGCGCACTGACGCACGGCCACCGAGAGGCCCTGGCTCTCGGACACCTCGACCGCGGCGTCCGTGGCGCCGGCCTGCCGGGCAAGGCCCAGCGCATCGGCCACCAATTGGCGAAACACGGCTTGCTGCGTGGGAATGTCCAGGAGGACCTCGGCGTTGTCGTTCATGCGTGCACCTTGCTGCTGTGGTCCGGCGGCAGGCCCGCCGGACGGTTATGATAGTCGGTCGACGATCATTTTATGCTCATCATCATGGACGAAACCCAAGAGGCCCCCGAGCCCCTCGCGCACGATCGTCCCAGCAAGTCCCAGGCCAAGCGCGACATGCACGCCCTGCTGGTCCTGGGCCGGCGCCTGGTCGAGCTGCCCGCCGCGCGGCTGGCCCGGCTGGACCTCGACGAGCCCCTGCGCGAGGCCATCGCCCTGGCCCAGCGCATCCACAGCCACGAGGGCCGCCGGCGCCAGATCCACTACGTGGGCAAGCTCATGCGTCAGGCCGACGCCGACGCCTTGCGCGCGCAACTGGATCTCTGGGAAAACGGCTCGCGCGAGCAGGCGCGCGCCATGCACCGCCTGGAGGCGCTGCGCGACCAGCTCATCGCGGACGATGCCGCGCTGACCGCCGTGATCGAGCGGTTTCCGGCGCTGGACGCCCAGGCGCTGCGGGCCCAGATCCGCGCCGCCCGCAAGGAAGCCCAGCAGAACCAGGCCCTGCCGCAGGGCCGCGAGCCGGCGCGCAAGCACTACCGCGCGCTCTACCAGACCCTCAAGGGGCTGGATTTCGGCGACGGCGCACCACCCCCCGCAGACCCATCCCCCGAGGACCCGAGACCATGACCGACCTGCTGGACCGCATCGAACACGAAACCGGCCCCGAGCCTCGCCACGCGGTGATCTGGATGCACGGCCTCGGCGCCGACGGCAGCGACTTCCTGCCCATCGTGCCCGAGCTGCAGGCGCCCGGCATGCCGCCGGTGCGCTACGTCTTTCCGCACGCCCCGGTGCGCCCCGTGACGCTCAACCAGGGCATGCCGATGCGGGCCTGGTACGACATCTTTGCCCTGGACTCCGCGGCGCGCGAGGACATCGACGGCATCCGCGCCTCGCGCCACGCCATCATGGAGCTCATCGCCCACGAGATCGAGCGCGGCATCCCCACCGGCCACATCGTCCTGGCGGGCTTTTCGCAGGGCTGCGCCATGGCCCTGTACACGGGGCTGCGCATGGACCAGCCGCTGGCCGGGATCATCGGGCTGTCGGGCTACCTGCCGCTGCGCAACACCACGGCGACCGAACGCCACCCTGCCAACGCCGCGGTGCCGCTGTTCATGGCGCACGGCACCATGGACCCCGTCGTGGACCTGTCGCGCGGCGAGGCCAGCCGCGACATGCTGCGCGAGCTGGGCTACGCCCCCGAGTGGCACACCTATCCCATGCCGCACGCCGTCCATCCGCGCGAGATCGCCGACATCCGCGATTTCCTGGCGCGCGTCCTGCGGCCGGCCGGCGAAGGCTGAGCCGCCGCCCGCGCCGGCGGGGCGGATCGGCCGTAGCGGCGACGCGGGCCCGCCGCGCCCGTGTCGCGGATCGGCGGCGGCGACGTGGACCGGCCACGCCAGTGTCGCGACTCAGCCCTCGCCCAACCCCGGGGCCTTCAGGTCGAGCCAGACCCGCCGCATGCCCGGGTCCTCCTGGTCGGGATCGTTGCGAAAGCCCAGGTGCGCCATCAGGGCGAGCATCGGCCGGTTGGTCGCGAGCACGACGCCGTCGATGTAGCTCAGGCCCTGGCGGCGCGCCTCCCCGATCAGGCCGCGCATGAGCTCCTGGCCCAGGCCGCGGCGCTGCCAGTCGTCGGCGATCACCAGGGCGTATTCGGCGCCCTGGCCGTCGGCATTGCGCAGGTAGTGCGAAAAGCCGATGATGCGCTCGCGCAGCAGGCCGCGGTTCTCGGGATTGGACACCTGGATCGTGGCGACGAGGGCCAGCTCGCGGTCGTAGTCGATGCGGGTGTAGCGCGCCAGCATGCGCGGCGTCAGCTCGCGCAGCATCGAGACGAAGCGCATGTAGCGCGATTCCTCCGACAGGCCCCGGACGAATTCCTGCAAGAGGGCGGCGTCCTCGGGCCGGATGGGCCGCAGCAGCCATTCCTGCCCGTCGTCGAACTGCATCGCGCGCACCAGGCGCCGCGGATAGGGGTGGATGGCCATGTGCCGATAGGCGCGGTTCTCGGGCCGCTCGCCGTCGTCGTTGACGTCGATCTCGACCTCCACGGCCCCGGCGTACAGCGCCGTGTCGTCGGCCCACAGCGGATCGATCGACAGGCGCCGGATGCCGGGCAGCTCGCTGGCGATCTCGGAGATCCGCTCGAGGGTCTCGCGCAACTGCTCGAAGACCGCCGGGCTCAGGCTGCGCGAGAGCGCGCGGCTCCAGAACTTGCCGCGCTGGATCAGTTGGCGGGCCAGGTAATTGTTCAGCGGCGGCAGCTCGATCTCGCGATTGGGATTGGCGATCTGGGCCAGCCGCCCCCCCGGGCCGAACTGGATGTAGGGGCCGAAGCGCACGTCCTGCCGGATGTGGATCGCCATGGGCAGGCCGTCGCGCACCACGGCCGCCGGAGGGGCGTCGCCCAGCCCGACAGGGATGTGGAAGCAGTCGAACAGCCAGCGGCAGGCCTGCGCATCGAGCCGGGTGCGGCCGGTCATGCGCGCATCGGCCAGCAGCGCGCGCGCCTCGTCCAGGCGCGGCGGGCGATTGAGCATTTCCGGCGGCAGGGTCTGCTGCGCCAGGGTCTGGTTGTACTGGTGCGAGGCGAGGATGCCGAAGGCGTCGGCCGCCGATTCGGGCGTGCGGAACGCCGGCAGGCCCACGCGGTCCAGGCGCTGGCGCAGGGGGCGCATCGAGGCGTCCCCCATGAAGCAGCAGATGATGGGCTTTTGCGCGTGCGCGGAAAAGTCGGCCAGGGCGTCGGCGACCGGCTCCATGTCCGAGAGCCGGTCGGGCGCGATCAGGACCAGCACGCCGTCGACGCCCGGGTCGGCGACCAGCAGGGCGAGCATGCGGCGCACGTGCTCGGGATTCAGGGGCGCGTGGCTGATCACCGGATTGTCCACCGCCGCGCCCGGCTCGAACAGCGCGGCGAGCTCTTTGCGGGTCTGGCCGCCCAGCTCGGCCCGGGCCACGGGGCCGCTCAGGCCGATCACGTCCAGCGCCAGGTGCGCCGCGCCGTGGCCGTTGGAGGCGATGGCGATGCGCCGGCCGCGATGGCGCGGGCCGTGGACCAGGACCTTGAGCGCGGAGAACAACTGGACGAAGAACTGGATCCGCACCGCGCCGGTGCGCCGCAGCAGGGCGCCGAACACCGCGTCGGCGGCCAGGGACGTTCCCGAGGGATCGGCCTGGCGGCCGACCTTGAGCACGATGACGGGCTTGACGCTGGCGACCGCGTTCAGCGCGCTGGTGAAACGGCGCGAGGAATCGGCCTCCTCCAGGTACAGCACCACGCTGTCGGTGCGCGGATCCATCGCCAGGTATTCCAGGACCTCGGCCACCGCCACCCCGGCCTCGTCGCCGGCCGACACCACGGCCGAGAATCCGAGCCGGATGTCGCCCGCCCAGTCCAGCACCGCGGCCGGCACCATGCGCGATTGCGCCACCAGGGCCACGCGCCCGCCCGGCGCCCCCTCGGGCTCCAGGCTGAGGTTCAGGCCCAGGTGCGGCCGCTGCACGCCCAGGGCCCCCGGCCCCAGCACCAGGCAGTCGTTCATCCGCCCCCAGGCCTGGCAATAGACGCGGGTTTCCACCGGGTCGCGCGACGGCGTCTCGTGGGGCAGCAGCAGCAGGGCGCGCGGCCGCAAGGCGCGCAGCGCGCCGAGGATGGCCGGCAGGTGGGCGGGGTCGACGCACAGCAGCGCCAGGTCGGGCCGCTGGCCCTCCTGGAGGTACTCGAGGCGGCCGGGCATCCGGAACCCGCCCGAGGCATCGACCCTGACCTCGGTGATCCGCCCGCGCAGGCAGGCGGGCGTCTGGCGCACGACGGGAAGCTCGCGCGCACTGACCACGAGGACGGAACGCGGCTCGAACAAGGCCGCCAAGCGATGACGCAACATAGAAACCTAAAACACAATGCCCCAGGCAAGACTTCCACTGTACTTTAAAATGGCGGTCCGACTCCAATGCGCGGCGCATGGCCTCCATGCGCCGCCCCAGCCCATCGACCCGACATGACCGCGTCTCAATCAGCCACCGTGCGCACACGATTCGCACCCTCGCCCACCGGCTACCTGCACCTCGGAGGCGCGCGCACCGCGCTGTTCTCCTGGGCTTTCGCCCGCCACCACGGGGGGACCTTCGTGCTGCGGATCGAGGACACCGACCTCGAGCGCTCGACCCCCGAGGCGGTGCAGGCCATCCTGGACGGCATGGAATGGCTGGGCCTGACCCCGGACGAGGGCCCCTTCTACCAGATGCGGCGCATGGACCGCTACCGCCAGGTCATCGCCCGGATGCTGGACGAGGGCACGGCCTACCACTGCTACAGCAGCCCCGAGGAGGTCGAGGCCATGCGCGAGCGCGCCCGCGCGATCGGCGCCAAGCCGCGCTACGACGGCACCTGGCGCCCCGAGCCCGGCAAGACCCTGCCGCCCGTGCCGGCCGGCGTGCGTCCCGTGGTGCGCTTCCGCAGCCCCCTGGAGGGCGCCACGAGCTGGGACGACCTGGTCAAGGGCCCGATCAGCTTCGACAACGCCGAGCTCGACGACCTGGTCATCGCCCGGCCCGACGGCACGCCCACCTACAACTTCTGCGTGGTCGTCGACGACTGGGACATGCGCATCACCCACGTGATCCGGGGCGACGACCACGTGAACAACACGCCGCGCCAGATCAACATCCTGCGCGCCCTGGGCGCCGAGCCGCCGCGCTACGGCCACGTGCCCATGATCCTCGGCCCCGACGGCGAAAAGCTCTCCAAGCGCCACGGCGCGGTCAGCGTGATGGAATACGACAAGCTGGGCTACCTGCCCGAGGCGATGGTGAACTACCTCGCGCGGCTGGGCTGGAGCCACGGCAACGACGAGTTGTTCACCCGCGAGCAGTTCGTCGAATGGTTCGATGCCCGCAACCTCAGCCGCTCGGCCGCCCAGTGGGATCCAAAGAAGCTCAACTGGGTCAACGCCCACGCGATCCGGCAATGCTCGAACGAGGACCTGGCCGCGCGCGTGGCGCCGCGGATCCGGCGCCGCGGCGGCGATCCCGCGGCGGTCGACCTGGCGGCGGCCATGGGCCTGCTCAAGGACCGCGGCGAGACCCTCGAGCAGCTCGCCGAGGGCGCCATGCTGTTCTGCGGCCCCTACCAGCCGGCCGGCGAGGCGCTGCGCGCCGAGGTCCTGGACGAATCCGCCCGCGCCCTGGTCGGGGATTTCGCGGCGCGCGCCGCGGGCCTGCCGGACTGGACCGAGGCGACGCTCGATGCGCTGATCAAGCAGATGCTGCAAGCGCACGGCCTCAAGATGCCCAAGCTCGCCATCCCCCTGCGGGTCGCCGCCACCGGCGTCAAGCACACGCCCTCGATCGGCGCGGTCCTGGCCCTGCTGGGCCGCGAGACCGTCCTCGGCCGCCTGGCCGCCGCGGCGGCGAGCTGAGGGCCGCGACGGCGGACCGAAGGCCGCGCGCGTCCAGCCGGGGCTGGGTGCCCGGGCGGCCGAAGGACGCTAGAAGGGCAGGCGATAGCCCGGCGACATGCGACGGGCGTCGACCAGGCCGTCCACGCCCCGCATGCGCAGGGTGGTGGCGTCGGCGCGCAGGATCTCGTAGCGGTTGGTGTAGATCGGGTCGTCGAGGTTCACGGGCGAGCCGTTGGACAGGATCGTGCGCAGCACCAGCGTCTTGCCCTCGCGATGCCAGCAGCCGCTCTCGTGCAGGCCCTGCGAGGGCGCGCGCGGCCGCTTGATCTGCTGCACGTAGACCATGGTGCCGTCGGGATTGAGGGTATAGAGCGTCCGGATGGCGCCAACCACGCCCCGCTGGCTCGTCACGCTCAGCCAATTCCCGACCGCGGCGTCGCCCTGGGCGGCCGCCTGGCATTGCGGGACGGCCGGCTCGGCCTTGCGCGCAGGCCCAGTCGGCGCGCACGCCGCCAGCCCGGCCGCCGCCAGGCATATCCCCAGGATACGAATCGGAATAAGCCGCATTTCTTGGTTCCCGTCCATGACAAATGTCATTCAAAGGCCATGACGCGCCCGGGGCCTCGCCCATCGCATGGACGACGGCCGCCCTACAATGAGGACCGGCCCGCGCGCCAGACGATCATTCTAACCACTATGAGCCATCCCCTCCTCCTCACCCTGCATCTTTTTGCGGCGATCGTGTTCGTGGGCACGGTGTTCTTCGAGGTGCTGATCCTCGAGGGCATCCGCAAGCCCCTGGGCCGCGAGACCATGCGCGAGGTCGAGCTCGCGATCGGCCGCCGCGCCCGGCGCTTCATGCCCTTCGTCATCCTGGTGCTGTTCGGCGCGGGGATCGGCATGGCCTGGTCCTACCGCGAGGCCCTGGCGCATCCCTTCGCCAGCGCCTTCGCCACCCTGCTGTGGCTCAAGATCCTCCTCGCGGCGAGCGTGCTCGTCCACTTCATCACCGCGGTGACCCTGAGCGGCACCGGCCGCCTCAAGTCCCGGCATTTCCAGCGGATCCACATCAGCGTGTTCTGCCACGTCGTGCTGATCGTGTTCCTCGCCAAGGCCATGTTCTACCTGCACTGGTAGTCCCGGAACATTTGGTTTCAAAATCGCCGAAGCGCCCGCGCCATGCGGGCCGCGCCACTTTGTCCACAGGCCGGATGTGGACAAGGCGCGGGAATTGTGGAGAACCCGCCCGGCCCAATACTTGATCCACCTCAATTCCCCTACTACAATTTGTGGACGGCACATTCAGCACCACTATATGTTGTAGTGCCCAGCAGGCTGCTGCTTACCCAAAAAAAACAGAAAGATCGTCCGCTTCCACCCCTTTTTTCCTCCACGGCATGCTGGATTCCCCCCTTGCCGCGGACATCCGATCGTCAGGAGATCCCATGCACAGTTCCTATCTCGCCGAACAGGACACCCCTTCCGCGCGGTCCCTCGCACCCTCGCCGGCCCCCGCGGCGGACGCCGGGAACGGCCAGTGGCAGAACTTCCACATCATGCGGCGCAACGGCGCGGTGGTGGGATTCGAGCCGAGCAAGATCGCGGTGGCGATGACCAAGGCATTCCTCGCCGTGCATGGCGGGCAGAGCGCCGCCTCGGCGCGCGTGCGCGAGCTGGTCGAGACCCTCACGGCACACGTCGTCGGCGCCCTGGTGCGCAACCGCCCCGGCGGCGGCACCTTCCACATCGAGGAGGTGCAGGACCAGGTCGAGCTCGCGCTGATGCGCTCGGGCGAGCACGACGTGGCGCGCGCCTACGTGCTGTACCGTGAAAAGCGCGCCCAGGCGCGCCAGCAGGAAAGCGCCGCCCAGGCGGCGGCCGCGCCTGCGCCCGCGATCTCGGTGCAGGACGGCGAGACCCGCCGCCCGCTGGACATGGCGCTGCTGCGCCGGACCATCGAGGAGGCCGCCCACAAGCTGCCCCACGACATCGACGTCGACGGCATCCTGCAAGAGACGGTCAAGAACCTCTACGACGGCGTGCCGGTCGACGAGGTCTACAAATCCGCCATCCTCGCCGCGCGCGCCCGGGTCGAGACCGATCCCTCCTACAGCCAGGTGACCGCGCGCCTGCTGCTGCACACGATCCGCAAGGAGGTCCTCGGCAAGGAATGCCTGCAGGCCGACATGGCCACGCGCTACGCCGAGTACTTTCCGGCCTTCATCAAGACCGGCATCGAGGCCGAGCTGCTCAACCGCGAGCTCGCCCTGTTCGACCTGCCGCGCCTGGCCCGGGCGCTGGACGCCTCGCGCGACGAGCAGTTCGGCTACCTGGGTCTGCAGACCCTGTACGACCGCTATTTCCTGCACGTGCGCGGCCGGCGCATCGAGCTGCCGCAGGTGTTCTTCATGCGGGTGGCCATGGGCCTGGCGCTCAACGAGATCCACCGCGAGGAGCGCGCCATCGAGTTCTACCAGGTGCTGTCCTCGTTCGACTTCATGAGCTCGACGCCGACGCTGTTCAACAGCGGCACCCTGCACTCGCAACTGTCCTCGTGCTATCTCACCACGGTGTCCGACGATCTCTCGGGCATCTACGACGCCATCAAGGAAAACGCCATGCTCGCCAAGTACGCCGGCGGCCTGGGCAACGACTGGACGCCGGTGCGCGCGCTGCGCAGCCACATCAAGGGCACCAACGGCGAGAGCCAGGGCGTCGTCCCCTTCCTCAAGGTCGTCAACGACACGGCGCTGGCGGTCAACCAGGGTGGCAAGCGCAAGGGCGCGGTCTGCGCCTACCTCGAGACCTGGCACCTGGACATCGAGGAATTCCTCGAGCTGCGCAAGAACACCGGCGACGAGCGCCGCCGCACCCACGACATGAACACGGCCAACTGGATCCCCGACCTGTTCATGAAGCGCGTCATGGAAAACGGCGAGTGGACGCTGTTCTCGCCCTCCGACGCGCCCGATCTGCACGACAAGGTGGGCCGCGCCTTCGAGGAGGCCTACCTGGGCTACGAGCGCAAGGTCGCCAGCGGCGAGCTGGCGCTCTACAAAAAGATCCCGGCCGTGACGCTGTGGCGCAAGATGCTGTCCATGCTGTTCGAGACCGGCCATCCCTGGCTCACTTTCAAGGATCCGTGCAACATCCGCTCGCCGCAGCAGCACGTGGGCGTGGTGCACAGCTCGAACCTGTGCACCGAGATCACCCTGAACACCAGCGACACCGAGATCGCCGTCTGCAACCTCGGCTCGGTGAACCTCGTCGCCCACCTGAAGGAAACCGCCGACGGCGGCTGCGACATCGACCACGACAAGCTGCGCCGGACCATCGCCACCGCGATGCGCATGCTCGACAACGTCATCGACATCAACTACTACGCGGTGCCCAAGGCGCGCAACTCGAACCTGCGCCACCGTCCGGTGGGCCTGGGGATCATGGGATTCCAGGACTGCCTGCTCAAGATGCGCATCCCCTTCGCCTCGCAGGAGGCCGTCGAGTTCGCCGACGCGTCGACCGAGGCCGTGTGCTATTACGCCTACTCGGCCTCCAGCGCCCTGGCCGCCGAACGCGGCCGCTATGAAAGCTATCCCGGCTCGCTGTGGGACCGCGGCATCCTGCCGCAGGACACGCTGGCGCTGCTGCGCGAGGAGCGCGGCGGCCACGTCGAGATCGACATGTCCAGCCGCATGGACTGGACCAGCCTGCGCGAGCAGATCCGCGTCAACGGCATGCGCAACTCGAACTGCGTGGCCATCGCGCCGACCGCGACCATCGCCAACATCGTCGGCGTGTCGCCCTGCATCGAGCCGACCTACCGCAACCTGTACGTCAAGTCCAACCTGTCGGGCGAGTTCACGGTGGTCAACGACTACCTGGTGCGCGATCTCAAGGCGCGCGGCCTGTGGGACGAGGTCATGGTCGCCGACCTGAAGTATTTCGACGGCAGCCTGGCGCGCATCGACCGCGTCCCGCAGGACCTGCGCGCGCTGTACGCCACCGCCTTCGAGGTCGAGCCTCACTGGGTGGTCGAGTGCGCCGCGCGGCGCCAGAAATGGATCGACCAGGCGCAGTCGCTCAATATCTTCATGGCGGGCGTCTCGGGCAAAAAGCTCGACGAGACCTACAAGCTCGCCTGGATCCGCGGCCTGAAGACCACCTACTACCTGCGCTCGAGCAGCGCCACCAATGCCGAGAAATCCACCGGCCGCGGCGGCGAGCTGAACGCCGTCTCGAGCCAGGGCTCGGCGGGCGGCCTGTCGGCATCCGCCCCCATCCAGTTGCCCGAGGCCGAGGTCGTCGGCACGGTCTGCACGCTGCGCCCGGGCGACGAAGGTTTCGAGGAATGCGAGGCGTGCCAGTAGGCCCCTCCACGAAAAGATGAAAGGAGTCCCAATATGTTGAGTTTCGAAGACACCGAAGTCCCGGCCCCCATGCGCGCGCCCGCCGCGATGGCCGGCGCGCCGGGCGCCGCCGCGCCCAAGGCCAGCGTATCGTCATCGGGCGACGGCGGGCGCGTGCGCGTCGCCGACAAGCGCATCATCAACGGCGCCACCGACGTCAACCAGCTCGTGCCCTTCAAGTACAAATGGGCCTGGGAAAAGTATCTCGCCACCTGCGCCAATCACTGGATGCCGCAGGAGATCAACATGTCGCGCGACATCGCGCTCTGGAAGAACCCCGACGGCCTCACCGAGGACGAGCGCCGCATCGTCAAGCGCAACCTCGGCTTCTTCGTGACCGCCGACTCGCTGGCGGCCAACAACATCGTGCTGGGCACGTACCGCCATATCACCGCGCCCGAGTGCCGCCAGTTCCTGCTGCGCCAGGCTTTCGAGGAAGCGATCCACACGCACGCCTACCAGTACATCGTCGAGAGCCTGGATCTGGACGAGGGCGAGATCTTCAACGCCTACAACGAGATCCCCTCGATCCGCGCCAAGGACGAGTTCCTGCTGCCCTTCATCGACGCGATCGCCGATCCCGATTTCAAGACCGGCACGCCCGAGGCCGACCAGACGCTGCTGCGCTCGCTGATCGCCTTCGCCTGCCTGATGGAGGGCCTGTTCTTTTACGTGGGCTTCACGCAGATTCTCGCGCTGGGCCGCCAGAACAAGATGACCGGCGCCGCCGAGCAATACATGTACATCCTGCGCGACGAGTCCATGCATTGCAACTTCGGCATCGACCTGATCAATACGGTCAAGCTCGAGAACCCGCACCTGTGGACACCCGCGTTCCGCGCCGAGATCAAGGACATGTTCCTCAAGGCCGTCGACCTCGAATACGCCTACGCCGAGGACACCATGCCGCGCGGCGTGCTGGGCCTGAACGCCTCGATGTTCAAGTCCTATCTGCGCTTCATCGCCAATCGGCGCAGCCAGCAGATCGGCCTCGAGGCGCTGTTCCCCAACGAGGAAAATCCGTTCCCGTGGATGGCCGAAATGATCGACCTGAAAAAGGAACGCAACTTTTTCGAGACACGTGTGATCGAATATCAAACCGGTGGTGCGCTAAGCTGGGAATAATGCTTGGAATAGACGGATTGCTTACGTTAGACTCTAAGGCGTGCGACATCACCATCGCACGCCTGCGCCATTTGAGATGGGCCGCGCCCGCTGCGGGGGTCATATCAAATGGGTGGACGTTCACTTTCGACCTCAAGGAGCATGACTATGGCAACCGCCAAAAAGGCCTCCGCCAAGCCGGCCAAGAAAGCTGCACCCGCCAAATCCAGCAGTAAATCCGAGGACAAGAAGACCGCCAAGAAAGCAGTAAGCAAGGCAGCCGCAACCAAGGCACCCGCCAAAAAGACCGTCGCCAAAAAGGCCGCGGTGAAAAAGGCCCCGGCAAAGAAAGCCGCCGCCAAAAAGACCGTCGCCAAGAAAGCCGCAGTGAAAAAGGCGCCGGCCAAAAAAGCCACGACCAAGACGACCGCAGTGAAAAAGGCCGCCGCCAAGAAAGCCCCGGCAAAGAAAGCCACGGCCAAGACGGCCGCGGTGAAAAAGGCCCCGGCCAAGAAGGCCGCCGCCAAAAAGACCGTCGCCAAGAAAGCGGCTGCGAAAAAGACCGCCGCCAAGAAAGCGCCGGCGAAAAAGGCCGCGGCCAAGAAAGCCGCTGCCAAGCCTGCCCCGGCCCGCAAGGCTGCGCCCAAAAAGGCCGCCGTCCAGCCGGAAACCCCGGCACCCGAGGCGCGCACCGACGTCAACCCGGCCGGCTCCTGGCCCTTCCCGACCGCCAACCGTCCCTGAGTCCCGCACGCATCGACGGTGGCAGGAAACCCCGGCCGCAAGGCCGGGGCCTCCAAGGATCCAGCGACGAGGCCCGGCAATCGACTTGCCGGGCCTTTTTCATTGATGCGAAAATGGGCGATTGCAAAAGGCCCGCGAGCGACCTCCCATGTTTCGTGACATCCTGGTGTTCCTGATCGACATCGTCTTTTCCCTGTTCGGGATCGTCCTCATCCTGCGCGCCTGGATATACGCCATCCGGCTGCATCCATTCAATCCCTATTCGCAGGCGATCCTGCGCGCCTCAGACTGGCTCGTCCAGCCCCTGCGCAGGGTGATCCCGGCCACGGGGCGATTCGACTGGCCCAGCATCCTCGCGTGCTGGCTGATCGCGCTGATCTATCTCCTCCTGAGCGGATTCATCCTGTCGGCGGGCACGCTGCCGCCGCTCGCGATGATCGCGCCCGCCATGCTGGCCGCGGTGCTCACCGCGCTCAAGTGGCTGTTCAACGTGATCGTGTGGGTGACCCTGATCCAGGCCGTCCTGTCGTGGATCAACCCGCTCTCGCCGGTGATGCCGGTGCTCTACACCCTGACCGCGCCGCTGCTCGATCCCATCCGCCGCGCTCTGCCGCGCATGGGCGGCCTGGACCTCTCACCCCTGGTCCTGCTGGTGATCGCCCAGATCGCCATGATGGTGGTACAGCACCTCGCCTTCTCGGCCTTCGGGCTGTGAGGGCTACAGCGGCACGACGCGGGTCGGCCCGCCGCCGCTGATGACCTGCACGCGCTGACCCGAGGACAGCGGCACGTCGGCCGCCTGGGCGATCACGCGGGTCTCGCCATTGTCAAGACGGACGGTGACCTCGATGCCATTGGTCTTGGTGGTCGCGTTCTCGATCGCGTTGCCGGCCAGGCCGCCCAGGATGGCGCCGCCCATCGACGAGAGGATCTGCCCGGTGCCGCCGCCGATGGTGCTGCCGGCGACGCCGCCCACGGCGGCGCCCGCGATCATGCCGACGCCCGAGGACTTGTCGGTCTGGATGGTGACCGGACGCACCGAGACCACGGTGCCGTAGCGCACGATCTGCTCTTGCTGGGCCTGGCCGTAGGTGTAGGTGGAACTGGAGGCGCTGTGGTTGGCGCAACCGGCCAGCACGGCGAGCGATGCCGCCACGCCGGCCGCCGCCAGCCCGCGCAGCGCCCGCGCGCGCGCAGAGGTTGAATTCACGGTTTGCATGACGATGGCTCCTGAATCGATAGGGACGGAAATTGGCGCCCCGGCTCTGGAATGCGTGCCAGGGCGATCATGGGATTGCGGGTCACTGGGAGAGTCCGGGCGCGTCGATGCCATAGTTGGCCCTCAGTGCGGCCGCGATGTCCGACCGGGCCGGCTGGTGGTTCTGTGGCCCTTTGGATACGATTTTAATTCCCCCCATGACGTTCGCCAAGCAGCAGGCGTCGTGCAGGGACCAGCCTTCGACCAGGCCGTACAGCAGGCCCGCGCGGTGCGCATCGCCGCAGCCCGTCGGATCCACGGGAACGCCCACCGGCACGGCCGCGATGTCGGTCCGCGTTCCATTTTCATACAGCGACACCCCGTGGGCTCCGCGCGTCACCACGGCGGCCCGCAGGCCCTCGGCGATCCGCTCGATGGGGGCCCCCACGCGCTGCTCGATCACGCTGGCCTCGTAGTCGTTGGCCGCCAGGATGCTGGACATGCCGATCATCTCGCGCAGGTCGTCGCCGCCGAACAGCGGCATGGCTTGGCCCAGGTCGAATATGAAGGGAATGCCTTGCGCATGCAGGCGCCGCGCATGGGCGAACATGCCGTCCTTGGCGTCGGGCGAGACGATCGCCCAGGCGCAGGGCTGGCCGCCGAGATCGTTTTCCGCCGAGCGCAGCATCGCACCCGGGTGGAAGGACGTGATCTGGTTGTTGTCCAGGTCGGTGGTGATGAAGCATTGCGGCGTGTAGGCGTCGGACAGCACGCGCACCAGCCGGGTGTCGATGCCCAGGTCGCGCAGGCGCTGGAGGTAATCGTCGGCGTCCATGCCGACGGTGCCCACCGGCACCGGCTGCCCGCCCAGCAGCCGCAGGTTGTAGGCGATGTTGCCCGCGCAGCCGCCGAACTCCTTGCGCAGGCTGGGGACGAAGAACGACACGCTCAAGGACTGGATGTTGTCGGCCAGGATGTGATCCTTGAACCGGCCTTCGAACACGGCGATCGTATCGAATGCGATCGAGCCGCAAATCAGGACTTCCTTGGACATGGGTTCCTCAGGGATAGAACAAATCGAGTTGGTAGCCGTTGACCTGCACGCCGGTCACCGTCAGGGGCACCCGCACGAGGACGTCGCCATGCGCGGCAAACGGTCCCTCGAGCCGGTCGGGGGTCAGGTATTCGCGGGGGCCGAGATTGCGCCGCACCAGCCGCGTGCCCGAGGCATCGTTGAGGTCGAGCACGAGGGTCGGCCACTCCTGCGGCCGGTCGCTCAGGTTGCGCAGCGCCACGTTCAGCACGTAGTGGTGCACCGCGTCCTGCGCGGCGCCTTGCGTGGCGCCCTGGGTGGCGTCGGGCGCCGCGGGGGCGCCGCGCGCGTCGGCCCGCAGCGAGGATCCCGAGATGCTCAGGCGGGACAGGTCGCGCGCATACGGGACCTGGCATCGCAGCGGCGCGCACGCGCGCTCGAGCGCCGGCCGCAGGGCCGGGAACGCCAGGGCGATCTGCGATCGATAGATGTAGGCCAGTTGCACGCAAGCCAGCAGGACCAGGAAGGCCAGGAGCAGCGCCACGAGCGCGCGGCCCAGCCGCGCCAGCAGGCCGGCCTCGTCCTCGTCGCGCATCAGCGGCGCCGCGGAACCGCCCCGGCCCGCGCGCGCGGGATGCGGCTCGACGACGAAGGGCTCCGGCCGCGCGCCGCGGGGTGGCGCGGGCGCGATGGGCGCATCGCCGACGGTGATGCGCTCGGGCGGCGGCACGCCGCCCGCCTCGGGGCGGACGGACGGCCCGGCGCTCGGACCGCCCAGCCCGGCATCCGGGGCGATGCCCACCGTGAAATGAGGCTCCGCGCGGCTCTCACGTCCCGCCCGGAACACCTGGGGGCCGGGCGGCACGACGAAGGGCTGCGCCGGCTCGATGGCCGCGGGCGGCGGGACGGAGAAGACCGGCGAAGCTGGCGGCACCGATGAAGCCGGCTGGTCCTGCGCGGCGCGCGGACCCGGCTCGGACACGACCTCGGCGTAGCCGTCGAAGATATGGGCGCACTGCACGCAGCGGATGTAGCCCTTGCGGAGCTGGAGCTCCTGCAGGCTGGCCCCGAAGACGGTCCCGCAGCTCGGGCAGCGCGTGGTCAGGTCCATGGCGGCCGCCTACGTCCTGCGCCCGGCCAGGCAGACCCAGCCGTCGCGGGCACCCCAGACCTCGAGCGCGATCCAGGGCGCATAGGCCGCGGCCACCTCGCCGGCCTGGCGCTCGAGCACGCCCGACAGCACGAGGCTGCCTCCGGGCTCGACCCGGCCGGCCAGCATCGGCGCCAGCACCTTGAGGGGGTTGGACAGGATGTTGGCGACCACGATGCGGCTGCACCCGTCGGGCAGGCCCTCGGGCAGCCACGCCTCGACCCGCGCGCGATTGCTCCGCGCATTGCGCTCGGTGGCCAGCACCGCCTGCTCGTCGATGTCGACCGCATGCACCCGCGCGGCCCCGAGCATGTGCGCGGCGATCGCCAGGATTCCCGAGCCGCAGCCGTAGTCGAGGACCGTTTCCCCGCCCCGCAGGTGTTCGGCCAGCCATTCCAGGCACAGGTGCGTGGTCGGGTGGCTGCCGGTGCCGAAGGCCAGGCCCGGATCGAGCTCGATGCGCACGATGCCGTCGGCCGCGCCGGCCACCGGCACGGCCGCGTCCTCGCGATGCCAGCTCGGCACGATCCATATCCGCTCGCCCACCGCGATCGGGCCGAACTGGGATTGCGTCAGGCGCACCCAATCCTCGTCGGGCACCTCGCGCACGGACCAGTCGACCGGCGCCGGCCCGCCCTCCGGGCCGAGCCCCTCGAGCACCGCGGCCATCTGGGCCGGGTCCTGACCCTCGGGCAGCAGCGCCACGATGCGGTTGCGCCGCCAGGCCTGCACCTCGGGCTCGGTCCCGGGCTCGCCGAACAGCGCCTGCTCGTGCTCGGTATCGCCGTCGGCGTCCTCGACGGACACGGCCAGGGCGCCGGCCTCGAGCAAGGCATCGGCCCAGGCCTCGGCCTGGGCCTCGGGGCAGCTCAGCACAAGCTCGCGCATCCGCCTACACCTCCTCAGGCCCGCTGCGAGAGCTTGTGCTCGAGGTAGTGGATGCTGGTCCCGCCCTGCACGAAATTGGCGTCCTGCAGGAGCTCGCGGTGCAGGGGGATGTTGGTCTGCACGCCCTCGACGATCATTTCCGACAGGGCGATGTCCATGCGCATGAGGGCCTGGTGCCGGTCGTCGCCGAAAGTGATGAGCTTGGCGATCATGGAGTCATAGTACGGCGGCACGGTGTAGCCGCTGAACACGTGCGAATCCATGCGCACGCCCGGCCCACCCGGCGTATGCCAGTTGGTGATGCGGCCCGGGCTCGGGGTGAACTTGTAGGGGTCCTCGGCATTGATGCGGCATTCGATCGCATGGCCGTGCAGGCGGACGTCGCGCTGGCGCAGGGTGAAGGGCTCGCCCGCGGCGACGCGCAATTGCTGCTGCACCAGGTCGATGCCGGTGATCATCTCGGTGATGGTGTGCTCGACCTGGATACGGGTGTTCATCTCGATGAAGAAGAACTCGCCGTTCTCGTACAGGAACTCGAAGGTGCCCGCCCCGCGGTAGCGCATCGCCCGGCAGGCCTCGACGCAACGCTCGCCGATGCGCGAGACGAGCGTCCGGTCCACGCCCGGCGCCGGCGCCTCCTCGATGATCTTTTGGTGGCGGCGCTGCATCGAGCAGTCGCGCTCGCCCAGCCAGACGGCCTCGCCCTCGCCGTCGCCCAGCACCTGGATCTCGATGTGGCGCGGGTTTTCGAGGAATTTCTCGAGATAGACCTCGGGATTGTTGAAGGCCGCGCCCGCCTCGGTGCGGGTCATGGCCACGGCGTTGAGCAGGGCCGATTCGGTGTACACCACCCGCATGCCGCGTCCGCCGCCGCCGCCCGCGGCCTTGATGATGACCGGATAGCCCACCTTGGCCGCGATGCGCTGGATTTCCGCCGGATCGTCGGGCAGGGCGCCGCCCGATCCGGGCACCACCGGCACGCCCGCGGCGATCATGGCCTGCTTGGCGCAGACCTTGTCGCCCATCGTGCGGATGTTCTCGGGACGCGGCCCGATGAACACGAAGCCGCTCTTTTCGACGCGCTCGGCGAAATCGGCGTTCTCGGACAGGAAGCCGTAGCCCGGATGGATGGCCTCGGCGTCGGTCACCTCGGCCGCCGAGATCAGGGCCGGCATGCTGAGATAGCTGTCGCGCGCGGGGGCGGGGCCGATGCAGACGGATTCGTCGGCGAGGCGCACGTACTTGGCCTCGCGGTCGGCCTCGGAATGGACCACGACGGTCTTGACGCCCAGCTCGCGGCAGGCGCGCTGGATGCGCAGCGCGATTTCGCCGCGATTGGCAATGAGGATCTTTTCGAACATGGCTCAGCCGATCACAAACAGCGGTTGCCCGTACTCGACCGGCTCGCCGTTCTCGACGAGGATTTCCTTGACCACGCCGGACTTGTCGGCCTCGATCTCGTTGAGCAGCTTCATGGCCTCGATGATGCACAGCGGCTCGCCCTCCTTGACGGCCTGGCCGAGCTCGACGAAGGGCGGGGAATTGGGGTTGGGCGCGCGATAGAAGGTGCCCACCATGGGGGCCTTGACCACGTGGCCCTGGATGGCGGGGGCCGGGGCCGGCGCCGCGGGGGCCGCATCCCCCGCGGGAGCGGCGGCGGCCGCCGGCGCGGGCGCCGGCGCATAGGCCACTGGCGGCTGCGCCTGGGAAAACTTGACGATCCTGACCTTGCCTTCGCCTTCGGTGATCTCGAGCTCGGCGATCCCGGAATCGGCCACCAGATCGATCAGTGTCTTGAGTTTTCTAAGATCCATATACTTTCCCATGAACGTCGCCGCGCGGCGGGCGCGGCCACCAGATGCCGGAATTCCACAGGCACAGATGAATGCGCCGTCGATCTGCCTCCCGGACCAAGGGGCGGGATAGAGCGACGGCCGCAAGAATGTCTGCAGTCGGGCGGGGTGCCGGAGCGACCGCCCTCTCGGGGCTGGACGCCCCGACAAAGCGTCTTTTTACGCTAAAACCGTCGATTTGTCCACGAAACGTGGGCGCCAGGCTGAAAAAGCCCAAGACTTGAAACCTAAAGTATCTCGGCGATCCGGCGCCGGATGTCGGCGGGATCGACCTCGCCCAGGATCACGCCGGCCGAGCGGCCGCGCGCATCGAACAAGGCCGTGAACGGCAGGCCCCCGCCCTTGTTGCCCAGCTCGCGCATCAGCGGAATGCCCTGGGTGCCGGTGAGCAGCACCGGATACGAGACGCGCACCTTTTCCATGAAGCGCTCGACGTTGGCGCGGGTGTCGATGGCGAGCCCGAGGAAGGCGACCTCGGGGTGCTGGCGATGGAGGGCGTCGAGATCGGGCATCTCGCGCACGCAGGGCGGGCACCAGCTCGCCCAGAAATTGGCCAGCACCGGCCGGCCGACCAGCGTGGACAGCTCGAAGGTCTCGCCGTCCAGGTCCTGGAACGAGCGCCCGAAGAAAGGATCCACGGGAAGGACGGACCCGGCCGCGGGGACCCCGGCGACGGCCGCGCCGAGCCCGAGCACCAGGCCGCCCGCCCTCTGGATGAATTCCCGCCTGCCGATCACGCCATCACCCGCCAAAACTCGATGCCACGCCGATCATCATAGCATTGGGCCCTACAATACGGGCTGGAGGATCGCGATGCACATACACATACTGGGAATCTGCGGCACGTTCATGGGCGGCCTGGCGCTGATCGCGCGCTCGGCCGGCCATGCGGTCACCGGCTGCGACGCCGGCGTCTATCCGCCCATGAGCACCCAGTTGCGGGAACAAGGCATCGAGCTGGTCGAGGGATTCGGCGCCGGGCAGCTCGCGCTGGGCGCCGACCTGTACATCGTGGGCAACGTCGTGTCGCGGGGCAACCCCCTGATGGAGGCGATCCTCGATCGCGGCCTGCCCTACACGTCCGGCCCGCAATGGCTGGCCGACCACGTGCTGCCGGGCCAGCACGTGCTGGCCGTGGCCGGCACCCACGGCAAGACCACCACCAGCTCGATGCTGGCGTGGATCTTCCGGCACGCCGGCCATCCCGTGAATTTCCTGATCGGCGGCGTGGCGCCCGACCTGGAGGTCTCGGCGCGCTTCGATCCGGCGGCGACGCGCTTCGTCATCGAGGCCGACGAATACGACACGGCGTTCTTCGACAAGCGCTCGAAATTCGTGCATTACCGTCCGCGCACCGCCATCCTCAACAACCTCGAATACGACCACGCCGACATCTTTCCCGACCTGGGCGCCATCGAGACCCAGTTCCACCACCTGGTCCGCACCATCCCGGCCAGCGGGCGCATCATCCGCCCGGCGGAGGATGCGGCGCTGGACCGCGTGCTGGCGCGCGGCTGCTGGACGCCCGTCGAGACCTTCGGCGCGGGCGGCGAGTGGCAGACGCAGGCCGTCGATGGCGGCGCCGCCGGCCGCTGCCTCGTGCGCCACCGGGATCGCGAGGTCGGTGTGCTCGACTGGCGGCTGAGCGGGGCGCACAACCAGTCCAACGCGCTCGCGGCCCTGGCGGCCGCCCACCACGCGGGCATCGCGCCCGAGGAGGGCCTGCGCGCGCTGTGCGCCTTCCAGGGCGTGCGCCGCCGCCTCGAGCACCTGGGCGAGGCGCGCGGGGTGCACGTCTATGACGACTTCGCCCACCATCCCAGCGCCATCGCCACGACCATCGACGGCCTGCGCCGACGCATCGGCTCCGCGGGCCGCATCCTGGCCGTGATCGAGCCGCGCTCCAACACGATGAAGCTCGGCGCCATGGCCGGACGGCTGCCCGGCGCCCTGGCCCAGGCCGACCTGGTCTTCTGCCACGGCGCGGCCGAGGGCCGGCACGCCCTCGGCTGGAATCCGGCCGAGGTCCTCGCGCCGCTGGGCGCGCGCGCCTGGTCGGGCTCGGACCTGGCCGCGCTGGTGGACGCGGTGCGCGCGGCGGCCCGTCCCGGAGACCACATCCTGATCATGAGCAACGGCAGTTTCGGCGGCATCCACCGGAAACTGCTGGACGCGCTGGCGGGCGGCGCGCCCTGAGCGCGCACCCCCGGACCCCACAACTGGCCCTTCCACCATGCACGTCCTATACGAAGACAGCGGCAAACTGAAAGCCGAAACCATCTTGTCCGAAGCGGACACCTCCCTGCAAGTCGAATCGGCCTCGGGCAAGCGCAGCAAGATCAAGCGCAACACGGTGCTGTTCGAGTTCGAGCAGCCCTCCCCGGACGTCCTGCTCGACCAGGCCCAGGCGCTGGCCGACGGGCTCGACATCGATTTCCTGTGGGAATGCGCGCCCCAGGAGGAATTCGAGGCGGCCGCCCTGGCCGAGGATTATTTCGGCCACCCGCCCAGCGCGGTCGAAAAAACCGCGCTCATCATGGCCCTAGGGGCCGCGCCGGCCTATTTCCACCGGCGCGGGCGCGGCGCCTACCGCCCCGCTCCGCCCGACATCCTCAAGGCCGCCCTCGCGGCCATCGAGAAAAAGCGCCTGCAGGCCGAGCGCCAGCAGCAATGGACGGATGCGCTGGTCCGCGGCGAGCTGCCCGAGGAACTGCGCGCGGCGGCCCCCGGCTTCCTCGACCACCCCGACAAGAATTCCCCCGAATGGAAGGCCTTCGATGCCGCCGTGCAGCAACTGGGCGTCACGCCCGAAAAGCTGCTGCTGTCGCTGGGGGTCTGGCCGCATACCCTGGCCCTGCTGCGCCATCGCTTCCTGTCGCAGCATTTTCCCAAGGGCACCGAGTGGCCGCCCGTCGCGGTGGGCGTCCACGGCGCCGACCTGCCGCAGGCCGAGGTCGAGGCCTATTCCATCGACGACTCGCAGACGATAGAGATCGACGACGCCCTGTCGGTTTCGCTGCCCGATGCGGACACCATCCGCGTGGGCATCCACATCGCCGTCCCCGCCCTGGCGGTGACGCGCGGCAGCGAATTCGACCGCATGGCGCGCAGCCGCATGTCCACCGTCTACATGCCGGGCCAGAAGATCCCCATGCTGCCCGCCGAGCTCATCGCCGCCTTTTCCCTCGACGAAGGCCAGTGGCGGCCCGCCCTGTCGCTGTACGTCACCGGCCGGCGCGACACCGGCGAGGTGCTGGCGGCCGAGACCCGCCTCGAACGGATCCGGGTCGCGGGCAACCTGCGCCACGACCGGCTCGACGTGGACGTCACCGAGGAGGCGCTGGACGATCCCGCGGCGCCCCTGCCCCAGGGCCACTGGCTGCGGCCCCTGTGGCAATTCTCGCAACGCCTGTGCGCCCGCCGCGACGAGATCCGCGGCAAGCCCGAGAACAACGACCGCGTCGAGTACAGCTTCGAGCTCGAGGGGCCGGCCGACGATCCGTCCTCCATCGTCCACCTGATCCCGCGCCGGCGCAACGCGCCGCTGGACCGCCTGGTGTCCGAGTACATGATCCTCGCCAACAGCCAGTGGGGCGGCATGCTGGCCCGCCACGGGGTGCCGGGCATCTACCGCTCGCAGCAGGGCGGGCGCGTGCGGATGTCGACGCAGGCCCTGCCGCACGAGGCCATCGCGGTGCCGCAATACATCTGGGCCACCTCGCCGCTGCGCCGCTACGTCGACCTGATCAACCAGGGCCAGATCATCGCCGCGGCCGAGCACGGCGTCTCGGCGCGGCTGGCGGCCCCTTTCCGGCCCAAGGACGCCGACCTGTACGCGATCATCGGCGCCTTCGATTCCCAGTACGCGCTGTGGGGCGAATTCCAGTCCTCCATGGAACGCTACTGGTGCATACGCTGGATGCAGCAGCAGGGCCTGCGCGAGGTCCGGGCCTGCGTGCTGCGCGAAAATCTCGTGCGCCTGACTTGCGCCCCCTTCGTGACGCGCATCAACGGCCTGCCCGAGCTCGACCGGGGCAGCGAGATCACCCTCGACATCCTGGGCTACGACGAGCTCGCCCTGGACATCGAGTGCCGCCTGCGCAGCTTCGCAAGCAGCACCGAAGGAGCCTAGTGTTCCGTTTGATTAATTCTGATTCTAATGAGAGATACTCTGCTTAGCCCGTTCAACCTTGGCGAGGATCACCTCGGCGCTCTTGGTCCAACGAAATGGCTTGGCAGCATAGGCATTG
>Ga0180216_1001082_pt1 | contig 25158 bp, 19 predicted proteins | sample eDN3rd37CBELigMG_FD_128879 | JGI IMG/M metagenome (GOLD analysis project Ga0180216, IMG submission 128879) | Enriched Miracle-Growth compost microbial communities from Emeryville, California, USA - eDNA 3rd pass 37_C BE-Lig MG (version 2)... ... | reverse complement strand
GCCGGAGCGGGTGGCGCGGCTGGCGCTGCTCGACACCGCCGCCACGGCGGATACGCCAGACGCCACGGAACGTCGTCTCGCCGCCATCGCCCTGGCCGAAGCGGGCGATCTGGATGGCGTTGTCAACGGAAGCTGGCCGCAGGCCGTGCACGCCGATCGCGTGGGCGACGCGGCGCTGAAGGCGGTTTACCGGACCATGTACGCAGAGGTGGGGTTGCCAGCCTATGTCCGCCAGCAGCGCGCCATTATGGGTCGTCCCGATTCACGGCCCGGCCTCGCCGCTATCCGCTGCCCGACGCTGGTGCTGGTCGGCGATGGCGACCGCCTGACGCCGCCGGAGCGGGCGCAGGAAATCCACGCCGGAATTGCCGGCTCACGCCTGGTCGTTGTGCCGGAGTGCGGCCATATCTCAACCCTGGAACAGCCCGACGCGGTGAACGCCGCCTTGCGGGAGTGGCTGGCGGGCTGACGTTTCCTGCGGAGGGCCGGGGCAAATGGCCTGTGCAGGACCATCCGGCGACAGGCAAAAATAGCGTTCGCTCTTGCTGGAGGATTGCGCCATGGCGGAGGAAATCTGGTTCGCCGGGGCGCCGCCAGTCCGCAAGCCGGGGCGGGCGCTGTTCTGGCGCAGCGTTTTCGCCTCGCCGCGCACGCTGGCCTGTGCTAACGGCGTCGCCATGATCGAAGGACTGCAACCCCACAAGGCCACGCGCATCATGCGCCTCGTCACCGACGAGGGCAGCGCCCGCATGACCACCGAAATTCTCGGCGAGATCTTCGATCCCGTCGAAACCGCCGTGTCCGCATTCGAGACGGACCAGGGCTGGCTGCTGGAAGCCTATTTCGCCCATCCGCCGGATGAGGCGATGATCCGCGACATCATCCGCCCCGTGGTCGGCGACGCCGCCGACGACGCGGTGTTCGACGACATTCGCGAGCAGGATTGGGTGAAAGCCTCGCTGGACGGGCTGAAGCCGGTGCGTTCCGGGCGCATCCTGGTCTACGGCAGCCACGATCGCGCCGTGGTGAAGGCCAATGACGTGCCGCTGGAAATCGAGGCGGCCCTGGCCTTCGGCACCGGCCACCACGGCACCACCTCCGGCTGTCTCGATGCGCTGGTGCGCCTCGCCAACCGCCGCCGCCCCCAGTCCATTCTCGACGTGGGCACCGGCACCGGCATTCTGGCCATCGCCGCGGCGAAATGGCTGCGCGTCCCGGTCATCGCCGGCGATCTTGATCCCACCGCCATCGCGGTGGCGGCCGCCAACGCCAAAGCCAACGGCGTCGCCAGCCTGCTGACGTATTACATCGCGCCCGGCGTCGAGAACGCCCACGCGCGCGGGAGGACGTTCGAACTGGTGTTCGCCAATATCCTGGCGCGCCCGCTGCGGTTGATGGCGGTGTCCCTGGCGCGCGCCGTGGCGCCGGGCGGAAACCTGGTGCTGTCCGGCCTGCTGGCGCGGGATGTGCCTGGCGTGCTCGCCGCGTACCGCGCCCAGGGCTTCGCGCTGGCGGAGCGGCGCGACCGCGAAGGCTGGGCCGCGCTGGTGCTGCGTCGCGGCGGCGCCGCGCCGCGTCCGGTGAAACCACGCTCCGCGAAGGCATGCCGCCAGGGGCGGTGAGGATTGGGTCCGGGGCGCCGCGCGTCTTTTCTGGCGCGCTCAGGCGCATCTGACAAAAAACGCGGACAAAAACATTGCCGGGACCGGAGCCCGCGCGCCACAAACAAGAAAAGCCGGCCATTAAGGCCGGCTTTTTTCTTTGTCAGACCGCCCTGGGAACAGATAACCGTTCCGGCGGGCGCCGCCGCGAGCGCGGAAAACGTTCGCGGCCATGGGTGAACGGGTTGACGCGCACGCCGGCCAGCAGGCCGCGCTGGCGTCGCCGTATTAGCGGGTCGCGTAAACCAGGCCCGTCTCGGTGTCCTGGACGCCGCCGACTTCCTTCAGCTGTTCGGGGCCGAGCTGGGCAGCGGTATGCAGCACATTGCCCGATACATCGTAACGGAAGCCAGAGAAGAGCGAGCGAAGCGTCGCGCCAAAACCGGCGTGCTTGCCGGAACGGGCGTTGTTGTTGGCCGAAAGGTTACCGAAAGTAGCAGTTGCCATTGGTCTATCTCCAAATCTGAAAGACAGCCCCAGCGTTCCTCTTGTTCTTGTGTGTCCCCTATCTAGGCCCGTTGGCGCGCGAACAGTAGATGTCGCAGCGCATGGCGCCCATCACGCAAATGCATGACAGTTGGTTGCGGGAACAGGCGTCATGAATTCTTGAGACGTTCAAATAATCGTCACATACATTACTTTCTGCAAACGGTACGCTGGCGTACGCAAACCTGCCTGATCCGTCCCGATGTTCACGGGCCCGTGCGTCTTGCGCCGGCGGCGTGAATGCGGCCATATCGGAGCCGGCGGGGGCGGATGCGGGAGAACCTCATGTTCAGGGCGGTGTTCCAGAGTTTTGACGACGCGGCGGACGGCGCCGCCGGGCCGGGCCGCCTCGCCGCCCTGCGCGCGGAATTGCGCCGCCACGGCTTCAATGGCTTCATTATTCCGCGCGCTGATGAGCATCAGGGCGAGTATGTCCCCGCGAACGCCGAACGGCTGGCCTGGCTCACCGGCTTCACCGGGTCGGCGGGCCTGGCTCTCGTGCTGGAGGATCGCGCCGCCCTGTTCGTCGACGGGCGCTATGTGCTCCAGGCGCCGCGGCAGGTCGATGAAACCGCCTTCACCGTGGTTCCGCTGGCGGAGGCGACGCCCGAGGCCTGGCTGCGGGCGCATCTGCCCGCCGGGGCGCGGCTGGGCTACGACCCGTGGCTGCACACCACAGCCTCTGTCAGCCGCTTCGCCAGGGCCGCCGAGGCGGCCGGCGGCCGGCTGGAGCCGGTCGGCCATAACCCCCTCGACGCCGTGTGGAGCGACCGGCCGCAGCCGCCGGCCGGGCGCATCCGCGTGCAACCGGAAAGCCTGGCGGGAGAAAGCGCCGCCACCCGGCTGGCGCGGCTGCGCGACGGCCTCAATGATGAGAAGCTGGATGCGCTGCTGATCAGCGATCCGCACAACATGGCCTGGCTGTTCAATATTCGCGGCGCCGACGTGCCGCACACGCCGCTGGCCCTGGGATACGCCCTGGTTCCGCGCGATGGCCGGCCGGCGCTGTTTCTGGATGGCCGCAAGCTGACGGCGGGGGCGGGCGCGGCGCTCGCAGCGGTGGCGGACGTCGCCCCGCCGGCGGCGCTGGAAGAGCGCCTGCAACAGGCGGCGGCGAACGGCGCCCGCGTCCGCATCGACCAGGCCACTGGCGCGGCCGCCCTGTCCGCCATCATCACTGAAGCTGGCGGCGTGGCCGATGTGGGCGAGGACCCGCTGACACTGATGAAAGCGCGCAAGAATCCGGTGGAGATCGCCGGCTCCCGCGCCGCCCATTTACGCGACGGCGCCGCTGTCTCCCGTTTTCTGCGCTGGTTTGACGGGGCGGCGGCGGCCGGCGGCGTCACCGAGATCGACGCGGTCAGCGCTCTCGAAACCTTCCGGCGGGAAACCAATGTGCTGGAAGACGTGTCGTTCCCGACCATTTCTGGCGCCGGCCCCAACGGCGCCATCGTCCACTACCGGGTCACCACAGCCACCAACGCCCCGGTGAGCGACGGGATGTTCCTGATCGATTCAGGCGCGCAATACGCCGACGGCACCACCGACATCACCCGCACCATCGCTGTCGGCGAGCCGGACGCAGAGATGCGCGACCGCTTCACCCGCGTGCTCAAGGGCCACATCGCCGTGGCGACGGCGGTGTTCCCCAGGGGCACGTGGGGCGCGCAGATCGACAGCTTCGCCCGGCGCCCGCTGTGGGAGGCTGGCCTCGACTTTGACCACGGCACGGGGCACGGCGTCGGCAGCTTCCTGTCCGTGCACGAGGGACCGCAACGCCTCTCGCGCCTTGGCAATGTGGCGCTGGAGCCGGGCATGATCCTGTCCAACGAGCCTGGCTACTATAAAGCGGGCTGCTGGGGCATCCGCATTGAAAACCTGCTGGTGGTGGAGGAGCGGGACATTCCCGGCGCCGAAAGGCCCATGCTGGGCTTCGAAACCCTCACCCTCGCGCCCATCGATCTGCGCCTCGTCGAGCCCTCGCTGCTCAGCGACGCCGAACAGGCCTGGCTCAACGCCTATCACGCCCGGGTGCGCGAGGAGCTGACGCCGGCCCTCGTCAGCGACGGGGAGCGCGCGTGGCTGGCGGAGGCGACGCAGGCCATCGTGGCCTGAGGTGTTTTCAGGCCCGGCGGCGCCTGCCCCGGCCAGACGTTCCGGGTGGGCGCCCCCCAAAAAAACAGCCGCCGCGAACAGGGCGTTAGCGGCGGCTTCCATTAAAATCGCGTCTGAACCCGCGCCGGTTGCTTTCAGGCGCCCGAACCGGTCGACGGCGTCGGGCCGGAGGCGGGGCCTCCCTCGGCGGGACGCTGCAGCACCGGGCCGCGGCTCAGGTGGGTGCTCTTCTCGGCGTTGCGCGGCACCAGGCTGGTGACGTCGCCGCGGATGCTTTCCAGCAGGTCCAGGGCGTTGCGGCCATCGGGGAAGGTCAGCTCACGCAGCGCCTGGGCCAGCACGTCGATCTTGGTCGACAGTTCGAGACCGCTGCGCGCCGACACGCGCGACATGGACTGCTCGACGCTCTTCAGCTCCTGCAGCAGTTCACGGCGCAGTTCGCGCTGGTCCTCGGCGTCGATCAACGGCGAGCCCAGCATGCCGCGCAACGCGGCCCAACGCAGGCCGAGTGCCGGAAGGGTGCTGGCGTCGCCTGAGTCGGAAGCCTGGGGGATGTTCGCCATCTGGGATCTCCTTGGTAACAGCGTTGAGCGGTGGCGCTCTGTTGTGGCGATTATGAGGCCCGGCCGGCGTTGGCCCGCACGGGCTTCAGAAAACGGTAAACACGGGGTTTATCGCATCCTGCCGTGGTTGGCCTGTCGGGCGCAATCCCGTATGCGCGGCTATGCCCGTCAAGTTTCGCGCAATGGTGAACAGGGCGCCTGTTCTTCCAGGCGTCCTGGCCAGACGCGGCGGCGATCACGATCACGATCACGATGCGGATCCCAGGCCCGCTGGCCCGGCGTTTGAAACCCTGTGCGTGGCCATATGGCCTTCAGGGCCGTCAGGTCGCCTCGACGAAACTGTCGAGCACCGTCTTGCGGCCGGCCTTGTCGAAATCCACCGTCAGCTTGTTGCCGTCGACCAGCGCCACCGAGCCGGGGCCGAATTTCTGATGGAAAATCCGGTCGCCGACGCTGAAGGCGGAGGCGCCGGTGGAGCGCGCCACCAGTTCGCCTTCGATCACCGGTCCGCCCTTGCCCTTGCCGCGCGCGCCGCCGCGCCCGGCGGCGAATTGCGAACCGCCGGCGCCATAACCGTCGCGGCCGAAGCCGCCCTGGCCAAACCCGCGAGCCTGCGCCCGCTGCCAGCCGGGCGTGGCGTAGCTGGAGGGGGCGGTTTCCGCCGCCCCGGCGTATCCGCCGGCGGCGCGGTCGAACCGGCTCTGGCCATAGCCATTGTTCTGGCCGTAGCCGCCGTAGGAGTAAGAGGCGGGCGCGTCCAGCACCTCCACGGCGCTTTCCGGCAGTTCATCGATGAAACGCGAGGGAATGGTGGCGTTCCACAGGCCGTGAATGCGCCGGTTGCTGGCGAAATAAATACGGGCGCGCTTGCGGGCGCGGGTGATGCCGACGTGGGCGAGGCGGCGCTCCTCCTCCAGCCCGGCGCGGCCGCTTTCATCGAGGGCGCGCTGGTTGGGGAACAGTCCTTCCTCCCAGCCAGGCAGGAACACCGTGTCGAACTCCAGCCCCTTGGCGGCGTGCAGGGTCATCAGCGAGACGCGCTCGCCGGTGTCGCCGTCGGCCGCCTCCATCACCAGCGAGACATGCTCCAGGAAGCTCTGCAGGTCGGGGAACTCCTCCAGCGAGCGCACCAGCTCCTTGAGGTTGTCGAGGCGGCCGCTGGCTTCGGCCGAGCGGTCGCGCCGCCACATCTCCGTGTAGCCGGATTCCTCCAGCACCAGCTCCGCCAGCTCGCCCTGCCGCATCCGCGTCGCGGCGGCGCTCCAGCGGCCGAAGTCGGCCAGCAGGTCGCGGATGGTCTTGCGCGGCTTGGGCTTGAGCTCTTCCGTCTCCACCAGATAGCGCGCCGCCTCCATCAACGGAATCCGCGCCGCCCGGGCGTGGGCGTGCAGCACCTGCAAGGTGGCGTCGCCAAGGCCGCGCTTCGGCGTGTTGATGATGCGCTCGAAGGCCAGATCGTCGGCGGGCGAGACGACGCAGCGCAGATAGGCCATGGCGTCGCGGATTTCCATGCGCTCATAGAAGCGCGGGCCGCCGATTACCCGGTAGGGCACGCCGAGTTGCACCAGGCGGTCCTCCATCTCGCGCATCTGCGCCGAGATGCGGACGAGGATCGCCATGTCGCCGAGCGAATGGCCTTTCGCCTGCAAGGCTTCGATTTCCTCGCCAACGAGGCGGGCTTCTTCTTCAGAGTCCCAGGCGCCGGTGATGGCGACCTTCTCGCCGTCCTCATCCTCCGTGCGCAACCTCTTGCCGAGGCGGCCCTCGTTGCGGGCGATCAACTCGGAGGCGGCGGTGAGGATGTGCCCGGTCGAGCGGTAATTGCGCTCCAGCCGCACCACCTGGGCGCCGGGAAAATCGTGCTCGAAACGCAGGATGTTGTCGACCTCGGCGCCGCGCCAGCCATAGATCGACTGGTCGTCGTCGCCGACGCAGCACAGGTTGCGGTGGGCCGGATCGCGCCCCTGGGCCAGCAGGCGCAGCCACAGGTACTGGGCGACGTTGGTGTCCTGATACTCGTCCACCAGCATGTAGCGGAAACGCTGCTGGTACATGGCCAGCACGTCCGGCTGTTCGCGAAACAGGCGGATGCTTTCCAGCAGCAGATCGCCGAAATCGGCGGCGTTCAGGGTTTTCAGCCGCTCCTGATACATGGCGTAGAGCTTGCCGCCGCGCCCGTTGGCGAAGGCCGCGCCTTCGCCCGCCGGAACCTGCGCCGGCGACAGCGCCCGGTTTTTCCAGCCGTCGATCAGATTGGCCAGCTGGCGCGCCGGCCAGCGTTTTTCGTCCACGCCCTCGGCCTGCAGCACCTGCTTCATCAGCCGGATCTGGTCGTCCGTGTCCAGAATGGTGAAGGTCGGCTTCAGGCTGACCAGTTCCGCGTGGCGGCGCAGCAATTTGGTGCTGATGGCGTGGAAGGTGCCGAGCCATGGCATGCCCTCGGCGGCGGGGCCGACCAGATGGCCGATGCGCTCCTTCATCTCGCGCGCCGCCTTGTTGGTGAAGGTGACGGCGAGGATCTGCGACGGCATGGCGAGGCCGCTGGCGAGGATGTGGGCGATGCGGGTGGTCAGCACCCGGGTCTTGCCCGTGCCGGCCCCGGCCAGCACCAGCAGCGGGCCCTCCGTGGTTTCGACGGCGAGGCGCTGCTCCGGGTTCAGCCCGTCCAGCCAGGACGACGGCGTGTGCGCCGCCATGGCGCCCTGGCGGGCGCGGGCGGCGATGCCGCCGGCTTTCGGCGCATAAGCGGGCGCGGCCATATTGCCGGAATGATCGTCAGAACCTTGCATTGACCTGTCAGTTTTCACTTTCCCCGGGAGGGGCGGCCCGCTGCCCGCGCCGGCCGGCGTTTCTGGCAGTGGATTGGCCGTTTCCGGCCCCGCCAGCTGGCCACGCCGTCCGGTCGCGCCCTGTCCGCCCCTGCGCGGGATCGGGCCCGCAACCTGCCAGCCGCTCAAGCCCCAAAAAGCTTCGATTCGATGACGCGCCGTAACGTCATCACATTGGACCATAAGGGGAACGAAAGTCGAGCGTTCGTTTCCAGCAGAAAGGCCTTTCAAAAGCCATATGGGTTTCTATATTGGTAAATGGAAGGTTTCCGCAGCCTTCTGGCGCGCCGGTTATCTTCACTTTCCGGGCAGCGCGCCGACCCGTGTAAGGAGCCGCCATGCGCCACGATCCTGATATGCAGCATGCATGGGCTGTCGCGCGCGATCACGCCGCGCGCCGCAACGGCCGGGGTGGAAAGGCCACGGCCCGCGCCAAGGCGATCACCGCCCAGGAAGCGGCGCGCATGCGTCGCCGGGTGGCGCTGGGCGCGGCCGCGGCCGCGCTGGCCGCCGCCGCAGCCCTGTGGGCTGCCTCCGGCGGTCCGCTGCACGCCCAGGGTTATGATCCGGTGACCGGCGTCCGTTCGGGACAATCGGTGTTGCGGTCGAACCGCTCCATGCAGCAGCGTCTGGAAAACCAGCAGTACCAGCAGCAGAACCAGCTGCGGCAGATGCAGCAGCAACAGCAGATCCAGCAACTGCAAAACCAGAACCAGCCAGGCATGCTGCGTCCCTGCGCCACGGGCCTTTGCTGAGCGTTCTGGTCAGGCAGGGCATGGGGTGAGCCTGGCGCGGCGCTGCTGCGCTTCCGTTGCATATCCCGTCTGCCTGCTCCGCCGCGCTAGCGGCTTCGCCCCTACTTTAATCCCGTCTTATACCCCGCCTCATTGCCTCATGCCCGGACCCGATCCGGGCATCCGCGTCTTGTCGCCCTGTCCGGGCGCTTGCCGCTGCGTCAACGCTGCCTGTGTGGATGTCCGGATCAGGCCGGGGCATGACAGTGCGGGTGGTGCATGGGGCGTGAGCGGCAATGGCCGGTCGCCCGATCAGGAAGAGGCGGGGCAGCATGTGCGTCTGACGCCCCTTTGCGCGCCGCTTGCTCACCTGCCGCCGCTTGCCCACTGCTACCGCTTGCCCGCCTGCCGCCTCTTGTGCGACCGGCCGCTTCGGTTCAAAGCCTCAGACAAATGGGCCTGGTGTTTCCGCTCGCGGCGTGATCCGCTTTGGGCGCCAACTCCGGGCGGGAGCGAACGCGTGAGGATGACGATGAAGGCTGTGCAGTGTCTTGAATACGGCGATCCCAAAAACCTGGTGGTGAACGATCTGCCCGATCCGGCGCCTGGTCCGCGCGACGCCATCATCGCGGTCGAGGCGGTGGGCCTGGGCTACGTCGATGGCCTCAACGTGCGCGGCGCCTACCAGGTCAAGCGGCCGCTGCCGTTCATTCCCGGCAGCGAACTCGCCGGCACGGTGATCGCGGTTGGTTCCGAAGTCCCCCAGGATCTCGTCGGCAAGCGGGTGATGGCCCTGGCCGAACGCGGCGCCCTGTGTGAGAAGGCGGTGGTGTTCGCCGCGCAATGCACGCCGCTGCCGGAAAAATTCAGCTCCGTCGCCGCAGCCGCCGCCCTGGTGAACTATTCCACCGCCATTTATGGTTTTGAAACCTGCGGCCATCTTCAGCCCGGCGAGACCGTTCTGGTGCTCGGCGCCTCCGGCGGCGTCGGCATGGCGGCGATCGACGTGGCCAAGGGCATGGGCGCGACTGTGGTCGCCGCCGCCTCATCCGACGGGCGCCTTGCCGCCTGCGTGAAGGCGGGCGCCGATCTTGTCGTGAATTATAGCGCGCCGGACTGGCGCAAGACCCTGGAGGGCGTGCTCGACGGTCGCAAGCTCACGGTGATTTACGACCCGGTTGGCGGCCAGTGGTCCGAGACGGCGTTCCGTTGCCTTGCCCCTGGCGGCCGCCATCTGGTGGTCGGTTTCGCTGGCGGTGAAATCCCGAAGATTCCGCTGAACCTGCCTTTGCTGAAGCGCGCCAGCATCGTCGGCGTTGATTGGGGCGGCCATGTGCGGGCCGCAGCCGGCGCCGCCGCTGTCATTTTCCAGCGCATGATCGATCTGGTGAACGAGGGCCGCATCAATCCGCAGCCCGCCGCCACCTTCGCGCTCGAAGAAACGCCGGCCCTGCTGACGCGCATGCTGAACCGCGAGAATATCGGCAAGCCGGTGGTCGTGATCGGCAAGGCGCCCTGAGGCGCGCCAACGGCGGGTTGCGGCGCGGCGGGTAAATTCGCCTTCCGGCCAGCCCGCCTGATCCTGCGCCTTTTCCCGCGCAGGGCGGTAGCGACTTTGCTGGAAAACGGCTTAGACTGCACCCATTCAGGCCTCCCCGGCGCGCCGGCCGGTCGGGCCCATCCGTCAGGCGAGGGAAAGCAAACATGGCCGCGACGATCCAGCCAGCACCTGTCGAGGACGCGGACGCTTCTCCCGGCCGCGCCGCCTGCCTCGCCGCCTTGCAGGCGCGCTTTGGCGCGCGCTTCACCGTCAATGAGACGATCCGCGAGCAGCACGCCAACACCCTCACCTGGCAGGGCAACGAGCCGCCGGACGCCGTGGTTTTTCCGGAGACGACGGAGGAGGTGGTGGAGATTGTGCGCCTGTGCGCCGCCCACCATACGCCAATGATCCCCTATGGAACCGGCACCTCGCTGGAGGGGCACGTCAACGCCCCCTTCGGCGGCGTCTGCATTGACACCAGCCGCATGAAGGCGGTGATCGCCGTGCATGCGGAAGACCTCGACGTGGTGGTGGAGCCTGGCGTCACCCGCAAGGAACTCAACGAATATCTGCGTGACGCCGGTCTGTTCTTCCCGATTGATCCCGGCGCCGACGCTTCCGTCGGCGGCATGGCGGCGACGCGCTGCTCCGGCACCAACGCCGTGCGGTACGGAACCATGCGCGAGAACGTGCTGGCCCTGGAGGTGGTGCTGCCGGACGGCCGCGTCATCCACACCGGCTCGCGCGCGAAAAAGAGCGCCGCCGGCTACGATCTCACCCATTTGTTCATCGGCTCGGAGGGCACGCTCGGCGTCATTACCAAAATCACCTTGCGGCTGCATGGCATTCCCGAGGCAATCTCCGCCGGCTGCTGCCCATTCCCCAGCGTTCACGCCGCCTGCGACGCCACCATCCAGACCATCCAGTCCGGCATTCCGGTGGCGCGCATCGAACTGCTTGACGCCGCCTCGGTGCGCTCGGTCAACGCCTATTCGAAGATTGGCCTGCCCGAGACGCCAATGCTGCTGGTGGAGTTCCACGGCACGGACGCTTCGGTGCAGGAGCAGGCGGCCCGCTTTGGCGAGATCGCTGAGGGGCTCGGCGGCGGGCCGTTTGAATGGGCGACCCGGGCGGAGGATCGCACCCGCCTGTGGCAGGCCCGGCACGACGCCTATTGGGCCGGGCGCGCCGCCAATCCCGGCATGCTGACCTTCGCCACGGATGTGTGCGTGCCGATTTCCCGCCTGGCCGATTGCGTGGAGGAAACCACGCGCGATCTGGAAAGCATCGGTATTGCCGGCGCCACGGTCGGCCACGTGGGTGATGGCAATTTCCACACCCAGCCGTTTTTCGATGTGAACGACGCCGCCCAGCGCGTCGCCATCGAGGGTTTTCTGGAGCGGCTGGCGGCGCGGGCCCTGGCTTACGGCGGCACCTGCACCGGTGAGCACGGCATTGGCCAGGGCAAGGTGAAATTCATGGCCGCCGAGCACGGCGAGGACGCGCTCGGCGTGATGCGCGCCATCAAGCAGGCCATCGACCCGGAAAATCTGATGAATCCCGGCAAGATCCTGCCGCAACGGGCGGGAAACATGCGCTGACGCCGGCTCGGCGCAAGACGCGTTGGTGGGAGCGGGCCCGGCCGGCTCCATGTTCACGATGGGAGCGGCGTTGCGCGACTTCCTGACAGTGCTGGCCGTGGCGTTGATCGCGATCCTGGTTGTCGCGCTCGCCGGGCCGCGCTTCATTGACTGGACCAGCCAGCGCGACCGCATCGACGCGGCGCTGGGGGAAGCGCTCGGGTTTGAGGTGCGGACCCGCGGCGCCGTCAGCCTGCGTCTGTTGCCGTCGCCGGTGCTGCAACTGGAAGGCGCCGAAGTCCGGGATGCGCCGCCCCCGGCTGACGCGCGCAAGGCTGGCGCTTCTTCCCGCGAGACGCCGCCGTTGCTCACCACCGGCAGCCTGCGGGTTGAACTGGCCCTCGCGCCGCTGCTGGGCGGCAAGTGGCAGATCGCCGACGCCGCTGTTGACCGGCCGGTGCTGCGCCTTGCCTGGCCGCCTGCGGCAGGCGCGCGCCGGCGCGGCCCGGCGATCGCCCCGGCCCTCGACGCCCTGCGCATCCGCGACGGCGCGCTCATCGTCACCGATCGCCAGGGCGCGCCGCTGTTCGAGCGCCGGGGAATTGATGCCGAGGTGCGGGCGGCGGCGCTGACCGGTCCCTGGCGCATCAACGGCGTCGTCGACGCCGTCCCCTTCAGCCTGGCGACTGGCGAACTGGAGCCTGACGGCGCCTTGCGCCTGCGCGCCTCGCTTGGCGACGCCGCAGACGGCCGCGCCGAATTCGATGGTCAGGCATTGTGGCCCGACGCCCCGTCGGGCCGGGACTGGGGCATTGCCGGCCGCCTGTCATTGACCCGCCCGCTATCACGGCGCGACGCGGCGTCCGCCAAACCGGAGGATGCGCCCCGCGCCAGCCTGACGGCGGATATGAATCTCGCCGGGGATAAGCTGGAAGCGCGGCAAATTCGCATTGATGTGGGCGACCCGGCGGCGCCGTTGCGCTTTGAGGGAAGCGGCGCCGGCGCGCTGGGCGGCCCCCTGACGCTCGATCTGAAGGGGCGCCGGCTTGATCTTGCCGGCTGGGGCGCCGGGGACGGCGACGACGCTTTCGCCGCCGTCATGGCCATGGTTCATGAGCTGGCCGGGCTTGCGCCCGCGCCGTCGCTGTCGGCGCGCCTCGCCATCGACGCCCTGGCCTGGGGCGAAGAGGAAACCGGGCCGGCGCAATTGCAGGCGCGTTTTGCCGGCGGCGTGTTGACGCTTGACGCCGCCCGCGTCGCCCTGCCGGGCGCCGCGCTTGAGCTGAACGGCGACGCCCGCGCGACGCCGCGCCCCTTCATCACCCTGTCGCCGCGCCTGCAAGCCCCGCAGCCGGCCATGCTGGCCGCCTGGCTGCGCCGCCTGGGCGCGCCGGCTGATCTGACCGGCTGGATCGCCAGGCAGAAGCGCCTCGTCCTCGCTGGGCAGGCCGGCGTATCGCGCGAGAGCCTGTCGGTGCACGGGTTGCAATTGACCACGGACGATGGCGAACTTTCCGGCCTGTTCGCCAGCCGGGCGGGGGACTTGCGCGCACCGCCGCGTTTCGATGCGCAATTCGCCGCGCGCGGCCTCGATCTGGCGGATCTGCCGGCGCCATCGACCCTGCTGGCGGCATGGGCGCCCGGCGGCGCGGCCGGCCAGCTGGAAGGCTCCCTGGCGTTCACGGGCGAGCGCCTGCGCCTGGGCGCCACCGGTCCGGTCGGCGCCGTGCGCCTCAGCGCCACCCGCGCCGGCGCGGACGTGGACGTCGCGTTGCTTGACATCAAAAACCTCGGCGGCGTCGATATGAGCGCCGCTGGCAACCTGGGCGGGGGCGGCAAGCCGCTGGCCGGCGAGATTCGCGCGCCGGCCATGGAGGCGCTGGCGACCCTGGCCGGGCGGCTGGGCCTCGGCGGCCCCGCCTGGTTGCAGCAGGCGTTGCGCAATCCCGCCCTGGCCCGCCCGGTGCGCATCAGCTTCGGCGCCGAACCGCAGCCGGGCGGCGGCGCGGTTTTGCGGTTTACCGGCGATGTCACCTCGGCCGGCGTCGCCGTTGGCCGCCTTGCGCTGGCGCCGCCCGGGCGCGCGCGCGCCGTCAGCTTTGCTGGCGGCCAGGTCACCCTGTCCGGCGGTGATGCGGCGACGCCGCTGCGTTTGCTGGCTCCGGCAGGCTTTGCCCTGTCTGATCCGCCAGCGGGGCAGGGGCCATGGCGGGCGGTCGTCAATCTCCGTCCGGCGGCGGCGGGCGTTGCCGTCGCCATCGACGCGCAGGCCGCCGGCGCGCGACTGACCGCGACGCCGGCGGCGGGCGGCGCGCGCCTTGCCTTGACAACGGATGACGTCGCCAGCCTCGCCCGGGCGATGGGATGGCCGCGCCCCGCCGCGGCCCCTCTGAAACTGGACGGCCGCCTGAACTGGCGGGCGGCGGGGGAAACCCAGGACAACGGGCCTGCCTGGAGCCTTGCCTTCCAGGGGCGCAGCGGCGACGCGCCGCTTTCCGGCCTCATCAGCCCCCTGAGCGACGGGGGCGCCGGCGGCGGCGACAATGGCCTTGCAGCGCAGGTCAATCTGGAGGCCCTGTCCCTGCCGGCGCTCGCCGGCGCCCTGGCGCTGGGCGAGGCGACGCCTGACGTGTCCCAGGCGACGGGCGCCTGGTCGTCGCGCCGCTTCGCTCCGGCGCCGCTGGCGCTCGCTGATCCGGTTACCGGCGCGCCGCGTCCTTTCGAATTGTCGCTGAAGGCGCGGCGCCTCGATCTTGGCGCCGGCTTCGCCGTCGCCGACGCCAGTCTCGGCGTCGCATCCGTGGCCGACGGGGTGCGCATGGCCTTGCAGCCGGCGGCGCTCTCGACGCCCCTGTCAGCCTCCGCTGGCGGCAGGCTGGCCGGAACCCTGCTGCTGCGCCGCCAGGGCGCGGCCGCCGCCATGGCGGCGGATCTGCGCCTCACCGGCGCGCCGCTGGCCGGTTGGGGCGTTGGCCAGCTCCAGGGCGTCGCCGACGTTGATCTGCGTCTGGGCGCCTCCGGCGAGAGCCTGGCCGGGCTGGTCGCCAACCTCGCCGGCAATGGCGAAATCCGCCTGCACGACGGCCGGCTGCTCCAGGCGTCGCCAGCGGCGCCGGGCGCGGTGGTCGCCAGCATGGCGGGCGATCCCGCCGGGCTCGACGCAGCGCGGCTGTTGCAGACGGCGCAGCACCAGCTGGCCGCCGCTCCGTTCACGGTCGCGGAGGCGAAGGCTCCGGTAGTGGTGGCGGGCGGCGTCATCCGCATTGACCCGCCCCAGCTTTTTGATGGCCCCGGCAGCCTCAACGCCGGGGTGACCGTCGATCTGCGCGCCTTGCGCCTCGACACCGTCGCGCGGCTGGCCGCGTTGACCGCGCCGCCCCGCTGGAAGGGCGCGCCGCCGGCGCTTGTCCTGAACTGGCGCGGGCGCCTGGAGGAGCCGGCGCGCACGATTGATGTGGCGGAGTTGCAAACCGGCCTGGCAGCCATCCGCCTCGATGATGAACTGCGCCAGGTCGAAGCCTGGAAGGCGGAAGCCCGCCGGCTGGAGGAGGCCGAGCGCAAGCGGCGCCAGGCTCGCCAGGAGGAGCTCCGTCAGGCGGAAGAGGCGCGTCAGGCAGAAGAGGCGCGTCAGCGGGAACGGGCGCGTCAGCAGGAAGAGCGCGCCCGGACTCAGGATGGCGCCGAGCAGGGCGGACGGAGCATCCCGGACGCGGGTTCGCCAGTCGCGCCTTTGCCCTCGGCGCCGCTGCCGCCGCCGCGCCCCAATCTCGGGTCTGGGCGCGGGTCCAGCCAGCCGGCGCCCCCCGCCGCGCTGCCGTTCACGCCGACGCCGACGCCGCGTTTCCAGTGAAATCCTGAGGGCAGGGCGCCGGGTCTTGCAAATCGCGTTGCAGGCCGCGCTGTTCCAGCGCTTCCGGCAATGGAATTATGGCGACGGCGCCTGCCCGCGCTTCAGCGCTTCATTCAGCACGAAAACCCGGATGGCCGACGACAGGTTCTCACCGGCGCGGCTCCGGTCGATCTCAACGACGAGCCGCGCCACGGGGCAGCCGCGCGCCGCGGCGATATCGCGCAGCGCCCGCCAGAACGCCTCTTCGAGCGAGATGCTGGTGCTGTGCCCGGCGATGACGATGGAGCGTTTGATCACGCCGGCGGGGTGGGCGTTCAAGCGGGCGTTTTCCCGTCGTCGTCGGGCGTGAAGGGCGTCAGCCGGTGGCCGTCCAGCCGCCGTTCGGCCAGGTTGGTCACGCTCTCGTCGCGTTGCCTGTCCGCCTTGCTGCGGCCGAACACCGTCCGGTTGCGCGCCGCTTCCGCATCCTTGTCCTGGCGCGCCCGCTGCTTGCGCGCCTGCCGAAGATTGATGACGTCGCCCATCGCCCGCCTCCTGTCATGGAGAGCAAAACCCGCCCATGTCGAAGTGGAGTTTTGCCCATTTCTCTGATCGACGCGCTTCCTGACGGAGCAGGAAGATTACCGTCGCCGGAGAACGTTTCGCCGCCGGCGCCGGCAGGGCGCATTTTGCCAGGGCAATTGCGTCAAATGAAAGGATGGCGCAATGCCTTCTCCCAGACGAATTTTGCCCAGACGAATTTTGCCCAAGTGAACCTTGCCCAAGTGAACTTTGCCTTGGCGAATTTTGCCCTGGCGATAACAGGCGCCGGCGCGTGGTTCCCGGCCGCCTCCCTGGACGTCAGCCGCCGAAGCCTTCCGCCGCCAGCGCCCGCTGCACCGCCGGGCGCGCCAGCATGCGGGCGTAGTGGGCGGCGAGATTGGCCGGCAACTCTTCCTTCAGGCGGAAGGCCTTCCACCAGGTCACATAAAACAGGGCGTAATCGGCGACGGAGAGATCGCCGGCCACGTAGGACTTCTCGCCCAGCTCCTGGGAAAGAATGGCGAGGCCCTTGTTGGCGTTTTCGGCGCCAAGGGCGCGAATGGCGTCATACTCCGCCTCATGCGGCGTGAAATAATTGGGGCGGAACATGCGGGTGAAGCCCTGCGGATGCACCGTGCCGGTGATGTAGCTGAGCGTCGACAGCGCCTGGGCCTGCGGGTCGATGCCCTGCGGGATCAGCTTCAGTTCCGGATTGGCGAGGCCGATCCACCAGGCGATGGCGGCGAATTCGGTCAGCAGCCGGCCGTCGTCGCGCACCAGCGCCGGCACCTTGCCCTTGGGATTGACGGCCGCATATTCCGGTTTGCGCTGGTCGCCTTCGGAGAGGTTCAGGCGAATGGCCTCGTAAGGCTTGCCAGTTTCTTCAAGCAGGGCGTGAATGCCGATGGAGCAGGCGCCGGGGGCATAAAACAGCTTCATGTCGCTCACCTTACAGACGGAGCGCCAGCGAACGCCAGCGCGGGAGTGGACGCTGTTTTGCGATAAAAGCTGGCCCTGGCAAAGAGGAGTTTGTCCCGGACAGCGCCCGCTGCGGCGTTCGCCAGGGCGGCCAACGTGGCTCCCTGTTCAGAAACCCTGTCGTGCCAGGGCAATAGGGTAAATTCACACCTGGCTGCGGTCATGGCCGGGGTTCGCCCCGTCATCCCCGGGAGATCTGCCCGTCCGGCGGCGCGCGCCGCAGACGCAAATGCCCGCGACAGGCGCGGGCATGAGAGACGGATGCGTCAGTGGGAAGGCTTTCTGGCGCAGACGTTAACCGCGCCGCCCGGGTCAGTGCTTCTTGCGAAAGGCGTCGAGGCTGACAACCTGGGCGCCGCCGGAGGCTGGCGCGCCCGCAGGCTCCAGTTCCTTGTCCTCCGTCGCGGCGGCCTGGTCGGGGTCCACCGCGTCTCCGGTCGATACGTCCTTTGCGGGCGCTTCTTTCGCGGAGGCCCCGTTGCCTGCGTCGTCGGCCTTGTTTCCGTTCCTGCCTTCGGCGTCACCGCCCGCCCTGGCGCGCGCCGTCGGGGCCGCGTCGTCCTGAGCTTCCGCCGCGGCGCGCTCACGCACCGATCGCGGCGTGAACTGGCGCGGCGCCGGGGCTGGCTCGCCAGCCGCCACGCCGCCCTTGCCCGCGTCGTTTTTCTCCGCCCCGTCGGCGACCTCGTCGTCCTTCACTTCGAACTTGAGGCCAAATTCCACTGAGGGATCGTAGAAGCCGCTGATGGCGTCGAACGGCACGGTCAGTCGCTCCGGGATGCCGGAGAACGACAGCCCCACTTCAAACAGATTGTCGTTGACCGTCAGGTCCCAGAACTGGTGTTGCAGGACGATGGTCATTTCCTCCGGGTATTTCTCCCGCAGGCGGCTGGAAATCTTCACGCCAGAGACATTGGTGCGAAACGACACGTAGAAGTGGTGTTCTGGCGGCAGGCCGTCCCGGCTGGCGTCGGTCAGCACCTTGCGAACGACGCCCTTCAGCGCGTTCTGAACAAGAAGATCGTAGCGGATGTGATCTTTCGACATGGAGCCCCGCGCGCCGCAAATCAGGTGGAGGCTTCTGTTGCCAGGCGCCTCCGGGCCCCGCCTTACGGGGCTAACCGCAAGGGCTTGAGCGAGGATGCTCGACCGCTTACGCGGCCGCGCGGACCTCAGCAAAGTTGTCGTTGGCAACTATTGCAACGGCCCGATAACGGCGGAACCATGCCGGGCAAAAGCACACCCTTTACACCCTCGTCGATCCTGTTTCGCCCCCGCCAAAGCCCGACCAGAGCCGGGTTTTGGTGGAGGCGCCGGGTACCGCCCCCGGGTCCGAAAGGCTTATTCCGATGACCATTTATCGCCATATCCGTCTTGCGACGGCGAGATGAATATAGGGCGTGGCGCCCCGGGCGAAAAGGGGCAAGCGCAATACAGGCGCCTCCAGGGTGGGGGATGCTGTGGGCAGCGGTGAGAAACCCACCCCTGTGTGGCCTTTCCGCCATGCCCTGCGTGGCCCGAAACCGTTGCGCGATGAAGGCGTAATGGCTTTGGGGCGAGGATCTGGGGCGCCGGCCTGGGGCCGACTTGCCGCCAGGCGGGGCGGCGCCTATGCTGCGCCGCCCGGAGGAAGGCCGTTGTGGCCCGGTGAGTCCGTTCCGGCCCGACGGACAGCGCGATGCAAACCTATCTTGACCTGCTCAACCGGATTTTCGCCGAAGGCGTGCGCAAGGGCGATCGCACCGGCACTGGCGTGCTGTCGGTGTTTGGCCACCAGATGCGCTTCAATCTGGCCGATGGCTTCCCCCTGCTCACCACCAAGCGGGTGCATTTTCGCTCCATCGTGCATGAGTTGATCTGGTTTCTCTCCGGCGACACCCATGTGGGTTACCTGCAGGAAAATGGCGTCAGCATCTGGGACGAATGGGCGACACCCGAACAGTGTGCCCGGTTCGGCCGCCAGCCTGGCGATCTTGGCCCGGTTTATGGCCACGCCTGGCGCAATTTCGGCGCGACCGAACTGCCGGATGGTTCTTTTGCCCAGGACGGCGTCGACCAGATCACGTGGCTGATTAACGAAATCCGCCGCAACCCTGACAGCCGCCGGCTCATCGTCACCGGCTGGGACCCGAAGCAGCAGGACCGTGTCGCCCTGCCGCCGTGCCACACCCTGTTCCAGTTCTACGTCGCCAATGGCCGTCTGTCCTGCCAGCTTTACCAGCGCTCCGCCGACGTGTTCCTGGGCGTGCCGTTCAATATCGCCAGTTACGCCCTGCTGACGCACCTGATCGCCCAGGTCTGCGATCTGCAGCCTGGCGACTTCGTTCACAGTTTTGGCGACGTTCATCTCTATCTGAATCACGTGGAGCAGGCGAAGGAGCAGCTGGCGCGCGCGCCGCGGCCGCTCCCCGGGTTGTGGCTCAACCCGCAGGTGCGCGACATATTCGCCTTCCGCCATGATGACGTGCGGCTGGAGGGTTACGACCCGCATCCGCTGATCCGCGCCCCCGTCGCGGTGTGAGGCTCATCGCCATGAGGTCCCGCAGGCCAGTTCTGGAAAACGCCGCCGAAGTTGCCGGCCATCGCCGGTTACGGGCCCTCGTCGCGCTGCTTCTGGCCTATGCGCTGGCCTTGCAGCCGCTGCTGATGGGCGGCGCCGTCGCCCACGGCGCCCCGGCCGGTTTCCAGATACTGTGTTCCCCCGACAGTGGCGGCTCCGGCGGCGCAAGGTCCGGTGACGAGGGCCATCCCGCCGGCTCCGCCGCCGCGTCATGCTGTTGCCTCGCCGCCATCGGCGGCCCGGCCGCCGCGCCGGCGGCGCCGCTGGCGCTGCCTGGCGCGCCGCCCTTCGTGCGCCTCACCGCGCCCGCCATCGCCAGCGGGCGCGGCGGCGGGACGGCCACCGCGCATCCCTCCGCCCGCCCACGGGCGCCGCCTGCCCATCCGGATATCGCACAGGCGGCGTGAGGCTGTTGCCCGCGCCAGTTCTTCCCCGGATGACAGGTCAATTCTTATGATGAACCTTGCGATTGCCATGTCCGCGCCGGCGCGCCGGACGGTTTCCTCCTCTTTGGCGCGGCTGCTGGCCGGCGGCCTCCTGGCGGCTGGCTTCGCCGGCGCCGCCTCGGCTCATGCGGTGCTGACGCCCCCCGAGGCGAGCCCCGGAGCCACCTGGCGCGGCGCCGTCCGCATCAGCCACGGCTGCGAGGGCACGCCGACCCGGCTGGTGCGCGTCACCATTCCCGACGGCGTCGTCGCGGTGCGGCCGAAGGCCAAGTATGGCTGGCTGATCGAGACCACCTGGGCGCCCTACCTCAAACCCGTCGACATCCACGGCAAGAAGGTGATGGAGGGGGTCAAGACCATCACCTGGAAGGGCGCGGCCCTGCCGGATCACATGTTCGACGATTTCGAGTTCATGGCCCGCATCCAGCCGGACGTGGCGCTTCAGGGCGGCAAGCTGTATTTTCCGGTCTACCAGGAATGCGAGAAGGGGTCGTTCGACTGGTCACAGATCCCGGCCGTGGGCCAGGATGCGCATGATCTGAAGGCGCCGGCGCCGGCGCTCGTTTTGGCGGCGGGCCAGGGCTCCGGGCCGGGCGTCATCGCCGGCGCCGGCGCGGCGCACGCGCACATCGCGAACACTCGCCAGGTTGTCGTTTCCGGCGGCTGGGCCCGCGCCACGCCCAAGGGGGCCAAGGTGGCTGGCGCCTATGTCACCATCGCCAACGGTGGTTCGAAGGACGATGTGCTGCTCGGCGGCAGGTTCGACGTGGCCGACCGGGCCGAGGTGCACGACATGACCATGACGGACGGCGTCATGCGCATGCGCCATCTGGAGCAGGGGCTGGAAATTCCCGCCGGCGGTTCGGTCGAGTTGCGCCCCGGCGGCCTGCACCTGATGCTGATGGGGCTGAAGAAGCCGCTCCTGCCAGGCGACGCCATCAAGGGCGTGCTGACCTTCCGCGACGCCGGCGATGTGGCGGTGACGCTGCCGGTTGAACCCGCCGGTTCGCCCGGTCCCGGCAAGGCTCCGGCCGGCGCGGCCAGCCCTGACGGCCATGGCGGGCAGCACCACGGCGATCACGGGCACTGACGCGCCCCTGAACCTGCCGGGTTACGCCAGCCCGGCGGGCCAGCCAGCTTTCGCCGCTGCCGCAGGGCGGCGGCGACCTGTCGCGCATTTCCGTAAATGTAACGGACGGGAAAGCTCCTGAAGGTTAAGACCCTTCTGCATGCCGTCGCGCCTGGCGGACCTGCTGTCCGGCAGGCCGGACTGCGCGCAGGTCGTTGAAGGGGAGCCGTGTCCATGAGCGCACCGTTGCAACTGGCCCTGGTGGTGGCCATGGGCGAAAACGGCGCAATCGGCCGCAATAATGCGCTGCTCTGGAAGCTGCGCACCGACATGCGCCGGTTCCGTGCCCTCACCACCGGTCATCCCCTGATCATGGGGCGCAAGACCTGGGATTCGATCGGCCGCCCCCTTCCGGGACGCGATACAATCGTGCTGAGCCGCAACGGGGCGTTTGCGCCCCAGGGCGTGCAGGTCGCCCATGATCTTGCTGATGCGCTCGCCAGGGCCGGCGCCTGCGCGGCGCGGCGTGGGGTCGACAGCGCCATGGTGGTCGGCGGGGCGCAGATCTATGCGGAAACCCTGCCCATCGCCGCCAGGGTTCATCTTACCCTGGTGCAGGACAGGCCAGAGGCGGACGCCTTTTTCCCGGGTGGGGCGGCCGGCGCCTGGCGCGACGCCTTCGTCGAGACGTGGCGCCAGGCGCATCCGGCGGGGCCGGAGGATGAACGCCCGTTCGTTTTCATCGATCTGGCCCGCCGCGGCTGACGGCGCGGGAGCCACTGCCGCGCCGTCCCACGCCAGCGGCCCCAGGCTGTCGGGATGGCCGGATTCATGTTCCCGAAAGGGGACGTTTCCGCGATCCCGCGCCAGCGGATACGCCTCTGACGCCAAAAAACCGCGCCGCGCATTGTGCCGCAAGGGTTCAATGACTATCTGCCGTGGTTGACAGGCGCGCGTGGGCAACCAACAAAAGCAGACGTGAAAAAGCATGGCGGCAAAGGGGTCTGCGCCCGGCGCCAGAAGCATGTTCCGGCAGGATCTCCGCACCAGGGTATCCGGCCGATGCGAACCTGCTCCAGACATATGAAACCGCTCTGTCGCCCTGGCCGCCGTCTGGCGGGACAGGGAGAATGCGGAACCGGCGCGCTTTGAAAGGGGAATGACAGATCGATGCCTTGGAGCAATCAGAGTGGCGGCGGCGGTAGCGGCGGCAATGGCGGTGGTCCCTGGGGACCGCGCAACCAGGGTCCCTGGGGACAGGGCCCGCAACGGAACCCGGGCGGTCCTCCCGACCTTGAGGACCTGCTGCGGCGCGGCCAGGACCGGCTGAAAGGCATTTTCCCCGGCGGCCAGAATGGCGGCCCGGGCGTTCGCACCATTCTGCTGGCGGCCCTGGGCGCCATCGCCCTGTGGCTGCTCACCGGCTTTTACCAGGTTGGCCCCACCCAGGTCGGCATCAATCTGGTGTTCGGCAAATACGTCGGGCAGACCGGCGAGGGTCTGCGCTACAACTTCCCGTGGCCGATCGGCCAGGTGCTGCGCCCGGACGTGACGGGCCGCCGGACCATCGAGATCGGCATGCGGACCACGGACATTTCGCGCACCCGCATGCAGCAGCGGCCGGTGACGGAAGAGGGGCTGATGCTGACGGGCGATGAGAATATCGTCGATATCAGCTTCGAGGTGCAGTGGGTCGTGAACAAGGCCCAGGCGCAGGATTACGTCTTCAACCTCCAGAACCCCGACGGCACGATCCGCGTGGTCGCTGAAAGCGCCATGCGCGAGGTCGTGGGCCGGCGCAATATCCAGGCCATCCTGACCTCGGATCGCGCCGCCATTCAGGAGGATGTCCGGCAGTTGATGCAGAACACGCTGAACAGCTACGGCGCCGGCGTGATCGTCGTTCAGGTCAACCTCATTCGCGTCGACCCGCCGCAGCAGGTCATCGACGCCTTCCGCGACGTGCAGGCCGCCCGCCAGGATCAGGACCGCATGCGCAACGAGGCCGAGACCTACGCCAGCCGCATCGTGCCCGAAGCGCGCGGCAAGGCCATCGGCGTCGTGCAGCAGGCCGAGGGTTACCGCGAGCGTTCGGTGAATGACGCGGAAGGCCAGGCCGCCCGCTTCAATTCGGTCTATGAGCAATATCGCAAGGCGCCGGCGATCATTCGCGAGCGCATGTATCTGGAAACCATGGAGAACGTGCTGAAGGACTCCGACAAGGTCATCATCGACCAGAAGGGCGGCCAGGGGGTCGTGCCATATCTGCCGCTCGACCAGTTGCAACGGCGTTCCGGCGCGGCCGCTGACGGGGAGGCCGCGCGATGAACAACACGCTCAAAACAATCGGCGTCATTATCGTCGTCATCGCCGCTATCGCGCTTTATGCGGGCGCGTTCACCGTCGGCCAGACCCAGGAAGCCCTGGTGCTGCAACTTGGCCGCGTTCGCGCGGTGATCAAGCAGCCGGGCCTCTATTTCAAGATTCCGTTCATCGAGAACGTCGTCTATGTCGACCGGCGCGTGCTGGACCTTGACCTGCCGGTGCAGGAGGTCATCGCCGCCGACCAGAAGCGTCTGGTGGTGGATACGTTCACCCGCTATCGCGTCGTCAATCCGCTGCTGTTCTATCAGACCGTCGGCACCATTCCGGGGGCGAACCAGCGCCTGACGCCGATGGTCAATTCGACGACCCGTTCGGTGCTGGCCGAGGCGACCTTCACCGCCATCGTCAAGGATGAGCGCGACCGCCTGATGAAGCGCATCCGCACGGATGTGAACCGCCAGGCCGCCAGCCTCGGCATCGAGGTGGTGGACGTGCGCCTGCGCCGGGTGGACCTGCCCGATCAGAACAGCGAGGCGGTGTTCCAGCGCATGAAGACCGAGCGTGAGCGCGAGGCGGCGGATATCCGCGCCCAGGGGTCGCAGATCGCCCAGGGCATCCGCGCCAATGCCGAACGTGAGGTCACCGTGCTGCTGGCCGAAGCCAACCGCAAGAGCGAGGAGCTGCGCGGCCAGGGCGACGCCGATCGCAACCGCATTTTGGCGGCCGCCTACAGCAAGGACCCGTCGTTCTTCGCCTTCTTCCGCTCCATGCAGGCGTATGAAGGCGCGTTGAAGGGCGTGGACACGCGCATGGTGCTGTCGCCGGATTCGGAGTTCTTCCGGTACTTCAACAATCCGGCCGCGGCGGCGCCGGCGCAGCCGCAGGCGGGCGCCCCGGCGCGTCCCTGAGCGCCGCCGTCTGGCGTCGCCTGAGCAAGGGAAAACACAAGGGGGAGGGCATCTCCCTTGTGCGCGCCCGCCACGTTGCAGATGCGCCGGAGAGGCCGCGCCGTGACTGATCTTGTTGTCGCCCTTGGCCTGTTGCTGGCCATCGAAGGTCTGCTGCTGGCCTGCGCGCCGGAATTCTCCCGCCGCATGGCCGCCGAAATTCTCGCCGCGCCCGGGGAACGTCTGCGCCTGACCGGCGTTGTAGCTGCGGTTGTTGGCGTCGCCATCATTTGGCTTTGTCGGGGGTAGATTGTGCTGCCGGACGTGTCTGATTCTCGTATCTGATTCTGATGTGTGGTCATGCCAGGGCGATCCTGACCCCATGGCGCCGCCGGGCGGCGGCGCAGGTTGGGAAAACCGCTCCATGACAAACTGGCGTGACAAACTGGATGGAGACGGATCCGCCGTTCAACTGGAGGCGCTCAGGCGCACCCCGGGGAGCTGGATCCGGCTCTGGCGCAGGACAATGGCTCTGCGCCTCCCCAACCGGCCTGTTGCAGCGCGCGCGCGGGCAAGGAGGATTTATGAAGTTTGCTGGATTGAACATCATGGCGGCCGCCGCGTTGGCGCTCGGGCTGGCGTTTGGCGCCGCCCCGGCTGAGGCTCGCGGTCCCGCCGGGTTCGAGGACCTTGCCGACCAGGTCACCAACGCCGTGGTGAATATCTCGGCGACGACCACGGTGGAGCAGGGCAAGGACCGCATGCTGCCGCAGATTCCGCGCGGCACGCCGTTTGAGGACCTGTTCGAGGAGTTCTTCAACCGTCGCGGCGGCCCCGGCGGCCCCGACGAAGGACCGCGCCGCCAGCGCAAGTCCAGCTCGCTCGGCTCCGGCTTCATCATCGACGCCGCCGGCGTGGTGGTCACCAACAATCACGTTATTGGCGACGCCAATGACGTGGAGGTAATCCTCAACGACGGCACCAAGATGAAAGCCGAGATCGTCGGCAAGG
>Ga0180216_1001080_pt1 | contig 25174 bp, 34 predicted proteins | sample eDN3rd37CBELigMG_FD_128879 | JGI IMG/M metagenome (GOLD analysis project Ga0180216, IMG submission 128879) | Enriched Miracle-Growth compost microbial communities from Emeryville, California, USA - eDNA 3rd pass 37_C BE-Lig MG (version 2)... ... | reverse complement strand
TCCGTGCAAACCGAGGCGAGCCGCGCGCTGCAGGCGCTCCTCTTTGAAGCCCTGCCGGGCATCGCGCCGTGGGCCGCCGCGGACGCGCCGCCCGCGCAGCGCACTGCATACGCCGACCTCCCCGCGGAGACGCGCGCCAAGCTGGCCAGGCGTCTGGACTGGCTCGAGGCCATGGTGCGAGACGACGAATGCACCACCCACCTCCTCCGTTGGGTCCTTCGCGTACGCAGAGCCCGCCGGCCCGCCCTGTCGTAGACGAAAGCGTGCCGATAGTTTATCCGCCATGCCTAGTGTGCGCTGCCTACCACACCGCCCGCCCCAGGTGATCCACATGCCGGACGGCCGCGCGGACGCGCTCACCCACTGCAGGGCCGCGATGCCGGCGCTGTACGCCCTCGCGGACGCCGCAGCCGAGCGCGCCACGACGCTCGAGGCCGCCGCCGCCACGAACCCAGACGCGGTGCGACGGGCGGGCGGCGCGTGAGCGATCACCCAGGCCGGCGCGCCGGCTGACCGCGCCTGACGTGCCTTTTGCGTGGACTCTTCCGCGCAGCGCGCCCAGCTGGCGTGGACGGCGGGCGCCCTCGCGCTAATTGCTCGCGCCGCCCCTGCGGCGGTGGCGCCGCACACCACCGCCCTGGCGTCCCTGCTGGCGCTGGGCGTGCAGGTACCGCGGCGCGGCGGCCCTTCCGGCGCTATTCGGGGCCCCCCCATCTCACCGACCCCACCCCGTTCCTGCATGTCCCCCCGCCCCACGGCCGCAGCAGCAGGCGCCGGGTCAGCCGATTGACGAGGCGATCGTGCGGACGGTCATGCACACGTGCACCGTAGTCGCCGGCGTCGCGCCCGTCCTGGCTGCGCAGCCGCCCGTGCGCAGCATCTGCACCGAGATCGAGCGGGCGCTGCACGAGCTCACGCGCCGCATGAGCGCCGCCGTACGCTCGCCCACCTCAAGCGACGCCGCAGGCGACGGTTGATGGCCGCGTTAACCTGTGCGCGTTGGTGAGCCCGGCGTCCGCGCGGCAGGTGGTCAAGCAAAGCGTGCCAGCCTTCTGCGCCGTCGCCCAGCACCTCACGCGCGACCCGCGGCCGCTCGTCGCCGTGCTCGCCCACTACTTTGGTGAGTCGCAGTACGGCCGGCGCTCGACGGTTTTGACCCTCGGCACTGAGCGCGCCCGCTTCGGCGACGTTGCAGCGCGGCATCAGGCTTCTTGCACGAGCGCCGCAAGGCGACGGCGCTGCCCAACAGCGACGCCGGCCACGCGCGCCGGGCGCTGCTCGTGCTGGGCCTGATGGCGCTGCACTACGACTTTGACCCCGTGCGGCCCAAGTTTGCCCCCGATGGCGTCGTGCTCCGCGTGTGCGGCCGCCACGAGGTTGGTGCTCGGCGTGTCGGCGCCGTGACCTCGTTGGACGCCACTAATCCAAACCAAGCCGGTGCGCCGCGGCACCACCTTGTTCTCGCCCCACAGACGGCCTTTGTGCGCGAGGGCGTCTACGAGCTGGCGCTGGATTACGCCCGCTCCGCGGCCATGCCCGCGCTGCAGCCCGCCGCCATCCAGTCGCTCGGTATGCCCCGCCGCCCCGCGCACCCGGCGCGCGCGTGCTGACCAGCCGACTCACCGCGCGCGTCCCCGGATGGCTGCGCGCCCAACCGCATCGCAGCGCTCCTCGCCGAGGCGGACGTGCGCTACGCGGTGCGCGAACCCGTGCGCACGCTGCTGACATCGCTGATGGACGGCGACCACGTGCCGCCGGCCGGCGCCACCGCCGCCGTTCGCCTCATCATAGACGTCCTCGAGGCGGAGGAGCGCGAGATGGAGGCCCGCCAGGCCACGCGGCGCGGTGCGTCACGCCGCCCGCGGCCCTTTGCCGGCCGCGCGTACTACGACGGCCGCTGATCCTCGGCGCCCTTCCGTGTGCTGGTGCGCGCGCGCCCATCCCCGCCAGCGCTGCGCAGCGAGGACGGCATCGGCACCGACGAGCTCCGCGCGACGTCGGCGCACAACGCGGACCTGGGGTAGGCGTCGTGCCCGCTGCGGCCACGCGGCGTGGGTCCGGAGCGGTGCTCACCCCGTTCGGCCATGGCGCTGCGCCGGTCGGGCGACTCCCAGCGTCGGCATGCAGCTCGCGCAGTGGTACCACAAGCCCGTGCTCAGCCTGCTGCTGCACGTCGACACGGGCGTCCGGAAGGCGGCGCTGGACGTGATGGCCAACATGCTGCGCCGCGGCATCGTGATGCCGATGGTCGTCGTGCCGTACCTGGCAGCCCTCGCCGGCGTCGACAGCAGCGAGGTCGCGCCGCGCGCCGTCCAGGCGCTCGCGGGCATCGCCAAGCGCCACCCCGAGTTCCTCCAGTCGCGCACCGCCGACAGCATCCCCCTGGCCTTCCGGCTGCAACGCACGCTGTACGCCGCCAACCCGCAGCACGTGCCGCACAACACCGGTACGAGCCGCCGTGAGCCGCCCGCGGCCGGGGCACGCAGCAGCCGGGCGTTGACGCAGCGTGCGCCGTCCGTTTGGCCCCGTCGGGGCCACCCCCCTTAGGGGCGCCGCTGGATCCTATCTACGCGCTGCTGAAGAAGGGCTCGGTGCCGCGCTTCCAGTTCCTCGGCCGCCTCGTGGCGCCCTTTGGCGAGCTCGCCGCGCAGGCGCTGCGCCGCGTGCCGCGGACGGAGCGGGCCAAGGAGGAGGTGAGGGATCCCGGCCCCTGTTTTCGCGTGCGCCATTGGATTAACGCGGGCCATGCACCCACCGTCTGATGTCGCCTTGCGCAGCTGCTGCCCGAGTACCTGGCCTTCCTGGCGGACAACTTGTTCATGCTCAACTATGGCGCATATGACGAGCCCCGCCACGTCGCGCAGGAGATCACCCGCTTTGTGCAGCTCTACGGCGAGGAGCTCCAGAGCAAGATGACCGAGGTGCCCAGCGATGGTAACCCGCGCACGCGCACAGCAGAGCGCCCGCGCCCGCGCCCGCGCCCGCGCCCGCGCCCGCGCTGAGCGTCTTGCGCGGTTTTTATCCATCCGGTTCTGGCGACCTAGATCCAACGGTCGCGGGCCCGACCATGACCAACGACCCCGTGGTCATCGCCGCTACTGGCGCGGCGCTCATGCTCGTCTACGTCAACCGCGCCATCTGCGCCATGTTCAACATCAGGCCAGAGTACGCCGGTGCCCGTGGCCGACAGTTCGGCCGTCTCAGCAGCTCACTACGCACGGTTGCAAGCACGCAGGGGAGGGGCCGGGCGTCTCTGCAGTACGCTGTTCCTGCCGCCGCCTGAAAACGCCGGCAGCCGCGCCGCCGTGCGCCAGGGGGAAATCAAGCGCGAGTTCCTGCAGCTGCCGCAGCTGGTCGAGTCGATCGAACGCGCGGCCGCCGGCGACATGAAGGTGCTCCGCAAGCTGGGCCAAGTGGTGCGTGTTCAGGACCCACCGCATGCGCACCGCGCGGCGGGGTCGGGCACCGCGCTGACCCCGCCGCCCCTGCAGGCGACGTGCGTGGCGTGGACTCGTGCAGCTCAAGGACACAATTACCGAAGAGTTTGAGGCGGACCCCGGCGACGTGGACGCCGAGGTGGTCCCCATCAGCCACACACGTGCACGCGGCGGGCGGCGGGCCGCGCGCGCCGCCGCCGCCGCCGCCGCCGCCGCGGACGGCACCCCCACGCCGACGGCGCGCCGGCGGTCGTCCACGGCGGCCGGCGCCCGGCGCCCAGCCCCGAAGCGTGCGCCCGCGAGGCGCCCGCGCCGCCGGCGCGACGAGGACGAGGAGGAGGACGACGAAGAGGATTTTGAGGGAGACGACGACGAAGAAGAAGTAGAGGAGGACGCGGACGAGAACGAGGACGACGACGCCATGGAGGAGGACGAGTAGGGCCCTAATTGTGTGTACAGATGCGTGTACTGTATTGTCTACCGAGGTTACACGATCGCGCGCGCTCCTTCTAGCTCATGTAGACGTCCATTTGGGAGAGCCGGCTGTACGTCTCCGCCGGTAGCCGCTGCTGCAGCCGGCCCGTCAGCGCGATCAGCCGCCGCGACGCCTGCTGCAGCCGGGCCATTTCCTGTCCATCCATCCACACGCGGCACAGCGGAGATTCGTCCCGGAGCTGAGCCCACCGATCGTACTCGCCCATGCGGCGCATTCCGGCACCGCACCTGCTGCCGGCCCGGGTCGGGCGCGCTGCCCAGCAGCGTCTGGTAGAGCCGGTGCACGGCCGTCTCCGCGAGCACCAGCAGGTCCGGCAGGACGCGCGGCGGCAGGGTTTGCAGGCGCTCCAGGCACGCCTCGATGCTGCTCTGTGCGCCGAACGGCAGGTACCCGCTCGCCTCCCACAGGCGCAGCGCCTGGTCGGCCCGGCCGTCGCGCAGCGCGGCCGCGGCCTCGTCCAGCAGGAACACGTTCTGGCACTGCGCCACCGCCGCCGGATCGAGCCGCGCCAGCAGGCCGTTCGCCTCGTAGAACGTCAGGAAGCTGCAGGCGACATGGCACGGACGGGGAGGCAGGGCGGGGACCGCGCTGATTAGCGGGGGTGCTGGACCGCCCTCGCCCCCCGGCGGGGGCGGCCAACGCACCTCTTGAGGTCCGCGCGCTCGGCGTCCGAGGTCTGGAACAGACAGTCCGAGATGCGGGCGGTGACAACGCGCAGGACGCTGTCGTAGTCCTGCGTACCAGAGGCGGCACGCGGCATGAGCGACACCCCAGCCCCCTGTGAGACCCATGCCCTCAGCGACGTCGTCCGCACCACTTGAGGCGCACGCCGCACCTGCGCAAGGTTGTAGAGCAGCAGCGCGTCCTCGGCGCGGCCGGCGGCCTGCGCGGCGGCGGCGGCGTCTGCGACGATGGCGTCCCGGAAGGCGTCGACGTCACTCAGGTGGAGCAGCGGCGCGAACCGCTGCAGCTGGCCCGGCTGGCGGGGTTCGTCCACCGTAGGGGACAGCGGCCTCTCAGTCGCGTCAGTGACTGCGTGCTCCTCGCTGCCCTTCTTCAAGCGCGTGCCGCCGCTTGCGCTCGCGTACCCGCAGCCGCCCGTCGGGCTGGACGGCGCCCACGAGGGTCGTAAACTGCCGGCTGTCCAGCACCAGCTGGCGCGTGAGCGCGCGCGCCGTCTCCTGCGGCGACGCCAGGCAGGTGGCAGGAAATGATCGCCCAGCAGTGAGCCGTCACACCCGCGACCAAGACGCACCCGCCGTGCCCGGCGCCGTACCGCGGCGGCGTCGGTCGGCACGAGCGTCAGGAGCAGGTAGTACTGGAAGGCGCGCTCCGGGTCGGTCTGGATGAACTGCCGGCAGTAGCGCTGCAGGAGCTGCGCCAGATCGAGCTCGGCTCGCTCACCGCCCCGCGCGCCCTTCCGGAACGCCACTGTGCGGCGGCACGAGCAGCCAATCAACCGGGTGGCCGAGCCGCGTCAGGGCGCCGCAGGCGGCGCAGGCCCTGTGCGCGGACAGGGGCCCGTACCGAGCGGCCCAAAGGCGCCGAGGGCGCCGCCCTCGGCGGGCGCGGCCACCTGCACGTGCAGCAGGCCCGCCAGCACGGCGGCAACGGCCATGTGCACGGCGTCCGCCTGCGCGCCGTCCACGCTGAACAGGTACTGGATGGCCTGCACGAGCCATCGCCAAGTAATGAAAAAGGCCGCTCGCAGCGCGGGTCAGCCCACGCGCAGCTGCCGGCCGCCGTGGCCTCGCGCACCGGCCCTGCATGTGACCTGCTCGTATTGGACGCTGAGCACGAGGACGATAAAGTACTTGAGCGGGTTGGTGGCGGTGCCGCGGCCGCTGGCGTTGAAGTACTTGGGCCCGAGCTTGGTGAGCGACGCCTGGAGCTCCTGGAGCGGGTACGCCTCGGCGGCGCGCGCCTCCGGCACCGGCGAGCCGACGCGGACGAGGTACAGCTGCAGCCACAGGTAGTCGTCGGAGCTCTTGATCACGTCCGGCACGGTCTTGTGCGCGAGGTCCGCGCGGGTCAGGATCTTGACGAGCACCTGGCGGAACGGGTCCGAGTAGTCGCCGCGCCGCTGCTGGAGCGCGCCACGCAGGTCGCCCGGCAGGCTGCCGTCCTCGCTCGCCAGGAAGGCCTGCAGCGCGGCCGGGAAGTTGGGCTCGCGCGCGCGGAAGTAGTCCGCGTAGGCGCCCTGCGCCAGCTCGAGCGCCTCGCGCGGGTGGCCGCTGCGGACCATGAGGTACAGGTGCGCCCACACCGCCACGCCGCTCTGGTTGCGCTGCGGGTGCAGCCCGCGCGCGACGGTCGACCAGGGGCGGTGCAGGGCGGTTAGCACCCGCCCACGGCCTCGGGCGCTGGGCGGCCCCGCGCACGCAAGCCTACCTCCAGGCGCTGGAGCAGCGCCGGCGTCGTGCGCTCCAGCTGCGCCAGCAGCACCTTCAGGTACGCGAGCGTCTGTCGGACAGCGTGGCGCGCGCGCGCGACGCGACGGGTCCCGCGCGTTAGCCGCAGCATTGCCGGCCGACGAGGGCGCTGCGCTGGCGCGCGCACCTTCTCCTTGATGCCGGGCACGCCGCCCACCTGCGCCTCGCGGAGGTGCGCGGCGATGCGGCCGTCCATGAACTGCTCGAACCTGCGTGCTCCCGGCGCGACGGCACGCACCACCTTCGCACGCCGTGAGTGGGAGACAGTACACGCCCATCTCGGCCCATGGGGCCAAGCCCAAACGCACTGCTGCTCCAGGAACGTGCGTGACGCGACCACCAGGCGCTGCCGCAGGCGCGGCGACTCTTCGTCGTACAGCACCCGCACCGGCGGCGCCGTGGCCTGCGCCAGGCCGCTGCGGCTCGGCACGTCACGACCGGCGTCTGCGGGCCCCCCGCGACAGGCACACGCCGCCGTCGCGGCCACTAAGCGCGCCCACTCCCTCCCTGACCGCCGCCGCGGGAGGGCCCGCCTTCGCACCGATCTTGGCGGTCTCGGCAAAGATGTGCTGCCACAGGTCCCAGCAGAACGTGTACGAGCTCCAGCTGCTGTCCCGCTCGCCGACCTGCGACGACGCCTAGCACGCGTCTCGGAGGAATCCGCGCGTCAGGGACGGGGCCCAGCGCCGTCGCGCGCAGTCGCGACCGCGCGCACTGTTTCGCGGTCCAGCCGGGCGGCGGCGTCGCGGCAGGCGGCGCCAAAGTTGTACGGCTGGCCCTCCAGACGGGCCTGGTTCAGCCGCTCCACGCACGCGGCCTGCGCGGGCGGTGCCCGCCGAGAGCACGGCCGCCGCCGGGTTAGCCAGAGCGACGCCCGCCACCCACCCCCATCACGCGCTCCGGCGACGGACATAGTTCATCATGCGCGCGTGCATGTGCAGCAGCGGCGGCATCACCGGCTCGCCCTGCTAACACAGGCCCAGCGCGCATCGTCTGCACCGCACGCGTCAGCGCACCGCCGCTACCTTGCCCGCCGCGGGGCCCCCCGCCGTACCCCGGCGAACGAGGACGCCTGCGAAACGTTGAGCATCGATGTGGCCAGCATGGACGCGTTTGGGTCGTAGGTCAGGTCGCCAAAGCGGCTGGACGAGAACGACGCGTCGGCGGCGGCGCCCAGCGCGGGCTCCGGGAGCATCTCGACGCCGGCCGCCGCGTGGCCGAGCTCCTCAAAGATGCGGCGCTTGGTCTGCTCCCACTCGGCCTGCGCGGCCGCGGTGACCGCGGCCTCGTACGCGCGGAGGGTCTCGCGGCGGCTCTCCTCTACCGCCGTCGACAGAATCAGGTCGCGTTCGTGCCGCAGGTAGCCCTGGGCGCGCGGGAACCACCGCGCACAGCGAGCGACCGCGTGAGGTGCCACGCCCACGCCACGTGCGGGTCGCGCGCGCGGCGTACATTGACGTCGGCGGGCTGCAGCGCCTCAAGCGGCTCAAAGGTGCCGGCGAGATTGATCTGCTCGATAGCGCGGGCCTGGCGCTGCGTGTCGTACCCGCGCGCGGCCAGCAGGTGCTCCCTGTGCGCGAGCCAGCGCGCAGGACGACGTCCAGAGTGCAGCGGGTTAGAATGCGCGCGCTGGACCGAGCGCGCGGGGCGGCGGCGCCCGTACGCTCGCCCGGTCGCGGCGGACGTAACGCCGGGCGCAGCGATCTTGGCCACCAGCTGCGGGTGCCCGCGAGAGCCACCACGGCAAACCCGCCGGCGGTTGCTTAGCATAGGCGCGCATGGGGCCGGCGCGGCCCGCTGGCGGCGGCCGGGCGCACCCTCTTGGCCTCCTCCGAGATGACGGCGAGGTTACGCTGCAGGGCCGGGCCCGTGGTCTGTTGGACCATGCGCTGGCTCTGCGCCACCAGCGCGGCCAAGTCCGGCTCCGCCATGGTCGCTGGTCGCTCGGAACGGCACGAGTCCCTTGGTCGCCGTAGCCAAAACGTCCGGGGTCCTGGCCGCGCTGCGCTGTCGACGTCCTTCTCGTCCTCGGCGTTGTCCCCGCCCCTCCGCGCCCTCGTCCGGCGCCCAGCGGCCTCCCCTCGTCCGCTGCCGACGGTCTCGTTAAGCAGCAGCCTTCTTCAGCGGCGTCGTCCAGCGCGGGCGCCCCCCAGCGTCCAGGGGGCTGTCCTCGCCGTCAGCGTTCAAGGGCGGTGTCGCTGGCTGGCCCCCCAGCGTTGTCTCGTGCCCTTCCTGCAGCGTCCTGCAGCGTCCTCCAGCGGCGGCGGCGTCCTCCAGCGGCGTCCTCCAGCGGCGTCGGCGTCGTCCTCCGCCGCCGCCCAACGGCCACGGCGCCGGCCGACTTGCGGGGCACGTTATCAATGACGTCATCACTCTGTCAGAAGGCGAGTCAGACCGGTGTCAGAACGGCTTTTCTCTCCTCGTCTGCGCAGTCGTCGCCCGTCAGCGCGGCGGCGGCGGCGGCACTCGGCCGGGCGGCGCACGCCGGCACACTCGCACACGCACACACGCGCACTGCTGCTGGGAAGACGTAGCGCTGCTGCTGCTGCTGCTGCTGCGTGCGGGTGTGAAGCCGCGTTTCTGGCGCCGCTCTGCGACCGTTTGGAGGACGCTCCTCGACCACCGCCACCACCGCCGCCGCGAGCTGCGCTGTGCGCCGCAAGGCACGCCACCATGAAGGCCGACATCCTCCCGCCCTTCGTCATCATCACGGGCGCCTTCGTCGTCATCGGCGTCGGCCTCAGCGGCTTCCACAAGCTCATGAACAACGGCAAGGTGCGCGCGAGCCGCCTGTCCTGCCGCCCCAGCGCCGCGGTCGATCTCGCGCTCACGCCGCCGCCGCCGCTCCGCTTGCCGGGAAGCCGTGCGCGCGGGCGGCTCAGGTGCGCCGGACACGGCTGGACGCGTGGGACCGGCTCATGTGGGATCGTGACCACCGCATCACCGGGTCGTACAACGAGCAGCGGGTACGGCGCTCCGTTCCCTCGGTGAAGCGACTTGCGTCGCGGGAACGAGCCCGTGCTAACCGTCGCGGCTGGGCTCGCCCGGCGCCGGCGCGCTCGCTCGCAGGACGGCTTTGGGCTGCGGCACTAGAGCGCTGGAACCCGCCGCTGTACACGCGTACTGTATAAATGCATCCTTGAGCGTAGGCTTGCGCCTTGTCGTCGTCCCCGTCGCTGCCAACGCAGGAATACGGACAGAGGGGAAGGCGCCTCGGCAGCGTACGAATGCGCCGAGGAGAGAAGCGCTTTTGCGGCCTGGTGCCAGCCTGCCGGCCAGCGGCCACGCGGGGGCAGCCACGAAAGCAGCACCGCGTCACAGTCGCACGCATGGCTTGCTGCGTCCTCTCGCGAACGCGCCGTCGCTGTGACGCCCACTTGACCAAACGCGGCAGCATGCCGTGAGTGTATGCGCGCCAGCCGTATGGGCAGGCGTTATAGCGATCGGGCCCTTAAAACACCGAAGCGAGCAGAGCGGGAACGTATCGAAGCAACGCATGATATGAGAAGATTCCGTACTTGCCCGGCGCACGGCCCCCACAGGTCAGGTGCGCGTGCAGTGTGATAACCGCGATACAGGCCGCGCCATGCGTACGTAGCATTTGCCGCAGACAGCCTACGTCGACGTGCGCACTCGCTTCATCCGGTCGTATGCGCGCGGCGCCGCGTGCGTGTCGCTGCATATAGCCAATACGGCATTGTATGCGGCGGTCAGCCACTGGCGTGAATCGATTGCGCATGCCTGCGCTACACATGCATACCTATATGGGGCGCCCTGCAGAGCGCAGTCACAGACCACCCCGTACGTACACGTGTCTGACGCATGCCCTGCCATATCGCATTCCTCGCGGAACACACGCGGTTTTGCAATGCAACCTTGGCAGAAAGCACGTGGCGCACATTGACGCGCGGACGTGGGCGCACCGTTAATTGCCGACGTACGCACGAGGCCGGCCTGCGTTACGTGCGGGCCGGCCTGCGACGCCCACGTCGCCGGTGCATGGTCTCGCACCGCACGGACAGGCCCCGTCCGTGCCCAGGGGACGGCGCCTGCCGGCTGGCAACGGGCACGCGCGCAAATCGCGCGGTTAACTGGGGTTAGACGACGTCGACAGCTGTCGACGCGGCACGGCGTGAAACGGGGGCGGCTTGCTACGCAACCTGCCGTGGGCCAGTCGGATCTCCCACCTCCATACCTCTCGATCGTTGCACCGTCCCGAGCTGCCTGTGCAAGAGCACGGAAGAGCCATACAGCGTGCGGCGGCCGGGCCGGCGCAGGCGTGCTGTACGAGCGACGCCCATGACGGCCGACACCGACGCGAGCGCCAACCCATGCCCTCCCCGACGACGACCCCCGCAGCGCCGCACGGCAGCGGCCACCTCCGCCGCGTCTCCGTACGCCGCCATGGCCGCAACCGAGGGCGGAGCAGCCGCGCGGCCACACGCCGGCGCCGGCTGCGCGGCGCTTGCCGACTGCCTGCTGTGCGCGTCCGGTACGGCTGCATCGGCCGGCGGCCATGCACACGCACCTACCCGTCTAACACACAACGCGCGCCAACGATGCGTCGCCTTCTCTGCCCTGCGCTCAGAGCCCGAGTGCGGCTGGTGCACCGACCGGGCGACGGGCGCGACGACGTGCGTGCCGGCCGCGTACCGCATGGACCTCTGCCCGACGGCCACGGGCCTCTACGTCGGCGTCGGCAGCAGTTGCCCGCCGCCGCCAGAGCCACCGGGTTCGACGCTCACGCACGACCAGGTCATCACCATCATCTGCGCCACTGCGCCCCTGGTCGGCCTTTGCATCCTCGCCCTCGCCTTCAGTACGTGAGCAGTGGTCTCAGTTTGGGCGCGATGAGCTATTGGCCAACCACGCTACGCGACGTAGCCATCTTGCGTGCTGCGCTTGGTTGGCGGCGCGCAGTCATCTACCGGAGGATGCAGCGACGCCGCGGTCTGCCGTTGCCACTTGGAGATGGCCCCAGCGTCCAGGTGTGCTTGCGTGCTTGCCCGTGCGAATCGCACCAGCACCAGGCCACCTCGCTGATGCATGCACGGTGCGCCGCCCCCTCCAGCTTCTTGTCCGCCCCAAATATGTAGGCACCCAGGTACACGACGTCGGACAAGTCGTTCTCGACGTCCGCGAGCCCCGTTGTCGTGCCCGACGAGCAGTACGCTGCCGAGGACGGCGCGTGCGCACCACCGGCGGCCTACTACGAGGTGCACGCCGTCGGCCTCCCGGAGCCCGCGTTCTACGACGCGGCCACCGGCGCCGTCATCCCCCTCAGCCAGCTGCGCGCACGGCCACACTAACCACGCGCCTGCATTGTAAATTTGACATTTCAACGTGTAATGTACAGTCGGTGGCTCGGTCGTGCGCCCGTGGGCCACCCAAAAAAACGGAAGCAAACAATGGGAAAAGTTGCAGGGAGACATGCGGGTGACTTGTCATGATCGTGCCAGTAGTTGCACAGGCGACGGCACATGCCTGTTCGTGCCGTGTGCGTCACCGCCGCGTTGGCGCGACGGCGTTTTACGGCGAGTAGTACGCGAACGAAAAGATGGTCATCGACACCAGGCCGGCGAAGAAGATGGTGATGATCCACGACAGGCCGATCTTGGTAAACAGACCGCGGTTGATGCCGCCGGTGCCCTCCATCAGGCCGACGGCGACGGTCGCGCCGACCTGGCAGTGCGTCGACGAGATGGGCAGGCCCAGCAGCGATGCCGACACGACGGTCGTCGCGGCCGCGAGCTCGATCATGAAGCCGCGCGACGCGGTCATCTTGATCATCTCCAGGCCGACCGAGCGGATGACCTGGAATCGCGCGCCACACGCTGGCCGCAGGCACCCGACGTCAGCCCAGGCACCCACCGCGGCCCGCCCGCCCCCGCGCCCGGCGTCGCCGCAAAGAACGTACGCGGTAGCCGTAGAGCATCAGGCCCATAACGATGCCAAAGCCGCCCATGGCCAGAATCCAGATGGGCACGGGGGCCGAGTCGTCGACGAGGCCAGTGGCGTAGGTGCTGTAGATGGCGGCGAACGGCGCGATGGCGTTGGAGACGTCGTTGGCGCCGTGGGCAAAGGACATGAAGGTGGCGGTGACGACCTGCAGGAAGCCAAAGAGCTCCTCGGTCTTGGGGTCGAAGACCTCGGCGGCGGCGTGCATGTCCTTGACGTGGTCGCTGCGCATCACGTCCGAGTGCATCTCGTCGTCGAACATGATGGCCATCTGCGCGTCGAAGAACGCGCGGAAGCCGCCCTTGGGCGGCTTGACGGGCTCTTCGCCGGCGAAGTCAGCCATCGCGGTGTAGCCACCGCCGACGCCGACGGCCGGCGCGGACGGGTCGCCGTTGACCGTCAGGCCGCCGAGAGTGCTGTAGGTGGTGTTGAGGTCCGGCGCGATGGTCGCGCCGCCCATGAGCGGCGCGGCCTCGCCCATGGCGTCGATGCGGCGGCGGATGTAGGGCACCGCCGTGAAGTGCAGCAGCGCGGCGACGACGATGGCCACGCCGATCGCGATGAGGATGCCATAGCCAATGCCGATGACCTCCTCCATGTCAAAGCCGGGGATGCCCTTAAAGAGCACGAAGAAGACGTTGACGGCGAAGGTGACGCTGATGAGCAGCGGGTAGAACTTGAAGCCGCGCTCGAGCGAGTTGGGCGACCGGAGGATGAAGCGGCGAACGAGGTAGTAGCCGGTCGCCGCAATCGTGCCCGAGAGTGCGGGCGACAGGAACCACGAGGCCACGATCATGGCGACCTCGATCCAGTCCACGGCGGCCCAGCCGGCGGCCACGACCGTGAAGCCGATGATGGCGCCGACTGCGACGCGGGGCGCAAGGAGGGGACCGAGGCGGCGGCGGCTGCGTGAGCACGGCGACGGCGCGGCACCGGGCGCGGCGCGCGGCGCGGGGGCGGCGACGTACTGATGGCGTGCGTGGTGGAGACGGGCAGCGCGAGCCGCGTGGCGATGAGCACCCACGCGCCGGCGCCGATGAGGGCGCAGAACATGCCGAGCATGAAGACGGCGGGAATGTCCACAAAGTAGGCGGTGTCGGTGATGCCGCTGCGGATGGTCTCCGTCACGGACGCGCCGACGAGCACGGAGCCGGAGAACTCAAAGACCGCCGCAATGCACACCGCCTGCCACAGGTGCAGCGTGCTGCGAGGAGCAAGGACAAGGGGGGCGACGAAGAGGGGGGTGGCGGCGGCGCTTAGCACAGTGGGGGGGCAAGCCCGTGGCCACGCGGGACGGTCGGCAACGCACCCACTGCCGACGCTGGTGGCGAACGCGTTCGCGACGTCGTTGGCGCCGATGCCGAACGACATGATGAACGACGCGAAGCCGCCGGCAATGACGATCCATTTGTACGGCGCGGTCTCCGCGGGCGCCATGGCGGCGGCGGCCCGTTGGCTGCAGCCGAGCCTGCGTCGCCGGCCGACCGGGCACGGGCGCACATGGGTGGTGAGCCCAAGGACGGCGGAGGCGCGGAGATCGCTACCGTCCGTGCTGGCGCGCGCACCTCGGCCGTCCGGCTCGGGCCTATGCGGCTGCTGCGGCGAGCGGCGGGTCTGCGGCGGCGGCGCGCGCGACGGAGACGGAGAGGAAGCCGGCGTCAGCACATGCGAGAACGGGCGCAGCCCCCTCTCGCCGCTGTCCCTAGCGTCCTTCCGTCCACCTCCAGCGTTCCCCTCGTTCGTCTGCGGCAGCAAAAGGGCGAGCACGACGCGTGCTGCCCAGACGGCCGGCCGCGCATCTCCATATCGGCTTCGCCGTCCCCGCCCTTCCCTGTCCGACGGCCTCCACCGTCATGGTCCCTCGGCCGCTGGGGCCTCTGCGCCAGGACGCGCCCACCAGCCGTGCCCAAGTCCGGCATCCCCGCCCACCGCCCGCATCCCTGGGGCGCGCCAAGCGCTGCTCCTTCTTCCATGCTGCCTGTCGCTCTTCTTTTGTCCTGCGCGCGTCGCCATCATGCTGGCCTTTGCCCGCGCCCTCTGGCCGGCGCCGCACTGGCCGTGTGTCCCTCGCCGCCTTCGCCCGCCTTCGCCCGCCTTCGCCCGCCTTCGCCGCCTTGGGCGTCCGCGGCGTGTCGTCGCCCGTCGCCCGTCGGCCGCACCTGCGCGCGGAAGCGAGTGGCACATGGCCTGACGCGATGCTGGGGATCCCCCTTCAAGTCCGTCTCCCCGCATGCGAGCGACGGTCCTTGGATGTTTGGTCGCTACTAAGCGCGCTGACAGAAACGCGCCCTGCAAGCTGTCCGTGCCCATCCTCTCCATCGTCGTTCACCCACGCCAACCCTCCTCCTCATGCATCCTATAGCTCAGTGTGAGCGGCTAGAACAGCGTCGCCCAGTCTCCAGCCATTTTGCGCTCCCCACGATAAACTGCCCCTCAAATCAGATCCACCGCATGACGTCAGTATGTTGTGCCGGGCAAGGCACTGCCACTGGAGGGGCACTGTAGCTCGAGGGGCACTCGCACTGGAGGGGCACTGCAACTCGAGGGGCACTCGCACTGGTGGGGCATTTTGAGCAGATGACCTGCGGACGCAGCGACGCACGGACGGCGACGGACGACGGACGACGGGTGCGCTGCTGCGGACGCTGCTGCCGACGCGCTGCCGCGAACGCTGCCGCGGACGCTGGAGCAGGTGCTGCCGCCGACGCTGGAGCGGGGGCTGCAGTGGGGGCTGCAGTGGGGGCTGCAGTGGGCGCTGGAGCGGCCGACTATATGGGAGTGATTGCCTAGTGAGGCCGCTTTCAAAAGGCACAGGCAAGGTCCTTGCCTCTATCACAGCGGCGCTTACAGGACAGGTGCGCGGGGAGGGCGCAAGGGACGGCACCGGCGGAGAAGGTCTGTAAGCCAGGGATGACGGTTTTGGAAGAAGACCACGTGTGGGGTCGCGGACCGCGGCGGTGTGATGGGCATGGTGAGCGGACGCAGGATCAGGTGCCACGACGGGCCTCGTGCGCGCTTGGGGCCGCGTGCGCGCTCTTGGAGCAAACGTGGACGGGGCCGGCGATGCAACCGCGTGCGCTGCGGCACCGGGCCGACGTGCGCGAGTGGGCGCGTCCGTCGACGGTTTCTGGTGCACAGCGTAGGCGCCGGTTGCACGACCGCCCAGCGACCGCCGCGGTTGGGACGCCGCCTGGCAAGAGTGCCGGCGTAGGGTGCTGCAGCAAGGCCCTCGCGCTTTCTCCCTTTCCGCCTGCTCGCACGTTCTCGCTACCACGCCTTTCCCGCCGCTGCTAACCCAGAACCCTGCCCGATCCACCCCGCGTGAACGCTCTCGACCTGCAGTGGCCTTATCGCGTCCTAGTTCGCCGTCTGGAGGAGCCCACGGAAACCCCGGCTGAGCGCAGCCGACGGACGCAACCACAGCCATGGCGGCGGCCGACCTCAAGTGCTACAAGGCCCTCCTGGTCCTTGTCAACACCCTCTTCTTCGTACGCGCCGCATGGAGTTCAGCGGTAGCCCACGCCCTCCGCGCCCAGCGCTCACCCGCCGGCGCCGCCCGTGTGCTGTGTCGCGCGGCACGCTTAGCTGTGCGGCATTGCGCTCATTGTCGTCGGCTCGCTCACCGTGGCCGGCGACGTGCTCGCGCTGTCCAACGACAACCTCGGCGCAGGTACGCTCCGCCGCGCCCGCGCTCGCCCCCCGCAGCCGCCGGCGGCTGCTCACCCATCCCGTGCGCCACGCGCTCGGTCCCGCCCCCCGCCAGGCCTCATTGTGCTGGGTGTGCTGGTCTTCTTCGTGTCGCTCATTGGCTGCCTCGGTGCCCTCAAGAGCAACCGCGGCCTGCTCAAGCTGGTGCGTGCGGGACCGGACGCCCGCGGTCGATGCCGGCCAGTGTGCCAACCGGTCTCCGCCATTCGCCGCGGTGCTGCCTACCGCAGTACTTTGGCCTGACCCTGCTCATCCTCCTCATTCAGCTGGTGCTGGCCATCGTCGGCTACGTCTACCGCGACGATGTGCCCCAGTTCACCGCGGACGCGTGGGACGATGCCCCCGACTCGACCCGCGACGCCATCCAGCAGCAGGTGCGCCCAGCGCTCTACGCGGCGGGCACGCATCGGCGGTGGACGGCGTCCGCGGCCTGACACGCGAGCGGTTGTGCGGGATTTTTTTTGTTTCTGCGCACCCACCAGTTTGAGTGCTGCGGCTGGGTCTACCTGAGCGACAAGCCGGCGCCGCCGACCTGCGTCGAGCCCGTACATGCGCGGGCGCAGGCGCGAGGTTTATGGATCCTGCCGAACCCTGACGTACCGCCACCCGCCCCGTCCGTTTGCTATTGACCCCCAGAACTATGCCTACACCGAGCCGTGCCAGCACAAGGTGCAGGAGGCCATCCAGAACAACTATGGCGCGATCGCCGGCACCGCCGTGGCCGTCGCCGTGTTCCAGGTGCGCAGGCAGCCAACCCGTACCCGGTGGCGGCGCCTCTCTGGCTGACGAACCCAGCGCCGCAAGCTCGCCCGTGGCACGCCGGCGGCCCTGGCAGATCCTCATCCTGATCTTCACCTGCTGCCTGATCCAGCGCATCCCGACCAAGCAGCAGCAGGAGCAGGCGCTGCTCGAGGAGGCGCGCCAGTCCGGCCGCGAGGCGGACCCGACCGCGCAGACGGCGCGCTACGGAAGCTACGCGTAAAACGCGCGGCATGCATGGCCCGCCTGTTGCGATGTCTTTCGTTGTGCCATTTTTTTTCTCTCTTGCCCAATGTGTGGTGTAGCCTAGTGTTGATATAAAGCGAATAGTACGTACACGGAGGCAATTTCTACACAGGCACAGCGCGCTCAGTTGTAGCCACGCACGTACTGCAGCCCGACCCGCCGCACGCCCGCCAACGTCCGCAGTGAGCCTGTTGGTCCCACAGGCGGCCGCCTCCCCGCCCAGCCGCCAGGAGCCTACCGTGCCCACGGTCCAGTCGGTGCTAACTTCGAACGGCTCGCCGATCTTGACGCCCTGGAGAGCCGCCCCCGTGCATCCGCGGCCGCGCGCAAGGCGACGTCAGAGGCGAGGCCCCCGGCCAGGCGGCCTCACGGCGGCGATGCGCATACCGCAGCCGTGACGGTGGCGATCTGGATGCGCGTGAGCGTGCGGCAGTCGCGGTAGCTCAGCACGCGCATGGCGTCCTCCATGATGACGCGCGCCTCCTCCTCGGTCAGCGTCGCCTCGCGGCCCTCCACGCGGCTGCGCAGCAGCGGCTGGGCCAGGTGCGCGCCAAAGCCCGTGGCGATGGTGGCCGCCTTGTAGATGCCGCCGCGCAGGTCCACGCACCCGAGGAACCTGGCAGACGGAACTCAAGCAGGCCGGTCCCGGCCCGCGTGAGCGCCGCGCGCGTAATCCTGGCCGCGAGTGGACGGGGCGCGACGCACGGCTGCCCGCTGGCGTCGAGGCCGCCGACGACGATCGAGTTCCAGAGCGGGTTGAACTTGTTGCGGCGGTTGTACATGACGGTGGAGAGGTACTCAAAGACGTTGGGCGGCCAGATGTTGTGGCCGTCGTCGAGGCACCGCTCCTCGATGACCCAGTGCTCCAGGAGCTGCTGGATGTACTGGTAGTCGGACATCTCGCCCGACGCGCCGATGAGCGTGGTGTCGTTCACCTTGCTCAGGCGCTGGAAGTCGCGGAAGCGCGCCATCGAGCCGTAGGAGGCTGCGTCAAGCGAGCAGGGGGACGGAGCAAACGGGAGCGCGCCACAGTTGGTGCGAGCTGCGCCGCCGCTCGCTGCCCGGGCGACGCGCCGCCGTACCGAGCGTGTCGGCGGCCATCATGATGCCGTCCTTGTACTTGAACGCCACCACGGAGCTGCCCGTCACGATCGGGTCGCTGCAAGGCCGTCGACGCGGCGTGGCCTGGCAGTACCCGCAACCTGTGAGCATCGAGCTGTAGAAACACCCGGCTGCGCACGCCTGGGCCCGGCCGTACCGCGTGCGGGCCGTGCCATGGTCGGCGCCCAGCGCCGGCGACGGCAGCGACGCCGTCGACACGGGCCCGTGGGTGAGGCGCGGCTGGTACTCTGGCCGGTACATGGCGTCGTGCGGCACAGCAGACGGCAGGTGGCCGTCCAAAACGGGACGAGCTGTGGACGGCCCGCGATACAAGGCGCCCCGGCGCGCGTTAGCAAGCGCGACTAGGCCGGCGAACGCGCAACGCAGGAACGACTAGGCCGGCGAACGAGCAACGCAGGAACGAGGAGGGGGGACGTGTTTCAGGTGCGTCCCGGGCCGCGTCCATGGAGCGACACCAGCCTCCGATGCTTTTGCACGCGGTCTCTTGTCCCCTTCACCGCCACCGCCGCCCGTTCTTAAACCCGCTGCCGTGTGCCTTCCCTTCGCCGCGGACACGAAGGCGCCGCGGCGCACGGTCGCGCCAACGTCAGCGCAGCCAGCCGTCCGCCAGCCCCGCCGCTACAGCCGCCCGCACGCTGCGACCACCGTCCTTAAGGCCCTCTCTGCGACACGTTCTACCGCGCCTTCTTCCTTGGGCCGCCGCCGTCTTCGCCCGCCACTGGCGCTGTTCGCCGCCTCCGCGACGTCAGCGGGGGGAAGTCGCCGGCCTGCTGTGCGGCCTCCACCCGCCACCCGCCGGGTCCTGCCTCTTCCATCGCCAGCGTCTGACCACGCCCGCGCTCTCCCCCACCCCGCGCTCCGCGTCCACCGCTGCGCCGTCCGCCGTCCGCCGTCCGCCGTGCGCCGTCCGCCGTCGCGTCCGCCGTTCGCTGCGAAGGTCAGCGCACCGAACACGCACACTGTGAAAATGGCAGAACAACGGCAGACACCGGCAGAAACGCCTATTCAACACCGGCAGAATAGGGCGGAATCCGGTAGAAATCGGCAGAACAGCGGCAGAAACACGGTGAAACGCGGCAGAATGGGGTGAACGACGCTATCGAAGCGGCAGAACTGGGTGCGAAAGGGCAGAATTCTGGCAGACAAGCGGCAGACATATCGGCAGAACTGGGTGGAAGTGGGGTGGAATTAAGAGCTTTCTGCCATTGTCTGCCGCTGTTCTGCCGGGTGGACGGCAGAATTGGTGCGGCAGAATCAAGGCAGCGGGACTTGCGCCATAGCGACGTCACTTTCACCTGCGCCGTTTCTCAAATGGGACAGCGCCCTCCGGAGGACGCAGAGGACAAAGAGGACGAGGACGAGGACGAGGACGAGGACGAGGACGAAGAGGACGAGGAGGACGCAGAGGAGGAGGAAGAAGAGGAGGAGGAAGAAGAGGAGGAAGAAGAGGAGGAAGAAGAGGAGGACGAAGAGGACGAAGAAGAGGACGCGGACGAGGAGGAGGACGAGGACGAGGACGAGGACGAGGAGCAGGACAAAGAAGTGCAGTAGGGCGTCGAGCGACGACGTGGGGGCGGAAGAGGAAGAAGGAAAGGACGGCAAAGGACCACTTCGCAGAGGACAAGGAACCCTGCAGCTTCGAAGTGGATCCAGGGGGTCGACGGCCGGACGGGTGGGCCATGGCCATGGCGACGGGCGACGCGCCGGCCGGGGGGCCGGGGGCCGCCGACGCGGCGTCGCCGCAGGCCGGGCCCGCGCCAGCGGCCACCAGCACGGCCACGGCTGCCAGCGACGTCCGCCAGCGCCGCCGCGCCGCGCCGGACGCCAACATCCTGCCGCCCGTGGCCAGCCGCCTCGACAACGTCGGTACGGCGGCTCGAGGCGCCGCCCCCGCAGCGGGCAGCGCGGACCCGCCGCCCTCACGCGTCGCATGGATCGCAGGCGACTCTGAGAGCGCCCGGCAGGCCTCCGGCTGAGCCCGCAGGCCGGCACGGACCCCGCGGTGGCGCAGGGCCTGCGCAACACGACGTTTCAGCACAACGCCAAGCTCTGGCTGGTCTTTTTGCCGTGCCTCGCCATCCTCGCCGCGTTTGGCGGCCGACTGTACGCCGCCCCCGTGGCCGTTGTGTCACGGGTGCATCCGCGGCTAACCGGGCGCGGGCCAGCCCGCGTGAGATCTCTCCGCGGTACGCCAGGCTGGTGGGGACGGTCTCGCTGGGGCTCCTGGCCACCTATGCCCTGGACGTCCTGGGCGCCCGCGAAGCGTACGGCGCCGACGAAGAGCCCGATGGGCGCGCTTTGCGTGCGCACCGCGTGGGCTGACGCTGGCCATGCCAACCGCCCTAGCGACGGGCACCCTCCGCAGCACGCTCGCGGCGGTCTGGTGCACGGTGACGGCGGTCGAAGTGGTGCTCCTCTACTTTGGCTTTGGCCTCGTCTCGTACGTCCCGCCACTGCGCAGGCGCCAACGTGGAGCCGGCCGCCTCACGCTCCTGCGGCGGTGGGGCGGCGTGCACAAACAGCCGGTCGCTGATCAACATCTTGCTGCTCTACCTGTTTGCTGGCATGGCCATGCTCACGGGTAGACGTCCGATGCCCCCCCCTCTCGGCCGCCCGACGCGCCCCGGGGCTAACGTGGCGTAGGTTGGTCCAGCGTGGCGAAGCGGGCGGGAATGCGCAGGGATCTGGGCGTCCATGCAGTTCTCGTGGCTAGTCACGGCCAACGTCCAGATCGCGCTGGTGCGGCCGCCGACGCGCGCGAGGGATGAGCGCACTCCTCCCACGCGCTCACCGTCTCCGTAACCCGCGCCTGTCGGGGCACGACGCGCAGGCGATGGAGCGGGTGCTCGTGAGCGTGTACCCGATCCTGGCCTACTCGGTCATCGCGTGGGGCCTCGTGGCCCTGGTCGGGCCGTATGCCGCGCCGTTCTACCTGGCCGCAGTGGGCGCCGTGTTCCTCCGCGTCTACGCGCTGCCGATGCCGTCGTCCTTCCGCTTCCCGATCGCCGACTCGCGTGTGGCCGCGGGCATCGCGCCGTTCTTCAAGGCGCGGCCGGACGCCGCACGCACCTACGCCATTAGCCAGGGTACGTGGCGACCGCCGCCTCCGGCTCTCGTCGGTGGTCGAGTGCGCTCGCGATTGACTCCCGCGCCCCAGCACGCCGCCCGTCTCTCCGTCTTTGGGCGGGCAGGCTACGTGCTGGACGGGCTGGACGTCGCGATCCTGATGGCGTTCTTCGCCTACGCGCCGTCCGTCGCCTACGTCCTGCTCAACTGGGGCGGCCTGCGCGAAAACCTCACGCAGGCCACCGACCTCTTTGCGCTGGTGGCCATCCCGCTCTTCGCGGTGTGGCACCTCGCGCCGCGCGGGCTGCTCTGGTGGACCGGTAGGGCCCGCCGGCGCCACCCCGCCAGGCGGGGCGCCCACGCTGCGAGCTCACTCGTCTCAACCCTGCGATGCTTGCTGGCCCCCCTCCGGCAGGCATCTCGGATGCGGACGTGCGCCGGGTCCGCAACGGGTACCTGGTGCTGACGGGCCTGCTGGCGGTCTTCGCCTTTGAGGCGCGCATTGTCTTTGGCTCCTTCCGCTCCTTCATCGCGCTGCCGTACCCGTGGTCGGTCCTCCTCGTCACCGGCGGCATCCTGACCGCCGCGTTCATCGCCTTCAATCTCTTTGTCGTCGGCGACCGGTGCGCTGCTGCGGCCATATCTCGCTGTGGGGGCTGTTGAGGGACGTTCGCTCACGTCGCTGTGCCCCGCGCCACCTGCCCTCTTCCACAGGTCGATGCCGATGATGACGGTATCCATGGTGGGCGCCGTCGTGGCGTGCGCGGCGGTCGGCACCGTGTACCGCCTCCCCTGGTTCTACATCCTCGTGCTGGCCATCGCGGCGGGCAGCCTCGTGGCGTACCTGTACCTGCGCTACTTTATGCTCTACTTCAACTTTGCCATGTTTGTCAATATTGCGCTCCTCCTCATCATGGGCAACAACCTCGGCTTCCTCCAGTACGGCGCGCCAGGGCGACCGCTGGGGCACGCGGCCCCACGCTCATCGCCCCTCGGCGCTGCTCGTCGCGGCGCCCGGCCGCTGGCAGGTTCCACTTTGCGCTGTTTGGCTGGACGTTTGGCACCTTCACGACCCTGCTCCAGGTGTCGTTCACGCTGGCGCTGCTGGTGCCGGGCTTCCTCTTCGCGAGCGACCTCGGCCTCCCTCCTTCGGTGGTGTCGCCCATGATCAACGCCCTGCTGGTGGCCTACGCCGCGCTGGTCGCGCTGCTGGAGCACCTGCTCTACAGCCAGCACGAAGGTGCGCACGCGCGCGCGTCTCACTACCGGTCAGGCGCGGCCGGGGGCGGCGGCGGCTCACGCCCCGCCCCCCGCGCAGTGCATTTCCCCGGCGCCGCGGTCGCAGGCATGTACCCGGGCTACTTTGTGATCTTCACCTCGGCGCTGCTGGCGTTTGCCGTCCGCGCGCTGTGGCGCACCCGCCGGCTCGCGCCGACTGTGGCGCTGGCCCTGCTGAGCCTGGCGGCCGCCAAGCTCGCGATGCTCGTGCTCGACTCCCGGACGTCCGTGGTGTCCACGTTCGCGCTGATCTTTGTGCCGCTGGTCATCTGCGCGCGGTCCCTGGAGCGCCGCCTCGGCCCCGCGGCGCCGGCCGCTGCCAAGGCGCGCGACGCACGCGCGCCGCCGGCGCTCAGCGCCCGCGTGGGCGTGGCCAAGGCGCTCGTGGTCGGCGTGGTCACCTATGTGACCCGCACGGAGCTGCCGGCGCACGTGCTCCGCGTCGCCACGCAGCAGGAGCCGTCCGCCGCGTCGCTCTGTGGTACGCCGGCTCTCTGCGAAGGCGCCACGCGTTGTAGCCGGCCACGCGGTGCTGACGGTGATACGCGGTGTCCCGTCACTCCAACGTGCGCTTGCTCGCAGCGGTGTGGGTCGCCCTGTGGACGCTGGCGTGCTTCCCGCTCGTGCACTTTGATTTCCCCGCGTCGCGCCCCGCGCGCCGCCTGCTCGTCGTCGCCGCCGGCCTGTCCGTGATCCTCGCCGCGCTGCAGCCGTCGTTCGTGTGGGCCGACGTCCGCGCGTCGTGGCAGCGCTCCGTGGCGGACCCGTGGGCGCCCGCCGAGTCCAGCGACGGCAGGTACCGGGCTGACGCGTGCGCGACCACGGCACCCGGTTGCCCAGACTGACCGGCGTGCCCTCCAACCGCCCCTTTTTGGCGAGCACGGCGCAGCGCGCCGGCGTGGAGCGGCTGGCCCGCGGTGGCGCTGTACGTGCTGCACGCGCTGCGGTGGGTGCTCGCGCCGCAGGTGGGCTCGGAGGTGGCCAACACGCTGCGCAACGCCGTCGCCGAGACGGCGGGCCTGCTGACCCCCGAGATGCGCGCCGCCGCGGCGCACGACGCCACCGCCAAGGGGCCGCCGCGCTCCGTGCTGATGCACCCGCTGGCCCGTGCCGCCACCGTTGTCACCCACATCACGCTCGTCGCCCTGTACGCGTGGGGCGGCCTGTACCCGCGGCTGGCGTACGTCGGCGCGCACGTCTTCGCCGTCTACACCGTCGCCGCGCTGGCCTTCATCTTTCTGGTGTACTGCTGCGAGGCCGCGCTCGCGGCCACCGCGCCGTACCAGCCGGACACGCCCGGCCTGCGCCGGCGCGCCACGCGGGCGGCGCGGTGGGCGGCGGTCCTGTACGTCGTCACCATGCTGGCGCTGGTGTGCGCCTGGACGCTCCAGGCCGGCGGCGCGCGGCGCGCCTCCACGCTCTACGGACGCGGTACGCCCGAGCGAACGAACGACCGCCGGGAGCAGCAGGGGCGGGAGGCGCCCTGGCGCTCACCGCCCTGTTGCCACTCCTCGCGCCACCGTTGGCGCCTGCCCAGAGCTCATGGAGGACACCACCAATGCGCTGCTGACGGTGTACGCCATCCTGAACGCTGTGCTCGCGCTGTTCATCAAGGGCCGCCTGGACCGCCGGCGCCTGCCGCTGGCGGCTTCCGCGCGCGCCGCGCCGCCCGCGCCCGACGCCGACGGCGGCCGGTCGCGCCCGCTGCTGCGCTCGCTGCCGCCGACGGCGCACGGCCCGCTGCCGTACCCGGTGGCCATCGCGGTCATCGGCAACCTCGCGGCCGTCGTGGCGTACCTGCTCGGACACGCGCTTGCGAGCACCGTCTACGGCCACCCGCTCCTCGCGCCCGTCGTGGCCGCGCCGTGCCTCCTGTTGCTGTCGCCGGGCCTCCTGCGCTGGTCGCGCCTGCTGGACAGCCGCAACCGCTACGTGCCCGCGGTCCTCGGCCTCGTGCTCACGTGGGCCGGCCACGCCGTCTACGAGATCGCCGGCCTCCTCGCCGCCGCGCGCCACTGTACGCTCCTGGTGAAGCCGCCGGGGCCCGCCATCGGGTGGGCTCGCTGGGCTGATGGGACGCGTTGTTGTCGTTTGGGGCGGAGGGGTGCGGCGCCACCCAGGGACGACGGCGGCGTTGGCGGCCGCGGGCTTCCAACTGGCGCTGCTGCTGATCACGGTGCCGCCGCTGTGGGCCACCCTACGGTTCCTGATGGCGACCACCGCGTGGGCCGGGTCCGCCGGCGGACGCGCTGGCGCTGTGGCGCCGCAAGTCATGTCGCTCTCGTCGCTGGCGGCGTGGCTGGCGCCAGCGGCGATGCTCGTCCTGGTATTCGCGACGGTCGCGGCGACACGGCTCCTGATGGTCGCGGGCATCGTCGGCCTCGCCGTGCGGGCGACGCAGCTGCGGCGGTACCAGGAAGAGTCGCTGCGCATGCTGTAAGTATACACAACCTTTTAGACGGGCACATGTACAGATCGCAAGCTAGATGGCATGCATGGTTACAAGCCGTGCGAATCACAGTGGCAAGGCGTTGCCGCGCGTGCAGTTACGCGGGATGCCGTAGGGATAGGGGTCGGTTTCCGAAGACGCGCGATTACCTTGTACCCAAGCAGGCAACATGCTCCGTTCCGATCGATCGAGACAAACTCGAATTATTGCATGTGGCCTCATC
>Ga0180216_1001079_pt1 | contig 25184 bp, 17 predicted proteins | sample eDN3rd37CBELigMG_FD_128879 | JGI IMG/M metagenome (GOLD analysis project Ga0180216, IMG submission 128879) | Enriched Miracle-Growth compost microbial communities from Emeryville, California, USA - eDNA 3rd pass 37_C BE-Lig MG (version 2)... ... | reverse complement strand
GAAGTGTCCCGCGAAGTTCCGCCCGCCGCTGTAGGGGTCGGTAGCGGTGTTCTTCATCTGCCGCATCGGATTGGCGGGGTCTTCGCCCATGGCCATCAGCGTGCCCGACTGCCGGTAGTGGAAGTGCAGGTAGTCGTAGTCGAGGCCGGAGCCCTTCTTGATCAGAAGGCCCAGGGGAACGTTGAACGCCTCCTCGCCCGGGCCACCGATCCAGAAGAAGCCGTCGCCCTGCTTGTACATCTGGATGAGCCGCTCCTCCAGCGCACGGGACTTGACCATCAGGTCGTGCATCTGGATGAGGAGCTTCGGGGCGAGCGCCGGGCCGGACTTGGCGGCGCCGACGAGTCTGGGTCGGGACATGGCAAGTCTCCTCTAGGAAAAGAAGCGGGAGTCCCTATAGCGGAAAACTCCCCGACGTTCACCTATCAGATTCCGTCCGCGCGCGGCGGTGGTAAGCTCCCGGTCGTGCGAAACCCAACCCCTCCATCCTCGGAACGGGCGCCGGAGGGATTCCGCGACGCCTATCGAGCCTTTCTCCGCCCCGGGCGCATCCTCCTCACCGGCCACTCCCACCAGGCGTGGCCGGACGTCGCCCGCGAGGCGCAGTGCCGCGCCTTCGACGACGCCGCGACCTTCGTGGACGACAAGTGGGAGGCGGCGGTCCACCCCAAGCTGGAACGCGTCGCCCGGGGCATCGCCGGGCGCCTCGGTTACCGGAAAGAACAGTCGATCGCCTTCGGCCAGAACACCCACGAGCTCGTCTTCCGACTCCTCTCCTGCTTTCCCTTCGACGAGCGGACCCGGATCGTCACCACGAGCGGGGAGTTCCACTCCCTCGACCGTCAGCTCCGCCGCGCGGAGGAGGAGGGCGTCCGGGTCGCGTGGGTCGAGGCGACTGACAAGTCGACGCTCCCCGAGAGGCTCTGCGAGGCCATCGTGCCCGGCACCTCCCTGGTGGCCACGAGCCTCGTCTTCTTCGAGGACGGTGCCCAGCTCCACGGCCTGCGGGAGATCGCCGAGCGGGCCGAGGCCGTCGGCGCGGCCCTCCTCCTCGACGCCTACCACTCCTTCAACGTGGTCCCGATGCCCGTCGCGGATCTCCCGGGCGAGGTCTACGTCACCGCGGGTGGGTACAAGTACGCGCAGTTCGGCGAGGCCTGCTGCTTCCTGCGCATCCCTCCGGGCTCGGAGCGACGGCCCCTCTTCACCGGCTGGTTCGCCAACTTCTCCGAGCTCGCCCTCCCGCGGAGCGAGAGGGGTCGCGTGGGCTACGGTCCCGGCGCCAGCCGCTTCGCCGGATCCACCTACGATGCGAGCCCCTTCTACCGGGCGGAGGCCGTCCTCGATCACTTCGAGCGCTTCGGCCTGGGGGTGGAGCGGCTCCGAGCGATCTCGCTCCGGCAGACCGACCGCGTGCTGGGGCGCCTCGAGGAGCTGGGAGCCGAAAGGCTCGGCCTGGAGGTCGTCTCTCCCCGCGATCCTGCGCGCCGAGGGGGCTTCGTCGCCCTGCGCACCCCGAATGCCGGACGCCTCGTGGAGGCCCTCCGGAAGCGCTCCGTCTTCGTCGACTCCCGTGGCTCGATCCTCCGCATCGGTCCGGCTCCCTACCTGCTGGACGAGGAGATCGACCAGGGTGTCGAGGCGCTGATCGAGAGCGCCGCCGCCCTGGGGTAGCACACGGTAAGTGAATGTATTCCAATCTCTTTCAGTTTTTCCGAATCTTCGGCCCCTTTCTTGAGAATCGGCCAAAGCGTGGCATCATGGCTCCGCCTTAGGAGCGTTCGATGCGCGTGCCCTGCGAGCGTGGGTTTACCGTGACAGAACTCCTCGTGACCGTCGGGATCGTCGGAATCCTGGCCACGGTCGCGATCTGGGAGATCGAACGTACGCTCCCCGAGTATCGCGTGGGCGCTGCAGCTTCCCGCTTCCTCCTCGACCTCCGAACCACCGCCGCGATCGCAGCCCGCACGAATCGGCCCGCGACCTTCCGCGTGATCACGGAGGGTGAAAACTGTGCGCTCCGCTACCTCATCGAGCAGGACGGCACCGTCTACCAGAACGTTTGTCTGACCGACGAGCTCCGAGGCATGACGACCGTGAAGGACCTCGACGCGATCCGATGCCCGGAGGAGAACGGCCTCGGTCTCGCCGAGCTGCCGGCCTGCTCCCTCTGCGATGGCGGCAGCATCGTCTTCCTTCCCACCGGCCAGGTGCTCTCGACCGATCCCGTGGGCGATACGATCGTCTTCCGGAGCGCGGACGACGAGGACGGACTCGTGCGCGCCGTGGGCATCCGGGCCGGCGGCATCGGAAGGGCTAGGGTGTACCAGTGGACCGGCACGGAGTGGCTATGCCGATGAACGCCCGCGGCTTTTCGCTGGTCGAGGTCTTGATCGCCATGGCGATCGTCACGATCGGCGTGCTCGGCGGCGCCCGTCTGCTCGGCCTGGGAATCGTCCGCAATACACATGCCCGGAAGGTGACGGCGGCACACCATCTCGCCAACCAGGTGGTGGAGAGGCTTCGCCTGGAGGTCCGTTTCGACATCGAGCCGGCGGCCGGGAGTGGGACTTCGGGGGGAGGGGAGTTCACCGCCGCGAACGCCTGGAAGGCCGAGCGGCTCCCGTACTCCTCGAACGACGCCGTGGGGCCGGGAGCCGGCGCCTCGCTCACGAGCTGCAATCCCCCGGGCGCGGAGGACGATCCGGTGACGGCCTACAACGTGGGACCGCTGCCCTTCAGGTCCGAGGGGCAGAACTTCTGGGTTTGCTATCGGATCGAGGCGCCGAACGCGGGGAACTGCCTGGCGGACGCCGCCTGCGCGACCGTGAAGGTGATCTGGGCCGAGGCCGACGCGTACCGGGCGCACCGCACCCTGGCCTACTTGGCGGACGGGAGATGAGGGAGAGATCCATGCGATCGGCTCGGGGCTTCACGCTCGTCGAGGTCATCATCGCCGCCGCGATCTCGCTCTTCGTCGTCGCGGGCGCCTTCATCGCCGTGGGGCGTGCGCACCAGACCTCCATCGCCCAGGATCGGGCCGTCGATCTGGCGTCCCAGGCTCGGCTCGTCATGGAGCTCATCGGCCGCGACATCCGCAACGCCGGCGACTCCGTGCAGTTCCTCCCCTCGCACTGCCTCGTCAATCCGACGACCGGCGTGCACACGCAGGCGCCCGGCGCGCCCTTCGGCTGCCCCGCCATCCTCGAGCCCCATCCCTGGCGGCTGACGATGAGTCGATACATGTGGGACCCCGGGGCGGACGGCATCCCCTACACGGCCGACGACCAGATGGGTACGGCCGTTTTTTCCTCCAATCCGGACAACGTGGTTTCGTACCAATTCGTGCCGAGGCAGGAATGGTCCGACGGATCGCACCGCGGCTATCTCGGCCGGCTCGAGCGGGTGGTGAACCCCTACGGTTTCGCGGGCCAGGATCCGGTGAAGACCATCCTCCTGGACAGCGTCCTGGTCGACAATCGGATGCTGGTCAGCCCGGATGGTACCGAGCGGGACGAGCGCCGCGACTACTCCGTCTTCATGTATCGAATTCTCAGCGTGACGAGTGGGGAGTACAGCGGTCACCAGGCATTCACCTTGCGTGGCACGAAACACGGCTCGTTCATCCTGCCCCCGATGCGGTTCTTCGCCTTCCCGGACATGGGAGACATCCCTAGCTGGGAGGACAACCAGTTGGGGCTGGAGCCTCCCTACCTTCCTGCCGACTACACGGCGGAAATGGTGGGACTTCAGCCGGACGCCTCGACCGTTGCGACTCTCCGCGCGGATTCGGCCGGCTTCGAAGACGACCTTCGATACGTTCTCGATTTCAACCGCATCCGCGCTGTGAACGTCTCGTTCAAAGTGGTCGAGCCGCGGGAGGACCCCGACTACCTCACCGGGATCGACCTCGATCCGGACATGCCGGGAACCGCTCGTGTCATCCAGGTGGAGAGCACCTTCGAGCTCAAGGTCTTCTCCGGCTACCTGCACTGAGCCGAGAAGAAAAGGGGAAGTGATGGCGCACGGGAAGAAGGAGCGGGGTTTCAGCCTCATCCTGGTGATGATCGCCATCGTGGTGATCACCTTGGTGGGGACCACTGTCGTCTACACCTCGGGGGCGGACCTTCTTTCGGCCGGGGCACGGCAGCGGGCCTCGCTGGCTCGGCAGGTGGCCGAGGCCGGTCTCAACCACTACGCGCTCCTGGTCCAGCCGAGCCTGCTCCCTCCGGCGAACCTGGTGGGAAACGCACCGGAGGAGGGATTCGTCTACGAGGACGTCCTGGCGAACGTCCCGCCAATCCACACCCAGACGCTGCCGAGCGCGCCTCCCGGGTATTCGGCGACCTACGTGGTCTGGCCCGGGGCGAAGATCGACGACGGAGCCCAGATCATCATCGAGGGCAGGCTCCGCCCCGCGAACGATCCTGGGGGGCAGGTCCTCGCGAGATCGAGGATCAGCACCGTGATCGTGATGACGAGCGGCAGCGACGGATACAGCGGCACCGTGGGGTGGACGCCGCGCAACACGGGCGTACTCGGGGGCGGCGACGGCGAAGGGTACGCCGGTTGGTGAGGAGGCAGGAGATGTCTCGAATTTTCTTCGTTTGGGTGATCGCTCTCGCGACGCCCCTGACGGCTGCGGCCGACTATTTGTACGGGCTGAACAAGGAGTCGGGGGTCGAGCCCTACGTGCTCTTCATCGCCGACAACTCGGGCTCCATGGATGAGCCCGACGTCGGGTCGAATTGCTGCATCTGCAACAGTTCGTTGGACTGCCTGTTCAAGTGCTGGAACAAGCCCAGGTGTGAGACGAGAATCGATGCCCTGAAGGATACACTCAAGAGCCTCATCCCCATGCTCGACAACGTCGTCCTTGGCCTGGCCAAGTACGGAAACGTTTCGGGAGCCATCACGGACAGCGAGGGGAGTTTGTGTCGGGCGGCCGTTACGAACCCCTTGCCCGTGAAATCCGGCGACAAGCCACCGACCCAGGCGCAGTTGCTCAATCAGGTCAATGGCATGAAGGCCGACGGCGGGACTCCCATCGGGCTGGCTCTCGAACAGGGCTTGCGGCACCTCAAGAGCGTGCAGGACAACGACACGAGTGGCCACTGCCGCCCCTATGCCGTCGTGCTTCTGACCGACGGCATTCCGCAGTGCGACCTCAACTCGAGAAACATGGCCGAACAGGCCGAGCGAGCCAAGAGAGGCGTGCAGGCACTCAAGGCCGCGGGAATCCCCACGTACGTGGTGGGCTTCGGCAAGGACGTCAAAGGAAACAACCTCCTGAACGAACTCGCACGACTGGGAGGCACCGCGCGCGCGGGCGATACCTGGTGCGGTTCGTGCGCCTCCGGCGGAGCGCTGTTCCCCGAGGACGCAGCGCAACTTCGCGAAGCGCTCGAGGTCACCTTCGAGGAAATCCGTCGCGGCCAATACACCGTCGCACCCCCCATGGTCGGCACGGTCCCCCAGGAGAAGAGCGAGTACGACCGCGTCTCCAACAACTTCATGATCTACACTTCGTTCGAAGTTCCCGATTACAAAGGGCGGATCTACGGGATTCGGCTTTTCGAGGAGGCGGAGGAAAAGCCTGGCGTCTGGGAGTTCACCGATCTCACCGAGGACAACGAGGATTTTTCTCTCACCGACTGCGGGAGAGAGGGAAATCCCTGTGTCTTCGAGGCGGGGTCCATCCTCCAGAGCCGGACCAAGCCGCGAAACATCTTCTTCTCCGTGCCGACCGAGGTCGAGACCGAGGCCTACCAGCTCGTCCTGACGATGGGGTCGCGCATCACGCCCCAGGACAATGCCTCGTGGCAGAGCGCGCTCCGGACCGTAGCGGCAGCCGTGGTCGGCGAAGACTCTCCGCTTCGGCCCGGTGTGGATGCGCTCGGTGAGGCCGAACGAGAGTTCCTCACGGGAATGGCGAAGTCGGTCGGCGACGAACTGGGGCGCGAGTGGAGACAGCACGTCCGCCAGTGGATCGACGGGACCGGACGCCCATGGCGGCTCGGGGACATGTATCACTCGGCCGTCGCCATCGTCACCACGCCGCCTTACACCTACCGGGGCTACGGCTACCCCGTTTTCAAGTCGAACTACCGGAACCGTCCGCCGATGATCTACGTGGGGGCCAACGACGGCCAGATCCACGCCTTTCATGCTGCGGACGACCACTTCCACGACGAGAAGGAGCAGCCCAGGTGGCGGGCCGGCGAGGAGGCCTGGTCCTACGTCCCCTTCAACATGTTCGCCAAGGTCAGCCTCGCCGCGCTCGCGAACCAGACGCGGGTCTGGTCCCAGGATCTCTCCTGTCGGGTGGACGACGTGGTGGCCCATCCCACGGTCGCCGGGGAGGGAGAGATCGACTGCAGCCTCGACCCCGATCACGAGGAGCGCGGCACCTGCGGATGGCGGACGGTGCTGATCTGCGGACAGGGATGGGGTGGCTCCTGGTACGTCGCACTCGACGTCACCGATCCCTTCGACCCCCGGCCCATGTGGGAGGCCACGCACCTGGGCAACGGGAAGTACGGCCTCGGACGGACCTGGGCCGTGCCGAGCGTCGGCCCGGTCAATCTGGAGGTGGAGCAGGACGGCAAGAAGATCGGCGTCCCCACCTGGTTGGCGATCTACGGCAGCGGCTACAACACGCTGCACCAGGACTACGAGGGCAACGTCTCGGCGGCGTACCGCTATCTGAACATGCCCTTCGCCGGCCCCTATCCCGAGCACGGCGCGGGCATCCAGGGAGAGAAGGACAAGGTCGACCACTCCTTCATCTTCGTCCAGGACGTGGTCACGGGGAGGTACCTCAAGTACTTCGGCGTGCCGAAGCAGTACGGGATCACCGCCGACATCCCCCTCGTCGGGACCAACGACCGCTTCCACGTCAACGTGGGCTACTTCGGCGGTTGGGAAGGCGGGACGATGGGGCGCATCTACCTGCCGCCCGACAAGAACGGCCTCACCCGACCGGAACTCTGGGGCATCTGCGAGGACCCCATCCTCGCCTTCTCGCAATCCAAGCCGCTGACCTCCCGCCCCTCGGCCTACAGCGATCCCTACAAGCCCAACGAGATCTATCTCTTCGTGGGTTCCGGCCTCGACCCCGGAAACGATCCGGACCAGCAGGCGAACCAGGGGAAGATGTGGGAGTTCCAAGCCTTCAAGTTCGAGGACGACGGAACCTCCAATTGCCCCAAGGTCAACAACCCGAATCTCTGCACGAAGGGCGAGGTCCTGAAGAACATCTTCAACGACGGCGGCCGGCTGATCTCGCCCCCCACGCTGAGCGTCAAGCGGGATCTGAGGAAGTGGCTCGTCTTCACCACCTGGAAGCCCGGGCAGGGAAGCGGGTGTGGTGACGGCACCTCCTACCTCTACTGCCTGGACGTGACCGACGAGGAGACCTGCCACCCCTGCGGCAGCCACGATGGCGACGACGAAGGCTCCTTCGTCAGGAAGGAGATCGGTGGCCAGAAGGCCCAGACGCCCGTGACCGCGGACGACAAGATCTACGTGATCGGGGACAAGGGGCCGGTCGCGTTCACCGCCGAGGAAGAAGAGAAGCTGGAACCGAACCAGGGGAAGCCCCGGGCGATGGTCCTCTCGTGGCGGGAGATCTTCTAGTGAGGGCATCCCGGGATCGGGCCCTCGCGTTGGGCCTTGCCATCCTCTTGGCGGGGCCCTTCGCCGGCTGCAAGGGGAGGGAGGGGCGTGCCGAGGAGCTGGCCGCGCAGGGCGTCGTCCACGGGAGGAGTGGCGATCTGGCTCGGGCCCTCGAGGCCTTCGACGCCGCGCTGGAGCTCGATCCGAAGAACCTCAAGGCGCTCTACAACGGCGGCCTCGCCCTCCTCGGCGTCGGTCGTGGCGCGGAGGCCGCCGAGCGCTTCGCACGCTTCCTCGAGCTGAGGCCGGAGGATTCGCTCGCCCACTTCCAGCGGGCGCGAGCCCTCCTGCGGGAACAAAAAAGGGAGGAGGCGCTGGCGTCGCTCGAGCGCGCCGTCGAGCTCGGCTTCTCCGATTGGGCGGAGTGGAGGGCCGCCTCCGATCTGGAAGTCGGCCTCGCCCACGACTTCCGCTACGTGCGGCTGGGCCTCCTCGTCGCGCAGCGAGCGGGCCGACCCGCCCCCGAGCCCCGGCCGGGGGAGGGCTACGCCAATCTTCCGATGCCGACGGCCAATCTGCCCGGCCAGGCTCCTCGCCGCTGCGTCGCCGAGGAGGGCGGGGCGATCGCCTGCGGCGAATGACGGCGCCCTTCCGGTTCGCGCTTCGGTGCACCTCGCCAACTCCTTTCGCGCGTGGTAAACATTTGACGCCATTGCGTCGATGGGTGCTCGAGCAGAAGCGACCCTCGGCGCGTGCGTATGCTGGGATCTCTCGGCAAACACGGGGAGGTTGTCGCAATGGCATCGAAATGTCGCTTTCTCTTGGCTGTGTGGATGGCCGTTGCTGTCTCCTGTGCGAGCCCTCCTGCGGGGACACCAGAGAAACGGCGAAAATGCAGCGCTGCGACGCTCCCGAGGGATACCAGGCGCGACGACGTAGGATTTCGTCTGGTGTCGCCCGTGTCGATTCACAACGGAGAGTTCGAAGCCATCGTTCCTGGGGATTTGGACGGTGATGGCGATGACGATTTCGTTGCGCCGGGGAAAGAAGGGGACTGGCTATTCGTACGGGAATCCAGCGGTTACGTAGGAAGTCGACTGGCTCGACAATCCTACCGGGGAGCGTTCGTCGACGTGGACCAAGATGGCGCCCTCGACTACGTGTTTGCGCCCAAGGAGTCGCCGGGCCAGCTGCGGGTTGCGTACGGCAGCACGCCTGATGGAGTTCGTGGCCACGGCGTCGAACTTCTTGGTGAGGAGGAACTCGGTTTCACGCCGAGTAAGTGGAGCCTCATCGAGGGCGGCAGGGGGTTTGCGTTTGCGGCGGCCGATGGTAGTCGATTGGTGGTGCTGGGATACGAGCCTAGGCGCGGGCCCTGGGTGCAGCACCTGGATGGTGAGATCATCCAGGTGGCCGAGATGCTTTCGGGGAAGCAGGTTCACCTTCTCGTTCTCCATGAACTCGAGCACTCGCCAGAGGAGAGAAAGCTGTCGGTCTTTTCGTTCTCGGACTCCGGTCTGCTCCAAGTCCAAACGCACGCAATACCCGGTGCGCGACGGTTCGTCGTCTTGGCGGGAACCGCTGCATCTGGGCCGGTGGTTCTCTTTGGGACGGACGACAGCTATCGTTCCGCGGTGATCGACGAAGCGGGCAATCTGGAGTGGCGTTCTGAGCAAAAGTCGGTCATTGCGCGAGGAGTGCGCCTTGTTCCTGGGCGTGGTGACTTGGCACACAGCTATGGGCTTGCAGGAGTTCTGGAACTCGTAATGGTCGACGAGCAAACGATTCGAGTCGTATCTCGGCACTTCGTCGGACGGAGTCACTGGGTTCGTGCTCTTCGGGAACCGGATGGAGGTGTTGGGCTAATTGCTCAGGCCGATTATGGAGTGCTCTTGCACTTTCCTGTCAACTCGATGGGTGAGTCCATGGAGATTCCTGCTCCGGTCCTCATGGCGATTGGAGAGGAGCGCGCTTACGACATCGCGGCAGCCGACCTGGATGGAGATGGAAAGGAAGAGATCCTTGCCACTTTTCCGGTGGAAGGGAGAATCGGCGTATACGACTGGAGAAGCGGTCTGACCCTCCAGGATATTCCCGCCCAAGGGGCGATGTTTCTTGGTGTGTTGGAAGGGAAAGACGTCAAACCGCTGCGAATTGGAGTTTCCGGAGCGAGCTTTGCTGTATACGGTGCGGGGTCGGCGGGGCTGCTCGAGCAAAAGCAGACCTTCGAAATCCGAGGTATCGGCTATCGTGTGTTGCCGCTCGTCCAGGCCGATGTCAGAGGTTTTGTCGTGCCGGTTCCCAGCAGAAGTGCATTCGAAGTTTTCCTCGAGCAGAATGATGCATCGTTTCGCGCCGTCGCGAGTGGCGAGTTTTCAGGTATTGGGCCGGCGACTTCTGCTTGGGTGGATCTGGATTGTGACGGAGAGCAGGACATCGTTTCGGTGGATTTCTACAAGTCGGAAATCCACGCGTTCCGTGGGCGAGGGGACGGAGTGTTCGAGCATATCGGTGCGACGAAGACAGCAGGAGCTCCGCTGGCGATCGAAGCTTGGAGCACGGACCGTGGGGCCGTGGTTTTGGTGGGAAGCGTGGCGGCGCAGGAGCTGCGCTCCTACGTGCTCTCGCCCAAGGGTGAATGGACGCACGCCGATTCGTTGGAGTTGGAGGTTCTGGGTCTTCCGATGTACAACCTCATTCCCAGGATGATCAGGCGGGTCAAGACTTGTGAGTCCGAGGGGTCGTGGATCGTCCTGGGAGATGGTGGACAGATCCGACAGGGAAAGATCGACGCGGATGGACGCTTGACCATTGAGCATGAATACCCATCGCTTGCTCTTGGCGCTGTTTACAGTTTCGTGCTCTCCGATATCGATGGGGACGGCGCCGACGATTTGATCATGGCGGAAGGGGATCAGCATGCTCCCTGGATTGGTGTTTGGATGGGTGCGTGTGGGGAGGTAGGTCAGTGAATCGATGTGGACATAATCTGGTTGCTTGGCGGCCGTACGCGTGGCCGGTGGGCAAGGTTTTTGGGGCAGGTCACTTCCCACGCTGCGCTCGGAACGGACCACAGGAACATCAATGGTTCGAAGAACTTAGTCGCCGTTCGGGGAAGCTGGAGAGATGACCGTCTCGAATGGGATGCCGTACCTGTTTTCGAGGGCGCCAGCGGAAGCATCTTGACCGCGCTCGGCCCCAACTCCGAGAACGAGATCGTCCTGGTGGAGGCGAAGGCGGACGGCCGCGTGCTTGCCTACGCCAGCGATCGCGATCCGGTGGGGGATTGGTCGTTCGATGGAGTGATCGAGAGGCTGTTCGTCGCGGATGCGGATGGAAACGGCATGGACGACATCTTCGTGGCCATCCGCGAAGAGGACGACGAGCGCCTCCGAATTCTTCTTCAAGGTCGCGACGGTGAATGGGAAGAGGGGCAGACTCTCGCCGTGCCCATCCCGTCGGCGCTCAGGGTGGACGTCGTCGGCGGTCGTAGGCTTCTGTTTCTTGGGAGCACGGATTCGCTCCGGATTTTCGAGCGCTCGGCGGCAGGGACCTATGTGGCCGCCCAGGAGCTCGCGGGCGTCGACCTGCTCGGCATCGCGGATGTAACCTGCGACGGTGTGGCCGATCTTTTCGTATCCGACGGCACGGCGGACCGAGTCGATCTCTTGAGGACGGATTCGTCGGGCACCTTCCAGCTGGTGGAGGGCTTTGCCGCAGGTGCTCAGCCCGTTGGCGTCGCCGCCTGGACGGGTGGCAAGAACGTGATCTCCGTGGTCGGGCTCGTAGACGGCCGAGTCTCCTCGCATTTCATTCAGCCGGATGGCAAGGCGCGGGTCCTGGAAACGATTCGACCATGGGGTGACGAGGTAGGACGCCTGCTCGCGTTGGAACGCATCGACATTCCCTGCGCGGGAATCGGAAGCTGGGTGGCCGTCCGAGAGGATGGTGGCGTAGCTCTGGGGTCGGTCGATTCGAGTGGCCGAATGGCTGTCCTGGAGCACCTGCCTCCGGTCGCCGAGACCGTCGCTCCGTTGTCCGAGGTCCGCGACTTGGATGGTGACGGAGCGGAGGACCTCCTGATCGCGACCGGGAGCCGTGTGGTGATCAGAAAGGGCCTCTGTCGCTGACGCGCGGCGATCACTTGGCCATCCGTTCATCATGCGACGGTGGCCAAGAGACTCGGTGCCCCCGGAGCGCCGTACCGGGGAGCGGTACGGCGCTCGGCCTTCGGGCACGGCGCCGCCGGGCATCGGGCCGAGCGCTGCGGCGGCCCGAGGGGCCGGGAAGGAGCCCTCCGGGCCGATTCCGGGCGCCCAGGGCGATTTTCGGTCGTCTCCCGGCCCGATCGCTGGTAAGAGCGGGATTCGATACTTCTTCCTGGGGGAACATGTGGAACCCGTTCTGGTTTTCGGAGCCAGCCGAGGGATCGGCCTCGAACTCGCGCGCCATCTGCGGGAGCAGGGGGTGCGCGTGGTCGCCATGGTGCGGGCCGAGTCGAGCATCGAACACCTGAAGGAGGTCGGCGTCGAGGTCGTGCGGGGGGACGCTCTCGAGCCACGGGACGTGGCGGCCGCCTTCGACGCCCTAGGCCCGGGGGGCCACGTCGTGAGCACCCTGGGCGGCTCGCTGCACCAGGGTCCGGTGGTGGACTTCGAGGGAAACGTCCATGTGATCGACGAAGCCGCGAGGCGGGAGGTCGGGCGCTTCGTCTTCGTCACCTCCATCGGATGCGGCGAGATGATGCCCTTCATGTACGACCGCATCCGGGCGATCCTGGGCAAGATCGTGGAGGCGAAGACCCGGGCCGAGGAGCACCTGGTGCGGACCTCCCTGGCCTGGACCATCGTCCGGCCGGGCGGCCTCCGCTCCGAGCCCGCCACGGGCCGAGGCATCCTGAGCGAGGACCCGGAGATCCACGGCTTCATCCACCGCGCGGACGTGGCCCTCCTCGTCGCGCGGATCCTCCGCGACCCCGCCACGGTGGGGCGGAAGTTCGCCGCCATCGACTCCGCCTTCGCCAAGTGCGTCAATCCGATCGAGCCCTTCCCCCTGGCGGAGTAGCCGGCGCTCGGGACCGAAGCCGGCGGACATCCCGCGGCTCGGCGGTCATCCCCCTCGCGTGGTGCTGTCGACACGCCGCTTTCTCGCCGGGGGGACCGGACGGTTCGTGCCTGTGGTGCGGCGCTCTCGGAGCGGGAAGGGCAAAGAAAAACGCCGGCTCGGATTCGAGCCGGCGTTCCCATTTGGTTGCGGGGGCAGGATTTGAACCTGCGACCTTCGGGTTATGAGCCCGACGAGCTACCTGGCTGCTCCACCCCGCGGCAACCGCGAACGAGGGGCCTTGTACGCAACTGGCCTCGTGGAGTCAAACGAAAAGATCAGATCTTTTCTTCCGAGTAGTCCACGAGTTCGACGGAGCGCGGCGCCAGTCGGAATTCGAAGGCGTTGCCGAAGCCCTCGGCATCGCCTCCCACCTGGAGGGGAAGCTTCTCCCGGGAGCGAACCTCGACCTCCTCCACCAGGAAGTCCAAGAGCCTCGGATGGCGGAAGGTCCCGTTCCAGATGGAGCCGAGGTGCGAGAGGATCGTCAGAGGAGGAACGTTGGCGATGCGGAGCTGCATCGTCCCCGGGACGCGCCCGGCGTGGGGGAACATCCGGAGGTTGAAGCCGTAGAAGGGCACGGTGGAGGCCGCGCACATCTGGGCCGGGCCTCGATAGATGAGCTCGCCGGGGCGGATGTCGCGAACGGGCCGGCCCTCGGCGTCCAGGAGGACGGCCGAGCCGCGGCCGTTCACCACCTCGATCTCCGGGTTCTGCTTGCGCCGCAGGTAGGTCGGCAGCGTGCGCGAGGCCACCGCCAGGGCGTAGCCGGGAGCCCCGGTCGCCCACTTCTTCCAGAAGCCCTCGCCCATGCGCTGCTTGACCGCGACGTAGTCGTTGAGCAGCGCCGCATCCAGACCCACGCCGGCGAAGGGCGTGGCCCGGCCTTCGGCCATGAGGAGGTCGATGCGGCGGACGCTCGGCACCTGCCCGGCCCGGGCGCGGAGCACGTCGTCCACGATGCCCACGCCAGAGTTGGCGCCGACCATGCCCGCGAGTGCGTTGCCGGTGCCGAGCTTCAGCACCCCGAAGCGGGGGAGGGGCTCGCCGGCGTCGCGGATGAAGTCGAGGATTTCGGTGACGAAGGAGACGAAGGTGCCGTCGCCCCCGCCCGTGAACACCGTCCGGTACTTCCTTCCGACCACCGTGCGGGCGATGGTCTTCGCTTCCGAGGTCGAGCGGGAGAGGAAGAGGTCGTCGTCGGGGACGACGTGACGCAGGACCGCATGGACGCGGCTGGAGACTCGCTTGGCGTTGGCGTTGAGGAGGACGGCGACCGAGTTGCCCAGTGGTGCGGCGGCGGAAGCGATCATCCAACGGCTCCCCGGGGGGATAGTCCCCGACGCGCGGCTGGGTAGCCTATGTCGCAGTGCAGCATCCCAGCCGGGGTGGGCGGGGCTCCTTTGCATCTCCTGTGCCATTCATCCTTCCGCCTGACGATTTCCGAAGCGATTTCCGGAGCTTGCACGGGTCGCCACCCGGAGAACTTCCTTCCTCCCACCAGGATTTGCCGCCTGTGGCTGGGAACGACGGGTGGCACTGCGCACTGCGTTACGCACCTCCTCGTACCGGCCGACCGGGCGGTTCTTTGTCATCCGATCCGGGGTGGTTAGCTTGGAAACCAAGAGAAAACGGGCCTTATTTCGCTAGTTTACACCTTCCGGCGGCCTTCCGGGCGCCAAGGAGAACCCACGTGGGAAGGGTGATCGGCATCGACCTGGGGACGACCAATTCCGTGGTGGCGGTGATGGAGGGCCGCAACCCGGTGGTGATCGCCAACCAGGAGGGAGCCCGCGTGACCCCCTCCGTGGTTGCGTACACGGAGAAGGGCGAGCGGCTGGTGGGCCAGGTGGCCAAGCGTCAGGCCATCACCAACCCGGCCCACACCATCTTCTCGATCAAGCGCTTCATGGGGCGCCGATACGAGGAGGTCGAGGAGGAGTCCAAGCTCGTCCCCTACCACGTGGTCCGCGGCCCCCACGGCGACGCCCGCATCGAGGTCTACGGCAAGCAGCTCTCGCCGCCGGAGATCTCGGCGGAGATCCTGCGGAAGCTGCGACAGGCGGCCGAGACCTACCTCGGCGAGCCGGTGAGCGAGGCGGTGATCACCGTTCCCGCCTATTTCAACGACGCCCAGCGCCAGGCCACCAAGGATGCCGGGCAGATCGCGGGGCTCGAGGTCAAGCGGATCGTCAACGAACCCACGGCGGCGGCGCTCGCCTACGGCCTCGACCGCAAGGCGAACGAGAAGATCGCCGTCTACGACTTCGGAGGCGGCACCTTCGACATCTCCATCCTCGAGGTGGGGGAGAGCGTGGTCGAGGTCCTCGCCACCAACGGCGACACCCACCTGGGCGGCGACAACTTCGACCAGCGGATCATGGATTGGCTGATCGAGGAGTTCCGGGCCGAGACGGGGCTCGACGTCTCCCAGGATCGGATGGTGCTCCAGCGGCTGAAGGAGGCCGCGGAGCGGGCGAAGATCGAGCTCTCGTCCACCCTGGAGACCGAGATCAACCTCCCCTTCCTCACCGCGGATCAGACCGGGCCCAAGCACCTCGTCCGCAAGCTCAGCCGAGCGCGGCTCGAGCAGATGGTGGAGGACCTGGTCGAGCGCTCGATGAAGCCGGTGGAGACCTGCCTGCAGGACGCCGGCCTATCGCCGCGGGACGTCGACGAGGTGATCCTGGTGGGTGGCTCCACCCGCATGCCGAGGATCCAGGAGGTGGTGAAGTCCTACTTCGGGAAGGAGCCCAACCGCTCGGTGAATCCGGACGAGGTGGTGGCCATCGGCGCCGCCGTCCAGGCCGGCGTGCTCTCGGGCGAGGTGCGCGACCTCCTCCTGCTCGACGTCACACCGCTCTCCCTGGGCGTCGAGACGCTCGGCGGCGTGATGACCCGCCTGATCGAGCGGAACACGACCATCCCCGCCAGGCGGACGGAGATCTTCTCCACGGCGGCGGACAACCAGACCTCGGTGGAGATCCACGTGCTCCAGGGGGAGCGCGAGATGGCCCGCGACAATCGGACGCTCGGCCGATTCCGCCTGGAGGGGATCCCGCCGGCGCCGCGCGGCATCCCGCAGATCGAGGTGACCTTCGACATCGACGCCAACGGGATCCTCCACGTCGGCGCGCGCGACCGGGCGACCGGGAAGGAGCAGAAGATCACCATCACGCAGTCCTCCGGCCTCTCCAACGAGGAGGTCGAGCGGATGGTGGCCGACGCCAAGGCCCACGAGGAGGAGGACCGCAAGCGACGGGAGGAGGTGGAGGAGCGCAATCGCGCCGACGCCGCCGTCTACCAGGCCGAGAAGCTCCTGCGCGAGAACGAGACGAGGCTGGAGGAGGGGACCCGTCAGGCCCTGCGCGATGCCGTCGCGCGGGTGCAGGGGGCACGGGAGGGGCCCATCGAGGGGCTTCGCGACGCCCTCCGCAACCTGGAGGCCGCGAGCCATCGCGCCGCGGAGGAGCTCTACCGCGCCGCCGGTCCCCCGCCGCCTCCGGGGGGAGGGGGACCCTCCGAGCCGCCGGGCGGCGAGGGCGACGTGGTCGACGCCGAGTATCGCCCCTCCTGAGCCGATCGATCGCGCCCGTGCCCATCTTCCAAGGCCGTGAGACGAGCGGCCCCCCTCCTGTTGCTCCTCCTGGCGGCCGGCGCGGCCGGCGCGCAGGGGCCGCCCGCGCCCGACGAGGGGGAGCCGCCGCGGATCGGTGAGGTCTCGGTCGAGGGGAATCGAAGCCTTTCGTCCAAGCGCATCCTCGGGGGGCTCGCCACCCGACCCAGCGATCGCTTCCTCTTCCTCGGCGAGGTCCGCACCCTCGACCTGGGGCAGGTGACCGAGGACCTCCACCGGATCGAGGCCTTCTATCGGGACGAGGGGTTCTTCTCCGCGCGGGCCGACTACCACCTGCTTCCGATGGCGGCGGGCCGGGTCCACGTTCGCTTCGTGGTGGAGGAGGGGCCCCCCTCGATCCTCCGATCGGTCCTCGTGCTGGGCGTGGAGGATCTCCCCGCCGACGTCCGCCGCCGGATCCTCTCCGGCAATCCGGTCGAGGTGGGCGAGCGCTGGACCGAGGGGGCGCACGAGGCGTTCAAGGAGCAGCTCCGCACCCGCCTCGACGAGGAGGGCTACGCCGAGGCCGCGGTGGAGGCGCGGGTGGAGGTGGAGCGCGATCGCGCGGAGGTCCACGCCATCTACCTCGTCTCGCCGGGCCCTCGGTACCGCTTCGGGCGCGTGCACGTGGTGGGGAACCTCATGGTCCCCGACCGCCGCATCCTCGCCGCCATCCAGCCCGTCTTCGAGGAAGGGGATCGCTACTCGCCGGAGCGCCTGAGGGAGGCGCAGGCCGAGGTCTTCGACCTCGGCGTCTTCTCCTCCGCGGTCGTCCGCATCGGGCAACCGAACCCGGAGACGGCCACCGTTCCGGTCCTGGTCACGGTGCGGGAAGCGGATTTTCTCCGCCTCCGCCTCGGCGTGGGCGCCGGGATCGAGCAGAGCTACCAGCAGCTCCGCCTGGTCGCGGACTTCGCCCACCTGGATCTCTTCCGAGGTCTGCAGCGCCTGGAGTTCGACAACGAGCTCGCCTACCGCTTCATATTCGGCGCGGCGGAGGTGGAGTCCGGCTTCGCCGGCATCTCCTCCCTCCGCCTCACCCAACCCGACGTGATCGGAAACCGCATCGATCTCGCGGTGGGTCTCACCTACGAGCGGCAGCTCACCCTCTCCTTCGTCTCTCAGTCCCTGCGCGCCAGCCTGGGCCTGCCCATCCGCTTCCGCCGCTGGCTCTATTTGGTGCCGAGCTACCAGGTCCAGCGCTACTTCGACGTCCGCACCTTCACGGCGCCGGTGGCGACGGGGCGCCCCCTACCGCCCGTGAACTGCCCGGGAGGGTGCACCTTCTCCTTCCTCGAGCAGCGGCTCGTGGTGGATCGCCGCTCGGATCCCCTCGAGCCCCGCTCCGGCTTCTTCGCCGCCCTCGGGCTGCAGGAAGGCGGCGTCTTCCTCGGCGGCGACTTCGACTGGCTGCGTCTGCTCCCCGAGTTTCGGACCTATCTCCCCCTCGGCCCCGACTGGGTCCTCGCCTTCCGTCTGGAGGCGGGAATCCTCCAGCCCCTGCAGTCGCGCGAGCGCTGCGAGGAGGAGGCGCCGACGCCCTACGATCTCCAGACGCGGTGCTCGCCCATCGTGGTTCGATTTTTCGGCGGTGGAGCCGCCGGGTTTCGCGGAGTGGGTGCCACGCGCCTCTCGCCCCTCCAGGCGGTGGAGGTGGGAACGGGAGACGATCGGGAGACGGTCTTCGTCCCGCTCGGGGGAAATTCGAGCCTCCTGGGGACCGCGGAGCTCAGGTGGTATCTCGCCTCCTCGTTCGCCACGGTCCTCTTCGCGGACCTGGGAAACGTCGCCGCCGGCTCCACCGAGGCCTTCCGCGGACGCGACCTCCACCTTGCGGTCGGCACGGGGTTGCGGGTGCGTACTCCCGTGGGACCCATCCGCCTCGACGTGAGCTACCGGCCGCTGCGGAGGCACATCCTCGTGGTGAACTCCGACCAGGTCCTGGAAAAGAATTTCATCGATTGGCTCTCCATCTTCATTTCCATCGGCGAGGCCTTCTAGATGAGGAGGTGGGGACTCGTCGTTTTGTTTTGTATTTTCGCGGCGGGCTGGAATGTCTTTCTTTTCTGGGCTGCGCCCTGGGGTGCGAGCCGCATGGCAGGTGTGGCGGAACGGATTTTGGGTTCCCTTTTCCAGGGCGAAATCCTCGTGGGCGAAATCCGGCTCGAGGGTCTCGTCCGCGTCGGGATCGAGCCCGTCCTCTTCGTCGATCCCAAGGGAGCCCCCGCCGCCTCGGTGCGTCGGGTCGAGATCCGGATCTCACCCTGGGGTCTCCTCCGGGGGGAGCTCCTCACCGAGGTCGGACTCGACCGCCCGCTCGTGCGGATCGCCGCCGAGGACCCCTTCGCCGGCCTCGGGGGCGTCTTCCAGCCCGAGACGCGGCCGCCTCCTCGGGAGGGGGAGACGGAGGCCCCACGCGCGCCCTTCCCCCTCGATCTCGAGGCCCTCCGGATCTCCGACGGCTCCTTCCTCCTCTCCACCGAGGAGGGGGAGCGGCAGGTCCTGGTCCGGGGGATCGGCATCTTCGCCGAGGGGGAGTGGAGGGGGGAGGAGGCCGAACTCCTGCTGCGCCTGGACGCCTGGGCCCACCTGCCGGTCGAATCGCCTCTCCACCTCGACCTTCGCGCTTCCCTGGTCGGCTGGGATCTCCGGCTCCTGGAGCTCCTCGTCGCCCTGGGGGCCACCGAGCTGGAGGCCAGCGGAGTGGGAAACATCCGATCCCTGTGGGGGGACGTTCGCCTCTCGGGGGTGGTGGATCCCGCGCATGCCCGGGCGTTCGGCGTCCGGATCCCCTCGCGCCTCCCCTTCCGCGCCGACGTCCACCTCGCCCGCGAGAGCCGGGCCGAGCTCCGCCTCGAGCCGCGGGCAGGCGGGCGGGTGCTCCTCGACCTCCGGGGCCACGATTTCCTGCGCTACGAAGGATCCTTCCTCCTGCAGAACGTCGATCCCTCCGCCTATTGGGAGGGGGCGCCCCGGGCCCGCGTCGGTGGAAGGGGGAGCGTCTCGGCGCGGCTCGACGGCGCGCCGGAGGCAGCGGTCTCCTTCCAGCTCGATCCGGGGCCGATCCTGGGACCCGGCCGCGTTCGCGCTCGCCTGCACGGCGAAACCCTCGAGATCGAGGCGTTCGAACTCGACTTCCCCGGCGGCCGGGCCCGCTCCGACGGGCGGGTGGGGCCGGAGACGGGACTGCGGCTGCGACTCGAGGTGGACGATCTCTCCCGCCTCGCCGCCTTCGCCACCTCCTCGCTCGGTCTCGACCTCCCTCGGCTGGGAGGTGTGGGGAGCGTCGATCTCCGCTTGCGGGGGGCACTCCCGTCCCCCTCCTTCGAGGTGGATGGTCACTTCGCCCACCTGACGGTGGACGAACTCCTCGTGACGGGCCTCGAGCTTCGGGGGAGCGGGAGGTTGGGGCCGCTCCGGGGAAGGGCGACGGTCCTCGCCGATCGCCTGCGCCTCCGCGGTCTCGAATTCGAGCGCGTGCGCCTGAAGGCCCGGCGGGACGAGAGGGGGACCATCGCCACGGCGATCCGCGCGGACGAGGAGGGGAGGGCCGATGCGATCGTCGGCGCCTTTTCCCTTCGTCCGGGGGCCGGGCGTCTTCGGGGAGAGGGAAGTCTCGCCGCCTCCGGCGTGGGGGCGGTCCGGATCGTCGCCGATCTCCCCGCGCGCTCGCCCCGCCCGAGCGATCGCCTCCAACTCGACCTCCGCATCGATCCCCTCGATCCCTCGCGCCTCGGCCGATGGTTCGATCTCCGGCTTCCGCCGGCCGTCGTCCGCTCGCGCCTCCAGCTGCGGGGCACGCTCGCCCGCCCCCTCTTCGACGGCACCATCCTCGTCTCCGATCTCCGTCCCCGGATCGACCGCGGCCCGATCGTGGACGCCCACCTCGTCCTAAGGCTCCGCGGCCACGACGGCTTCCTTCGGGCCTCGGCCTGGCAGGGGGAGACCCGGATCCTCGAACTCGCGGGGAGCTTTCCCTTCTCTCTCCGCCTCGCCCTCCGCGACCCCGAGCGCGCCTTGCGGAGCCTCCTGGACGCGCCGGATGCCTCCGGCAGCCTCCGGGCGAGGGGGATCGACCTCGCCGAGTGGGCGCTCGGTCCCTCCTCGGGGATGCGCGGCAACGCGGCGGCGAGCCTGGATTTCGAGGGACCGTTGCGGAGGCCGCGAGGGGAGCTGCGGCTGGAGCTGGCGGCCGCGCCCCTGGGGGCCCTCGGCCGCGTGGACCTGGCCCTCGCCGCCCGCTCGACGTCCTCCTCCGTGCAGGTCGATCTTTTGGGCTCGGTGATGGATCAGCCCCCGCTCCGCCTCGTGGCCCGCGTGGACGAGCCCCTCGCCGCCGTCCTCGCCCTCTCCGAGGAGACCGATGTCTCCATTTTCTGGGATCTGGCCTCCTTCGACCTCTCGGTGCTGCCCCTGCGGCGGGCCATGGCCGGCATCCTCACCACCCGCGGGCGGGTGCAGGGGAGGCTGCGAGCCCTCTCGGGGAGCGCCATGGTGGACGCGCGGGATCTGAGCTGGGGTCGGAGCCGGCTGGGGAGCGTCGGCGCCCGCCTCGAACTCGACTCGGATTACGACCTCCGCATCTTCGCCATCGACCCCGCTGCCGGCACCCTCGAGGCGAGGGTCACCACCCTCGGAGGAACCTCCACTCCGCCGTGGAAGCTCGATCGCTCCCGCCTCCTGCGCGCGAGGCTCCAGGCCGACGGCTTCTCCCTCGCTCCGCTCGCGCTCCTCCCCGCCGTCGCCACCGCGGAGGGGAGGCTCTACGCGGATCTCTCGGGGGAGGGCCGGCTGGACTCGATCGTTCCCGTCGGCACCCTCGAGATCCAGGAGGGCGTGGTCCAGGTGGTGGGCGGTCTCCGCTACGACCGCATCGGTCTTCGCGCCGCCTTCGAGCCGGGCCGCGTCGAGATCCCCCTCCTCGAGGTCCACGGCGGTCGGGGCATCGCCGTGCTCCGCGGCGAACTCGAGGGGCGTCCTTCCCGCTTCGGCTTCGACTTCGGCCTGCGGAGCCGAGACTTCCCGGTGGGTGGATCGGAGGGCGTGGCCGCCCTCGTCGGCACCCGCGGGCGCATCACCGGCCGCATGGACGAGGAGCTCGAGGCCTCGGTCGAGCTCGACTCGGCCCAGGTCGAGCTTCCGACCCTCGCGGCGCGGAACCTCCACCCTCTCGCGCCTCCGCCGGACCTCGTCTTCTTCGAGGAGCGCGAAGAGGAGGCCCCCGCCCCGACCCTGCCGCTGACCGTGCGCCTCTCGGTGGCCGAGCCCGTCCGGATCCGCGGGCCCGACCTCTCCCTGGACGCGGACGTGGGGCTGGTCCTGCGGCGGAGGGAGGGGGGCGATCTCCGCGCCACCGGCGAGGCGGAGACGCGGGGCGGCCAGGTCTCGCTCTTCGGCCGGACCTTCACCATCGAGTCGAGCCGCGTGCAGTGGGTCGACGCCCCCCTCGCCGACCCCGACCTCGCCCTGCGAGCCCGCTTCGAGTCCGTGGGCGCGACCGCCTGGGTCGACGTCGGCGGGACGGTCGGCGAGCCGGTGGTGAATCTGCGCTCGGAACCGCCCCTCTCCGAGGGGGAGATCGCCCTCCTCATCGCCGCCGGGGGAGGGCGGCCGGCCGGGGGGCTCACGCCCACCGAGGGAGAGCCGGTGGACGAGACGGAAGCCGGAGTGGGGGCGGCGGCCTCTCTCCTCGGCTCGGTGGCGGCCGATCGCTTCCTGCAGGCCCTCGGCCCCGCGGTGCCGATCGACGTGCTCACGGTGGAGGCGGTGGACGGACGGACCCTCCTCCAGGCCGGGACCTACGTGGGACCCAGGCTCTACGTGGGCTACGCCCGCAACCTCTTCCCCGAGCCCTGGGAGAACGCCAACGAGGTCCGCCTCACCTACCGCCTCTCGCGCACCCTCGCGGTGCAGTCGAACTTCGGCGACGCGGCCAGCGGCGGCGTGGATCTCGTCTGGGTCGAGCAGTTTCCGACGGCCACCCAGCGGGAGAGGAGGCGCGAGGCCGCCCTCGAGCGAGGGGAAACGGGGCGGCGGAGCTGCGTCGGGCGGGCGGCCGTGGTAGCGTGCGGGCCGTGAACGGAACGAAGACCCTCGTCGTCCTCGCGCGAAGCCGCCGCGGCTCCACCCGGAGGCTCCTCCGCGCCGCGCGGGAGAGGGGCTTCGTCCCCCGCTTCCTCGACCCGACGGCCTGCGCCACCTACGTGGACGGGCGGAGTTCCCGGCTCCTCTACCGCGGGAAGAGGGTGGGCCACGTGGACGTGGTCGTGCCCCGCCTCCGGACGGCGGCCTCCCACGCCATGGCGGTGCTCCACCACTTCGAGCTCTCGGGCGCCCTCGTCCTCAACTCGACCGAGGCCATCGCCCGGAGCCGCCACCCCATGCACGCGCTCCAGCTCCTCTCCCACCACGGCATCGGGGTCTCGCGCACGGTGGTGGGGCGCGACGCGCGGGGCGTGCGCCGGCTGATCGAATGGGTCGGGGGCCTGCCCGTACGCCTGGGCGTCCTGCGCGGGGGCGAGCGACGCGCGACGGTGATCTGCGAGACCCCCCACTCCCTGGAGGCGGCGCTCGAGGTCCTCTTCGGCCTGGGCCAGGACATCCTGGTCCAGCGCTACCTGCGCGCACCGAGCGAGCGAGACGTCCGCGCATTGGTGGTGGGAGGGAGGGTGGTCTGCGCCGTCCGGCGGATTCCCCAGCCGGGGCGACTCGCGCGCTCCCTCGAGCCCGGTGCCCGCTACGAATCCATCCCGCTGACATCCAAGCTGGTGGAGGCGGCGGAGACGTCGGCGAGGGTGCTGGGGCTCGAGGTCGCGGCGGTGGACATGCTCGATCGGCGGGGCCGACCCAAGGTCTTCGAGGTGGAGGCCTCGCCCCCGCTCCTGGCGCTGGAGCGGGCGACGGGGCTGGACCTCGCGGGAACGATCGTCGACGCCGCGGTGTCTGAATCCACGAACGGATGGCGTCGGCCAACGGGGATGACGTCGTGCTAAGTTGCGGCCGAGGGGCGAGGCCCCGGCGAAAGGACGAAACGATGCGAAGGATGCAGCTTTGGTTGGGCGTGTTCGCGCTCTCCTTCGTGGCCCTGGCGGCCTGCTCGAAGACGGCGGAGAAGGGAGCGTCCGAGGAGGCGACGAAGAGGTCCGCGGCGGACCTCGAGAACCTGGATCCCAGGAGCCTCTACGACGTGGTGCTCGAGGCTCCCGAGACGCTCGCCGCGGGCGAGTCGGGGACCGTCACCCTCGCCATCCGTCCCAAGGACGGCGCCGAGGTCAAGCCCGAGACGCCGCTGCGCGCCTCGCTCGAGTCCCGCGGCGCCATCCGCGCCGAGAAGGAGCGGCTGAGCTACGCGGACCACGCCCGGGTCGAGGGCAAGGGGCCGGTCTTCGAGATTCCCGTGCGCGGGGAGGAGGCGGGGCAGGGCGAACTCGGCGTCGACCTCGACTTCTACGTCTGCATCGCCGAGCTCTGCATGAAGACCGCCGAGAAGCTCGCCGTGACCGCGCAGGTCCAGTAGGAGCCTTCCATGATCATCCACGGGGTCCACCCCGTCGAGGAGGCCCTCGCCACGCGGCCCGAGGCGGTGGAGCGCGTGTGGATCGCGGACACCGCCCGCGGCGCCGCGATCCAGCGCATCTTCGAGCGGGCCCGCGCCCGCGGGATCCGCGCCGAGCGCTGCCCCCGCGCCCGCATCGATCGCCTGGCGAAGGGCGCCGTCCACCAGGGCGTGGCCGCCCAGGTCGCCGAGATCGGCTACGTGGAGGTCTCGGATCTCCTGGCGCGCGTCGAGGGCGACGCCCTCCTGGTCGCCCTCGATCACGTCCAGGATCCGATCCATCTCGGCGCCGTCCTGCGCTCCGCGCACCTTCTCGGAGCACACGGCGTGATCATCCCCAAGGACCGTGCGGTGGGGTTGACCCCGGCCGCCGTCAAGGCCAGCGCCGGAGCCGCCTCCCGCCTCCCCGTGGCGCGCGTCACCAACCTCGCGCGAACCCTCGAAAAGCTGCGCGAGGAAGGCCTGCGCGTCGTGGGCGCGGACATGGAGGGGGAGCCCTGCGATCGCGTCGATCTCCGCGGCCCGCTCTGCCTGGTGATCGGCTCGGAAGGGGAGGGACTCCGCCGTCTGAGCCGGGAGCGATGCGATGCGATGGTCTCCGTTCCGATGGAGGGAGAGGGCGTCGGAAGCTTCTCCGTGAGCGCCTCGGCGGCGATTCTCCTCTACGAGATCGCGCGCCAGCGGAGGAACGTCACCGACGATCGCCTTTCTCCTTGACTCGCTCGGGCAATCCTCGTAGAAGGCCAGCCCACGCGGCGTCCCACGGGGAAGAACTTCTCCGTGCGCCACCGTTACGTAGCGGGCGAACCGCTACGCTGGTGTAGCTCAGTTGGAAGAGCAGCCGCCTTGTAAGCGGCAGGTCGCGGGTTCGAGCCCCGCCGCCAGCTCCAGAAGTGGTGAATACCCGGAGGGGTACCCAAGCGGCCAAAGGGAGCAGACTGTAAATCTGCCGGCGTACGCCTTCGAAGGTTCGAATCCTTCCCCCTCCACCAGATTTTTTTTGCGGCGATGGCCGCGGACATATGCGGGAATAGCTCAGTTGGTAGAGCATCAGCCTTCCAAGCTGAGGGTCGCGGGTTCGAATCCCGTTTCCCGCTCCAAATACCTGACGCCCTCGTAGCTCAGTAGGTAGAGCGCGTCCTTGGTAAGGACGAGGTCACCGGTTCAATCCCGGTCGAGGGCTCCAAACCACTCACCCCTGCCCAAGGTATGGAGGCGGCGGATGGCAAAAGAGAAATTCGAGCGTAAGAAGCCGCACGTCAACATCGGAACCATCGGTCACGTCGACCACGG
>Ga0180216_1001077_pt1 | contig 25190 bp, 22 predicted proteins | sample eDN3rd37CBELigMG_FD_128879 | JGI IMG/M metagenome (GOLD analysis project Ga0180216, IMG submission 128879) | Enriched Miracle-Growth compost microbial communities from Emeryville, California, USA - eDNA 3rd pass 37_C BE-Lig MG (version 2)... ... | reverse complement strand
GGTCTGTTCACGGGGTTCGGCGGACCGCTTTCTGCTTTCGCCACCATTTTGGTCGGTGGGCTGGCCTGGCTCGTCTTTGGTGCTCTGGAGCTCGAGACGCCATACATTGCCGCACTGGGGCTGGCTCTCGTCACCTACATTACGGTCGGCGCACTCGAGAAACGCCATGCCGCGACCGAGCCGGCAGCCGGCTGAGCGAAAGCTCCGCCTTACTCGCCCGGCTGCTGAACGTATGGCTTCCCGAAAACCGGTTCCTTATGCGGGATCGGCGGCAGCGCCCAGGTGCCCGTTGCCGGCGGTCTGATCTCGGCGTCGACATGGACGTCGAGCAGCACCGGCTTGTTGAGCTTGATCGCGTGCTCGAGAGCGCCTTTGAGGTCCTCGGACTTTGTGACGGTGATCCCCTCGACACCGCACGCGCGCGCCCAAGCCGCAAAATCCGGGTTGTATGGCTTATTGTTGGGGCCCTGATAGAAGGCAGTCCCGATCTCGCGGCCGGAGAACAGGCCATATTGAATGTCCCGGATCGCCGACCAAGCGAAGTTGTTCCAAACGACCCAGACCGCCGGGATGTCGTACTCGACCGCGGTGCAGAGCACGTGCGGCACCATCGTGAAGCCGCCGTCGCCGCAGACGGAAACGCAGGGCCGGTCGGGGGCCGCAAGCTTCGCCCCCAGAATGCCGCTCGGACCGAAGCCCATGCCCGAGAACCCCCAGGTGTTGAGCATCGTCTGGGGCTGGCGCGCCTCCCAGAACTGCATGAACCAGTTGTGGTGCACGCCGGAGTCGAGCGAGATAATGGCGTCGTCGGGCATGACGGCGCGCAAATCCGCAACGACGCGCTCCGGCCGCAGGGGCGAGCTGTGCACCTCAAAGTTCGGGCGCACGTAAGCTTCCCATTCCTTGCGCCATGCTTCGATTTCCGCGTGCCACGCCGCAAGCCGCCCCGACCTTGAGCGATCACGCCGCTCGAGTTCGGCCAGAACCTGCCGGATGAACGTGCGGGCGTCCGCCAGAATGCCGAGATCCGGCGGGTAGTTGCGGCCGAGCTCGGCATGATCGACATCGACGTGCACGAGCTTGGTGGTCGGGAAGTTCCAGGAATAGCCCGGAAGCCAGGACGATGCTGACCGATCGTCGAAGCGCGCGCCGATCGCGACCACGAGATCCGCATGGCGGCCGGCCTGATTGGCGGGGTACGCACCGTTACGGCCGATGAAGCCGAGGGACAGGCGATCGCGCATATCGATGCAGCCCATGCCATTGGGCGAGCTGATGACCGGGATCTCCAATCGATGCGCAAGCTCGGTCAGCTCCGCGCCAGCTTCCGAAAGAGCCACGCCATGTCCGATAAAGAGAACGGGCCGTTTCGCCGCCAGCATCATGTCCACAGCCGCCGAAACGTCCTCCGGCGCGGCGCCGCTGCGACGCAGGTTGAAGCCGTTCCACGGGGCTTCGTTCTCGACCTCGGCCTCTTCCTGAAAGACGTTGAACGGAATATCGATGCTGACCGGCCCCGGACGGCCGCTGGTCATGGTCGTCGCCGCCTGACGCAACATCAGGGGGAGCTGATCGACCCGCGTCGGCTGGAACGCGCGCTTCACCACCGGCCGCACCACGTTCGGGAAATCCGCCTGGTAGTGACGATTGAGCTCCTGGAACGGGCTGCGGTTGAACTGCGACGTCGGCACGTTGGCGGTGATGGCGAGAAAGGCAGACGAATCCGTCTGCGCCACAGCAAGCGCCATCACCAGATTGGCGGAGCCGGGCCCGCAGGAGGTCAGCGTCGCCACCGGTTGATGCTTCACCCGGAAATAGGCGTCCGCCATGTGCCCGGCCGTCTGCTCGTGGCGCGGCGAGACCAGCTTCACCTTGTCCCGCACGTTGTAGAGTTCATCGAGTAGGCCGACGTTACCGTGGCCACAAATGCCGAAGACGTAAGGGATCTTTTCCCGAACCAGAAACTCGGTGATGAGTTCTGCGCCCTTCCTGCGCGGCATTCGAGCTTCCTCCTTCAACGGGCCGTTCTCATGGCGCTTGAGCGGTCTCGACCATGTATCCCCGCTCCAGGATCGCGGCCAGACGCGATCTCATCAGTTGCGCGCTCCTGGGACGGAGAGTTCACCATCTGAGAATCGTTTTCAAGTCCTGAGAGGATTGTCCGCCACTGGCAACCATCGAATGCCGCCACGACTGGCACCGCGCGGAACGCAACGCCCAAGCTATCGACGACACATCCCGGGCTTCATCCCTGCACGCTGATTTTCCAGCTGGCTGTCATCTCCACGCCGCAGCGATGTTTCTGAGCCGCGATTTGGAAGCGGAAGGATGGCGAGCATCGTCGTCGTGCCGCCATGCGGGTGAGGAAGAGCGAGCGGGCGCGCACCGGCGTCTCAGGCGCGCCTCTCCCAGCGGCCGTTGTCGGCCTGCTGCCAGTAGGTGACCTCGCAACCTGCCGCACGGGCTCGCTTCCATTCCGAGCGCGCCTGCACCACGGCGGCTTCATCATGGCCATTGAAGATGTGGACGACGCGCTCGTACGACCCGAATGCGTCGAGCGCCGCGCCTTCGACCAGGAAGCGCACCTGCGCTCCGTTGGGGTTGTCGCCGGCTGTTGTCAGGAAGATCGGTTGCTGGTCGCTGAACCCGTCGCGGGCAGTGCCGTGCGGCAGGAAGCTGTCGTCACGGTAGGTCCAAAGCCAGCCATCGAGCGCCTCGAGCCGCTCCGGGTCGCCACACTGGACCACGGCGCGCCAGCCGCGCTCCAGTGTGCGTTCGAGGAGGTTCGGCAGCACGCGCTCGAGCGGCTGCCGTTCCAGATGATAGAAGAGCACTTCGGTCACGACACCTCCCACGCCTTGGCAATGGTTTACGCGTGATCGGCTCGGTCAGTCGAGGCCGAGTCGCGACCGATCGCAATCCGCCGAGGCAGTACCAGGAAGTCTGTAACCTGTGCTTTACCTCCGGCCCCTCGACCGGCGCTTGGGGCTGGCCACCGGCTCGGCACTCTGACCATTGGCCGCCGGCTCGAGCTTGGCGACGATCGTGCTCAAAGCCTCGATCATGGCGGTGCGCTGCTGGCTGGGAAGCACGGCGAGCAGCTGCTCTTCCGTCGTCTTCGCGGCCGGCTCTGCCGCCTCGAGAAGCTCACGGCCGGTCGCGGTGAGCTTCACAGCGTACATGCGCGCGTCGTGGCTCGTCCGGCGGCGCTGCAGCAGGCCCTTCTTGATGAGACGGCGAACGATATCCGCAATCGTCGACCGGTCGATGCCCGTATGCTGAACAAGCGCCGTCTGGCTCGGGTTCTCCATTGTCGCTACCGCCTTGAGCACCGCGAACTGGCGAGGCGTGAGCTCGTTCTCACCCATTGTCGCCGTGAAGAGCTCATCAGCACGCTGGCCGGCGCGGTGCAGGAGGTGAAGGGCTGATCCCATCAAGGACAGATCTTGCATCCGAGACATTGTCTTTATGCTCCAGGAAGGGTGACCACAAGTCTGGCGAAGTTATTCACAGCCGCGACGGTCATGCTTCTGATTTTCCTTCAGCATTTACGTTAGTCGCTGGTGTGAGGCTTGACCTCACACACACGGTTTTTAACGTTAGCTACCTAAAGTAGCGGCGAATCGCGCCATTGGAGTGGAAAAGCAGCTGGTTGATCTTGCCCGCCATGCTGGCTGTCAACGAAACAATCGTCCGCGTCAGTCTCATCTCGAAATTCCGCGATGTCATTGCGGGGTACGGGGTGGACGTCGGCGCATTGCTGAGCGAAGCCGGCCTCGACCGCGGAGCCCTGGACGATCCCGGCAACGAGCTGCTCCTCGACACTGTGGCCCACCTCCTTGAGCTCGCATCGGAGCGCACGCGTGATCCGGCGTTCGGCCTCACACTGGCCGAAAGCTACCCGGTGGGCGCCACTGGCCTCTTCGGCTACCTCATTATGCATGCCCCCACAGTTCGTGAGGCGCTGCAGACCATGGTGAGATACTCGGGCCTGCTCTTCTACCCCGGTCCCGTCGAGTTCCGCGAAGATGCGCACTCCGCCAGGCTGGCCTGGCTCTTCCCGACGCGCCATAACAAGCGCCGCGTGCAGTTTGCGCTCTTCGCCAATGCACTTGTGATGATGCGATTGAAGAAGATGGCCGGCCGCGACTGGAGCCCGCTCGCCATCGAGGTGGAGCATCCGGAGCTGGGCTGCTCGGCGAGGCTGCAGCGCGTCTACGGTCCTCGCGTGAACTACAACGCGCGCGAGAATATCGTCGTCATCAATCGTTACACGCTCGAGCGGCCGAACAAGGGGGCCGACCCGCAGCTCTTTCAAATTCTGCAAGAAACAGCCGAAATGAAGCTGCAGGATTTGGCGGGCCGGTCGGACGTCGTGGCTCGGACAGCGCACGCGATTACGGAAGTGCTCAATACGGGAGCACCGCTGCTCGAGCGGGTGGCTGAATGGATGCGCCTGTCCCCGCGGAGCTTGCAGAACAGGCTGGCCCAGCACGGCACAACCTTCGAGCGCGTGCTGAGCGATACGCGGCGCAACCTCGCCGAGCGCTATCTGAGGGACAGCGACTTGCCTTTGACGGAGATCGCCTTCCAGCTCGGATTCTCGGAGCAGAGCGCCTTTACGCGCGCAGCCCGCGCGTGGTTCGGGCGGCCGCCGAGTCAGCTCCGGAAAGAGGGTCGCTGGGCAGGAAAGCGCGAGAGGACGGCCTGACTGTCCTCTGCGCGCGACTCAGTTACCTGTGCCCTCGCCGGTCTCCCCAGCGGAACATGTCGTCGAAAAAGCACCCTCGCCTGGCCGGCGCACCAAAGTACGCCACAGCCGGAGCGCGACGATAATACCGCCTCGGGGCGGGGGCGAAATACGCCGCCACCGGAGCACGCCCACGATATGCCAAGGGCGCACGATCGCGGAAGAAGAGGCCTCCGGCCTCCGCAGATGGCGCCGGGATACTGAGCAGTGCGGCAGTAGCGATGGCGGTCGTGGCAATCAGCGCACGCATCAAATCCTCCTTGTCGTTGGCACGAGTTGACGACCGCGGGTAGGCAGTCGCACACCGGAGATTGTGTCCACCTGATTGCACAACTGGCCAGCAAGACCTCCCTTAACCGTGAACAGTCAAGCTTAATGGAGGAAAATTCGGCTCACATCCGGAAGACACCGAACCGCGTTTCGGCAATGGGTGCGTTGAGGCAGGCCGACAGCGATAGCGCCAAGACCCGACGCGTCTCCTGCGGCGTGATGATGCCATCGTCCCAAAGCCGCGCCGTGGCGTAGTAGGGATGACCTTCGCGCTCGAACTGTTCCAGGATCGGCGCTTTGAACTCCGCCTCTTCCTCAGCACTCCACGTCTTACCTTCGGCTTCGAGGTTGTCCCTCCGCACCGTGGCCAACACTGACGCCGCCTGCTGCCCGCCCATGACGGAGATGCGTGCGTTGGGCCACATGAAGAGGAACCGGGGCCCATAGGCGCGCCCGCACATGGCATAATTGCCAGCGCCGTAGCTGCCGCCAATAATGACGGTGATCTTGGGCACATTCGCGCAGGCGACGGCCGCCACCATCTTCGCGCCGTGGCGCGCAATGCCCCCCGCCTCAGCATCGCGGCCGACCATGAATCCGGTGATGTTCTGCAGGAACAGCAGCGGAATGCGCCGCTGACAGGCCAGCTCGATGAAATGCGCGGCCTTCTGTGCAGACTCGGAATAAAGAATGCCGTTGTTCGCGAGGATGGCGACCGGCATTCCCTCGATATGTGCGAAACCCGTGACGATCGTCGTTCCGTACCGCGCCTTGAACTCGTCAAACTCCGATCCGTCGACGAGCCGTGCGATCACCTCCCGCGCGTCGTATTGCGTTGCGAGTGACGCGGGTACCACGCCATCCAGCTCCTCAATCGGATAGGCCGGCGGCCGAGGCTCCGCGAGAGCGACGTCGATCTGCTTCCTCGTATTCAGATTGGCGACGATGCTGCGGGCGATTTCGAGCGCGTGGCCGTCGTCGAGGGCAAAGTGATCCGCCACGCCGGAAAGTCGCGTGTGCACGTCGGCGCCGCCGAGGTCTTCAGCGCTCACTGTTTCGCCCGTCGCCGCCTTCACCAGCGGCGGGCCGCCTAGGAAGATCGTGCCCTGACGACGCACGATAATGCTTTCATCGGACATGGCCGGAACGTACGCGCCACCCGCTGTGCAGCTGCCCATCACCACCGCGATCTGCGGAATGCCTTCGGCCGACATACGCGCCTGATTGTAGAAAATGCGGCCGAAGTGCTCCTTGTCCGGGAAGACCTCCGTGTGATGGGGAAGATTGGCCCCGCCGCTGTCGACGAGGTAGAGGCACGGCAGCCGGTTCTCCCGCGCAATCTCCTGCGCGCGGACGTGCTTCTTGACGGTCATCGGGAAATAGGTGCCGCCTTTGATCGTGGCGTCGTTCGCAACAATCATGCACTCCCGGCCCGACACGCGGCCGATGCCGGTGATAATACCGGCACCGTGAATGTCGCCCGAGTACAGGCCGTAAGCGGCCAGCTGGGAGAGCTCGAGAAACGGCGTGCCAGGGTCCAACAGCCGCATCACGCGATCCCGAGGCAACAGCTTGCCGCGGGCGACGTGGCGCTGCCGCAGCTTCTCAGGACCGCCCTGCGCCGCCTCGGCCCGCTTCTGCGCGAGATCGGCTACAAGGGCCCGCATCGCTTCGGCATTGGCGCGAAAGGCTCGGGTCGATGTGTTGATCTGAGAAACGATCTTGGGCATGGCACCTCTCGGACGACGGCGCCATATCAAGCAGCGCGGGCGGAAGACCGCAAGTGCGTTCGCTTCGGCCGCGCAGCGCAGAAATTCGACACTCAACCAGACCCGGTCACCGAATACCGCAGAAGCAGCGTGACCAGCTCGGCCTGTCGGTGCGTATCGGTCTTCGCCATGAGTGACTTGAGCTGGCTTCGAACCGTGCCGAGAGTAACGCGGTGCTCCTCGGCGATGGTCGCCAGGTCCTTCCCTTCGGCCAGCGCTGCGGCGAGCCGGACTTCGGCGGGCGTCAGTCCGAAGGTGCCGGCAAGCGCCGCACCGGCCAGCTGTCTGCGCGCCTCGGGTTCCTCCAGCACCAGGACTGCCTTGCCTGGGTCGAACACATCCCTGATCCCGCCCCTCAGCGGAATGGCGTATGCAATCAGCGGCCCCCTATCATGTCTCTCGATGACCGCCGTGGGCCGAATGCGCGCCCGCTTCAGCCGAATTTCCGATGAGAGCGCTGCTTGAATGATGCCTTGGAGAGCTGCATTTGCGGCCGCATTGGATGCAACGATCCGACCGCCCGCGATGTCGATGCCATGGCCTATCATGCGCTCGGCGGAGGCGTTCACTTTCAGAACGCGGCCCTTGCTGCCGAGCAAGATGCCACCACAGGCCATCTGATCGAAGGCGAAGAGTGCGCCCTCAGCCCGCGCCATCGCCAAGCGAATTGAGAATTGCGCGGCACGCGTGAAGTGGGGAAAAAGCGCCTCCATCGCCTCCAGCTCAGAGGGGCCGAAGCGCTCTTCGTCCCCTCGCCGCTGCGCCGTGAACAACAGCGGCGCGCCGTCGATCTGACCGATGACGCCGCCCGCCTCCCATCGGTATCCCAGACGGACGATCATCTCCCTATTGTACGGATCTCGTTCGAGCTCCGTCTGAGAAAATAGGTCCGACTCGGTGACGGCCCGCCCCAGACCAACTCGAAACGCACGTGCCGGCCGAGGGTTGTGAAGATCCGCCCCATCCCCCCTGAGCGCCCAGTCGACGAGATCATCGATCGAGGGCGACCAGAATCCGCGAGTTTCTGAAGCGTTTGGAGATGGCTTGAAGACGATGGCCCCGCGGGCACCCACCGTGTCAGCAACCTCTTGGAGCACATCAGCCCACGTATCGGGCTCGCCTACAGCGCCATAAATCCTGTCCACCACCTCCTCGAGGCGGTGCGGCCGCACATTTGTCATTTCTCCCTCCCACTCAGTACTCGGAATGTTAGCAGAAGGAGGAAAAACCGGAAAATCCGCCGCGACGCTGGTGAATTTATCACCAACCCGCTTCAGGAAGATCGGGCGCGTTCAGCGCACGGCCACGCGAGGAGCCAGGCGGAGGGCCGTATTGAGATGGCCCTCGAGGACCGGCAGCGCACTGTGCGCGAACTGCCTCAGCTGCGGGTTTTGGCCGGTGCGAGCATATCCGCGGAACAGCGAGATTGCATTTCGATGGGCCTCGATCTGGGCCTCGATGAACGCATTGTCGAATTCCCGGCGCCGCGTATCGCGCATCTGAGCCAAAAGGTTGAGATGCCGGGCATCCATCCTTTCCGGCGGCCGCCGCAATCCCGCTCGGCGCAAGGATGCTCGCAGTTGTCTGCCGGCCATGCGGTGATCTTCGATCAAATGGCGGGCGAAGCTCCGGACCCGATTGTCGCGTGACCTGGTCAGCGCAAGCTGGCTCGACTGAATTTCGAAGAGATTCCCCGCCGTCGCCTTGCGGACGAACATTGGTGTGCTTATCCGCGAGGAAAGTTGCTCTTGCGTTGCCCTCTGCGCCGAGGCCGGCAATGGCACGCAGGCGATGAGCAGAGCCACGAGAAGATACCTGAACATGTTGTCTCTCCAACGTTCCGAAACGTTGAAGGGCTAACCGACGGCCTAGTGGCGCGTTCCTGGACTAATCTTGAAGGGTCATATTGCGAGCGCTAGGTCCATCATTGGTTCACACGGGAATGCGAGGCTCGAAAGCGGCATGATCGACTGGCTTCCCCGCTGGCGGGGTCTCGTTGCACATCGATGGAACAAACTATGGGCCGCTGTCATGAAGCCCGCAGCGGACGTGCGCGAGGCTGAGGCCATCGCCGTCACCGCGCGGGAGAATGCGACGGTCGTGTGGCTCGTCGGCAAGGTGCAGTCGGGCAAGACCTCCATCGTGCGCGCCCTGACTGGCTGTACCGATGCCGAGATTGGCACGGGGTACGCACCCTGTACCCGGACCTCGCGCGTCTTCGACTTCCCGCCCGAAGCTCCCGTCATCCGCTTCCTCGATACGCGCGGTCTCGGTGAAGCTCGTTACGACCCCACCGAAGACCTGGCCTTCGCCGAGAAGCAGGCTCATCTGCTCATCGTCGTCATGCGGGCGCTCGATCCGCAGCAGGACGCGATCGTCTCCCTTGTACGGGATCTTCGGAAGCGGCGGCCCGCCTGGCCGGTCGTCGTTGCCCAGACATCACTACACGAAGGCTACCAGGCCGGTGCCAACCACCCGCCTCAGTACGCCTTCGACTCTCAAGGCCTCCCGGTCGGACCAGGGATTCCTGCCGAGCTAGCGCGCAGCCTTTCCTTCCAGCGATCTATGTTCAGCGATCTGCCAGGGACCGGCTTGGTCTCCTTCGTCCCGCTTGATTTCACGCAGCCGGAAGATGGCTTTCAGCCGGTGAACTACGGCCTGGAGGCTCTGACATCAGCATTGCGAGAGGCCGCTCCGGCGGGGCTGGTGGCCCTGCTCGAAGGGGTGCAGGCCGAAGCCAACGATGCGCGCAGCCGGCGCGCCCATCCGCACGTGGTTGGCTACGCGACCGCCGCTGCAGCAGCGGATGTCGTGCCGCTCGCAGGCTTCGTGGCCGTGCCGGGCGTCCAGGCAAAGATGCTGCACAGCCTCGCAGCCATTTACGGGGTCTCCTGGGACAAACGAACCCTCGGCGAATTCGCCAGCTGTCTGGGGACCGGCACGATCCTGCGAGCGGCGGGGCAGCTCGGCATCCGCCAGCTCGTCAAATTGATCCCCGTCTATGGGCAGACTGCGGGTGCCGTTGCAGCCAGCGCCGCGAGCTTCGCCACCACGTTCGCTCTTGGCAAAGCGGCGTGCTATTTTCTCGCCCGCCGCCGAAAGGGAGACATCGACGTGGCCGGAGTCGCCGCCGCCTACAGCGCTGCCCTGGCTGAGGCGTTCAACTATTCGTCCCGGCCCGAAACCGCCGGGCAGGCCGGGTCGGCATGACACCACGGCGACGCGCCAGTGTTTACATCCGCAGCACGATGCTGGCGGTCGCCTTCCTGCTGCCGACACTCTCTCTGGTCGTATTCGGCAGCTTATGGCTTTGGCAGAATGGCTACCTCATTCACTGGGCACTCGCCGCGTGCGTCGTGACAGCGGTGATCTACACGGTGCAGCTGGTCGGCCTGCGGCAGTTCGAGAAGAAGGCTGCACCTCCGCCTCCGGAACCCGAAGACCAACCGGACGCGAGCTGGACTCCTCTGGAACAAACGGCATGGGACGATGTGGTGGAGATCACACGCGGCATCGTCCCCTCAGAGCTCGACAGCCTTCAAGCAGTGCTGGACCTCGGTCAGCGGACCGTCGAGACAGTCGCCCGCCGCATGCATCCCGGCGAGGAGAACCCACTCCTGCGCTTCACGGTGCCCGAGGCACTGGCGCTTATCGAGCGGGTAAGCGGGAAGCTGCGGCCGTTTTTCCGGAACAACGTCCCTTTGGGTGACCAGATCACCGTAGGTCAATTCATCAAGCTCTATGAATGGCGGACGGTCGTCGATTACGCTGAACGCGCGTACGATCTGTGGCGCGTCATCCGGCTGCTCAATCCGGTGAGCGCCGCGACGCATGAAATCCGCGAACAGTTCTCACGGCGCATGTACGAGATCGGTCGTGAGCACATTATCCGCAAGCTGGCGGAGCGTTATGTCGAGGAGGTCGGTCGCGCGGCTATAGACCTCTATGGCGGTCGCCTTCGGGTAACGACTGAGGAGCTGGAAAGCCACGTCACTGCCGAAACCCGCCGAGACCAGGCGGAGATGGCCGCACGTGCAGCTGAACCGCTTCGGCTGCTCGTTGCCGGTCAGGTCAACGCCGGCAAATCGAGTCTCGTCAATGCGCTTTCGGAGGAGGTGCAAGCCGCCGTCGACGCGCTTCCCGCCACGCCGAGCTTCCAGGCTTACGAACTACGGCGCGAGGGGTTGCCGACGGCCCTCATCATCGACAGCCCCGGTCTGCAGGGCGGCCCGGAGGAGATCGCGCAACGCATCGAAGCGGCAGCGGAAAGCGACCTCATTCTCTGGGTCGTGGATGCGAGCCGGGCTGACCGGGAGGCGGACCGGGCCGCACTGGATGCCATTCGCCAATACTTCAACGACCATCCAAACCGGCGTCGCCCGCCGATGATGCTGGTCCTGAGCCATGTCGACCGGCTGCGCCCGTTCCAGGAATGGTCGCCGCCTTACGACGTCGAGAAAGCAGAACGGCCGAAAGCGAAGTCGATCCGAGCCGCAATGGAAGCCATCGGCGCCGATCTCGGCTTCGGTCTAGAGGACATCATTCCGGCATGCCTCGACGAGGCGGTCGGGCTCTATAACATCGACGCCATCTGGAGCCGCATCGCTGCTCTGCTCCCCGAAGCGCAACGCGCAAATCTCGTGCGCCGCCTCGGTGGCATATCCGGCAAGTTCGACTGGAGCCGCCTCTGGACACAGGCGCTCAACGCCGGCCGGGTCATCTCGCGCGTGGTGGTGCGGTAGGGGCAGCAACGCTGCTAGGGCAGAACGCGCTGCAGAATGGCCGTCGTATTCGCGCGCTCCAGCCCCTGCCCATAAGTCTGGTTCGGCGGTCCGGCGAGCCGCGTGGCAATGAACGCGTCGGCGACGTCAGCTTGGCCGTGAATGCGAAGGATGGCAGCGGCGGCCGTGAGGGCCAGGAGTTCGGTCAGCTCCCGCGCCCGCGCATCGAGGAGCCGCGGATCGTGGAGCAATCCCACAAGTCGCTCGTATGCGGCCTCCAGCTGTCGGTCGTCGGCCACTCCGTCCGCCAGCTCGTGCATGACGATCTGCGCGACCTCGGGCTCCTTCTGTAGGACGCGCAGGACGTCGAGGGCCATCACGTTGCCTGAACCTTCCCAGATGCTGTTGACCGGAACCTCGCGGTAGATGCGCGCGAGATTGTGCTCCTCCACGTAGCCATTACCGCCCAGACACTCCATGGCCTCGCCGACCATCATCGGCGCGACCTTACAAACCCAGTACTTTGTCACGGGCGTCATCAGCCGGCGCCAGGCGGCCGCGCGCACGTCCTCGGGATGGTCGAAACTACGCGCGAGGCGAAAGACCAGCGCAGTCGCCGCCTCGACGTCGAGCGCCAGGTCGGCCAGCACCTGTGTCATCAGCGCGTGGTCGATGAGCTTGCGGCCGAACACGTTCCGATGCCGAGCATGGTGGACAGCCGTCGCCAGCGCCAGCCGCATGAGACCCGCCGAAGAGACGGCGCAGTCGAGCCGCGTGTAGGTGACCATCTCGATGATGGCGGGCACCCCACGGCCCTCCTCGCCGATGAGCCAGCCGTGAGCCCCGTGGAACTCCACCTCTGCGGACGCATTCGAGCGGTTGCCGAGCTTGTCCTTGAGCCGCTGCAGTCGGAGCGCGTTGATCGTGCCGTCCGGCAGATGCCGGGGGACGAGGAAACAGGAAAGACCCCCGCGCGCCTGAGCCAGCACGAGGAAGGCGTCCGACATCGGCGCCGAGAAGAACCACTTGTGACCCGTCAGGATATACTCTCCGCCGGGTCCGCCATTGGCGACGGGCTCGGCGCGAGTCGTGTTGGCGCGAACATCCGTGCCGCCCTGCTTCTCGGTCATCCCCATGCCGATGGTCACCGACGCCTTTTCCGCAGCCGGCCGGAAGGTCGGATCATAGTCTCGCGACATTATCCGCGGCATCCAGATGGCGGCGAGCTCCGGTTGCAGCCGAAGCGTCGGCACGGCCGCATTGGTCATGGTGATGGGGCAACAATGCCCCGCTTCCATCTGCGCCGTCATATAGAAGGCAGCCGCCCTGGCGACGTTCGCGCCCTGCCCCTCGTTTGCCGATCCCTCCCAGGAGCCGCAATGCAGTCCGGCCGCCATGCTCTGCGCCATGCAGGCGTGGTACGCTGGATGGAACTCGACGAAATCGATCCTCCGGCCCTGGGCATCATGAGTCCGCAGCCGCGGCGGGTATTCGTTGGCCAATCGACCTTGCTCGAACGACTCCGCGCTCCCGCACAGCGCCCCGAACTCCTCGAGCTGCCGGGTTGCATAGCTGGCCCCTTCCCGCTTCACAGCCTCCTGCAGCGCCACGTCGGTGGCGAAAAGGTTTACGTCCACGAACGGCGGAGATTGATTTGGAGCCTCGTCGGGCATGGTCTCGATCCACGATTGAGTTGCACCGCCAGCACGCAAACCAGAGCAACCCGATGCTGCAAAAGCGCTCATCCCGCGTAGAGTCCCGGGCTGACGGCAACAGGCTGAACACTTTCACCGGTCCTCGGACTTGCCCAGCCGGTCTCATCTTACTCTGGTGGGGGCAGTCCCTTCATCCGATCCAGCGCAGATTGGAGAATGATCGTCGCCGCTACTTTGTCGATCACTTCTCCGCGGCGCTTGCGGCTGCTGTCCGCCGCGATCAGCATACGCTCCGCCGCCATCGTCGACCACCGCTCGTCCCAAAGCAGAATCGGCAGCGATGAAACCTGATTTAAGTTGCGAGCGAAAGCGCGGGTGGCCTGAGCGCGCGGTCCCTCGCTTCCGTCGAGATTGCGTGGCAGCCCGAGCACCAGCCCGCCGACGTCCTGCTCCCTGGCAATTTCCAGCAAGCGGGCGGAATCCGCCTTGAACTTGGTCCGGGCAATCGTCTCGTAAGATGAGGCTATGGTGCATGTCACGTCGGACAGCGCGACGCCGATCGTCTTCGTCCCGAGATCCAGGCCCAAAAGGCGCTTCCCAGGCGGTATGAGCCGAATGAACTCGGCAGGATCGGTCACTGTTTGGCCGGTGAGGGACTGGGGCACGCGAGGTCCGCACGAATCCGAAGGTTCATCGAAAGGGTTGTTGCATCAGGCGCCCGCCTTATACTGCGCGAGACCTTAGAACATCGCCCCAGAAACGGAGGCATTCGCTAATGAAAATCACATGGTTCGGCCACTCCTGCTTCCGAATCGAAACCGGCAATAGCGTGCTTCTGATCGACCCCTTCCTCAAAGGCAACCCGACCTTCGAGAAGTCGGGCGTCTCCTGGGAGGACGCGACCGGCGGCGTAACGCACGTTGCCCTCACCCACGGCCACGACGACCACATCGGTGACGCCGCCGAGATCTGCAAGATGCGCGATGCCACCCTGTTCGCGGTATTCGAGCTTGCGATGCACGTGCATAGCAAAGGCGCCGAGAAGCTCGAGCCGATGAATACGGGCGGCACGGTCCGTTCGGACGACTTCGACCTGACCTTTACGAAGGCGCTGCATTCGTCCTCTTCGGGCGGCGTCTATCTGGGCAACCCCTGCGGCATCATCCTGCAAACGCGAGAGAACAAGACGGTCTACCACATGGGAGACACCGATCTGTTCTCCGAAATGGAACACCTCAACGAGCTCTATCAACCGAGCATCGGCATCGTTCCCATCGGCGACCGCTTCACAATGGGGGCCCGAACGGCGGCCTATGCCTGCAAGAAGTTCTTCCGCTTCAGCACGGTCATCCCCTGCCATTACGGCACGTTCCCGATGCTTGATCAGACAGCCGATGCGTTCGTGGCCGAGATGGCTGGGGAGAACGTCGTCGTACCTCGCGTGGGCGAGGCCGTCTCCGTGTGATTCACGCCTCCTGGCTGGCGGGAGGGGCAGGCCGGGCCACAGGTTGCTGATCTTCCGCGAGATGATGCCGACAGGAGAGTGAATGAGCGGCAAAAGTGTGCGACCGGCCACGCCGGGCAGTGTGAAGTCCGCAGGTCTGGGGCTGGTCGCCGTTTTCACGGCCACGACCTTCCTCTCGGCGCTCCTTTTGTTCTCTATACAGCCGCTGTTCGCCAAGATGGTGCTGCCGGTGCTCGGCGGATCGCCATCAGTGTGGGCCGTGGCGCTGTGCTTCTTCCAAGGCGCGCTGCTCGCCGGCTACTGCTATGCCCACCTGCTGAACGGCTTCGTGCCGGCACGGGCTGCCGGATGGGTCCACCTGGCTTTCTGCGGATTGGCTCTGCTGGCGCTGCCCATAAGCTTGCCGAGCGGCTGGGCGGAGCCGCCAGCGGGCGATCCCTACTTGTGGCAGCTCGGCCTCTTCACAGTGGCGATCGGACTGCCGTTCCTGGCGGTGTCAGCCAACGCGCCGCTGCTACAGGCTTGGTTTGCTGCAACCGGCCATCCTGACGGGCGAGATCCCTATTTCCTCTACGCGGCCAGCAATCTGGGCAGCCTCATCGCCCTACTCGGCTACCCCTTTCTGCTCGAACCGGCATTCGGCACCCGGGCTCTCGCCGACTTTTGGACGGGCGGCTTCATCGTGCTGCTGGTCGCGATCGCAATCTGTTTCCTCGCGTTGCGGGGCCGCGCAGCGAGCACCCTATCGACGTCCGACCAAGCGGCCGGCACGCCTGCCGAGGCGCCCTCCTGGTCCCGGCGGTTCGGCTGGGTGGGACTGGCGCTGGTGCCTTCGGCCCTCCTGACGGCCTTCACAACCCACATCTCCACGGACGTGGCCTCGGCTCCGCTGCTTTGGGTCCTGCCGCTTTCCCTTTATCTCCTCACGTTCGTGATCGTGTTCCGTGAGCGCGCGCTCATTCCCATGCGCGTGCTGCTCCCTTTGCACCTCGCGGCCGTGGTTGTCGCACTCCTGCAGCTGTCACAGACCCGGCACGACGGCTGGGTCATCTCGAGCGCCACCGGCGTCGCGGTGTTCTTCACGTCGGCGTTGGTCGCGCATCGGACGCTTTACGACCTGCGGCCGGCACCGCGCTATCTCACGGAGTTCTATCTCTGGCTCTCGCTCGGCGGTGTGCTCGGCGGCCTGTTCGCGGCCCTGGTTGCGCCAAGGCTTTTCTCAGAGGTCTTCGAGTATCCCCTCCTGCTCGCCTTGACCATGGCGTGCCGCCCCGGTGCGCTCCAGGTGTCGATCCGTGATCGCGATGAGCTAGTGCGCCTTTGGCTGATCCTGGCGAGCGGTATCCTCGCGATCTACTGGGTGCCGCGGCTCATTGAGCTCATCCCCGCTACTGGCGCGGAGGGGTTGTGGGATTTGATCGCAAATGGGGTGAGCCGGCTGGTGAACCGCTGGGGCGAAGCCGCGATCCTGGTGCTCGCCTTCAGCGTTGCGCTTCTGCTCTCGTTCCGGCACCCGCCGCGGCAGGCGCTCATTGCGCTGCTGATGTTTGTTACGGTGGTGATGCTGCCGTCGAGCGTGAAGCGCGGTGAGGCGCAACGCAGCTACTTCGGCGTCTACCGGGTCGCGCTTTCGAGCGATGGTGACTTCCACATCCTGACCCACGGCACGACGCTACACGGCGCCCAACGCATCCGGGACAGTGACGGCGCCTACCGGGACGACCTCACGCCGACCACGTACTACCATCCGAAAAGTCCGATGGCGCGCACCATCGGCGCTGTACGCGAGCGACTTGCAGAGCAAGGGCGGAAGGGCCGCTATGGCATCATCGGGCTCGGCACCGGCTCTCTGGCCTGCTACGCGCAGGAGGACGAGCGCTGGCGCTTTTTCGAGATCGATCCGCTGGTCGTAAAGATCGCCAGCACGCCGGAGCACTTCAGCTTCCTGCAGCACTGCCAGCCCAATCCCGACATTGTCCTCGGCGATGCGCGGCTGACGATCGCGAAGGAGCCGCCGGAAAGCTTCGACCTCATCATCGTCGACGCTTTCACATCCGACGCCGTGCCCGTCCACCTGATGACGGCGGAGGCCCTGCGCCTCTACGCCTCGAAGCTCACGCCCAGCGGCATCGTGCTGCTGCACATCTCCAATCGCTATCTGGATCTCGACTCGGTCCTCGCCGCAACCGTGCCCATGGTGCCGGAGCTGAACGGCCTCATCCTGTCCGACGACGTGTCCGACGGCAGCTATGCCAGCTCCACCTCCACCGTCGCGATATTCTCTAAGGATGAGAGAATTATCGACGCATTCCGGAGCGAGCCGGATGCCTACGAGCTCGAGACGAACGGCCTGCAAGGTTGGACGGATGATTTCTCGGACATCCTGGGGCCGTTGGTGGCGAGGGTGTGGCGGTAGCAGGAAGAAATGTTGATCCTGCTCAAGTTTAACCACGCCAAGAATTTTCGATAGGCAAACCAGAGATCTAAGCTTCTTCGAAAAGACTTAACCATCAGTATTGTGGCTGATTCGTCACGATCTAGGCGAGATTTGATCAGAACTTTGTCTTTTCCCGGGACTCGGTGCTCCGTGTGGTGATAAACCGCTCACATTCCGCTTCGGCGGATGGCGTCAACCTGGCCTCAAGAATCGTGAAAAGTTGACAGGCCGAGGTGAGTAAACGGGGAGTTGCGTACATGACGAGTTCGTTACGCGTTACCGCGCTGGCACTCGCTGCCGGTATGGGACTAGGGGCAAGTGGGACACTTGCTGATGGTTATTTCGGTGGAAGCATAAAGGACACACCAGTTGTCAGCGTCGATAGCTGGTCAGGGCTCTATATCGGTGCTGCAGTTGGCTATGGTGTTGCCACAACTGATGTGGATGTATCCAAACAATGGAAGAAACACGGGGGCGGCTGGGGAGACCCCATCTCTATACTCGATTTGGACGGCTTGAGTAGCGAGGGCGCGCTTGGGACTCTGACACTCGGCTACGATCATCAAGTCACTCCGGGACTGCTGATCGGCGTGTTCGGTGATTACACGTTCGGCGATCTCGAAAACGAGATTTCGCTATTCAAAGGGTTTGGTGGGCCCAAACTGCATCTGAACTCAAGGACACTTGGTCTATCGGCGCTCGCATCGGCTTAATTCGCGATAAGACACTATGGTATGTGATGGCGGGTTATACGGAAACTGATCTTGATTGGTCACTTTCCGTGAATGGCCATGAGAAAGCCAGCGGCGGTGAGACACTGGACGGCTATTTCGTCGGACTAGGTGTTGAACATCAAATTTTCAACAACGTTTCCCTGAAGTTGGACTATCGCTATTCTGATTATGATGGTCTGAGCCTGAGTGACGAACACGGTTATGGATGCTGGAAAGTCAAAAAGAACCTTGAAACCGACACTGATGTGCACGCTGTTCGCCTTGGGCTGAACGTAAAATTCAATTTCTTCGAGCGAGAAATGGCGGCCGCGCCACTCAAATAAATCGTGAGCCACCCTGCAATACTCTCAGGGCGTGATGGACTTCCATCACGCCCTGAGAGTTTGGGATCTAAATAGTATTGCGCAAACCTTCGGTCCAATCTCGACATCCACGTAACGCTCACCTCGCCCCCCGCTTCATCGCCGCCGAAGCCAGTAGGCCGGCGCCTACGGCGATCGTTACCGTGAAAATCCCGTAGAGCAGCGGCCGGCGGAAGGCGAAGTTGTGAAGCCAGAGCTCCAGGCCCTCGCGTTCGAGCCTGACGCGGGCGGTGTACGTGCTGATAATCTGGCCGTTGCGGAAGAGATAAACGCGAACGTCGAGCGGCCCGACGGGCACGTTGGCCGGCAGGTTGACCGAGGCGCGGAACAGGCTGCGGCCGATGAAGACGACGCCATACTCCTCCTGAACATATAGGCCGTCCTTCTGCTTGAGGCGGACGACTGCTTCGGCGAACTCCTGCAGCTCAGCCGTGGTGACCCCCGTCTCCCAGCCCTGAACCGGCGTCATGCGCACGTACTCGAACCCGATGTCGTTCTCGCGCAGCACCAGTGGATTGGTCACATCGTTGAGCGGGCGCGTCGAGAGAATGGCGTAATAGCTCGGAACGCTCTCGAAAGTGATCGAATGCGTGTTGATCCAAATGCCGGCCACATTGCTCTTGCGGCGGGCCACGAGGCGTGTCGGCGTGCCTTCCAGGACGATCACGATATCATAGAGACCGGACTCGGCTGTCGACTGACGGCTGTGGTCGACGGCGCCGAACACGACGATCTCCGTCCCCGTGAAGCTCGAGGTCACCGCCACGCTGCGGGATGAGACATCGGCTTGGACGGATTCACGCGGGGCGGTGTCGGCGGGCACGGGCTGGGGCGGCTGCTGCCGTTCAGCTTGTGCGACCGCGCCACCCTCCTTGGGTGCGGGGGCAGATGCCGGAGGCCGCACGGGTAAGGCCGGCGCTTGCCGCCGCTGCGCCTCGGCCATTTCGAAGCCGGCGAGCATGGCCAGGCCCGCGAAAACCAAAATGGCGCCCAGGATCCCTTTCACAACTCGCCGGCTGAGCCTCACGACCTGCCCCCGACAATACTACTGATCGAATACTCGTCAATTGGAGTTGCCACCAAGCCCCAGCCAATCCGAACGCTTACAAGTAGAACCAAGCCTGCGAGCAGGAACCGCAGCTGCTCGCCCTTGAGCTTCTGGCCGGCGACCGCTCCGAACTGGGCACCGATCACGCCTCCGATCATCAGCAGGATAGCCAGCACGACATCGACGGTCTTGTTCTCCGTCGCGTGCAGAATGGTGGTGAAGCCGGTTACGAAAACGATCTGGAAGAGAGACGTGCCGACGACCACGCTCGTTGGCACCCGCAGTAAGTAGATCATGGCCGGCACCATGATGAATCCGCCACCCACGCCCATGATGGCGCCAAGCAAACCAACGACCATTCCGATCGCGAGAGGCGGAATGGCGCTGATGTAAAGCTTGGACCGGTGAAACCGCATCTTGAGTGGCATCTTGTGCACCCAGATGTGCTGACCCGGCCGCTTGACGGAGGCCGGCTTGCCGGTGCGGACCTTGTGCATCGCGTTGATGCTTTCCATGAGCATCAATACGCCGATGACGCCGAGAAACGTGACGTAGGCGAGAGAGACGAACAGCTCGAACTGGCCGATCCGCCGCAGAAGCTTCACCGCTTCAACGCCGAGGAGGGAGCCGACGAGGCCGCCTGCGAGCAGCACCGTGCCCATTTTGATGTCGACGTTGTTACGCCGCCACTGCGCTATGGCGCCGGAAACGGACGAGGCGACGATCTGCGCTGCCTCAGTGCCGACAGCTACAGCTGCGGGGACCCCGGAGAAGATGAGCAACGGCGTCATGAGGAAGCCGCCGCCGATCCCGAACATACCCGACAGGAAACCAACCGCGCCTCCCATGCCGAGGAACAGGAAGATGTTCACGGACATCTCGGCAATGGGCAGGTAAATATTCATGACGACCGAGGCGACGCCTGTCCCCAGAATATCGGCCCCGATGGGAACCGCGTGTGCGGCAGGAGCCGTACTCAGCCGGTGTGGCTATTTTGCGAGAGTTAGTGTGGCTAAGTTTAAGCCAGTGCGGCGCCGCGGGGTCAATGGCCATTTCGCCGGATAAGCCAAAAAGTTTCGGATCGAGGACTGCATATTACTTCAGGCGCTCGATCGACATCGGGCACAAGGACCAGAGATCCGAAGATCAGAGCCCCTCCTCCAGTACGGCCTTGAGTACGACGGCATTGTTTTTCTCTTCGTCGCGCTTGGCGTAGAGAAGTGTCAGGGTGCCTGACTTCGCCAGCTTGCGAAGATGCGCCAGAGTAGGTTGCGCCTCAGGTGTTGCGAGCTCCGCGCGGTAGAGCCGCTCGAACTCGTGCCATTTCTCGGGATCCCTTACGAAGCGGCGGCGCAGCTCGTCGCTCGGGGCTACATCCTTCACCCACTCGTCGATCTGCGCTTTCTCGCGCTTCAGACCACGCGGCCACAGACGATCAATCAGCACCCGGTGCCCGTCCTTCGGCCCGGGTGGATCATAGATCCGCTTGCAAACGATCATGGCGTCGACCTAGCTGACAAACTGCACCCGAAAAGGAAAAGGGGCTCGTCGCCCCTTTTCTCAGCTTTGCTTGTCGCGCGTTTTCCAAATCTCGCCCGCCGCGCGCGCATCGTTGACGAGGGCGTCCGACGGTCTCGGCTTCCAGGACACAACCATTGTTTCGGCCGTCTTGATCTCGCCCGCGTTGAGCATCCACTTCACCCGGTCTCGCCGGCGAGCCGCCTCCTTGTCGCCCCCGCGAGCCGCCAGCGCGAACCATTTGTAGGCCTGCTTCAGGTCACGGTCGACGCCGCGACCTGACTCGTAGAGAATGGCCAAGTTGTACTGACTGTCAACCAAGCCGCGCGACGCCGCCTCCTCGAACCAACGCGCTGCCGTCCGATAGTCGGACGGTTCGCCGCTTGCGCTGAGCACGGCGAAGTTGTGCATGGCCTTCAGGTGCCCCTTCTCGGCCGCGCTCTTGTACCAGGCCATGGCGCGACCGCGGTCCATGGGCACGCCGACACCGCGCTCATACAGGGTGCCAAGGCGATACTGAGCCGGCGCAAACCCGCGGGAGGCGGAGCGCTGATACCAGATGACGGCTTCTTTGAGATTGCGTTCGACGCCGCGGCCTTCATCAAGGCGCACTGCCACCTCGAACTCAGCGGAAGGATCGCCGTTTGCCGCGGCCGTGCGCAACGAAAGCGGCCCAACGGTTGCGGGCGGCATGAGGCGGCTCGCCGTCGGCTTCTGCGGCAGGGGCGGCGGCTCAATACGACCGTTATCCGGCTTGAGCGATGCTGGAGTTGTGTTGATCCCCAGATCCTCGAAGGACAGCACCCCGTCGTCGACGATGCTCCCAGGCACGCCCGAAACGCGCGCGGTTTTCGTCTGGTCGTTGTAGTCCGGAGCAGCCGGATTGCGCGAAGGCTGATCCTCGATGATGACCTCGGGCGCATCAGAGCCTGCCGCCTTGTCGGCGGGTGCAATACCGCCGGCTTCGCCACCCTCAACCGAGCCGCCTGCAGCAGACGGGTTCACCAGGTTGAGACGATGACCTTCGAGGAGCCAGGGCTTGCCGAGGTTGCCCCGGTAAATGTTGTAGCTCGTCACGCCGATCCCGACGGCGAGTACGACGGCAAGGGTCGCCATCAACAGCCCTGTGAAGGGACGCGCGCCCGCCACGCGCCGGCCTGGCCGGCTGTCCTCAGTGGCCTCCTGGGCAGCCTCCTGCGAGGCCTTTTGCGCAGCCCGGCGCGCGGCGGCCAGGAACTCCTCCCGGCTCGTGCGAAGAGCCAGGGGCTGAGCCCCTGCGGCCTCAGTGGTTGCGCTCTGCTCGTCCGAGCCTTCGTCTTGGAGCCACCGCGGACGATCGCTGCGCTTTTCGTGACTCGTCTCGGCGCGGGCCACGCTGGCTTCGGCGTCCATGATCGGGGCCGGATCGGCTTTCGTCGGCTCATACGCACGACTGCGGTCGCGGCCTACGTCCTCTGCCGCCGTCCCGAACTCGGAGTCTCTGAAAGCGTACGCATCGGTCGTTCGGATGCTCTTCGCTGGCGCTTGCGCCCAGTCCGCTTCCTGTGCCCGGCCCATTCCCGACGGCAAACGCGTCTGCTCCAGGGCATCCATCCGGTCAAGCAGATTAAGTACGGCTTCCTGAATGGCTGCGAGCGCACCGGCGGTCTGCTGATCGTTCTGCCGCTGGCTGAACACGAAGTCGGCGATGACGTCGTGAAGCTCGCGAAGGCGATTGAGGTCCCGGCCCTCACCCCCGAACACCCCCTGCTCGGAAATCCGATTGGCCACGGCTTCCGCTATTTCGGCGAGCCGGCTTTCGCCCAGCACGCGCTCCTGGAACAGCTTCTGCAGGTGCTCATCGGAGACTTGATCGAGAAGCTGCTGCAAATGTCCGTCCATCTCGTCGAGACGGGCAAGGCGGCTTCTGGCTCGCTCCACGTGCTCAGCCAGCTCGCCGATGTGCGCCTCGACAGCGCGCAATTCCTCAGCGTTCGCGCGCTTCGCGAGCTCGTTGAGGGCAGAGCCGATCTTGGTCTCGATCCTGTCGAGCCGGGTTTCCAGCGCAGGGATGGCGTGCGGATTCATTTGTCCGAGCCATCTCTCCACCTTCGCCGCGATCTCGGCGAAGCGCCGTTCGAGCCTCTCTCCAGACTCGCTGCCCTCAGTGCGTTCCGACCAGCGATACTGCGATTCGCCCTGATCCGCAGGAGCAGCACGCTGGCCGTCGTGGTCGGGCTCGTAAAGCCGGGTTAAGGCTTCGGCTGAGGCCCGGTCCCAGTCACCCTCCTGTTCCTCCACCGACGAGCGCGGCGCGAATTGCTCCGTGCCGAAGGCAGTCTGCGTACTCGGCTGGTGCGAACTCTTATCCCAGAGATCGCTGAACTGGACCGCAGCGGATCTGAGCGGAGGCGGCGCGGCTACCGGGCTGCGCATCCAGTGGGACTGCTTCGGCCATGGCTGCGTCTCCCGAGCTGCGAACGAGTCCTGGAAATCGGACGGATGATCGGGCCAGAAATCGCGGCGCTCCTCTACGGGTCGATCAGCGGCCTCCGGCCTGGGGCTGTTCTGCTCGGTGGCGAGGCGGTCGCTCAGCGCGGCGATGCTCTCCTCGATTCGTGAAAATGCTGCTGCGAGCTCCGGCGGGGCGAAAGCGCGGGCCGACTGGGCTTCCTCGGCGAGATGGGCGAGCCGGGCCTGCATCTGTTCGAGGGTCGCCTGCTGTCGTTCGTCGGCATTGGCGATGTGCTCTGCAATTCGATGCAATAGTGCCTTGAGCTCCCCGGCGCCGCAGGCAGGTTCGCGTGCGCGGTCGCCCATTTCCCCACGGAAGGCGCCGCTCCTTGGATTGTAATCGTTATCGTAGGACATGCCTCTCCCCGCGAGGGCCGCAGCGACTGCGAACGCCCATGATTGGCACCTGCGGGAGACCGGCGATTGCCCCCTGTCGCCTGTGCCGCTCGAGCGCATCCGAGGGTCCGATACGCGGCACGAACTGGGACCAGCCTCCGAACAGTGGCTGTTTCCGAGTAAAGGTTCGGTTAACAGAGCTTCAGGCGGCAGTATTCGCGAGTAAGATCGACCCGGCCTTCCGCAAACCGGCTCGCATTTTTCTGCTTGGGGCTCGGCTAGAACTGGTAAACGACATCAGCACGAGCGGCGCTTGAAATGGCGGTGTTCCGACGCGACATCAGCCAAGCCGACAGGCTTTTCTGCGACTCGGACAAACGGAGGTGCGTATGCGCGCTCTTTTCATCGCCGTGCCAGCGATTGCAGCGGTCGGACTCGGAGCTGCGACTGTGGTCGGACAGGAGCGGCAGGGCCGATTCGCAATGAGCCCTGTCGAGAATGGTTTTGTGCGGCTCGATACCGAGACGGGCGCCATGTCCTTCTGCGCGCAAAAGGACAGCCGGTGGACGTGCGAGTTGATGGCCGATGAAGCCAAGGCCATTCAGGACGAGGTGGCACGTCTCCGCGATGAAGTGAGGCGCCTGAGGGAGCAGGCGGCGGCCCCGGAAAGCGCTCCGGCGGATGAAAGACCCGGCAGAAAGCTGGAGCTGCCAACGGAAGAGGAGGTCGACAAGGCGCTCGATTACTTCGAGAACATCTTCAAGAAGTTTCGCGAACGGATCGAGAAATTCGAGCGCGAGGAACGCGACCCCGAGAAGCGCAAGGATGGAACCCAGTTGTAATTGCAGGCAGAGGAAAGCCCTGTGCTGAGGCAGGCGAGCACGACTCTGACGATCTCGACGCGCGGTCCAGGGTTCACGGACCTCACTCCGAGGCTGGAAGAATGGCTGGGCCAGATCGGGGCTCGTGACGGGCTACTCACTGCCTATGTGCGCCATACCTCGGCTTCGCTCACCATTCAGGAGAATGCCGATCCCGATGTTCGGCGCGATCTGCTCGATGCGCTCGATCGGCTGGCGCCGAGGTCGGCAGCCTATCGGCATAGGACCGAGGGGTCCGATGACATGCCGGCGCACATCAAGTCGATGCTGACGTCGACATCGATCGGCATTCCAGTCGTGGGCGGGAAAGCCGTGTTCGGAATCTGGCAGTCACTCTACCTTGTCGAGCACCGCGATGCGCCACACCGGCGAGAGGTCGTTCTGCATTACGTTGGCGAGATGAGCTCGCCCTGAGCGGATGAAGGAGCGTACTATTTCGACTGAAGTCTCGGCTCGCCCTTGATCACCGGCTTGCACCGTCATCCATCAGGTCGTAACGAGGTTCAGACGAACGAGCGGATTCAGGGCAATGATCATTCTGCGCCTACTCAGCGGTGTTTTCTTGCTCGCTGCTACACTCGCTTTGATCGCGGGGGCCACGCGCGCTCAACTCGGTGCGCCGAACGCGCTTCTCACGCCTTTTCTGTCACAGCTTGCTCAATCGGCCCCGGGTATTCTCGCAACGCTCGAAAATTCCGTATCAGCTGCGCACCCTCTCCTCTGGGATCCGGTTCTGAAATCGGTTTTAAAG
>Ga0180216_1001074_pt1 | contig 25233 bp, 18 predicted proteins | sample eDN3rd37CBELigMG_FD_128879 | JGI IMG/M metagenome (GOLD analysis project Ga0180216, IMG submission 128879) | Enriched Miracle-Growth compost microbial communities from Emeryville, California, USA - eDNA 3rd pass 37_C BE-Lig MG (version 2)... ... | reverse complement strand
TCCCGTTCCGTTCCCGTCCGGCCTGTACTTGCCGCCGCGTGTCTTCCCAGAGCGGTTAGCCGCCTGCCCCTGCACGTCTCCCCGGGCATTGCCGCCGAAGGCGGCTGATTCCGGCCTCCGCAGACCGCTTTGCCGCTGCTAGAATGGCGGCTAGAAACCCTTTTGGTATTGAGTACTGCGTAGCCAATGAGCCTAGGCGACCGCGTGGGAGCCACACCATTGGCCGGCTTGTCGGGGTCGCCATGGCGGACACCAGGAGCGCAACTATCAATAACCCGCAGAAGAAGCTGTACATCGAAACCGTCGGCTGCCAGATGAACATGCTGGACAGCGAACTGGTGGTGGCCGCCCTGCGCAAACGCGGTTACACGCTGGTGAATACTCCGCGCGAGGCCGACGCTATCCTGTTCAACACGTGCAGCGTCCGCCAGCACGCCGAGGACAAGATCTACAGCGCGCTGGGACGACTCAAGCATGCCAAGACCCATCACCCGCACAAGGTGATCGGCGTATTGGGCTGTATGGCGCAGAATCACCAAAAGCAGATTTTTGAGCGGGCTCCGTTTGTCGACCTGGTGGTGGGCCCCGGCCAGCTTCACCAGGTGCCCGACCTGATCGAGCAGGTGGCCAAGGATCGGCAGCCCCGGTTGGAAGTCAGCCTGGATCGCAAGGCCGGCACGCGTACTCAAGTGGCCAGCAGCTTCGAGAGCTACGATCCGCTCCGCGATCCCGAGATGCGGCCCACGCCGTACCAGGCGTTCGTGCGGATCATGATCGGGTGCGACAAGTTCTGCACCTACTGCATCGTGCCCAAGGTGCGCGGCCCCGAGCAGAGCCGCCCGCCCGAACAGATCCTGGCCGAAGCCCGGCAACTGGCCGCCGAAGGCTGCCGCGAAATCACGCTGCTGGGTCAGACGGTGAACAGCTACCGGCACCGTGCCGGCGAACGTACCACGCGGTTCTCCGACCTGCTGGCGATGCTGCACGACGTGGAAGGCATCGACCGCATCAAGTTCGTGACCAACTATCCCAAGGACATGACGCAGGACGTGCTGGAAGCCGTTCGCGATCTGCCCAAGATCTGCCGTTACCTGCACGTGCCAGCCCAGAGCGGCTCCAACCGCATCCTGGAACGGATGAAGCGGTTGTACACGGTGGAAGAATACCGCGAGATGATGGCCCGCATCCGAGAAACCATCCCCGATTGCGCGGTCACCAGCGACTTTATCGTAGGCTTCTGCGGCGAGACCGAGGAAGACTTCGAACAGACCGTGCGGCTGGTGGAAGACTGCCGCTTCAAAAACAGCTTCATCTTCAAGTACAGCCCACGCGAAGGCACCAAGGGCTACGAACTGTACACGGACGACGTGCCCGAGGAAGTCAAAAAGCGGCGTAACAACGACCTGCTGGCGATCCAGAACCGCATCAGCGAGGAAGACAACCAGCCGTTCATCGGCCGCGAGGTCGAAATCCTCGTCGAGGGGCCAAGCAAGCGAGCTGCCAAGCAGCAGACGGCTCAACCGGCGCCACCTGGCCTGGGTGCCGATGGCAGTTTGCCGATCGTCGGCCAGACAGCACGCCAGGACAACGGAGCCTGCGGTTCCGACTGCGGCTGCGATGACGGGCACGACCACGAGCACGGCCAACCGATTCAGCTCACCGGCCGCACGATGTGCGACCGCATCGCCGTCTTCGACGGCAATCCTCGCCTGATCGGTCAGATCCTGCCGGTGCGGATCTACGACGCTAACGCGTTCACGCTGTTTGGCGTAGTGGTGACGCAGCACGCCGGGCCCGAGGTCTACTCCCTCAGCCTGTCGTAAGCAAGATGCGGCGCTGGCCGTGGGACCGCGCGCGAGCGGCATTGGTGTTTGATCGCCGCGCCACACGGGGTAAGTTGGTTAGCCTGCGAATCCAATTCTACAGGGAACCACCGTCCGATGAGCCAGACGTCGACTCTCGAGCTTGCCGACTATGTCCGCAGCATTCCCGACTTTCCCAAGCCGGGCATCCTGTTTCGCGACATCACGCCACTGCTCCGCAACGCCGCCGCGTTTCGCCAGGCGGTGACGATGCTCGCCGATCAGTATCGTGACCAGCAGATCGACGCTGTGGCCGCGGCGGAAGCGCGGGGATTCATCTTTGCCGCCCCGTTGGCATTGGAACTGGGGGTGGGATTTGTGCCGGTTCGGAAGCCGGGCAAGCTGCCTTTCGACACACACGCCTTCCACTACGAGCTGGAATACGGCACCGACGCCCTGGAGATTCACATCGACGGCATCGCCCCCGGCCAGAACGTGCTGGTCGTCGATGACCTGTTGGCCACCGGCGGCACCATCGACGCCTGCTGCAAACTGGTGGAAAAGTGTGGTGCCAACGTCGTCGGATGCGCCTTCGTGATCGAGCTGACCGGGCTGAAAGGCGCCGAGCGGATCGCCCAGTACCGGCCATTCAGCTTGCTGAAGTACGAGTAAACCTGGCTCACTGACAAGAAGCCTGAAGCGTCAGCGAAGGAACACCGGGTACCCGCTCGGCTTCACGGTCCACGCTCGCCCGTCTTACGTCCGCGGGAATGCGAAAACGCGCCGACGAGGCGGCGCGTTACTGCGAGTCTGCCATGCTTGGGTGGCTACTGTCACACCACCGTGGCCTATAAGAGGGCGGCTGGTCAGTTCGCATGGGCGATGTGGTCTTCTACTGCGAAGTGCGCCACCAGCGGGTGTTCAATCGCCGCGTAGTCGTCGTACTTCATGCGGATGGCTTCCATCCGGTTGTTGCCCGGGAAGACAATGTTGCCATCGCAGATCAGCGACGCATCGACCAGGGTTTCCATATCATACGCCGAGCCGAACGGCGGCAGCACGCCTGGAGCGCAGTCCGGGCAATGCAGGTCGATCTCTTCCTCGCTGGCCAATTCGAGCCGAGCGCCGGCCAATGCCCGGCTGACCTTCTCCAGATCGACGCGGCGGTCGCCTGGCAACACCGCGAGAATGTAGGCGAAGCCTCGGTCGGCACGCAGCAGGACGGTCTTTGCGATTCGCTCGCAGGGAACGTCGAGAGTATGGGCCAGTTCCCGGGCTCCCACCGCATGCGGGTGTGTAAGCACTTCGTATGGGACGTTCTTTGCCTCGAGATACTCAATGACGTTCATGGTGTCTCCTCCTGAAGGTGGCGAAGCGAGGCCTGCTCCTCCTCTGGCTAGTGTTACCCCCTCGTAATGCGGCGATGAGCAGGGCCGCAAGTAAGCCCTTTAGGGCTCCGCCAAAAGGAGTGTGCAAGTTGTGCGCCATAAAAGGGGGCGGAAACTGCACGACCGATATCGCCGCGGTTTCCGCCCACCCGGCCCCCCGAATTCCCCCAAACGAGCCAGCTAGCCCCCACGGGTAACTCCGCTGGTCAACATTCCGTTGCGTGGGCCAGGTTGGCTTATGTTCGCCCGGCCCTGACGCGCGCTGTTTAGCGCGCGGTTCCGGCACACGCGTGCGGGCAAGATTTTTGGCGCGAACGACCTGCAGAAACGCAGAAGCAAACTTTTTTGACAGTACACCCCGAAGCTGATCGAACGGCGCAATGGTGCGTTCACGCAGCCATGTACCGGCGTTTTTGCATGCCTGGCTGATGCGAGGTCACCGCGTACTGTGAACGAAAACCATTTCCGGCCGCGCCGTGTTCCGGCTGTTGGTACGGCGGTTGCCTTTACTTGTTGGCGACGAGCAATGCGTGCCAGAGGAGCACACAAGGTGTTCTCCACTGGGCGCACGCGTTGCCGCAGGCTCACCGGATTGCCCAGTGCTTAGAGGAGCCGAGCATGGCCCCCGTAGCCAACCAACCCAGCCACACGCCCCCAAACATCCCACCCTCGACTCAAGAGCCGAAGGCGTTTGAATTGCGGCCCGCAAAGCCCGTGGGCAGGCCCGACACCACAGCGTCCTCTCCATCGCAGCCGCAGCGTCCCTGGTGGATGAAGCGGTTCAGCTCCGACCAGTGGCAACAGATGGAACGCGACGACTACACGATGGCCGCGAGCATCTTCGGTATCCTGACCACGATTTTTTTGATCGGCCTGATCCTCACTAGCTTGGCGGTGCTTCTCTCCTGACCGCCATGGCGAACGGCTGGCCGTCGGCTGGCGACACCGCGGTTCCAAACGTCGATCGGTTCGTGAGCTGCTCTCCGACGACTACCACGGCGTGTTCGCCGGCGATTAACCGGCCAAGGGTTGGCGGTCTCGTCGAGCTCGGAAGAAGGCGGTACTGGTAGCTGCAGCCAGTGCGGCCAAGGCGACGAGCAAACACGAGGCCGCCAGCCAATCGCCATACCGCATGTACCAGGACAGGCCGCGATGCGAGCCGACCTCGGCGAGGATATCGCCTTCGGCGTGCCGCGGCCCCTGCGCAATGATGCGGCCGTGCTGATCGATCCAGGCCGAGAAGCCTGTGTTCGCGGCGATCAACATCGGCTTGCGGCACTCCACCGCCCGAAACACGCCACAGATCAGGTGCAGGTCCAGCTCACTGGAGCCGTAGAACCAGCCGTCGTTGGTGACGTTCACCAAAACGTCGGGCTCCTCGCCGCCATCGGTCAGTTCGACCACGTGCCGGCGGATCAACTGCGGCAGTAGGCTTTCAAAACAGATGCTCGGGGCAAAGGTCAGCCCTCCGATCTGCATCGCCTGCGGAGCTTTGCCGGCGCTGAGCCCATCGCGCATCGGCGATAGTTCGTACAACCAGGGGAAGTAATCGCCCAGCGGCACGTACTCGCCAAAGATGACCGGGTGCATTTTGTCGTAGCGAGCCGCCACGCCCCCCTGCCGGTTGAACAGAATGGCGGCATTGAAGTCTTCCCGTTTTTCGGGGCCAAAGTGATCGACATTCACGCCGGCCAGCAGCGGCGTCTTCAATCGCTGGAGCGTGTACCGCAGCAACGCCTGTTGGCCTTGCAGGAACCGATCGCGCTCAACGTGGAATTCCTCGCGTGTGAGCCCCTCGGGCGGTGCTGCATCTGGATCGAACGTGAAATAGACCGGCCCGAACATGGTTTCCGGCCACACAACCAGGTCGACGTTGTCGTACCGTTCCAGGGCCTGAGTCGAAAGCTCCAGATACCGCTCGTAAATGCGATGCGACCGGCCGGGGTCGGGCGAGAACGTCGTATCGAAGCAGCCTTGGATCAGAGCGACGCGAACCTTCTCGCTGGGCTGCTCCCAGGTTTGTTGCACCCGGGCGTATCCATAGCCCCACATGGCCGCAACGATGGCCGCGGCGACCGCCACACGGCCCCAGGCCACGCCCAGCCAAGGATGCCGGCCGTTGTTCTCACTCGCCGGCGATTGTTCAGCGGTTTGCCGCGGCAACCAGGGATTGGGGAGTGCCGTGGCCAGCGTGGCTCCGGCCAGCATCAGCAAAAAGCTGATGCCGTACGCTCCCAACACATCGGCCAACTGGATGACAGGGATCCACAGGTACAGCGAATGTCCGAGGCTGGCCATCGTGAAGCCGCCCAGCACGTGGCCGCGGGCGTATTCGCAGGCGGTCCAGGCAATGGCCGCAGCCAGCGGCACCGGCACGCCCCAACGATGCTTCAGCAGGCGAGCCGCCCCGATAAAGCCGGGAAAGTAAATCGCAATGTACCAGGCCAGCGCCAACCAGCCGAACACGCCCGCCCAATGCGGCAGCGTGAGCCAGTAAAACGTGGCCAGCCAGTAGCAATAGCCGGCCCAATAGATTTGGCCGTAGGGGCGGTTAAGCCGCATCCACCGGACGATTCGCCCGGCTTTACGCTGCGTGTTGCCGCTGCCGGGCAATTGCGGTAGCGCGATCAACCATGCCCAAGGCAGCGGAGCGAGCCACGCCAGCGGCCACCAGCCCAGCGGCGGCAGCGCCGCCCACAGCAACATGCCGCCCAACAGTGTCGGCCAGAATGCAGTGCGCTGCCAGAACGGCGTCTTCTGGGCGGCGACCACAGCGGTCGATTGTTCCACGGCAGCCGTCTCGGGCACGTTTGCTACCGATTGGCCGTGCGGCATGTGCGTCCGTCCCTGGTGGGCATCCTTGTGCGTCGCGGAGCGCGAATCTTCTGGTGGAGTCAACAACGCCATGCCACTTGGTTCAAAATCCCGAGCAAGAACGGCCGCCCGTGCCGGCAGTAGCCCCTGCCTTTACCATAGGACGCGTCGTGCCGCCCGCCCAGGCAGGTTCGGGTGGCGAAGAACAGCCAACGCTGTGTTCGATGCCGCCACCGACTATTGCCGCGCCGGCACACGCCGCTGCGCTTGCTCGTTGGCCCAGTTGCGGAAGGTCTGGCTCATCTCGACACGCATCCGTCGATACAGGTCGACCGTCAGCAGTGAGGAATGGTCGGCATTGGGCACCACTTCCACCACGGCATCGCTGCCCAACCGCCGGAGTGTTTCGGCCAGCTTGATCACCGCCCCTTCCAGGTAGAAGGTGTCCTCGCTGCCGGTGATGATGTTCAGCTTGCCTTGCAACTTGGGCCCTAGCGTGCCCCAGTTGCGTTCGAGGATCAGCCGGATGTCGTACTTCTGCCAAGCCCGGGCTACTTCCGGATTGATGCGGCCGGTCTTGCGATCCCAGAGCCGCAGCGGTTCGCCATCGGAGCCCAGCGGGCTGAACACGGCTTCAAACGAGCGCAACTGGCCGCCGCGTTTGATAACATCGTCCATGTGGGCAAACGAGTCGTACCACAGCAGCACCTGGCCCTCGTTGCGAGCCAGCGGCCGGCGGTTCCCCTGCTCGTCGACATACAGGCTTTGCGGCGGATTGGCGTACAGGTTCACATTTTGGAAGTCGCGGAAATCGACCGGATCGGGCGCGGTGGACCACACGCCGCCGAAGGTGTCCGGGTAATTGATCTGGAGCCACAGGCTCGACCAGCCGCCGGAACTATGGCCGTTGAGGTAACGGGCTCCGGAATGCCGGATCGTGCGGAAGTTCGTATCGATGTAGGGGATCAGCTCCTTGACCAGGGCGTCGCCTTGGGGACCGTTCGCCGCGCTGTTGGCATAAACGTGGTGGCCCCATTTGCACTGCCCTGAGAGCATCACGCGGATGAACTCTTCTTCGTTTTCGGCCAGCGGCTGGATGCCGTCGCGATAGACCTCGGCCTGGCGGTGGCTGCCGCTAAAGCCAGGAATGATGTAGATGGTGGGATAGCTGCGCGTGGGCTCGTCGTAATACGAGCGAGGCAGAATCACGGCGCAGCGCTGCACGACATCGCGGCCGTGATAGTCCGACAGCAGCTTGCTGGTAATGACCACTTCGTGCACCCAGCGGCTGCCACGGAACGGCCGCTCCTCCACCACGCGGTCGAGCGTCAGGCGAACATCGCGGCCCGGGCCGACTTCCACCTCGTAGACCTGGCTATAGATGTTGCCAACGCCGTCAGCCGGCTTGGCGTGTTCATGGTCGAAATCGAGGATTGCCTGCACGCGGTAGCGGCCTGGCGGCAGTTGCGTGGTTGGACCAGGAAAGCCGTCGGCGCGTTCGTCCACGGCGACGACTTCGCCAGGCCGAAACTCGGCCACGTCGATGCCAAAGAACGGCTCGGGGCGGAACCAATCGGGGCCTTGGATCGGGTCTGGCTTCTCGCGCTGCGAGAGGAACACAAAGAGCCGTCCCGCCACCGGCTCCTGGGCCACGGTCGGGCTGAGCTTAACCAGGAAGCGAGTGCCGCCGGCATGCTGAGCAGCAGCCGTCGCGGCACACAGCCCTACGATGGCCGACAACCAGACGGCAAGGATCGTTGCGAACCGTTTCCGTGGCATCAATCCGTTCCTCCCACGACTGCCCAAACCTGCGTCTGCGGCTCCCTGGGCACAGCAGCGTCCCACGGTTGGGCAAGCCCCGTTTTCTGCGCCCTTTAGTATGGGGGGATTCTAACGGATTAGCTGCAACGGCGCTAGAGCGGCTTTTGGTAAATCTGGCCCCGGGCCTCCCTTACTGGTTTACCGACCAGTCCGAGGCGCTGTACTTGGTGGCGTCTGAGGCCGTTCTAAGCCCCCCCAAAACACGCCGTGCTCCGATCAATTGCTGCTGATATGGTGTGCAATTTCCCGAAGAATCCAATAACGACGCCGCAGGGGAATCAAACCTGCGAAGAAAATCTTCAAATCGCGCAGAATGACGAAACTCTGCCGCCGGGTTAAACGTAAGAAATACATGACGCCCCTTTAGCGGGGGGCGACACGTTGCCCCGCCGAGCACCTTCAACCCGTTGGAACCACTAGGCTGCTGGCAAACAGTGTTTCAAGTTGAGACGCTCGGCCTAGCCGTTGCGCGTAGAAAGTCCGCAAGTATATAGCTTGCCTAGAGTTGCTGCTCTTCACGCGACTCACATCAGAGTTGGCTGCTAGCTGAGCCAACTGGAGCGATTTTAGGCACTTGTACTGTAAAATTGTGCGCGGGCGCTTCGACTTTCCACTGGCTCAAAATGAGACAGACCGACGTTCGCATTCTGCAACTTATGCTCAATTCAGGAGTTGCAGAAATATGAGCGACGTTAGCGGCATTCTGGCATTGCCTTTGCTTTAAAGAAGCGGCAATCCGATAGACTGGCCCGCGGGGCCTTCAACGTCAGAGGTGGGGTGGTTGTCTTGCCCCTGGCCATCCCACCGTGCCAATGTGGATGTGGCACGTTGAAGGCCCCTGCTTTTTTCTCGGTATGCGGTCTCTCATCTTTGGCCGCGCACATGCCGGCGGGTCCCCCAGGCGCCTCGTCCATAGATCGCCTGTTATGCATAACGTTCCGCCCATTGCCACTGCCAGCCTGCGCACCTTGGCCACCGCCTGTTGGTGTCGCTGCTGTTGCTGTTGTAGCGATGCGCGCTGGTAACTGCCCCGACTCTGCAAGGCAATGATTTTTCGGGATTTACGGCCCCTCAGCTCCGTCTGTACTTGATCTTAGGGACACCGTCCACTAGATTGAGTGCGCTTGGCAAGGTAGCCTAGCCCCCTTCTCTGTAGGGAGACCATCATGTCTCAAGCAACCTACTTCGTGCAGGAATGTCCGACGTGCGGACGTCGGCTCGAAATCCGTGTGGAGTACATGGGGCGCCGGGTTGCGTGCCAACATTGTCACGGCCAGTTCATGGCCACCGATCAGCCCGAGGCCGATGATGGTGCCGCTTCGTCCAGCAGCATCCTCCGCCGCGCTAATTCGCTGATTGAACTGCTTTCGCGCAAACGTGCCGCCACGTAACACGCGCGCCCGGTGATCGCGCCTGCGCTGGTGTTACCGGGACGCCGGTGTTTCAACGCTTCGCGGCCGTTTGGCTCGTGGCTCCCATTTGCCCGACGATGTTGGTTCGCGGCCGATTCCATGCAACCACCTCGGTTCGTGCTGCGCCGGCAGCGTTGAAGCTGCGCGCCCGCGTTGGCGATAGCTTCCCCAGGGCTGGCGTCCTACGCGTGCGAAGGTTCTGGTATAATTCCCACTGAACTTTCGTACCCCAACCGATAAGAACGCCCCCTGCGATGAGCCGCGAACCGATTCTTACCAGCCCTCACTCCGGCGACGACGACTTCGAGGGATTGCGCCCCCGCCGCATGAGCGAAATGGTAGGCCAGAAGGAAGTGGCCGCGCGCGTCGCCATCGCGGTAAATGCCGCCAAGATTCGCGGCGAACCGCTGGGGCATATCCTCTTCGACGGTCCGCCAGGCTTGGGCAAAACCACGTTTGCCACGGTGATTCCGGCCGACTTGGGCGTCGGCCTCCAGATTGCCAGCGGCGCCGCCCTCGATGCCCCGCGCGACCTGATGCCGTACCTGACCAACGCCGAGGCCGGCTCGGTGCTGTTCATCGACGAGATCCACCGCATCTCCAAGTCGGTCGAGGAGTTCCTCTACCCGGCGATGGAAGACTTCCGGATCGATATCGTGCTGGGCGAAGGCATCAATGCCCGCACCATCAACATGCAGTTGCAGCCGTTTACGCTGATTGGCGCTACCACCCGGGCTGGCATGCTGTCGGCGCCGCTGCGCGACCGCTTTCTGATCCGCGAGCACCTGGATTTTTACACCGACGAAGAACTTACCGAGATCGTGCGGCGCAACGCCATCAAGCTCCGCACCAAGCTCGATGACGATGCCGCTTACGAGATTGCCATTCGCAGCCGTGGCACCCCGCGCGTGGCCAATAATCACCTGCGCTGGGTACGCGACTACGCCACCAGCGAAACGGCGCACGGCCATATCACCAAAGATGTTGCCCTGGCCGCGCTTTCAATGCGCAAGATTGACTCGCTGGGCTTAGACGAGCAAGACCGCAACTACCTGCTGACGATCATTCGCCGTTTCCACGGCGGGCCAGTCGGCGTGGAGGCACTGGCGCACACGATGAACGCCTCGGCCGATACGCTGGTCGATGACGTAGAACCGTTCCTGCTGCGGTCCGGCCTGGTGATTCGCACGCCCCGGGGACGTAAAGTAACGCCGGAAGGGTATGAACATTTGGGGCTTAGCCCCACGGGCAAGAAACTGCGGCCCGACGGCCAAAGCAACCTGTTTGGCAGCTAAGGTTCGGGGCGTGTCACATTATTAATCACCCAGCATCAGCCGCGCGACCACCGCGTTGATCAAGTAGATCACCACCAGAATGATCAGCACTCCGATCAGCGCTTCCATCGCGAACCTCTCCGATTGGGGTTAAAGGTGGATGCCTGGGGTGAAATGGATCGACGCCTACGCGCCGCCTCGCCAGCTATCAATATAACCGAAGTCGCCGCCCACTGTTAACGACACCGAGCGATCCGCGCACCCCGCTTGGTATTCCAAAAGATCGGCCCTGCGGAAGCGAACTGGGGTTAAACGGTTTCGGTGCATCTGCACCGCGACCAACTTTCCCCATTTGCCATGATTTTCCAGGACAAGCAATCCGCGCGCTGGTTGTGGCGACCACCCGGTTTTCTGTCTGCTAGGGCTGGACCTGCCACAAATCAGCGGGCTACGATGGAAGCCAGTGCGTGCCAGGACGACCGCGGCGGAACGCAAGTCCGCATCCAGACCTGGGAAACGAGCAGAGAATGAGCGACCGGATGTCAACTGACGTACAGGAGTTAGTAGCCGAACTCGAGCGCAACATGACCAGCGTGGTGCTCGGCAAGCCCCACGTGGTGCGGTTGTGCATCGTGGCACTGCTAGCAGGCGAACACATCCTGCTGGAAGACGTGCCCGGCGTCGGCAAAACCCTGATCGCCAAGGCGCTTGCCAAGAGCGTGACCGGTAGCTTCTGCCGCATCCAATTCACGCCCGATTTGCTGCCCAGCGACATCCTGGGCGGTAACATCTTCAACAGTCGCACCGGCGAGTTCGTGTACAGTGCCGGGCCGATCTTCGCCAATATCGTGCTGGCCGACGAAATCAATCGCTCCTCGCCCCGCACGCAAAGCGCCCTGCTGGAAGCCATGAGCGACCGGCAGGTTTCCACCGACGGCGTCACGCATCCGCTGCCCAAGCCGTTCATGGTGATCGCCACGCAAAACCCATTCGAGTTCGAAGGCACCTATCCGCTGCCGGAAAGCCAGCTCGACCGGTTCCTGCTGCGGACCAAGATCGGCTATCCCGACCGCGAAGACGAACGCCGCGTGTTGACCAGCCACCAGCACGGCGAACCGGTCGACGAACTGACGCCGGTGCTCGACTGCGAGCAAGTGCTGCTGCTGCAACGGGCCACGCGCGAAGTGCGGATCGACGACGCCATCCACGACTTCTTGCTCGATATTGCCGCGGCCACTCGCAATAGCGATGAGTTGCTGGCGGGCGTTAGCACCCGGGCGACCTTGGCACTAGCCAGGGCCTGCCAGGCGCTGGCGCTGATCGAAGGCCGCGACTTTGTCACGCCCGACGACGTGAAACGGCTGGCCGTGCCAGTCCTGGCCCACCGCGTCATCCCCAAGGGCTTCCTGCACAGCGGCAGCAGCGAAACGGCCGAGAAGCAAATCGAGCGGATGGTGGACGAAGTGCCCGTCCCGAGCTAATCCGCGCGGTCCCGTGCCCCGCTCATTTCTTCCCATGCGCGTCTTCCCACGCGCGGCAACTAGCGGGCGGTGGCCGTAACCTTGGCCAGGTCGTCGAAGTAGTTGGGGTACGTCTTGCCCACGCAGCCCGGGTCGCGAATGACCACGCCGGGCGACCGCAGCCCCACCAGCGACAGGCTCATCGCCATGCGGTGATCGTCGTAGGTATCGATGGCAGCCGGCCGCAGCGGAGCGGGCGTGATGTCTAGGCCATCGGGCAATTCAACGACTTCGGCGCCTAGTTTCCGCAGTTCGATGGCCAATGCGGCCAGGCGATCGGTTTCCTTGTGACGCATGTGCGGAACGCCGCGCACGCGGGTTGTACCTTCAGCAAACAGGGCAACGGCCGCCAAGGTTTGCACGGTATCGCTGATGGCGTTCATGTCTACGTCCACGCCATGCAGCGGACGTCCCTGGACGATGATACCGTCGTCCTCGTACGTAACCTCGCAGCCCATCTTGGCCAGCACCTCAACGAAGGCCACGTCGCCTTGCAGGCTATTGCGGCCGAGTCCGCGGACCTTAACCCGGCCGCCCGTCACGGCAGCCGCGCCGAAGAAATAGCTGGCAGCCGAAGCATCGGGCTCGATCTCGTAATCTCCGCCGTGGTACGTGGTTGGTTCGATGTGATACTGCCGCCGCGGCTGGAGCGTCACCTGGGCGCTGGCACCAAACGACCGCATGACGGCCAGCGTCATATCCACGTAGGGCTGCGAAACCAGTTCGCCCTCGATTTCGATCGTGACCGGACCTTGGGCGTTGGGGGCCGCCATCAGCAGGCCGCTCAAGAACTGGCTGGAAACGTCGCCGCGGATCACCGCCGTTCCGCCCGGCAAGCCGGCGGCACGCACGATCACCGGCGGGAAGCCCTCCTTGGCAGCACACGACACGTCGGCCCCCAATTGCCGCAGGCCATGCAGCAGGTCGCCGATGGGCCGTTCGCGCATCCGAGGCGTACCGTCGAGCCGGAACTCGCCCTGGGCTGTAGCCACCATCGCGGTCAGGAACCGGATACTGGTGCCACTGTTGGCGATGTACAAATCCAGCGGCTGCGGCACCTGGATCGCGCCGCCCGAGCCTTGCACCAGCAGCGTTTCCGGTGAAGGTTCCGCCCGCACGTCGATCCCCATCGCCTTGAGGGCGGCGATCATCACGCGCGTATCTTCGCTATCCAGGGCACCGGTCAGCCGCGAGGGCCCGGCGGCCAGGGCCGCGCAAATCAAGGCACGATTGGTGATGCTCTTGGAGCCAGGCGGCCGGATCTCGGCGTTGATGGCTCCCACCGGTTGGATTGCACGCTCGTCGGTCATGGCGCGGCCGCGGTTAGCTGCGATGGCGGCAGGAAGGAGGCCGCCCCCAAGAAGCGCTGGCGGCCGTTCCATGCGGCACCAGCGCAATGGATGGAAAATCAGCGTAAGCGGCCGCAATTGTAGTAGATTCCCCGCCACCGTTAAACGGGGCCAGCCGAGGGGGAACACGCCGAGCACGCCCAATTGGGCTCGCAAAATACGGCCAACCGATCGGGCTAAACTCCCAGGTTTAACCGGTGGGCACCAGGAACTTTTCGAGGTGCGCCGCCAGGGCAGCACCGCAGCGACCATCGCCCAGGAAGCTCAGATAGCCATCGGGCCGCACCAGGGCCACGGCATCGCCGCGCAGTCCCAGACGTGTGTGGACTTCGCCACGGTGATCGATGAGCGGGGGTGTGTCGGCATCCGCTGCGCCAGCCGCATGCTCGCTGCCGCCTGGCACGATGGCGATTGCCTGTACCTGGGCGGCGAACCGTCTGAGCACCGGGGCCACTTCCGCCCGCAGCCGCTCCAAGGCGTCGCCGCTCCTCGCTTCGCTGCCCGGCATCAACAACAGCACATGCGACGTGCGATCGATCAGTGAAAGCAGCCGAACCTCCTGCCCTGAATCCGCCTGTTTCACGGTGGCGTCGGGCAGGCGGTCACCCGATTGCACCACGCCCGAGAAGGCTCGGCTGGCGCTCGCCCCGCTCAGCGGACTATCGGGGTAGCTGATCGCCAGTTCCGACAGCGTGGCGATCGCCCGCTGCTGCACGAAATCGAACTGGGTCGCGAACTCGAACACGTGATTGCGAATGAACTGTAGCAGCGGGTTACGCATGGTCGCCAGCCGCGTCATCTTACCGGCGTTGCTGAGCACCATCTCGCCGACGGCGTTCCGCTCTTGGTGGTACGTGGCCAGCAGCGATTCTTTCGCTTGCCCTCGATGCACCAGCGCCAACTTCCAAGCCAGGTTGAAGGCGTCTTGCATGCCGGTGTTCATGCCTTGGCCGCCGGCAGGGCTATGAATGTGCGAGGCATCGCCAGCCAGGAACACTCGGCCGCGACTGTATTCGTTCACCTTGCGTTCGTGGATGCGGAACCCGGCCAACCACACCGGATCGTGGACGCGGTACTGGCCCAAGTCACGCCGATCCAGCTCCGCCTGAACTTCTTCCAGCGTGGGATCGGCCGGCTTGTCTTGCGATTCTGCCAGCCCCACGTTGGTCACAATGCGGAAGCGATCTTCCGTTCCGATCGGGAAAAACGCGACAAGGCCCAGCGTATGCCAGTAAAGGGTGACTTCTTCGTGGCTCAGCGGGCCATCGATATGGACGTCGGCCAGGATCCAATCGTTGGGTTCGAACTTCCCCTCAAACTCGATTCCAAGCTGCTTGCGGCAGGTGCTATGCGCACCGTCGCAGCCCAGCAGCCAACCGCACCGCAGCTCCTCGCGGCTGCCGTCGGCACGTTGCAGCACAGCCCAAACCTGGTCGCCGCGATCGACCAGTTCCACGAGTTCGACTTGCCGCTCAACGGTTACACCGCGAGCCGCCAACCGCTCGGACAGGATCCGCTCGGTGGCCGACTGAGGAATCATCAGCGGCTGGGCATAAGCGGTATCGTCGCGATGGAATGGCACATGGACCAGCCGCTTGCTGCCGCTGTAGATGCTGATGCACGAGGCCATGCGGCCGGCCGTAAAGAAATCCTGCTGGACATCGCCGGAGGCTTCGAGCAGTTCGAGCGTGCGTCCCCAGACCACCAACGCCTTGGACTTGTCGGTGGGGGCCGCGGCTTTGTCAACGATGCGGCACGAAAGCCCTAGCCGGGTTAGTTCCAACGCCATGGTCAAACCAACCGGGCCGGCTCCTACCACCAGAGCATCGCAGGTGAGCGACGAAAAGTCCGCGGGCCGTGTGGCTTCACTGTGCGTCATGGCACAAATCCTGGCAAACTCGAACCTTGCACGCGGCTGCCTGGGCAAACTGCGCCGCTACAACCGCTACCGCAGCTAAAACATAGCATCCTGTACCCACCCCGACGGGTCTTCGAGGCCCATTTTTAACGCCCAAGCCGGCAAAATACCCGCCCCCAGTACCTAAATCGCGATTCTGCAAGCTCTAAACAACCCATGCGGTGATCGATGAACGCAACTTGTCACTGGATGCTGTGGTGCGTGGCCAAGAACGAGGCCAAGGCGCTGAAGCTGCTGAACCGCGTGGTCGCCCAGTTACGGTGCGTGCCGGCAGAGTTTCGTTGTGATCGCGACGAAGATATTCCCGGCTTTGCGGTGTACTTCGAGACTGCCGCGGTGGGCAGCACCTGGGCCGACGTGGTCTTTTCCATGCTCTCCCTAGGACAAAGGACGGCGAGGCTCTGGACGGTGGTTCCCCACATGGTCGGCAGGCCGCTTGAGGATGCGGTGGAAGCGTTCTCCGACGAAAGCTTAGTGCCGGGTATCCGCCGCATTCAGTGGCACATCAACCATCCCGAGCGCGCGTGCGCCGTCGTCGACGACCTCGCGTAAAGCCGCCATCGTTCAGAGCATCTCCCCCCTGGCAGATTCCCTCCGGAAAGCGCGTGGCCTTCGTGATAAGATGCCACAGGCCATGGGGGCTGCACGTCGCGCGATTGGTTCCCGCCGCAGCATGCCGCCCCCCCCTGCCCTACCGCATCAATCGCCACCGCGTCACCAACCTGTGAAAACGGATGCCGGACAGCCAACTGACTCGCGACGAGCTTGCCGAACGCTACCTCGCTCAGCTTCCCTACCAGCCTTATCCGGTTCAGGAAGAAGCCCTGCTGGCCTGGTTCACCAGCGAACAGGGAGTTCTGGTGTGCGCTCCTACGGGCACCGGTAAGACCGTCATTGCCGAAGCGGCCCTGTTCGAAGCCCTGCATACCGGCCGCATCGCTTATTACACCACGCCGCTGATCGCCCTCACCGAACAGAAGTTTGCCGAGATGCAGGCCAATGCCGTCCGCTGGGGGTTCTCGGCCGACGACGTGGGGCTGGTCACCGGCAACCGCAAGGTGAATCCCAACGCAAAAGTGCTGGTCGTGGTGGCCGAGATTCTGCTCAACCGGCTGCTGCATCCCGAAGGCTTCTCGTTCGAAGACGTAGATGCCGTGGTCATGGACGAGTTCCACAGCTTCAACGACCGCGAACGCGGCATCGTGTGGGAGCTATCGCTGGCCTTGCTGCCTCGCCATGTGCGGCTCCTGCTGCTATCGGCCACGGTAGGCAATTCGGCCGAGTTCATCGCCTGGCTCAAGCGTTCGCACGGCCGCAGCGTGGAACTGGTGGAAGGTACCGAGCGGCGAGTGCCGCTCACCTATCACTGGGTGGAAGACCTGCTGCTGAACGAACTGATCGAGGAAATGGCCAGCGGCGATGAAGCGACCCGCCGCACGCCCGCCCTGATCTTCTGCTTCAATCGCGACGAATGCTGGACGGTTGCTGAACAACTCAAAGGCAAGCCGCTAGTCGGCAAAGCCCAACAGCAGCAACTGGCCGAAGAGCTCAAGCAGCATGATTGGTCCACCGGCGTCGGCCCCAAGCTGCAGCAACTACTGGTGCGCGGCGTGGGCGTGCATCACGCCGGCATGTTGCCCCGGTATCGCCGCATTGTCGAAGACTTGTATCTCCGCAAGTTGCTGGCCGTAACCGTCTGCACGGAGACGCTGGCGGCCGGCATCAACCTGCCAGCCCGGAGCGTGGTGCTTTCCACGCTGCTCAAGGGCCCGTTCGGCAAAAAGACCATGATCGAGCCCAGCGTGGCGCATCAGATCTTCGGCCGTGCCGGCCGGCCTCAGTTTGATACCGAAGGCCACGTGTACGCCCTGGCCCATGAAGACGACGTCAAAATCCTGCGTTGGCGGCAGAAGTACGAAGCCATCCCCGAAGACACCAAGGATCCCGGCCTGCTCGCCGCCAAGAAGGCCCTCAAGAAGAAACGCCCCACGCGGCGCGATAACCAGCAGTATTGGACCGAGCAACAGTTCGACAAGTTGAAGACGGCTCCCCCAGGCAAGCTGGCCAGCCGAGGGCATCTGCCCTGGCGGCTGCTAGCGTACATGTTGGAGCTGTCGCCCGAGGTGGCTCGCATCCGCCAGGTGGTTCACAAGCGGCTGATGGACGAGCCCAAGATCCACGAAGGCGAAGCCACGCTGATTCGCATGCTGCGTCTGCTGCACAGCGGCGGCTATGTCACGCTGGAACCGCCCCCGCCGGAAAACCTCAAAGGCAACGGGGCTGCGAAAGACGCGCCATCCGCCGACGGTTCGGGGGACGCGGCCCCGGCATCTACGGACGCCGCCAAAGACACGGCACCGGCATCGCCCCGCAACGCGTTTGCCGCGTTCTTTGCGGAGCAGAAAGAAGCCGAGGTCAAACGCAGCAGCGGTTCTTCACCTTCCGGCAACAAGCCCAAGGAGGGTGAAGCGGAGCCGCGCAAGCCAGCCTACGAACCGGTTTTGGCGCACCCCACGCCGCAACTGCAAAAGCTGCTGGTGTTCAAAAGCGTAAATCCGCTTTACGGGGCGTTTCTGCTAGAAAAGCTGGCTTTGGCCGATCGCGACGAGCGGATTCAAGCCTTGGAAAGCGTGCTGGAGTTGCCGGGGCCGATCGCGCGGCACTTGCCGGTGCCGCCGCCGGAGGAACTGCCGCCTGGTCCATTGGCCACAGAATATCTTGATGCCGAGCTGCTGACGCGCGGCCTGATGCTGCCGCCCAGCGAGGAAGAAGAGGAACCGCGTGGCCGGGGCAGCCGGGGCGGCCGGGGCCGCGAGCGCGACCGCGACAACGAGGACGAAGGGCCTCGCATGCCGCCGCTCGCCGATAAGTTGCGGCTGCTGTTCGATGCCGAGTTCCCGCGCGTGCCTGACTTGCGAACCCAAGCCGTTTGGGCGGCGGGCGAAATCCTCAGGGCGGGCGGCGACTTCAACAAGTTCGTCAAAGCCCGGGATCTCGTGAAGCAGGAAGGCATCATCTTCCGCCACCTGCTGCGGCTCATCCTGCTGTGCGGAGAGTTTGCCCAACTGACGCCCGAGGGCGTTGATCCGGCGGAGTGGCAGAGCGATTTCCGCGAGATTGCCGACAGGCTGACGGAAATCTGCCGTGCGGTCGATCCCGAAAGCACTGACAAGATGATCGAAGAAATGGCGGCCCCCGACGTAGTCGATGCCGAAACACTCGATACCAAGAACTGATAGGGCGGCGGCTTCGCGGCACTGCCGGCATCAATCAAAACGACAACGGGGCCGATGAGGAGACGCACCGGCCCCGTTGCCATTGGATAGAGCCGCCTGTCCAGGCGGCGGGGAGCTTACAAGTTGCCCCGGGCAGCCTGCTCGCGCTCGATGGCTTCAAACAAGCTGCGGAAGTTGCCCTTGCCGAAGGCGTTGCTGCCCCGGCGCTGGATGATCTCATAAAACAGCGTGGGGCGGTCTTCGACGGGCCGGGTAAAAATTTGGAGCAGGTAGCCCTGGTCGTCGCGGTCCACCAGGATGCCCAACTGCTTGATCGCGGCAATGTCTTCTGCGATCGGGCCGACGCGTTCCTCCAGGTCTTCGTAATACGCCTCGGGAATCCGCAGGAACTCCACGCCGTTGTCGCGCAGCACGCTTACCGTGTGAATGATATCGTTGGTCAGCAGAGCCAGGTGCTGCACGCCTGGGCCGCCGTTGAACTCCAGGTATTCGGCAATCTGGCTTTTGCGTTTGCCCTCGGCCGGCTCATTGATGGGGAACTTGATCCGCCCGGTTGGGTCAGCCATCACCTTGCTGCGGAGCGCCGTGAAGTCGGTGGAGATATCCTTGTCGTCGAACGACATGAACTGGTGGAACCCCAGCACCCGGTTGTAGTAGGTGCCCCAGTCGTTCATCCGGCCGTCTTCAACGTTGCCCACAATATGGTCGATCACCCGCAGGCCCGCATCGGCTTGTGGCTTGCGGCGAATCTGGTAGCCGGGCAGGAATGGCCCGCGATAGTCGGCTAGCGAAATGAACGAGTGCAGCGTATCGCCGTAGGCGCGGATCTTGGCCCGGCGCACTTGGCCGTACTGGTCGCGCAAATCGTACGGTTCGCGTTCGACGTGGGCTCCCCGGGCAACGGCCTCGGCAAAGGTGGCGTCGACATCATCGACCAGAAACGCGATATCGAGCACGCCGTCGCCGTGCCGCTTGAGGTAGTCGGACATCGGGTCTTCAGGGAACAGCGGCGTGCTAACCACCAGGCGAATCTTGCCCTGCTGGAGTACGTACGATGCCTGGTCGCGTACCCCGGTTTCGGGCCCCGCATATGCCAACTGCGAGAAGCCGAACGCCTTGCGGTAGTAGAACGCGGCCTGTTTGGCGTTGCCGACCAGTAGTTCGACGTGATGGATCGACTTGAGCGGTAGCGGCTCCGACATGCTGCTTCCTCCTGAACGGGGGCGATGTGGAACAGGCACACGCGATGCCGCCGGTGGCATCGCGGCGAAGCCCCGCTAGCGAAGTGAAAGGGGTAGCAACCGCAGCCTTAAACCCGGCGCAAGCGTAGAACTTGCCGCGCATAGCCGGCCGCGGTGCCATACCCATTCTACGAGTGCCGCGGCAAGTTGGCCGGGCGAATGGTGCAACCCCTTGGAATGCTTGAAGATCGGAGGCCGTGCTACCTGGACACCGCCGCGGGCCGGCGAGATTGCAGGCCACAAGCGGCGTACGGCACGGTCGCCGCTCGGCGCTACTTCGCCAACCGCGGTTCGAAGGTCACGCCGGGTATCGCCGCGCACAGCACCTGCTCAATCCGCTCGACGAAGACAAACTCCAGGTCCTTGCGGACGTGCTCAGGCACGTCTTCCAGGTCGGCCTCGTTCTGCTTGGGCAGGATCACCCGCCGCATCCGCGAACGATGGGCGGCCAGCACCTTCTCTTTGATGCCGCCCACCGGCAGCACCAAACCGCTCAGGCTGATCTCGCCCGTCATCGCCGTTTCGCTATCGACCGGTCGGCCGGTAAACAGCGAAGTAAGCGCCGTGGCAATGGTCACGCCGGCCGAAGGGCCATCCTTAGGCGTGGCACCGGCGGGCACGTGGATATGCACCCCGTGTTCCAGCATTTCAGGCTTTACACCCAATCGGCTGGAGAACGACTGGATGAAGCTGAGTGCGGCCAAGGCCGATTCGCGCATCACGTCGCCCAGCTTACCGGTGAGCTTGACGTCCGCCCCCTTACGCAGCAGTACGGCTTCAACATACAGCACCTCGCCGCCGACCGGCGTATACGCCAGCCCGGCAGCCACGCCCGGCGGCAAGTCGCGTCGCAAGTCTTCCTGAAAGAACCGCTCGCGGCCAAGCAATTCGGTCAGATCCTCCGGGCCAATCGTGGCCGGTTCCGTTTCGCCCTGGGCAAATCGGCGAGCCACCTTGCGGCACACGCGGCCAATCACGCGTTCCAACTCGCGCACGCCAGCTTCACGCGTGTACCGGCGAATCAGACGGTTCAGCGTCTGGTCCGGCAATGTAAGCTGCTCGGGCGTGAGGCCGTTCTGCTCCAACTGACGCGGCACCAGGTACCGCCGCGCGATATGCAGCTTGTCGTCCTCGGTATAGCCCGACAGGCGGATGACCTCCATCCGATCCAGCAGCGGTTCAGGAATGGTTTCCAGCGTGTTGGCCGTAGCAATGAAGAACACGGCCGACAGATCGAACGGCAGGTTTAGGTAGTTATCGTGAAACGCGTGATTCTGGGCCGGGTCGAGGATTTCGAGCAGGGCCGAGGTCGGGTCGCCCCGAAAATCGCGGCCCACCTTGTCGACTTCGTCCAGCATCAACAGCGGGTTGCGCACGCCAGCCCGGCGAATCGCCTGGATGATCCGGCCAGGCATCGCGCCGATGTACGTGCGGCGATGCCCTCGCAATTCTGACTCATCGTGCAAGCCGCCCAGGCTCATGCGTTCGAACTTGCGGCCCAGCGACCGGGCGATGGATTGCCCTAGCGACGTTTTGCCCACGCCCGGCGGCCCGACAAAGCACAAAATCGGCGCCTTAGCCTGAGGATTCAGCTTGAGCACGGCCAGATGCTCCAGAATCCGCTCCTTGACGTCCTCCAGGTCGTAATGATCCTCGTCCAGCACCTGCTGTGCCCGCTCCAAGTCGAGCACGTCCTGCGTCGTTTCCTCCCACGGCAGTTCCAGCACCAGTTCCAGGTAGCTGCGTGTGAGTTGATGCTCAGGCGAGGCCGAAGGGATCTGTTGCAACCGGTTGAGGTCGCGCTCCGCCTCCTTGCGGACGTTGTCGGGTAGTTTGGCTTCATCGAGCCGCTGGCGAAGCTGGTTGATGTCGGCTTCCGCGGGATCAGTTTCGCCCAGCTCCTGTTGAATTGCCCGGAGCTGCTGCCGGAGCAGGTATTCGCGCTGCTCCTTCGACATTTCGGTCTGGGCCTGGCTGGCAATTTTCTGGCGCAGCTCCAGCACCTGGGCTTCGTGCGAAATGAAGCTGAGCATCAGCCGCAGCGCATCCACCCGGGTGTTGGCCGCCAGCAGTTGCTGTTCCTTGGCCAAGTCGATCGGCAGCATCGAGCCCAACAAATAGACCTGCTTGAGCGGGTCTTTGAACTCGGCCAACATCTGCGTGATGCCAGCTCGGGCTTGCGGTTGCAGCATTTCGATGATGCGGGCGGCCTGTTCCTCGATGGAACGCTGCAAGGCTTCCACCTCGGGACCGCCGTCATCGGGCTCAGGCAGCAGCCGCACGCGAGCCATCAGGTACGGCTTATCGGGCTGCGGTTGCAGCAACACCACCCGCTGTTGGCCCTGGACGATGATCTGCACGCCGCCTTCACTGCGCTGCATCTTCTTGATGACGGCCAGGGTGGCCACCTCGAACAGGTCTTCGACCGTGGGCTCTTCCTGATTAGGGTCCTTCTGGCTGGCCACCACCAGCAGCTTGTCTTCGCTGCTACTGGCTTCTTCCACGGCGGCAATCGACGCCGGGCGGCCCACCACCAGCGGCATCATCAAATCGGGGAATAAAACGCTGCTCTTGAGCGGAAGGATCGGATGAATGCTCGTTTGGACAAGTTCACTCATGGCTTCTCCACGTTCTGAGCAGTTCAATCACGCAGTTGAGCAGGCAGCCGCGCGCAGCCTGGGCAGTCGTTCGTTTAGGGGCAGGCCGCTGCCGTTTCCGTCACCTCCTGGGGCGCAACCACGTACACACACGCCGGCACCAGCCGTCGCCGGTGCCGATGCAGCAGCCGGCAACCACACTCGGAAATTGCCCGCGAGACCAGTTCGTCGGGCACAAACACATTCTGCACGCCAAACACGATGCGGCCGCGGGGACTTAGAAAATGTGGCGATTGCCGCAGGTAGCTGCGCAGCACGCTGGTGCCGTCCTCGCCGCCATCCCACATCTGGTCGCCATCCACGTGCAAACGGGCGGTCAACTTGAGGTCGCGGCCCCACTGGGTTGGCACGTACGGTGGGTTGAAGAAGGTCAGGTCGTAACGGGCATCGTTCGGCACCGCGGAAAAAAGGTCGCTCTGCCAGAAGTGAGCCGATAGCCCGTTGTGTTTGGCCACCGCCTGCGCCGTGGCCACGCGGCTGGGCGAACAGTCCACGCCGTCGATCCGCAGCTTGGTTCGCTTCATCAGCGATAAGCTAATCAACGCCGCCGAGCCGATCCCCATTTCCAGGGCCGTGGTGTCCTCATCGGTGATCTCAAGCAGTAGCTCCCGGGCCAGGGCGACCGTGGTGGGATCGAACTGCACGGATACGTCCGAGGGAATCCGCACGCCGAATAACCGGCGCATGAGAAAATGGTTGGACCGCAGTAGCCCCAGCAGTGGGTGCCCCACGTGGTAGGCGAGATTCTTCAGCGGCATCGTTGCCCATCCTCTCGCAATCGCTGGTGCCGACAGACACCTGGTTCAGCGCCGCCCCCGATTGGCGGCGCCCGTCGTCCTGGTCAGCCCTTCTTGGGAGTCGCGGCGGTTTCGCTTGAAGTCAGCATGACCAGCAGCATGCCATCCCGGTATTCGACGTTCACATCCGCCGGGGCCAGATCGGCGGGAAGTTCTAACACGCGTTCGAAGCGGTTGTACGATATTTCCAGCGAGTAGGCTCGATGGCCCTCGGCAATCGTCAGGTCGCGGCGATTGCCAGCGATGGTAAGCCGCCGGCCGGAAACCTGAACCGATACTTCATCGCGGCGGACGCCGGCCAGGTCGCACTTGATCAGCCAGCCGTGGTCGCAGCGATAGATATCTACCGGCGGCCGCCAGACGGCTTCGGCATATTCGCCGCTGGCGTGCGAAAGCAGGTAAATACGTGAATCGGCCATAAGCGCACCGTAGGTTGGCAACGCGTCCTTGGGCAGCGGATTGCAGATCGGATGCCGCGCAATCATCCCTCCCAACAAGCCCACGGAGACCACCGCGGCAACGCGCCAAGCAAGCCCCCACCGGCGAAGGCCCATGCACCGCTTGCTTACCGCGACAGTTTGACGGGCTGCCACTCCAAGCGGTCGCAATCCGGCGGCGGAGCAGGCCGCATCGCGGGCTTGGCTTCCGGCCGTGGCTAGCTCGTTGGCACTCTGGCCAACGGTGGTCTTCTGGAGGTTATAATCGGGCCGTTTGGCCTGGCCGTCAACAATCGGCCCGGTTTGGCTCCAGATTCGCGATGCCAATTTTTGTCGTTGGAGAACTCATGTTGCATGCCGCCACTAGCCGTGCTCGCGGGGTGATGTTCGCTGCCGCGGCCTTCTTCGGATGCCTGATGATGCCGTCGACCGTGCCTGCCGCCTCTCCCGATGCTTCGCAAACATCGCCCGACCAGTGGCTGGTGTTCGTCGGCACCTACGCCAAGGCGGGCACGCCCGGCATTTACCAGTTCGCCCTGGATGCCAAGACCGGCAAGCTTGAGCCGCTGGGAAGCACCGATGCCGGCGCCAATCCAACGTTTCTGGCGATTCATCCCAACGGCCAATTCCTCTACGCGGCCAACGAAACCGGCAACGCGAAGCAAGGCGGTGAGGTTTCGGCCTATGCCATCGACCGCAAGTCGGGCCTGTTGAAACCGCTCAATCGGGCGTCGTCGGTCGGCGCTGGCCCCTGCCACCTGGTCACCGATGCCGCCGGCAAGCACGTGCTCTTGGCCAATTACGGCGGCGGCAGCGTGGCCGTGGTGGCGATTAAACCCGACGGCACCTTGGGTGAAGGCACGGCCTTTGTGCAGCACGAAGGTTCCAGTGTTACCCCGCGGCAGAAAGGCCCGCACGCCCACTCGATCAACCTCGATCCGGCCAACCGTTTCGCCATCGCGGCCGACTTGGGCCTGGATAAGCTGCTGGTCTACCGCTTTGATACCCAAAGCGGCAAGCTGGCGCCCCATGATCCGCCCGCGGCCAAGGTGGCTCCCGGTGCCGGCCCGCGGCACTTCACGTTCCATCCCAACGGGAAGCTGGCCTACGTGATCAACGAACTGGACTCCACCATCACGGCGTTCCGTTACGATGCCGAAAAAGGCACGCTGACCGAGTTCCAAACGATCACGACGCTGCCGGCCGATTTCTCGGGCAACACCACCACGGCCGAAGTGGTGATCCACCCCAACGGCAAGTTCCTCTACGGCTCCAACCGTGGCCATGACAGCCTGGCGATTTACGCGATTGACGAGGACGGCCGGCTGACGCTAGTGGGCCACGAATCGACCGGCGGCAAGACGCCCCGCAACTTTGCCATCGAGCCCAGCGGCAAGTTCCTGCTGGCCGCCAACCAGGGTACCAACAACATCCTGGTGTTCGAGGTCGATCCGGCCACGGGCAAGCTCAAGCGGACGGGCACCGAAGTGCAGGTGCCATCCCCCGTGTGCGTGCGATTCTTGCCGCGGGAGAAGTAGCCCTGCCGCAGCGTGAAACGCTGAGTAGC
>Ga0180216_1001071_pt1 | contig 25313 bp, 25 predicted proteins | sample eDN3rd37CBELigMG_FD_128879 | JGI IMG/M metagenome (GOLD analysis project Ga0180216, IMG submission 128879) | Enriched Miracle-Growth compost microbial communities from Emeryville, California, USA - eDNA 3rd pass 37_C BE-Lig MG (version 2)... ... | reverse complement strand
GGCCCGGTGTCGGTGTCGACCGGGACGTCTTCCTTCTCCTTCGCGCGCGGCAGATAGAGACGCACCGTCGTGCCCTGGCCGGGCTCGCTGTAGATCTTGATGTGTCCGCCCGACTGCTTGACGAAGCCGTAGACCATGCTGAGGCCGAGACCGGTGCCCTGGCCTTCGCGCTTGGTCGTGAAGAACGGTTCGTAGACGCGGTCGATGATGTCGTGCGGGATGCCGTCGCCGGTGTCGGTAACCGCGAGCATGACATATTGCCCCGGCACCACGTCCGGATGCCGCGCGGCATAGCTGTCGTCGAGATGGGCATTGACGATCTCGATCGTCAGCTTGCCCTGGCCCTTCATGGCGTCGCGCGAATTGATCGTGAGATTGAGCAAGGCGTTCTCGACATGTGTCGTGTCGACGAACGTATTCCAGAGCCCGCCGGCGACGATGGTCTCGATCTCGATGCCTTCGCCGAGCGCGCGGCGCAGCATGTCGTCGACGCTGCGGATGAGCCGCCCGAGATTGACGACCTTGGGCGCCAGCGGCTGCCGCCGGCCGAAGGCGAGGAGCTGCGAGGCGAGCTTGGAGCCGCGCATGACGCCGTCGAGCGCCATCTGCAGCCGCTGCGTGGCGCGCAGATTGCCGGCGACGTCCTTGCGCATGAGCTGGAGATTGCCGCCGATGATCTGCAGCACGTTGTTGAAATCGTGGGCGACGCCGCCGGTCAGCTTGCCGACGGCTTCCATTTTCTGCGCCTGGTGGAGCTGCGCGGCGGTTTGGGCATGCTCTGCGAGCGCAGCGGCGACGCGCTTCTCGAGATCGTCGTTCGCCTGCTGCAGGATGGCTTCGGCCTCCTTGCGGTGCGTGATGTCGACGAGCGAGCCGATAAAGCCGATAAAACCGTCGTCCCCGTCGAAGCGCGGCGTCGCCGCCGTCAACACCCAGCGGTAGATGCCATCGCTGCGGCGCAGACGCAGTTCGCGGCGGAAGAGCGCGTGACTGATATGCGCCTCGCGATAGGCGGTCTCCGTCGCCTCGCGATCGTCGGGGTGAATGGCATCGAACGCGCCGAAGCCGAGCGCCTGCTCCTCCGTCAGCCCGGTGAACTCGTACCACACGCGATTGAAGTAAGTGCACGTGCCGTCGGCATCGCTCATCCACATCATGACCGGCGCGTGGTCGGCCATGTTGCGGAAGCGCTCTTCGCTTTCGCGCAGTTCGCGCGTCGTCTCCTGGCGCAGCCGTGCGAGTTTGAGGTTCGAATTGACGCGCGCGATCAGTTCTCGCGCCGAGAACGGCTTGGTCAGATAGTCGTCGGCGCCTGCCTCGAGGCCCTCGACGCGCGCTTCCTCGCCGGCGCGCGCCGAAAGCAGGATGACCGGGATGTCGCGCAACTGGGAATCGGAGCGGATCTCGCGCAACAGGCCGAAGCCGTCCATCATCGGCATCATCACGTCGCTGAGAACGAGGTCGGGCTTTTGCCGCCGGATCGCCTCGATCGCCGCGAGGCCGTCGCCGACGGTCTCCACGTCCCAACGTCTGCCGAGCAGTCGGCAGATGTAATCGCGCATGTCGGCGTTGTCGTCGGCCACGACGATGCGCCGTAGACCGTCGTCGCGGACGGCCAGCAGCAATTCGTCCGCTTCGGCGTCGTCTCCGATCTGCTCGATGCCGTCGCCGCGATCCGGCAGCCAGCGCAAGGCCTCCTCGACATAGGCTTCGGCGCGCAGCGAGGTGAGCGCCCGCGTCTTCGGCGCGGCGACTCTGTCGGGCGACAGATGCGCGCTGCCGAACGGGATCGACACTTTGAACGCGGTGCCGACATCGACCTCGCTTTCCACCTCGATGGCGCCGCCATGCAATCTGACCAGCTCCTGCACGAGCGCGAGGCCGATGCCCGAGCCCTCGAAGGAGCGGCCGCGCTGGCCCTCGACACGGTGGAAGCGCTCGAACAGCTTCGGCAGTTCGTGCGCCGGGATGCCGACGCCGCTGTCGCGCACGGTGAGCGTCACGGCGCTGTCGTCTTCCCGCGCGCGCAACGAGACTGCGATCTCGCCCTGGAAGGTGAACTTGAACGCGTTGGAGACGAGGTTGAGGACGATCTTCTCCCACATGTCGCGATCGACGAAGACCGGCCGCGGCAGCGGTTCGCAATCGATCTTGAGCGTGAGACCCGCCCTTTCGGTCGCCGAGCGGAAGTTCGACGCGAGCGCGGAGGTGAGGCGCGGAAGATCGGTCGGCTCGTAGCTCGCCTCGACGCGGCCGGCCTCGATGCGCGAGAAGTCGAGCAGCGAATTCACCAGCTTGAGAAGACGAAGGCTGTTGCGATGCGCGAGCTCGATGCGCTGCTTTTGCGCCTCGCTCAGGCCCTGCGCGCCGTCGTCGTTGAGCGCGTCCTCGATGGGGCCAAGCATCAGTGTCAGGGGCGTGCGGAATTCGTGGCTGACGTTCGAAAAGAAGGTGGTCTTGGCGCGGTCGAGTTCGGCCAGGGCTTCGGAGCGTCGCCGCTCCTCCTCATAGGCTTGCGCATTGGTGACCGCGGCGCTGATCTGGCCCGCGGCGAGGCTGAGGAAGCTGCGGTAGTTCTCGTCGAACAGTCGGAAGGGATTGAGGCCGACGACCAGGGCGCCGAGCCGTCCGGTGTCGCCGGTGGGCAGCAGCGGGATGATGGCGGCCTGCGACGGCGGCTGCGGCCACGGCCCTTTCGGTAGCTCGCCGAGGTCGAGCGCGGCCAGGTTCTTGACGATCCTTACTTCGTGGGTGCGGATGGCCTCCTCGATCGGCCAGAAGGCCGTCTCGCCGGGCGCGATCTCGCGCGGGGCGGCGCGGTGGCCGGGCTCGATGCCGCTGGTGCCGACGAGCGAGAGGACGGGATTGTCCGGGTCGGCCAGATAGATCATGGCGAAAGGCAGGTCGCGCGTGTTCATCGACAGCGCGCGGGCGCTGGCGACGCAGGCGTCATTCCAGTTGCGCGCGGCGCTCGCTTCGGCGGCGAGGCTGCGCAGAAGATCGAGCTGGCGTTCGCCGATGACGCGCCGGGTATCGTCGCTATTGGCGCAGATGATGCCGCCGACGCCGCCGCTTTCGTTCGGTACCGGGCTGTAGGAGAAGGTGTAGTAGGTCTCCTCAGGATAGCCGTGGCGCTCCATCATCAGGAGCTGCGACTCGACATAGGTGCCCTGGTCGCCGCCGAGGGCGGTGGCCAGCATCGGGCCGATATCGCCCCAGATTTCGCTCCAGACCTCCTTGGTCGGCCGGCCCAGGGCCCAGGGGTGCTTGCCGCCGATGATCGACTTGTAGGGGTCATTATAGAAGAAGATCAGATCCGGTCCCCAGCCGACCCAGATCGGCTGGCGGGAGCTGAGCATGATGCGGATCGAGATTTTGAGGCTTTGCGGCCAGTCGGCCGTTGGACCGAGCGGGGTCGAGGCCCAATCGAAGCTGCGCATGAGGGCGCCGAGCTCGCCACCGCCGGCGAGAAAGTCGAATTTACCGTCCATGCCGCCGTCGGCTCTAAGGTGCGGCTGGCCGTCAAGTCTTGCCGAATCCGAGGCGGTTATATCTGACACCAGCGGTCCCCCATCCACTCACGCCAAGCCATAGAACTCGACCTTCATCAAAGGGTTCCCTGATATTGGCGCGGCCTCTTGCGGTGATGCACGCGGGTCGCCATTGTCCTGCCAACAGACGCGGAGGAGTTCATGACGCAGACCAACAATCGCCTTTTCGATGAGATGGCGCGCCTGATGAACGACGCCGCCGGCGTCGCGCAGGGCGTGCGCCGCGAGTTCGATACCCTTTTCAGGGCGCAGGCCGAGCGCATTCTGCGCGACCTCGACGTCGTTCAGCGCGAGGAATTCGAGGCGGTCAAAGAGATGGCGCGGCTCGCCCGCGAGGAGAACGAGCTTCTGAGGGCGCGCATCGAGGCGCTCGAGGGTAAGGCCGCTAAAAAGGCGGATGTCGGCCCGGCCGAATCGCCGAGCATCCCGCCGCTGGGGAAGTGACTTTCTTCCCTCCCCCGGCGAAGCGGGGGGGAGGGCCGGTTCGTCAGCGCCTGCGATGACGAACCGGGGTTGGGGGCTTGCGGGCGCCTAAGCGCCCCCACCCCGGACCCCTCCCACACTCGCGAGAGCTGGCGGGGAGATGCCCGCTTTCCTTGCCCTTTCGGGTCCCCCCCGCTATAACCCCCGCCGAAACGCGGCCCCCGGCACCCCTGGAGGCTTGCCGCGTTCATGGGCGGCTGAAAAAGCCGCCTTTTTCCATTGGTTTAACGAGGATACCGACATGGCGAACGTCCAAGAGATGAAGGCGACGTTGCGCCCGAAAGCTGGCAAGGGGGCCAGCCGGGCAGCGCGTCAATCCGGCAAAGTGCCGGGCGTGGTTTATGGTGATAACAAGCCCCCGATGATGGTGCTCCTCGAGCACGACGAGCTGCGCAAGCGCATTTATGCGGGGCGCTTCCTGACCACGCTGTTCCATCTCGACGTGGACGGCGCCAAGCACCGCGTGATTCCGCGAGACTTCCAGCTCGACCCGCTCAAGGACCTGCCGATGCACGTGGACTTCCTCCGCGTCGCGGAAGGCGCCACGATCCGCGTCAACATTCCGGTGCACGTGCGCAACGGCGAAACCTCGCCGGGCGTGAAGCGCGGTGGCGCGGTCAACATCGTCACCCACACGGTGGAAGTGGTTTGCCCGGCTGACGCCATCCCGGGCGCGATCGAAGTCGACATCGGCGACCTCGAGATCAGCCACTCGAAGCACATCTCGGACGTCAATCTGCCGCCGAACGTGAAGGTGATCGCGTCGGGCGATATCACCCTGGTCACGATCGTGCCGCCGTCGGGCTACGCCGAAGAGCAGAAGGCTGCCGCCGAAGCGGCTGCCGCCGCTGCGACGGCTCCGGCCGCGGGTGCTGCTCCCGCCGCGGGCGCTGCTGCGGGTGCTGCTGCCGCGGCTCCGGCCGCGGGCGGCGCCGCCAAGAAGTGAGGCGCCGGGCTGGCGATTGCGTGAGAGGGCGGCGAAGCCATGCTGCTATTCGTCGGTCTCGGCAATCCTGGCCCGCGCTACGCCGGCAATCGGCATAACATCGGTTTCATGGCGGTCGAGGCGATTGCCCGCCGCCATGACATCGGCCCGTTCCGCCGCAAATTCCAAGGCCTTGCCGTCGAGGGCAGCATCGCGCGTCAGCGCGTGATGCTGCTTTTGCCCGGCACCTACATGAACGAATCGGGTCGCGCGGTGCAGGAAGCCGCGCGCTTCCATAAGATCCCGGTCGGCGACATCGTCGTCTTCCACGACGAGGTCGATCTGCCGGCCTCCAAGCTGCGCGTGAAAGTGGGCGGCGGCGTCGCCGGTCACAACGGCCTGCGCTCGATCACGGCGCATGTCGGCAACGACTACAAGCGTGTGCGCATCGGCGTCGGCAAGCCGCAGCAAAAGGAGCTGGTGCCGCAGCACGTGCTCAGCGATTTCGCCAAGAGCGAGAAGCCCTGGGTCGACGCGCTGTGCGACATCATCGCCGACAACGCCGACCTGATTGCCGACGGCAAGGACTCGACGTTCCAGAACAAGGTACACCTCGCCATGGTCGCGAAAGGCTTCGGCGAGGAAAAGGAGCCGGCCGGCTCCGATCGATGAATTAAGCAACGACGCGGAAGTTCTCATGGGATTCAAATGCGGCATCGTCGGTCTGCCCAATGTCGGCAAATCGACGCTTTTCAACGCGCTGACGCAGACGGCGGCGGCGCAGGCGGCCAACTATCCCTTCTGCACCATCGAGCCGAATGTCGGTGAGATCGCGGTGCCGGATCCGCGCATGGAGAAGCTCGCCTCCATCGCCAAGTCCGAGCAGATCATCCCGACGCGCATCACCTTCGTCGATATCGCCGGTCTGGTGCGCGGCGCCTCCAAGGGCGAAGGGCTCGGCAACAAATTTCTCGCCAATATCCGCGAGGTCGACGCCATCGTTCACGTGGTGCGGTGCTTTGAGGATTCCGACGTCACGCACGTCGAGGGCAAGGTCGATCCGATCGCCGACATCGAGACCATCGAGACCGAGCTGATGCTCGCCGATCTCGAAAGCCTCGAGAAGCGCGTCGATACCTTGGAGAAGAAGGCCAAGGGCTCCGGCGAAGAGGCCAAGATCGCCAAGGAGACGCTCGATCTCGTCAAGCGCTCGCTGGTGCTCCTGCGTGACGGCAAGCCCGCGCGCCTCGTCGACCGCAAGCCCGAAGAAGACAAGCTCTTCCATTCGCTCGGCCTGCTGACCTCCGCGCCGGTGCTCTATGCCTGCAACGTCGACGAAGGCGCGGCGGCGACCGGCAACGAATTTTCCAAGCGCGTCGAGGCGCGCGCCAAGGAAGAAGGCGCGGTGAGCGTCGTCATCTCGGCCAAGATCGAGTCCGAGATCGCCACGCTGCCCCCCGAGGAGCGCGCCGAATATCTCGAGGCCGTCGGCCTGAAGGAGACCGGTCTCGACCGTCTCATCCGCGCGGGCTACGCGCTGCTGCACCTGGTCACCTACTTCACGGTCGGCCCGAAAGAAACGCGCGCCTGGACGATCACCAAGGGCACGAAGGCGCCGCAGGCGGCCGGCGTCATCCATACCGATTTCGAAAAGGGCTTCATACGCGCCGAGACCATTAGCTGCGACGACTACATCGCGCTCAATGGCGAAGCCGGCGCGCGCGAGGCCGGCAAGATGCGGCTGGAAGGCAAGGACTATGTCGTCGCCGACGGCGACGTGATGCACTTCCGCTTCGCCAACTGATACGAGCGATGCGCGGGCGGCCCCGCGCATCCAAGCCGCCTGCCCGGAACACCGCACGAAATGGCGGGGAGGGGCTTTACGCGGCCGGCCGCTTTGCGAATGATAGCGGCATGTCTGAGCCGAAGCTGTATTTCGAAGACTTCGAACCGGGCGCCGTAACCGTTTACGGCCCGCGCCTGGTGACCCGCGAAGAGATCATCGCCTTCGCCGCCGAGTTCGATCCGCAACCGATGCATCTCGATGAAGCCGCCGCGAGCGCGACGCTGCTCGGCGGTCTCGCCGCGTCGGGCTGGCACGCTTGCGCGCTCACCATGCGCATGATCTGCGAGGGCTTCGTTTTGGACGCGGCCTCGATGGGCTCGCCGGGCGTCGACGAGGTGCGGTGGCTGAAGCCGTTGCGGCCGGGCACGCAGGTGCGGCTGCGCGCCACCGTTCTCGACAAGCGCGCATCGAACAGCCGCCCCGATCGCGGCTTCGTCAGTTACCTGTTCGAGATGATCGACGAATCCGACGCTGTGCTGACGGCGATGAAGACGCCGCTGATGGTGCTGCGCCGCGTGCCGGGGTCGGCGCCATGAAATTCTTCGAGGACATCCAGGTCGGCGACGTGACCGAACTCGGCCGTCACACCTTTACCGCCGAGGACATCAAATCGTTCGCGCATCGCTTCGATCCGCAGCGATTCCACATCGACGAAGAGGAGGCGGCGCGTTCGCATTTCGGTGCGCTCTGCGCGTCCGGCTGGCATACGGCATCGATGTGGATGCGGCTCGCCGCCGATCAGCGCCGCGGCGAAATCGAAGGGGTGCGGCTGCGCGGCCAAGGGCCGGCGCAATGGGGGCCGGCGCTCGGATTCCGCGAACTCAAATGGCTGAAGCCGGTCTATGCGGGCGACACCATCGCCTATCGCGCCGAAGTGCTCGAAGCGCGCGCGTCGCAAAGCCGGCCGGAGTTCGGGCTCGTCGTTTCGCTGGCCACGGGCGACAATCAGAAAGGCGAGCGCGTGATCTCGTTCGTCAGCACGATCTTCGTGCAGCGGCGTGTTGCCGGGCCGTAAACGCTCAGTGCGCCTTGGCCCTGACTTGATGCACGACCGCCGACGGCAGCACGTCGAGATAAGGACCGAGCAGGAACGCTTCGCCTGACCCCGCGCCGTAAATGCGGTCGTGCGCGTCGATCATCGCGCGCACCGGCGGTCCGCATCCGGCGATCGAGTCGACGATGAGGTCGTTGACTTCGTCCGACCGCAGGTCGCCGCGATAGCGCGGGTCCGCCACGAACTTCTGCACGATACAGTCGGTCGCGCGCTGCACGGCGGGCAGCAGCGCGGCCTCCCGTTGCGGCGCGGAGAGTTGCTGCCACGCGCCGGGATCGATTTTCAGCGAAACCTGAGGGTCGAGGGACGCATGCAACACAAGCGACAATCCGAAAACCGATTTCAGAATCATCTCGTGAGCCCTGCGAATCAGTTGCCCGTTACAGGGGTACCGCAACTGGCGTGGCCCCGCACGCGAAAGTTGGGCTAGCGCCGCGTTGCCGCCGCGGCCAAGCACGATCGCCATGTCGCGGTCGACGATGGGTCCTAAAGGATTCGAACGGCTGGGCTTTTCGGCCCTGGGAACCGCGATCCGTCCCCGCTCGTTAGACGGTTCATGACAAGCTCCGATTCAAAAACGGGCGGGCCGGAAGCCATCCTGAGCACCGGGACGGATGCGCCCATGAGTGCCGATCAGGAGAAGACGTTGCGCCAGCTCGCGCAGGAAGCGCGGGAGCCGGAAGCGTTCAGCCGCGCTTTGACGCAGAGCGAAGCCGCGCTGCGCATCGACGTGCTCAGGGCCAAGCTCAAGCTCATGAGCAACCCGCCGCACACGGCCTGACCGGAACTCAGCCACGGTAGCCCGAGGAACGATCGGCCGCGCCGCCGCGTTGCAGGTCGTTCGCACGAGAAACAGGCAGGAGAAGATCATGACACATATTCGCCAAAAGGCGATCTTGGCCGCGGCGACCGCCGCGCTCGCCGCGAGCATCGCCACGGCTCATGCGCAGACCACAGTCATCACACGTGAGCCGGCACAAACAGTCGTGACGGAAGAACCGTTGACGCTGACGCCGGTGCAACGCCAGACGATCTATCGCACCATCGTGCGTGAGCGCGTCGCCACCGCGCCGCCGACCGTCGAGTATCGCGTCGGCACGCGCGTTCCCGCCAACGTTCAGCTCTACTCGGTGCCGGAAGCCGTTGCGGTCGAAGTGCCCGCGATGCGCCGCTACAAATACATGACGGTCAACAATCGCGTCGTGCTGGTCGATCCGGCCACCAGCCAGGTGGTCGAAGAGATCGTCGACTGATAGTGCACAAAGGCTAGGCTTAAGCGGCCCGGCGTGATTGCCGGGCCGTTTCTTTTTGTATGCTCAAAAGGCCCATTAACGCGGTAGTCCCGCGCATAATGCGTGTTGTGGATTTCAGGGCTCGGGCGCATAATCCTCAACGAGGAGTGAGCGTTATGACGACCATTAATTATCAAGCGCCGTCCGAATTGTTTCCCAGTCGCAGCCGCAAAGCCCGCCGTCCGATGGGCTACAAGCGCTTCCCGACCGCCGCCGAAGCGATCCGCTTCGCCATGGAAGAGCTGCCGTCCGATCTGCTGCTGGGTGCCTATCTCGAGGTGGAAGAGCGCCGCTTCGACGGCAATGGCATCCGCGAGCTTTACGAAAGCGACGAATATCCGCTGCCGCGCAGGGGCGCCAAAGCGCCCAAGGCCGCCAAGGTCGCGAATTAAACTGACATTGTCGGGAATGTGAACGTCCGTCCCAGGGGCGGTGGGAACACCGCGCCTACCGTCGCGTTGATTGGCCGCTTGAACGCTTACCTTTCGACGAACGGGATCCGGCACATGGCCGATAGAAATGCTTTAGGGATGATCGGTCTGATGCTGGGCGTCGCGACCATCATGGTGATGACTGTCGGCGGCTGGGTGATCAGCGATCACCTGAACGGCCGGTTGACGCTCGAAGACGGCGTGCGCTTCAGCGGCATGGCCACGGTCTCGGTGCGCTGAGCGTAACGATGCGGGCGTCGGGCTGACTAAAAAAAAAGCCACCGCCGGCACGAGACCGGCGATGGCAATGTCCTTACCCCATTGTGCGCTTATTCGGCGGCCGGACGCGGCGGGCGCGGCTGCTTGTTCGGCGCGCTCTTCCATTGCGTGAGGCTGTCGCCGATGACCTTCATCGCCGTCATCGCCGCGTGGCTCAGGCTGGCATAGCCGGCGATCTCGCGGTTGACGCGTTCGCCTTCGGCCCGGAGCATCTCGCGCACGCTCTGCAGTTCGGTGATGACGCGGTCGATCTCGTCCATCGAGGCGCTCGAGACGCGGCGGATGAGCGCGTTCAGATTCTCCGCCACCGGCTCCTGTTCCTGCTGCGCTTCGCCTTCGCCGCGCGGACGGCGCAGGAACGCGATGTCGCGGCGGACGAACTCGCGGATCTCGCCTTCGAAGGCATTCGCCGCGGCCTGATCGATCTCGCCGAGCTTCTCGGGCGGGCGACGATCCGGCGGAGCGTACTTCTCCGGTCCGGACTTCTCCGCGCTCGCTTTGTCCCCTTCGCCAAGCCGATTGATGGCCGTCATCCGTCTCACTCCTACAGAAGGCGCACTCACTGCGCGTGACTGGTCGTCGCGGGCGATTGCCGCATGTGAGTGGGGCGACGATGGGGCAGGGGCGTGGCGCGAACGGGGCGCGGGCGAATTTCCGCTGTTAAGACAGCCGTTTCACCACTTCAGCTTGAAGCCAGCGGTAATGCTCTTGCTGACTGTCGGCTGCCCGACATCGCTGACGCGTGTCGTCACCGACAGCGGTCCGACCAGCTTCTGTTCAGCGCTGAGCGTGTTGCGCGTGATCGGGTCGTCGGACGACGAGGCGAGCGTGGCGCCAAAGGTTGTTCCCGTCGGCGCGACGTTGAACCTCACCGCTTGTTCGCTGCCGATCACCTGCGAGCGCCCGCTGACGCTGTCTTGCGGCAATGCCATCAACGGCAAGCCCGCAGGACCCGACGGCGCCTGCGCGCCATAGGTCTCGGTGACGGAGACCCGGTTCTGCAGCGTCACGGACACGGACTTCCCGACCGGCATCGAATGTTTCAGCGTGCCGCCGATGCGGCCCTGGTCGTTGTTCGGATCGAGGCGCGCATCGACCGTCGCGTTGTCGTTGATGTCGATCGAGGCCCACGCGGCGCCGGCGCCGGTACGGCGGCTATAGGCATCGAGCGGCGCGTTCGGCTGATAGGTCACGGGATTGTTGCCGGCGAGGTTGAGATCGGCGCCCACCTTCGCGTCCCAATCCGGCAACACGGTCTGCCGCACCACGACCGTGCCGGAACCATCGGGCGCCGACTCCGTCCGGCTGACGTCGAAGGTCTTCTCGCGCTTGATCTTCGGCACCTTCAGCGACCTGGCGGGCGCAGTGGCGAGCGTCGCGGGATCGTATTGCAACACGCGGCCGAGCAACGCGGCCTCTTCGGCGTCGAGCGGAGGGGATTGTTCGGCGACATCGCTGTGGATGCTCTGTGCCTGCGCCGTGATCGGTGCGGCACTGAGCGCAAGCACGACGGTCACCACCCGAGCGCAGGAGCGCAGGAGCATGTTCCAACTTCCCCTTACCAAAACCGAATAAAGGCAAATGGCACGGAACTGGGGCGAACGTGTGGAAAGTGCCTGCGGAAAATTGCGCCAGGAAACGCCTAGACCTTAATCGTGGTCAAATAAGGCGCGTCGCGGCGCTCTGGTTAATAACTTTCAGCGCGGGCCGATACAGCCTCTAGCGTTCGCTGTCCGCGGCGCTTTCGGTCACGGCATAGCCGCTGCCGGTCCGCGTCGGCTCCGGGTAAGCGGCCGCAGCGAGCAGCGCCATCATCAGCGCGCCGGGAATGACAAGGCACACGAAAATCGCGAGCGCGATCAGAAACCGTTTGAGCACGTGAACTCTCCTCCCAACCATCTCGCATGGGTCGGCCGGAGAGGCTTGTAGGTTCATGCTGTGGGGGCGGGGTTCTTGCCATCAAATACGGCGGCCGAAGGGCGGTGCCTGCAACCAGGAGCGCGCCCTGTGTGTTAATTGCATGAGGATTTCGGAAGGGAGGCACACCATGCCCGCGCTGTTGTCTGCGCTGCGGCCGGCTTTGGTCGCTGGCGTGCTCGTGGTCGCCGCGACCCACGCGGCGCCGGCGGCCGACGATATCCCGCGGTTCGACATCGGACCGAGCTGCAAGGCGGCGGCGATCGCGGCGGTCACCTCGAGCCGCGACGAGACCGCCTGCAAGTCCGATGAGAACACGGCGCTCGATAAACTGAAGCAGGATTGGTCGCAGTACAACGCGAACCAACGCGGCCACTGCGTGCGACTGTCGTCGCTCGGCGGCTCACCCAGCTACGTCGAACTGTTGACCTGCCTCGAACTCGCCAAAGCCGCGGCCGAGCTTCCCGACGAGGGGCTGAACCGCGGCGGCACGATCGAGCGATAGCGTCTCAGGTCTTCTTCGGCGCCGCCGAGAGTGACGGCGTGCCCTGCTGGCTGAGCTTGTAGGCGGACACGTGCTTGGGTTTTTCCTTGTCCGCCTTCGGCTTCTTCTTTTCCTTCGCCGGACGCATCTGACCCTTCGCCATGATGACCTCCCATCGGAATCGAATGAGAGCGAATGGTGAGCCAGTCAGATGTATCCGGCAAGAGGCGGATATAAATTCCCCGTAAACACCAAGGGAGTCAGCGCTTACGACTTCGGCGCGGGCGCGCCTTTCATCTTGCCCTCGATGCACTTGTCGACGATGTCGGCGCGCTTATCGAGGGTCATGCTCGCGGCGCCTTTCTCGGTGCTCATCCAGCAGATTTCGGCGGCGCGCGCGTGGGTCATCGGCGGCTCGGCCTGCGCGGTGGCGGCCGGCGTGGCGCCGGGGCCGGCGGTCTGGCAACCGGCGAGGAGGGCGCTGCCAAGGACGAGCGCAAGCGCAGTGAAGCCCTGGCGATTGAAAAGGCGGGACGGCGTCATCGTTCGAGTTCCGGTAAGTCGTTGTGAGCTTGCTCGCGGAGGCGGAGCGCGCGGCCTTATGGCATGGCGGACGCTCCGTGCGAACTGGGAATTGCGGTCTTTGATGCGCTCTCACCGCGTGTGGCTTCAAGGCAATTGTGCGGCCGCGCACTCACAAACCCGTGCTCGGGCCGAACCGCCATCCAGGCCGCGCGTTGGCCGGGTGCAGAATGCGCGAATAAGCGGAGCGGCAGATGCGCGGTTCATCGGGCTTTTTGTCTCTGGTTCTTGTCGGCGCGGCCGCGGTCACCTTAACGGCGAGCGGTATTGCCCGCGCCGAGCAGGGCCCGATGGCGAGTGACGGCGCGGCGGTCGGCATCGGCATGATCTGCAACACGTCGGAGCAGGCCGAGCGCTTCGTGGCGCTGCGCGCCGAGGGGTCCGATCCGCAGAAGGCAATGACGGCCGTGAACGACGAGGCCAAGGATCCTCATGCCTGCGGCATGGCCGCGATCGCCTTCCGCCGTGACGCCACACTGAATTCCAAACCCATCGCCGACAAGCTTGTGCAGGTCGTGCGCATCAACGTCGTGGCAGGCTTCAATGGCAGCGGCTGGCAGCCGGTGTCCGGACTTGTCCAGTACGCTGTGATGGAGGGCGAGGGCGAGACGATCTGACTGGAGGGTGCCGGAAGCAGAGATCCGGACCTTGTCCGTGGAGTCGTCGTCTTCCTCGCGATGCGAGGGACCCGTGGTGCCGTCCGTTGGTGGCACCCACGCAATGGCGCCATGGGTCCCGGCGTAGCCGCGTTCACCACTTCTTAACCCGCGACCCACGCCCGCCTTTAACCCAGCATTCAATGCGCTTTGGACCGCGCCGCCGGCGCGGGAACCTTTAACGCGCCGTTAGCCGCATACCGTCAGACTGGCGCAGGTCAACGGCGTTCGCCCTCTCGGGGCGGCTGCCGTTGGTGTTGATCGTCGCGGCGGTCAATCGGCTTCCACACAGCTTCCCAAGCGAATGCCCCGGCGCATGCATGAAGGCACCGGAGGCGCTCGGCGCGTGACATAAAGATCGGTCGGATCGGCAGATGGCTCTTTCAATTTCTTTGCTTAGTGCCCGCCAGATCTCCGGGCTGACGACGACCGCCATCATCAGTCTGACGACCACGCAGATATCGGAGATGTCGACGACCCAGGCCGCCGCGCTGACGGCGACCCAGGTCAACGCCATGGAGACGACGGACCTCCAGTACCTGGCGAGCACCCAGATCGCGGCGCTGTCGACGTCGGTCATCAGCCATCTGCTCACGCTGCAGCTTCAGAACTTCCTCGACACGCAGATCGCGGCTCTGACGGCGACGCAAGTGAGCGCCCTGACCGCGGCGGAAATCGGCGCGCTGTCGCCGAGCGAAATCCAGGGCTTCTCGACCACCCAGTTGGAGGCCCTGACGGCCCGCCAGCTCGGCGCCCTGACGACGACCGCGCTCGGCAATTTCTCGACCACCCAGATCGCGGCCCTGTCGACCACGCAGGTGCAGGGCCTGAGCGCGGCGCAGCTCAACGCCGTCTCGATGGACGTCCTCGGCGCCATCGACGTCGCCAAGCTGTCGAGCGTCCAGCTCCGCAGCCTTACCAACACGACGGTCGACAATCTGTCGGAAGAGCAGGTTGCCTCGCTGACCGGGACGCAGATCGGGCTTCTCAACGCCGGGCAGCTCAACGCGCTCTCGACGACCGAGGTCCAGGCGCTCACGACCACGCAGCTCGATGCGCTGACCAGCCGGCAGCTTGCCGGTCTTGCCGCGACGGCTCTGGCCGACTTCTCCAGCACGCAGCTTGGCGCGCTGTCGACCACGCAGGTGCAGGGCCTCACCGGGGCGCAGCTCAGCGCCGTGTCGAGCGACGTTCTCGGCGCCATCGACGCCACCAAGCTCACGACCGTCCAGCTGCGCGGCCTGTCGACCACCGCAATCAGCAATCTCAGCGACGCTCAGGTGTCGGCGTTGAGCGGCAGTCAGCTCGCCGCGCTGACCGTGGCGCAGATCAGCGCGCTGTCGTCGACCGAGCTCCAGTCGCTCACGACCACGCAATTCAATGCGTTCACCGCGACGCAGCTCCGCGGTCTTTCGACCACCGTGGTCGGCAATTTCTCGACGACCCAGATCGCGGCGCTGTCGACGACACAGCTTCAGGGCCTGACCGCGGCGCAGATCAACGCGCTGTCGGTCTCCGCGTTGGAGGTCCTCGATGTCGCCAAGGCGACTGCGACGCAGATCGGCGCTCTGTCGACCACCACCTTCGCGCGGCTCAACGACACGCAAATCGCTTCGCTCGGCGCGACCCAGATCGCCGCCCTGACGGCGGCCGAGATCGGCGTGCTGTCGTCGACCGAAATTCAAGCCTTCACCACGACGCAGGCGAACGCGCTCACCTCGCGCCAGCTCGCGGGCCTGACGAGCACCGCGCTCGGTAATTTCTCGACGACGCAAGTCGCCGCTTTCACGACGACGCAGATCCGCGGCCTCACCGCCGCCCAGCTCAATGGCGTATCGACCGATGTCCTCGGCGCCGTCGACCTGACCAAGCTGACCACGGCGCAGATCGCCGGCCTGTCCACGACCACGATCGGGAACCTGACGTCGGCGCAGATCGGCGGCCTGGCCTCGACCCAGGTTGCGGGCCTGACCGCTGCCCAGATCGGCGCACTCACCTCGACGGAAATCCAGGCCCTCACGACCGAGCAGTTCGGCGCGCTGACCAGCAAGCAGCTCGGCGGCCTGACGACGACGGCGCTCGGCAACTTCTCCAGCACGCAGATCGGCGCGCTCACCATCACCCAGTTCCAGGGCCTGACGACGACGCAAATCAACGCGCTGTCGGTGGACGCGCTGGCCGCGGTGGATCTTGCCAAGGCCTCGACGCCGCAGATCCGCGGCCTCAGCACGACGGCGATGGGCAACCTGACGGAAACACAGGTGTCGTCGCTGACCGCGGTGCAAGTCGGCGTGCTCAGCGCGACGCAGATCGGCGCGCTGTCCTCGACCGAAATCCAGGGCTTCTCGACCACCCAGTTCAATGCGCTGACCGCCACGCAGCTGCGCGGCCTGACCAGCACCGCGCTCGGCAATTTCTCGACGACGCAGATCGGCGCGCTGGCGACGACGCAGTTGCAGGCCCTGACGGCCGCGCAGCTCAATTCGCTGTCCGGCGATAGGCTCGAGGCGGTCGACGTGACCAAGGCCACGGTGTTGCAGGTCGCCGGGCTCTCGACCACCTCCATCGCCGCCTTGAGCGAAGCGCAGGTGGCTTCGCTCAGCGCTGGCCAGATCGGCGGGCTCACCGGCGCGCAGCTCGGCGCGCTGAGCTCGACGGAAATTCAAGCCTTCACGGCCACGCAGCTTGGCGCGCTCAAGGGCAGCCAGCTTGCCGGCATGAGCACGACGGCGCTCGGCAACTTCTCGACGACGCAGATCGGCGAACTGGCAAGCACGCAGGTGCAGGGCCTGACGACGGCGCAGCTCAATGCGGTGTCGACCGCCGTGCTGGAAGCGCTTGATCTCAGCAAGCTGACGAATGGTCAGCTCACCGGCCTCAACACCACGGCGATCGGCAACCTGACCGAAACGCAGGTGAGCGGCCTGACCGCGACGCAAGTGAGCGTGCTGAGCGCGGCGCAACTCGGTGCGCTGACCTCAACCGAGATCCAGGGCTTCACGACCACGCAGGCCAACGCGCTGACCGCCGCGCAGATCCGCGGGCTGACCACCACGGCCATCGGCAACTTCGCCAGCACGCAGATCGAGGCCTTCTCGACCACGCAGCTCCAGGCCATCACCGCGGCGCAGCTCAACTCGCTGAACGCCGATCTCCTGAACGCGATCGACATCGCCAAGACGACCACGACGCAGGTGACCGGCCTGTCGACGACCGCGGTCGGCCTCCTCACCGAGACGCAGGTCGCGGCCTTCAGCGCGACGCAGGTCGGCCTCTTGAGCGCGGCGCAGCTCGGCGCGCTGAGCTCGACCGAGATCCAGGCCTTCACCACCACGCAAGCCGACGCGCTGAAGGCGAGCCAGCTCAGCGGCCTCTCCACCACCGCGATCAACAACTTCTCCAGCACCCAGATCGGCGCGTTCTCGACCACGCAGCTGCAGGCGCTGACGACGACGCAGCTCAACGCGCTTGCGACCGATCTGCTCGAGGCTATCGACCTGACCAAGGTCACGACCGGGCAAATCGCCGGCCTGTCGACGACGGCGGTCGACGCCCTGACCGAGACGCAGGTGAGCGCGCTCAGCGCCAATCAGGTTGGCGTCCTCTCGGCGGCCCAGCTCGGTGCGCTGAGTTCGACCGAGATCCAGGCCTTCACCGCCACGCAGTTCGAAGCGTTGAAGGCGAGCCAGCTCAGCGGTCTGACGACCACGGCGCTCGGCAACTTCTCGAGCGACCAGATCGGCGCGCTGTCGACGACGCAGCTGCAAGCGCTGACGACGACGCAGCTCAACGCGCTGTCGGCCGACATGCTCGAAGCCATCGACGTGACCAAGGCGACGGTCAATCAGATCGCCGGTCTGTCGACGACCGCGATCGGCCTCCTGACCGAAACGCAGGTCGGCTCGTTGCTCACCTCGCAGATCGCGCGCCTCTCGGCCGGCCAGATCGACGCGCTGACCTCGACCGAGATCCAGGCCTTCACGACGACGCAGATGGCCGCCTTCACGGCAGCGCAGCTCGGCGGCCTGACGACGACGGGCCTTGGCAATTTCTCGAGCGACCAGATTTACGCGCTCTCCACCAGCCAGGTGCAGGGCCTGACCACCACGCAGCTCAACGCCATCGACACTGAACTCTTCCAGTCGATCGACGCGGCCAAGCTCTCGTGGAACCAGGTGCGCGGCCTCGGCACCACGGCCATGGGCCAGCTCTCCGACGAGCAGATGGGCGAGCTGACCACGTCGCAGATCGCGCTGCTCGCGACGACGCAGATCGGCGCCCTGACGAGCACGCAGGTGCAGTTGCTGTCGGCGACGCAAGTGGGCGCGCTGACGTCCAAGCAGCTCGGCGGGCTGACCACCACCGCGATCGGCCTGTTCTCGGGCGATCAGATCAATGCGCTGACGACGACGCAGGTGCAGGGCCTGACCGGCGACCAGCTCAATTCGCTGACGGTTGACGTTCTCGAGTCGCTCGACATCGCCAAGGTGACGACGACGCAGATCGCCAGCCTGACGACGACCGCCTTCGGCGCCTTGAGCGACGACCAGATCGCCGCCCTGACGACGCGTCAGATCGCCAGCCTCTCCGCCGACCAGATCGGCGCCTTGTCGGAGTTCGAGATCGGCATTCTCAGCCCCGAGCAGCTCGGCGCGCTGACCGCGACGCAGCTCGGCGACCTGACGGCCGGCACGCTCGACCTGTTCGCGTCCGACCAGCTCGCGGCGCTGACCACCACGCAGCTGCAAGGCCTGACCACCGACCAGCTCAACGGCCTGTCGACGGTCAAGCTCGAGGCGCTGGACCTGAGCAAGGCGTCGACGACGCAGATCGCGGGCCTGACCACCACGGCGATCGCCGCGCTGGCCGAAGAACAAATTGCCGCGCTCACGACCGCCCAAGTGACGAGCCTCGGCGCCGACCAGATCGGCGCCCTGACCACGACCGAAATCAGCAACCTGAGCGCCGAGCAGTTCGGCGCGCTGACGGGCACGCAGTTCGGCGGGCTGACGCAGACGGCGCTCGGCATGTTCTCGAGCGATCAGCTCGGCGCGCTCACGTCGACGCAGCTGCAGGGCCTGACCGCGACGCAGCTCAACGGCCTGACGCAGGAGATGCTCAACGCGCTCGACGTGAGCCTCGCCAGCACGACGCAGATGGCGGGCCTTACGACGACCGCCATCACGCAGCTGACCGAAGAGCAGATCGGCTCGCTCACCGCCGACCATATCGCGGGCCTGTCGGCCGAGCAGGTCGGCGTGTTCACGACCACGGAGATCGCCAACCTCACCGCCGAGCAGGCGGGCGGGCTGACCGCGGCGCAGATCGCCGGCCTGACGACGACGCAGTTCTCATCGCTGTCGGCGTGGTCCGGCATTGCGGGCCTGAGCACCGCGGCGATCGCCGGCATCAGCCTCGACCAGATCTATTCGCTGTCGATCGAGCAGGGCAACGCCTTCGGCCAGGCGCAGATCGACGCCATGAGCAACGAACAGCTCATCGCGCTCTTGAACGTCGTGACGGCGTAAGGCCCGGAGCGGCTTGCCGGGGACAGCCTTTGCTGTCGCCGCTCCGCCGCATCACGTCCGGCCTCGCATGGCCGGGATGACGGCGGCATAGCTTTGCCGCCCCTGTTCTTTGTCCGGGCCCGGGGTTGCCCTCCTTCCTGAAGCCCCCGCACCCAGGGGTCCGAGGGAGTCGACCCCCCGCATAAAGCGGGGGAGACGGCGCGCCGGGCGGCGCGACGGTCTTCGTCCGGTACCGCGCTCCGCGCGTCGCAGAACGCGGGCGCCTCCCGGCGCACCGTGGCGGCGTTTTCCGACGGCGGGCCGCGCTTTCGCAGGAGGCACGGAGGCCTCGGCGTCAGCGAGCTCCTCGCAGGGGGTCTTAGTGCCCCCGGGCGGTGGCCGCCGCCGCTCGGGAGCGGGGAGGCGCGTTTTTCCTCCGCGCGCGCGAGCGCCGCATCCCGCCCCGTCCTCGTAACGCCTCGCGACGACGCCCCTCGGCGGGCGGGATGGGGAGGATTATGGTCTTAAGCGGGGAAAGGTCAATAGTCCTAAAAAGGAAATCTCGGTACACCAACTGGTCTCTCACCACGGTCATTGCCCGGCATAGCCCGTCGCAGACGGGCGTGAACGCCCTTATGACCCGGCAAATCCATGAGGTAGTTCACCAAGCAGGGCAGTACGGTCCCATGTGCGGCGCGTCATCATGGATGCCCGGGTCAAGCCCGGGCATGACGGAGCGAGGGGCGAGGCTCTGCCACGGTCGAAACACCGGCGTGTTTGTGCTAGGCTGTTGCAAGTGAATGAGGTGCCTATGACCCATGTTCGTATTGCAATCGACCCCGGCATCATGGGCGGCAAGCCGGTTATCCGCGGCACGCGCGTGCCGGTCGAGACAATCTTGCGCAAGCTCGGTGCCGGTATGAGTGCCGAAGCGATCCTCGCCGACCATCCGCGGTTGACTCATGACGACGTGCTGGCGGCGCAGAGCTTCGCGGCCGATTATCTGGCTGACGAAGATCTCGTGTACGGTTAGCTGTGCGCTGGCTGGCGGACGAAAGCATCGACGCCGGTCTGGTCGCTTATCTGCGTCGTTCAGGTCACGACGTTCTTTACATGGCTGAGACAGCGCCCGCGTCGAACGATGCCGATGTGATGGCGAACGCCCTGCGTGAACAAAGACTGCTTGTCACGGGGGACAAGGATTTCGGCGATCTGGTGTTTCGGCATGGTGCGGCAGTGCCGGGCATCGTGTTGCTGCGCATCGATCCAGCGCAACACGCGCTCAAGCGTCAACGACTCGACGCAGCCATCCGGCGGTTCGGAGAGGCCGGCTTGTTCGGCCGCTATACGATCGTCGAAGAGGGGCGATTCCGCTTGCGGCCGTTGTGGACCTGATCGCCGGCTTTGTGACAGCTGCCGCGAATAGCAGCCTCTCTCGGCCTCGTGCTGAGGAGCCCACCGAAGCGATAGCGCAGGCGGGCGTCTCGAGGCATGCGGCCGCCTTATCCTTCGAGACGCGTCGCCATAGCGCGTCGAAGACGCGCGCCAACGCGCTGACGGCGACGCTCCTCAGGACGAGGCGGGCAGGGGCTTTACGCCGCGTCGCTGGTCACGCGTGTGATCTTGGCGAGTTCCCTCGCGATAGAGCGCTCGGCTGTTTCGACGTCGAAGCGATTCTGCAAATTGAGCCAGAGCTGCGTCGAGGTGCCGAGCGCCTTGCTCAGACGCAACGCCGTATCGGCCGTAATGCCCGTCGTCTCGGCGGCGATGCGCTCGACGCGCGTGCGCGGGACCCCCATGGCTTTCGCCAGCGCGCCGGGCGAGAATCCGAGCGGACGCAGGAACTCTTCGCGCAGAATTTCGCCGGGGTGGAGGGGAGGGAGCTTCTTGGGCATGGCTTTTCGCATGGTTCTCATCGTGAGACGGCCGCAAGACGAAAACAGCAATAATTCCAACGGGGAAAAGCAAAAATAGGGCTTGAGAACAAATCGAGTACACGCTAAAGTGTAATTAGTCAAACGTACAGCGAATCATTTGAAGGCCCAGCATGACCGCAGCAGACGACCTTTTGCGCTTTGCTGGTACGCGGCAGTTTGCAACGATCTTGGCCGATCCGCCGTGGCAGTTCACGAATAAGACGGGCAAAGTTGCCCCAGAGCATAAGCGGCTTTCCCGCTACGGTACCCTGAAACTCGACGAGATCACCGCGCTTCCGGTGTCGAGTTTGGCAGCGCCGACCTCACATCTTTATCTTTGGTGTCCCAATGCACTGTTGCCCGAAGGGTTAGCAGTGATGAAGGCCTGGGGCTTCAATTACAAATCGAACATCGTCTGGCACAAGATCCGCAAAGATGGCGGATCCGACGGGCGCGGTGTCGGATTTTACTTCCGAAATGTGACAGAACTCATTCTGTTTGGCGTGCGTGGGAAGAATGCACGGACTTTAGCTCCTGGGCGTCGTCAGGTGAATTTACTTGGGACACGCAAGCGTGAGCATTCGCGCAAGCCAGACGAGCAGTACGATATTATTGAGGCGTGCAGCCCCGGGCCGTACCTTGAACTCTTTGCGCGGGGCACTCGAAAGGGGTGGACCACGTGGGGCAATCAAGCCGATGATGATTATCGGCCGACTTGGAAGACATATTCAAACCATTCAAGGGCGGCATTGATTGCGGCGGAGTAGCTCTAAGCTTTTTGGTGTGGTTTCCAGTCTGATATACAGTTTGGCGTAATTCCAAAGACGAGCACGGGACAGCCACCGTTTCGGCCAGCATTAAGTCGATAGAGCAATTTCCCCATCCACGTTGTTGAAGCTCCGTATTTGCTTATCGTACTGCGGGGTGTTCCATCGGGCAGTGTCTCTATCGTTATTCCGTCTTTTTTCAGCGCTGGTCCAACCCCTCGAAAGACCTCGTCAAGTGAGGCGCTACGGGTGAGCAAGATGCCGGCATCGATCGCGCCAGAGAGAAAAAATGCATTAAAGGCATAGAGGTCGCGATCAAATGTTTGGTCTTTTGAATTCCATTCTAGATCGAAGGCCACTTTCTCTTTCACGTAATCGATCTTGTGGCCGTCCAAATACTTTTCCCTTCTAAGGGTTTGAGTGCGCGGTGCGGTTATTGCCTTTCCACTTCTTGTTGTCCCGACTTCTTCGCGCCACGCAAGTGTCACCACCAAGTCGGCATGGATGCGAGTTTCGCGCCAGCCTAAAGGCTCTAGTGCCGCGGAGAAGATTTTAGGAATGTCAGTTTCGTTGCCGCCTGCTTTTCGGATTATTTGAGTCGTAATTGAGAATGACCGTAGCGCGTTCAGAATTTCTTCGAACTCACGCTTTCGCGTTTCGCTAAGGATCACGGCTGCATTTCGATAGCTATAGACTTCGTATTTACCCCGAATGTCCTCTGGAATTTTAGCGTCTACGATCGTCTTAGGATCAGCCGCATCGTTGGGAGCTAACGAGATATCGTCCTGACTTGAACCATTATTGTCTTCTTCGGGTGCCATATTGAGAATCCATATTCGAATAACGCTACTTTTACGCGAGAAAATTAATAAATTGCCTTGCCCGTGGCCGGCGTTGAACCAACGCGGGCAGTAGCTCGAGACATCGAGCCGAAAATCAGTGCTAGATAAAGCACGTCTCGCGCCGCTCAATTGCTGGCGACTAACGTCGATTGGTCGTGCGGGCAGGTGCCAACGTTACGGACGCCCGGGCAGGGAAAACAAACCAGATCGCGCTCGTATGAGCGGGGGTTGGCAATGTTCGGCCCTGCTCGCGGGCGGTGACCCACAATGCGCGTCGGCCTGACAGTCGTGCAGAGCTCTGGTGGGGGGGCGGCCGAGTAAGCGGCTCACCTCTTCTTCTTATTCGCCTTGAACCCGCCGTGCATCCCAGGCTTGCCCATGGTGCTGCGGGCGGCGGGGCGTGAGGGGATGCTCTCCACGCCCGGGCCCATTTCGTCGAGGTTCGGCTTGCGCGGCAGGCTCTTGCCGTCGCGCGCGGGCTTGAATTCGTGCCAGGTGGCGATGCCCATCTCGTCGAGATGAGGTTTGTGCGGGCCTTCGATTGAGCGGCCCCCACGCCCCGCGCCGGCGGCGCGGGACCCTCCCCCGCGCGCGGGGGAGGGAGAAGAAGAACCGCGCTTCATGCCCTTCATCTGCGACGCCATGACGTCGCGCGCCGTCGGATTGTCGAGCACGGCCATCTCGGTCTGGCGCAGGCGCTTGATCTCGTCGCGCAGGCGCGCGGCGGTCTCGAAGTCGAGATCGGCCGCGGCTTCGCGCATGCGCTTTTCCATGTCGGCGATGACGGCCTCGAGATTGTGGCCGATGGTCGCCGCCTCGGCGAATTCGCCGACCTTGCCCTCGCCGGTCGCGATCAGCACGTGGTCGCGCTCGTAGACGCTGTCGAGGATGTCGCCGATGCTGCGCTTCACGCTCTCCGGCGTGATGCCGTGCTCGGCGTTGTAGGCGAGCTGCTTCTCGCGGCGGCGCGTCGTCTCGTCCATCGCGCGCTGCATGGAGCCGGTGATCTGGTCGGCGTAGAGGATGACCTTGCCGTCGACGTTGCGCGCGGCGCGGCCGATGGTCTGCACCAGCGAGGTCTCGCTGCGCAGGAAGCCTTCCTTGTCGGCGTCGAGAATGGCGACCAGCGCGCATTCGGGAATGTCGAGGCCCTCGCGCAAGAGGTTGATGCCGACCAGCGCGTCGAAGGCCCCTAGGCGGAGGTCGCGGATGATCTCGATGCGCTCCAGCGTGTCGATGTCCGAGTGCATGTAGCGCACGCGGATGCCTTGCTCGTGCAGATATTCGGTGAGGTCCTCCGCCATGCGCTTGGTGAGCACGGTGATGAGCGAGCGGTAGCCCTTGCGCGAGACTTCGCGCACCTCGCCGACGAGATCGTCGACCTGCAGGCGCGCGGGGCGGATCTCGACCGGCGGATCGATGAGGCCGGTCGGGCGAATGACCTGCTCGGCGAACACGCCGCCGGACTCGTTGAGCTCCCAGGCCCCCGGCGTCGCCGACACGCCGATCGTCTGCGGCCGCATCGCATCCCATTCCTCGAAGCGCAGCGGGCGGTTGTCCATGCAGGAGGGCAGGCGGAAGCCGTATTCGGCGAGCGTCGCCTTGCGGCGGAAGTCGCCTTTGAACATGGCGCCGATCTGCGGCACGGTGACGTGGCTCTCGTCGCAGAACACGAGCGCGTTGTCCGGCACGTATTCGAACAAGGTCGGCGGCGGCTCGCCCGGCCTGCGGCCGGTGAGATAGCGCGAATAGTTCTCGATGCCGGCGCAGGAGCCGGTCGCTTCCATCATTTCGAGGTCGAAGCGCGTGCGCTGCTCGAGGCGTTGCGCCTCTAAGAGCCGGCCGGCGCCGTTGAGCTGGTCGAGCCGCATGCGCAGCTCGGCCTTGATGGAATCCATCGCCTGGATGAGCGTGGGGCGCGGCGTGACATAGTGCGAGTTGGCGTAGATCTTGACGAATTCCAGCTCGTCGGTCTTGGCGCCGGTGAGCGGGTCCATCTCCTCGATCTTCTCGATCTCGTCGCCGAACAGATGGATGCGCCAGGCGCGGTCTTCATAGTGCGCCGGGAACAGGTCGATGGTGTCGCCGCGCACGCGGAAGGTGCCGCGCGAGAAGTCGTGCTGCACCCGCTTGTATTGCAGCGCGACGAGGTCGGCGATCAGCTGGCGCTGGCTGATCTCGCCGCCGCGCTTCAATGTGAAGGTCATGGCCGAATAGGTTTCGACCGAGCCGATGCCGTAGATGCACGACACGGAGGCGACGATGATGACGTCGTCGCGCTCGAGCAGCGCGCGCGTCGCGGCGTGGCGCATGCGGTCGATCTGCTCGTTGATCGACGATTCCTTCTCGATATAGGTGTCGGTGCGCGGGACGTAGGCTTCCGGCTGGTAGTAGTCGTAATACGAGACGAAATACTCGACGGCGTTGTCGGGGAAGAAGCTCTTGAACTCGCCGTAGAGCTGCGCGGCCAGGGTCTTGTTCGGCGCCAGGATGAGCGCGGGGCGCTGCGTCTCCTCGATCACTTTGGCCATGGTGAAGGTCTTGCCCGAGCCGGTGACGCCGAGCAGCACCTGCGTGCGGTCATGGCGCTTCACGCCCTCGACCAGTTCCTTGATCGCCTGCGGCTGGTCGCCTTTGGGCTCGAAGTCGGACTTGATCTTGAACGGGATGCCGCCTTCGGACTTCTCCGGGCGCGGCGGGCGGTGCGGCGTCCAGATTTCGCCGGCGGTGGCGAATTCCGGCCGGCCCTCGCGCAGCAGGCGCTCGAGCGACTGCGCGGTG
>Ga0180216_1001070_pt1 | contig 25320 bp, 24 predicted proteins | sample eDN3rd37CBELigMG_FD_128879 | JGI IMG/M metagenome (GOLD analysis project Ga0180216, IMG submission 128879) | Enriched Miracle-Growth compost microbial communities from Emeryville, California, USA - eDNA 3rd pass 37_C BE-Lig MG (version 2)... ... | reverse complement strand
GGCGCGGCCGCCGGGGGCCGCGCGGGGGGGCGGGGGGGGGGGGGGGGGGGGTTCTGTTGGCGTGCCCGGGGCGGGGGGGGGGGCGGCCCGGGGGGGGGGGGCCGGGGGCGCATAGGCGGGGGGGGGGGGGGGGGGGTGTCGGGCGAGCTGCAGCATGGCGTCATCATTCACCGCAGAGGAGCTCGCGGAGTACCGCGCCGTCTTCGATCAGTTCGATGAGGACAAGAGCGGCACCATCGACGCCAAGGAGGTGAAGAACCTCCTGCACGCCATTGGCGAGATCAACGTGCCGGGCTACCGTGTCCGCGAAATCATCGACGAGGTCGACAAGAACCGCGATGGCACCATCGACTGGGACGAGTTCCTGACGGTGCGTGGAGCGCCCTGGGCCGCCTGGCGAGCGCGGGCACGGGGGAGATCTGCCGACGTGGACAGGAGCGCTAAGCCCTCCCGGGGCGGTGGCCGGACTGGAACGATGCGGTTGGCGCGGCCCTTTGCCAGGTGCTCAGCCAGATCCGCGCTGGCAAGAGCTCGGCCAGCGGCTTCGGCACCATCGTGCAGAAGGCGCAGAAGGTCAAGGTCATTGGCGGCACGTCGACGGCGTCGGCCGCCGGCACGGCGCACTCGTACTCGGACGAGGAGAGCATCGCGTTCACCGACTGGATCAACCACTCGCTCGGCGACGACCCCGAGCTCAAGAACCTGCTGCCCATCCAGGGCGACGGCGGCCTGTTCGAGGCGTGCAAGAACGGCTTCGTGCTGTGCAAGCTCATCAACGATGCCGTGCCGGACACCATTGACGAGCGCGCCATCAACAAGAAGGCCAAGCACCCGGTCGAGATCTCGGAGAACATTACCCTCATGCTCAACTCGGCCCGCGCCATTGGCTGCAACGTCGTCAACATCGACGCCGAGGACATCAAGGCCGGCACGCCCCACCTGGTGCTTGGCCTGATCTGGCAGATCGTCAAGGTGCGCCACGGCCCCCGAGCAGCGCGAAGCGTAGTATGCGCGGGGCCTGACGCATTCCCGCCGCCCGCCGCCGCCGCCGCGTGTTTCATGTCGAATCCCGCGGGCAGATCGGCCTGTTTGCGCGCATCAACCTGGCCAACGTGCCGGGCATGGCGTCGCTGCTCGAGCCCGGCGAAGACCTCGCGCAGCTCATGGCGCTGCCGGCGGAGCACCTGCTGCTCCGGTGGTTCAACTACCACCTCAGGGCGGCGGGCTCGACGCGCCGCGTGACCAACTTTGGCAAGGACATCAAGGACTCGGAGTGCTACACGATCCTGATCAAGCAGATCGCGCCGGCCAGCGCCGGCGTCGACACGACGGCGCTCAACATCGCCGACGAGACGCAGCGCGCCGAGAAGATGCTCCAGCAGGCCGACAAGATCGGCTGCCGCAAGTTCGTGCGGCCCATCGACGTCGTCAAGGGCAACCAGAAGCTCAACCTGGCCTTCGTCGCCAACATGTTCAACACCCACCCGGCGCTCGAGGTGCCGACCAACGTCGACGTCGAGGACCTCGACGCGCTCGAGGAGAACCGCGAGGAGAAGACCTACCGCAACTGGATGAACTCGCTTGGCGTCAGCCCGTTCGTCAACAACCTGTACCAGGACCTGCGCGACGGCATCGTCCTCCTCCAGCTGTTCGACAAGATCCGCCCGGGCATCGTCGACTGGAAGCGCGTCAACCAGCCGCCGTTCAAGGCCGCCGGCGGCAACATGAAGAAGATCGAGAACTGCAACTATGCGCTCGAGCTCGGCAAGCAGATGCAGTTCAGCCTGGTACGCGCGCGCGCGCCGCCGCCGCCGCCGCGGCGGTGTGCGCGAGAGCGTGGCGGCAGCGGATGCTCACCCAAAGCCCCGGTGTGGCCCCGCCCGCGCGCCGTGCTGATGACGGACCAGGTCGGCATCGGCGGCAACGACATCTTTGACGGCAACAAGATGCTCACGCTCGCCGTCGTGTGGCAGATGATGCGCGCCAACACGCTCGAGATCCTCAAAAAGCTCGGCGGCGGCCAGAAGATCGCCGACGCCGACATCGTGCGCTGGGTCAACTCGACGCTGCAGGCCGCGGGCAAGTCGACCAGCATCCGCAACTTCAAGGACGCTGGCATCTCGTCGTCGCTGCCGGTCATCGACCTGATCGACGCCATCAAGCCCGAGTCGATCAACTACAGCCTGGTCATCCCGGACCCGACCACCCCGGAGGACCAGCTCAAGAACGCCAAGTACGCCGTCTCGATGGCCCGCAAGATTGGCGCCACCGTCTTCGCGCTCCCCGAGGACCTGGTCGAGGTCAAGGACAAGATGGTCATGACCGTCTTCGCCACGCTCATGGCCGTCGGCCTCGACAAGCACTAGAGACGCGCCGGCACCGGCGGCCCCGGTGCGGGCCATCGGGGCGGCCGCTGTCCCCGTGCCGCCTTGAACGACATCAAGCTGCGCTCCTGCCCCCCCCCCCCTTCCCCTTTGGCGTGTGCGAGACGAGCGATGACTTATTTTTTTCCTAGGGTTAGCACTGTTAGCCGTTTCTCTGCGCGGCCTGCGCGCGAAATGGTGTTTCGTGTGGCAGCGTGGCCGAGACTGGTTCGATGCTGTAAAAAGGTACCGACTATAATAAACGGGAAACCCCAGCCAGACAGCGTGCACACACGCAGCGTGCACGCTAAGAAAACTGGGGCGATATGACTTGGATCACGCGGCAGGGTGTGCTGTGCTGTACAGCTGTTCAAACGGTGGATGGGGTGGGGGATGCGGAGGCAGCCTATTGACAACGAAACAAAGTAACGGAGGGGAGGTGTGTACAAGGCAAGGGGCGGCGGCTCGGCGCCTGCGCCGAGCCGCCTCGGGGCGCGCGCCTAGTGCGCGGCGCCCTCCATGGCGTGCGGGGCGCGCGGCACGCCGGACGACGGGATGTCGCGGCGGTGGCCGGTGCGCGGGTCGACGACGAAGCCGCCCGTGCGCACGTCGATGGTGCCGATGATCTTGGGCTGCTTGGCGAATTCTTCCTCGACGCGCTTGCGGGCCTCCTCCTTGAGGCGCTCGAGCTCGGCGTTGCGGCGCTCCTTCTCCTCCTCGGTCTCGGCGGCCGCTGCGGGGCGGAAGGCAGGACGGGGGCAGGTGCGGGTGCCCACGCGTTAGTTCGGCCCGATTCGGGTGCACGGGCGCACGGAGCGGGCGCCGCGTACCTTGGGCGCTCGCGAGGCACTTGACGTGGTACTTGTGCCCGTGCTCGACCGCCGTCGGCTGGAACTCGAGCACGGCGTTCTTGCAGTAGTGGCAGCGCTCGGGCGCCATGGTGTGCTGCTGCTCGGACCGTGTCCGCTGACGCAGACGGCGCAGGCGCGGGTGGCGGGCGGCGGGTGGCGGGTGGCGGGTCGATGTCGCCTCGGGTGGCTCGCACTTGGAACGCAGGCGGGCGCAGGCAGGTGTGGAATGGACGCGTGTAGGGTGGGCACGCCGCGTGGCGTCGCTGCGGAATCTGATGACGTGGTTTGTTGACATTCCGCGGTTAAACCATGTGGCGCGTGCATGCCACGGATGCCAGCGAGATCGCGCTCGGCGGCGGCGGGGCCATGCGCTCTGCCGCGTGGTGCAATGTATGTACAGATACAGGCGGATCTCTAAAACTCCTTGTCGACATAGTTCTTGGCAAAGTCCCAGTAGTGCTCCACCTTGAACCGCTTCAGGTAGTCGCGCGCCTGGTCGGGCGTCGGGCACTGCTTGAGCGTGAAGAGCTTGAACGCCGCCGCCTTGACGGAGCCCTCCCACACCAGGATGCACCGGTTCGCGGGTTTGCCGGGGATGCCCGCCGCGCCGGGCTTGGCGGCCGCGCTGGCGCTGCCGGCGGCGGGCCCGGCGTCGTCGTCGCTCTCGCTGGACGCCTCGTCCGACTCGGCGCCGCCGCCCACGCCGCTGGCGTCCTCGTTCCACTTGATGCGCCGGAGCATCAGCTTCTTGTACCACTTGATGGCCCTCGGGCCTGCGCAGCCGGCCGGGGGGCGCGGCATCGGAGGCGACCGCAGGCACGGCGGGCATGAGCCGCGGGGTGCTTCGCATGTGTCTCCTCACGCGCAGAGCCTGGCCGTACCGCCCTCGACGACGACGACGGACATGTCGCTCGTGGCGACGGCGCAACCCGTGAGGTGCATCTGGTTCGCGTTGACCTCGACCTTGAACCGCCACTGCGGCCGTGAAAAGTCCTCAATCCGGAAGACCGCCACGAGCGTGTCGGCGGCGCGGTCCTCCTCGATCTTCTTGAGGATCTTCTCCTTCTTCTGCTCCGGCGTCAGCTTGCGCGCCTGGTTCGCGCTGATGTGCGTCTGCAGGCGATCGGCGATCTGCTGCCGCACTTCCTGCTCGACCTTGGTCGGGTCCTGGATCGCCTCGTTGCCCAGCACGCGCATCAGGTTGGAGATTTTCACTGTGTGAATTGCGCCAGCCGGCTACGGGGCGGCGCAGGCGATGTGTTAGCGACGTCCCACGCGGATGTCGGCCAGCACGCGCGCGGGGACGCACCCTTTGGCGCAGGCGGCGCCATGAGACCCAGCCGGATCTTTTCCTGCTTCTCCTTCTCCGCCTCCAGCTTGCGCTGCCGCCGCAGCTTCTTCCGCTCCTGGTCATTGAGGAGCACGAGGCGCGCGGCCGCGTACCGCGTCGAAGGCGTCAGGAACCGCCGCAACTCCGTACCCCTCTGTCGTTGTACGCGTGCGCAGGCGCACCTCCTTGGTCAGGTACATCTCCTTGGGCTTGGGCTCGACCTCCTCGCGCGGCGGGGCGGGCGGCACGGGGTGCTGCACCAGGTGCGTAATGATCTCGCGGCGGTACGGGTCCTTCTCGCCATCGACGCCGTCCACGTGCATGGCGCCGTTGGCGTCGCCGTTGGGCACCACCGCGTCAGCCGGGTACACGTCGTCCTTGAGGAAGTACGCGTCCCACCACTCGACCGCCGGAATTTGCTTCTCGGCCTGCAGGCGTCCATGGCGACCGAGGTGCACGTAGACCGGTTCAGCGGCGCTCACCGACCAAACCCCACGGCGGATTTGGTTTGGCCGCGTACGTTCTGGGCGGCCTCGATCACCGTCGGGTCCACCAGCTGCTCGATGCCCGCGTGGCGGGCGCGCGCTTCAATCTCCTTCCGCAGCTGCTCCAGCTGGGCCTGTCACGCGGACACCTCCCCAGGGGTGCAGGGGCCTCGCGGCAAGACTCAGTACGAGGCCGCGGCGATCGCGCGTTCGCGCGGGGACCCCCCCGCCGCACCTTGGCGCGCAGCTCGGCGGCGCGGCGCTCAAAGGCGCCCCGCTCGATGAAGGCAAACGCCTTGGACCGGTCGCGCGACTTGGACGGCGCGGGCGCGGGCTCGGCCGCCGTCGACAGGTACGGGTTCACCTTGCCCTCGGGCCCCAGCGTGATCGTTGGCTGCACCGCGGCTGGCTCCGGCGCGTGCTTGGCGCTCTTCGCCTTCTTCTCCGCCTGCCGCAAGTTGACCTGCGCGCCCCGCGCGTCACCTCAGACGCGCGAACGACCGCGTTAGAAAGCAGGTTGCGCCGAACACGCCGTTGCTCCAACGCGTGAGCGCCACGTGCCTTGAGGGTCGTGACGGCGTCGCGTGGTGCGATGGTGATGAGCCGGCCCTCGGCGTCGACCGGCCGGCCCTGCGCGTCCAGGTACACGGCCATCGGCTTGGGCGCCGCAGGCCGGGCGGCCTTGGCGCCCTCGCTGTCCTCCTCGGCCTTGGCGGCGGCCGCGGGCGCCGCCGACGGCGGCGGGCGGGCGGCCGCGCCCGCCGGGGGCCGCACCGCCGCAATCGCGGCCGCGCCGCCGGACGCCATCGTCGCCGACAGCTTGGCCTGCAGCTCGGCCAGCTTGGCGGCCGCCGCAGCCCGCGCGGCGGCGACGGCGTCGCTCAGCGAGCCTGTGGCGCCGCTGCCGCCGCCAGCGGGCGGCCGTGCGGGTGCAGCCGTGGCGGCCGGTGCGGGCGCTGCCGCGGGCGCCGGCGGTCGTCCCGGGCCGGCGCCTGCCGCCGTTCCGGAGAGCCCAGCTTCCAACAACCGCTTCTTCTCCTCCAGCTTGCGTTTCGCATCCTCCACCATGCTGGCAATCTGTTGTTCGGAACACGTCGAAACCTTTGGAGCGGTCAAATGGTGCCAGTGTGCGTTCGAGGCAAAATGGGCAGAAGGCGTCCGCGTACCTGCGCAGCAGAGAGCGCGGCGCCTGGTGGCCGTACCGCCGCGGCCGCCGCGCCCGCGGGCCCTGCGGGTGCGTCGAGGCGTGACCGCTTCGGCTCTGGCGGGACGGCGCCCCCGCCGGGCCGCTTGCCGTCGTCCGCCATGGCTGACCGGCCGACGGTGCGCCAAGCACGGAACGGCAGTGCCGGTTTGCGTCCTTCTGTTGGCGCTTCTCTTAGACGTCGGCGTCCTCAGCCGCCCCGCTCCGTCGTACCGCTATGTCTAGCCGCTCTCGTCGCTGCCTCAGGCGACGACAAGAGTGCGTTCTCGTTGTCCGCCGTCGTCCTCTTCTTCGTCCTCGTCTTCCTCCTCTTTGTCGTCCTCTTCGTCGTCCGCTGCGTCGTCCTCGTCCTCTTCGTCCTCTACGTCCTCGCCGTCGTCCGCTGCGTCCTTCTCTTCGTCGTCCTCGTCGTCCGCGCCTTCGTCGTCGTCCTTCACTTCCTCGTCCGCTTCGTCTTCGTCGTCTTCGTCGTCGTCCGCAGCGTCTTCTCTTCGTCGTCCTCGTCGTCGTCGTCTTCGTTCGTCGTCGTCCTCGTCGTCGCCTCTCCGTCGTCCTCTTCGTCGTCCTCTTCGTCCTCTGCGTCGTCGTCTTCCTCTTCGTCGTCCTCTGCGTCGTCGTCGTCGTCGTCGTCGTCGTCCGCTGAGTCCTCCTCCTCCTCCCTGCTTAGGGTTTGGCGTATGTTTAATGACGTCATTGGATGACCATGCTAAAGCGCCTTCGCCACGTGGAAACGACGCGCGTCCAACGCGCCATTTCGTGTGGGCGCAGCCAGCGCAGCGGACGACGCAGAGGACGCAGACGAGGAGGAGGACGAGGAGGAGGACGAGGAGGCGAGGAGGAGGACGACGACGACGACGACGACGAAGAGGAGGAGAAGGAAGAGGAGGAGGACGAGGACGAGGACGACGCAGAGGACGAGGAGGAGGAGGGCGAGGACGAGGACGCAGAGGACGAGGAGGAGGAGGGCGAGGACGAGGACGCAGAGGACGACGACGAGGAGGACGAGGAGGGGGACGACGAGGACGAGGACGCAGAGGGGTACGAGGAGGACGAGGACGCAGAGGACGAGGAGGACGAGGACGAGGACGAGGAGGACGAGGACGAGGACGAGGAGGACGAGGAGGACGAGGAGGACGAAGAGGGTGCAGAGGACGACGAGGACGAAGAGGACGCAGAAGACGACGAAGAGGACGCAGCAAAGACAATTGTCGTGCAGACGAGACAGAGCGGCAAAGAAACGCAGGGACGATGGACCCGGGCAACGGCGGTGGAGCTGCCGTGGCCGTGGGGGGAGCGACTGCCAGCAGCAGCGACGACGAGCACGACGCGCTGGAGGCCTACTTTGACGCAGACGAAGGCGGCGACCTGCCCTTGCCTGCGGCCGAGTCCGACGCCGCGGACGCCGCCGCCATGGCCGCGGCGGTCACCGCCGACACCGATTCGGCGCCCCAGCCGGTCGCCCCGGCCGGATCTCCGCCGCCAGGATCCACTTGCACCGTCGAAGCCGTCGATCTCCCCGAGCTCGACGACTCTGACGACGACGACCACGACCACCGTGGCGGCCGCGGCAACGGCGCCGAAGGCAGCGGGAATGACGGCGACCAGGCCACCGCCCGCGGCACGAGCACGCCCGCCAACCTATCCTTTCACGTCGCGTCAGGCTGGGTACGCCCAACGGGCGTCGACGTGCCGTGCTCTACAGCTCGTTAACGCACCCCGCAGCGCACGCATACTCCTCCTCACACGCTTCCCTAGCCGGTGCCGTGGACGCAGCAGCCGGTCCCCGACGGCGGGCTGGCCCCCGGCGTGGAGCTGCCCCGGGCCGTGCTGCCGGACGGCACCGTCGAGACGCCGTCGCCCGTGCGGCCGGGGGCCGCCAGTGGCGCCGGCGCGGGGCCATCCGTAGCCGCCTCGGTGCTGGACCGGACGCTGGACTGGGACCTGCTGGGCTCGGCCACCAAGCCGGCCGCGGTGGCCGACGAGGCGGCGCCGCCGTCGCCGCGCACGCCGCCGCCCGCAGCAAATGCGAATGTGTGCTTGGGCGCGTCGCTCCTGACCGCCGTCGCACCGCCGCTGCCGCTGGTTGACCTGACGCTCCGGCAGAGCCCCGCGGTCGCCTCGACGCCGGGGCCAGCGGCGCGCCACGAGCCGGCGCCGAGCGAGTCCCCGGCGGTGGGACGCGCCCGCGCGCTTGCCGCGCCCATTGCCCCTGCTAGTCCAACGGCAGGAACGGCGTCCCCGCCGGCCGAGCGCACGGACGAGCGCCCCCCCACCGGAGCGGAGGCGACGGACATGGCTGCGGCCGCGGCACCCGCGCTCGCCGACGCCGGCGAGCCGCGCCCACGGTCATCCGCCGCCTACTTGGCGATGGGCCAGCGCGTCGCGGAGGAGATTGGCCGGCTGCGCCGCGACCTGGCGGAGGCGCAGGCGGCCGCCGCCGCCGCGCAGGACGCCCTCGCGCGGTCGCGGCCGGCCGAGGCCGTCGCGGAGGCGGAGGCACGCGCGGCAGCGGCGGAGGCGCGCACTGCCGACGCCGTGGCACGCGCCGAAGCGGCCGAGGCCCGCGTGGCGGCGCTAGAGGCGCAGCTGCAGGGCCGCGAGGCGGCGCTGGCCGAGCTGGAGACGGAGCTGGCCCGGCTGCGCACCGAGGCGGCGGCGGAGCGGCAGCAGCTCCAGGCGGCGGCGGCGGACGCGGCGCGGCGGGCGGCCGAGGCGGCCAAGCACGCGCAGGCGCGGCTGGAGCGCGAGGTGGCGCAGCTGCAGGCGGCCGCGGCGGCCCAACGCGTGAGTGACGACCTGGTGCGCCGGCAGCTGGAGGAGGCCCTGGCGGACGTGGCCAGCGGCACAGACCGGATCGCGCACCTCGAGCGCGCCCTGGCCGACGCCGTGCGCGAGCGTGACGAGTGGCAGCAGGCGGCGATCGCCGTGCGGCACCGGCGGCCGTCGGCGACCGCCACAGCCAGCGCCGGCGGCGGCGACGACGGTGCGTCCACCCGGTCGTGGTCGCCGACGGCCGAGGCCGCGCGGCCCGTGGACCCCGCGGCGCTCGCGGCCGTGCGGCAGCACTACGAAGAAGCCTTGGCCGTCGCGCTCGCTCGCGCCAAGACGGAGCAGCTGCAGCGGGAGCGCGTACGTCGAACGGGCGGAAGGAGGCGGCTACGGTGGCTGCGGCCCGGCTCATGCGGCCCAACTGGTTTGCCCGGGGTGCGCGCGGCGCAGCACTTGGTGGCCGAGTTTGAGGCGGAGCGCGAGCGGTACATGCGCGACGCCGCGCAGCTCCACGAGCAGGACAAGGCGAACGGTGCGCTGCGTGACCCGCCGTGTGGTGTAGGGGAGAGATGTGCGCCCGAGCTAAGCGCCTCCACCTTTTCCGGGCAAGGCGTGCTGTGGGCGCCCAGCACTGGCAGCTCTGCGGTTGCAGCTGAGCGCCGCCACGGCATCACCAACGGCCGGCCTGGCCGAGGTGGGCGCGCTGGCCTCTGCCCGGATCGGCGCACTCGCCTTCGGTGCACTGACGTGTGGCTGCTGGGTGACCTCGCATCGTCGCCTCAGCGGGAGCGCGAGGAGCTGGAGCGGCGCCACGCGGCAGAGCTGGAGGCGGTGCGCGCAGAGTGCATGGCGACGCTGCGGGCGATGCGCCAGGACGCGCTGTCGGTGGCGGCGCGCTCGCCCCACCGGCCCGCGGCGGAAATCGCGCCCGCGGCCGCGGCGACGGCGCCGCACCTGGCCTGGGACACGACGCTCCTGCCGGAACGCGCGCGTCCGGCCACGGTCGAGCCGCTCAGCTGGCGATCGCCCGCATCCCCGCGCGTGCCGCCGGTGGCCGCGGCGGCCGCGGTGGCGAACTCGCCCGTGACGCCGCCGCGCGCCGCGGCTGCGCCTGCTGCCGGCGGGACGACGGCTGCCACGTCGCGGCTGCAGCGCACGCCGAACGAGCAGCTCTGGAGCGTGTATGTGATGGCATGGAGAGCGCCTCGGCGGGGTGCGGAAACGCGGTGCTGGGTCTGACCTCCCTGCCGCGGGCTTGATGCAATGCGCCTCGGCTCGCAGGGTGTTTGACGGCCTCAGCACGTCCGACGCCACGTCAATGGCTGCGAGCCGGCGGCGGTGACCCCCCTAACGTTATTCTTGAATGGGCTGTACAATAGCTGTGTACAGGGATGCGTGTACTGTATCAAACGAGGAGCGGCGAGTCGAGGTGCGCAAAGCCGGCGGCCACGCCGCCTTCGTCGACGTTGGCGCCCTTCGACCGCACCAAGTGGCCGCCGTCGTGGTTGGCCACGACCTCGTCGCCGTTGCTGACCAGCGTCCCCCACGCCCAGCGCCCACGTTGGGCATCATTAGCTGCGGGGAACGAGCCGAGCGGCCTGTGGCGTCGGGCGCGCACCTGACAAAGACGCCGTAGATGCCGAGCTCGCTGACCACGTCCTGCTCGGTGACATGGCCGCCGCGCAGCAACCAGCCGCGCTGCTCCGGCGGGCGAATGCGATCCATGAGAATGTACGCGCGCTGCTCCTGCGGCGACAGCTCCCGCAGCAGGCGCGCCACGTCGTCGTTGTAAAAGTTGTTGCCTGCGCGGCGGACCGCACAGCCGGGGCGCGTTCCCAGTGCTTAGCCAACCAGGAGTCCTGGCTCCCACCGCGCCTAGCCCGCGCGGCGTACCGCCGCCTTCGCGCTGCGGCTTGAGGACAAAGTCGCGCGGGCGCGCCAGCGCCTCCGCGATGGCCGCCGCCGCCTCCGGGCTGCCGTCCAGCGGGTAGAGCCCCGTGAAGCAGGAGCGCAGCAGCCGCGCGTCCTCTGGCGTGACGAAGCGCTCCAGCGCGCCAGGCCGCGCCAGCACCTGCTGCACCTTCTTCATGCCTGCGAGCTGGTACGCGGCCGTCGGGCACTTGATGGCCAGCGACGTCTCCAGCTTCAGGCGCGCCGCCCACTCCTGCGTACGTCACCCCCCGCGGGCGTTCCTGGTCGCGGTGGTGAGCAGGTCGGTTCGGTTGGGCCGCACAGCCGGCACGGCGGCTGGCGCACCGCGTCGGTCGGGTAGTCCGCGGGGCCGTAGCCAGCGCGGAAGTAGGCCACGGCCACCTCGCGGCCACGGCTGCAAAGCCGAGCGCAACCCCCGCGCGCATGTCGCGCGGGCTGTTAGCCGCCGCGAGGGCGTGCGGGGGCACGGGAGCTGGGGAACGCCGTACATGAACAGGCGCCCGGTCGCCGCGTCCACCTTGCCGTCGCGCGCGATCTCTGCGAGCGTGCACCGCAGCACGTGGATGCCGTGCCTGCGCCGCGCGACGCACCCCTTGCGACGCCGTTCGTGCGTCAGCACACCACGGGTCTGCGTCGCCGTTGCGCGCGCCAGACCCGTACTGCGTGGTGAGCCGGTCCTGGATCCAGCGCTGGTCGTAGGCGTTGCGCTCGTTCGGCTGCACGACCATGACTACCACCGCCCTGCGCACATGCGTGCCCCGCTCGGCAGGACGCCAGAGTGCGCTTGTGAGCCTGCGGGCCACGTCGCGTCTCCGGCACCGCGCCCCGCGGACGGACCGCGGCTGCTGGTAGAGCGCCCAGGCGGTGGCGATGCCGTCGGCGAGCGCCGTGCCCGCTGCGTTGGGCGGCAGGCGGTCCAGGACGTCCGGCCGGTCCAGGCACGCGCTGCGGACGAGGTAGCGGTGCAGCTCGCCCACCTTGGCCGACAGGCTCGAGAAGGACGACGCGATCGTGTTCAGCTCGACCTGCTGCAGGACCGGCGGCGCGCCCGGCGACGACGGCGCGTGCAGCAGGTAGTCCGACCGGTGGAGGCCCAGCACGACCGGCTGGCGGCGCCGCACGCGGCGGCAGGACAACGACCAGGCGTGAGAACGGCCGCCGCCCCCCCCCCTCAGCGTACACCCTTCACGGCCCTGTTGGTGTACACGCACCTGGCGAATGCCGGTCTTGGCGGCGTGGGCCTCCGCCTCGACGTAGATCTGGTGCAGGCGCGCGGTAAAGTCGTCGACGCCGGCGAGGCTGGCGACCACCTCGTCCAGGAACGCGCGGTCGCGGCTCACGGCGTGCACCAGGCGGTTGAACGCCGGCTGGAGCGCCCGCGCGTGCTCGAACGCGGCGCGCGGGAACGGCGTCGGCACGAGGCTGATCGGCGCGTGCGTCGCGAGCGGCGGCGGCGGCGCGCCCGGCGCCGCTGCGTCCTTGGTCGGCGGCGGCGGCCGCACGACCAGGCCGTGGCCGATCGCCCAGTCCACGGCCTCGGCCACGACGTCCTCCAGGGCCGGCGTCGGGTCCAAGGGCGGCACGGCGGCGCCCGCCATGGTGCCCGTACCGGGGGGGGTCGCTAGGCGATGTCGCCCGCCGCTGCGCCGCCTGCTGACAAAGAGCAATGACGTCATCGGCGACGGCCGACCGCGGCAGAATCGCGGCAGAATTAAGTGGAGCGCGGGTAGACGCGCGCCAAATTTGGGGCGGGCGAGGCGGGGCGCCGCGGCGGCGCAGGATGGACGTCGACCGGACGCTCGTGGTCGTCGACGCCGCGTCGGCGGCCGCCCTGCCCGAAGTGGGCGTCGGCCTTGGTAGGGCACCGACCGTTGTAGGGGGGGGCGCCCGGAGCGCTGCGGCTGACGCCGCCCGCGTCTGCGTCGTGCCCCTTGCGCTGCCAGCGACCCGCGATGGCAAGTTCACCCTCGGCAAGCGCGGCCCGGCGACGCTCCTCGAGGCCGCCGTCGAGTACATCCGCATCGCCAGCGACGCCCACGGCCACGACGCGCAGGTGCGCACGCGCACGCAGAGATCGGGGGGTCCCGCGGCGCTCTAACCCGCCACTGACCGGGTGCGCAACAGAGTGTCGGCTTCACCCGAATGGCTAGGTTGCGCTCATGCTGGCGGGCACGCCGTGCCACCGGGTGACCGAGTGGACCGCCGGCGAGGGCGGCGCCCTCGCGCAAGCCGTCCGTGCGCTCCAGCAGTCCGGCGGCGCCGCTGGCGCGCCGCCCGCGACCTCGCTCACCGCCGTCCTGCGCGAAGCGGTCGAGGTGCTCGGCCGCTCGGCACATGCGGCCGCAGGGCCGTCGCGGCCGGCCACGCGCGCCCAGGGGCGGGCGGCCGCCCACGCCGCGCGTGCGGCGCCCAAGCACAACCGCGTCAGGCTGGTGCTGGTCCAGCCGGCCGCGACGTGGTTCCGCGACCCGGCCACCCCGCTCGAGTGCGTGGCCCGACGGCGCGGCCGGAGCTGGCAGGGGCCACGGCGCTGACGCGCTCTGTGAGGCGGGTGCAAGGAGCGGAGTCGCACCAGGTACGCTCACACGCAGTCTCTGGAGGTGGGCAACGTGGCGGCCGTGCTCCACCGTCTCTTGGCGGAGGCCAACGCTGCCGCGGCGGCGGCCCCCACCGACGGCCGGTACGAGTGCGCGGGCGCCGCGACGGCGAGCCGTCCGCGTGGGCTCACCCCCAGGCGCGCTTCTCCTCCTCCTCCTCCTCCTCCTCCGCCCGCTGCTCGCCTCGGACGGCGCGTAGCGCGGCGGCCGGCCCGCTGCCCATTGAGCACTGCGAGCTCGTGCTAGTGCCCGTGCTGCCCGACGTCGGCGACGCGTGGCGCTGCAGCGTCCACCCGGTAGGCGCTGCAACCCGCTGCCCTGGCCGGGAGGCGATGGCACCCGCTCACGCTTGCCCTCTCCGGCCGCCGCCATCCCGCCATGCGCAGGTCGCGGCGCCGCTCACGGTGCGCGTGCAGCCGGCAGCGGTGATGGACGCCGTGCCCGCCATGCGCCTCCTCGCGCAGGCGCACTACCACCTGGCCCCGCTGGTCGTCGAGGGCATCCCCATGATGGTGCGTGGAACGGCACGCCGTGCGTCGGCGCTCCCGCGCTAACACCGGGAACGGTGCGCGCGGCGGTGCGTCGGCGCGATCGCAGGAAGAGGATCAGCGCCGCGAGTTTGCGGTGCCGCTGCTGTTCTGCATGGACGGGTACCGCGAGCTGGTGGACTGCACGCAGACGAAGGAGGACGAAGACGCGGAGAACGCCGCGGCGGCGGAGAACAGCCAGGCGGTGCTGGATCTGCACGACGGCGCGCAACGGGTGCCGGACAGCCTGCGCCAGCTCGGCTGGGCCCTGCCGCGCCGGCCCGTGCGGCTCCGGTGGTCGCACGCGGTCGACGCCGAGAGTAGGTTTAGGCACACGCCGAGGAGCGTTGCGGGCACCCCGGGTGGCTTACGGTCGGCCGTCGGCACGACGATGCCCCGGCGGGGTCGACCTCAGGTACCCGCGCCGTGCAGGTGTCGCCCATGTCCTCGCACCGCATCACCCCGGTTGACGTACGATGTCGATCTGCGCGAACGACTGGGAGCATGCGCGTGTCGCCTGACGCAAAGCTACGCGGGTGAGTTGGCCGGTTCCAACAGCCGACGGGCCGGGCCACCATCTGCCTCACCAAGTACCTGCTGGACGGTAGGGGACGCTCCAGCCTCGAATACAGGACCAAGGGGGGGCGCGTTTCCTCACGGAAGGCGCATGTTTGGCGGTTTTGTCGCAGGGCGGGTACAGGCCACGCGGTCCTCTGCACGCCGGGCCTCAGCCGCGTGCCCCGACACGCGCAGTTGTCGCACCGGCTCACGGCCCACCACGGTTCGCCTCCGACGCGCAAGCAGCGCGCCGTGCGCGTGCTCTGACCATTGCGACCAATGCAGTGTCCGCCTGAACCCCCGTGCAGGCGAACTGCATCTGCACGTGCTGGTCACCGACGCGGTCGCGCTGCCCGCGCCATCGGCCGCCGCCGTTGCCGCGGCGGCGACGCCGGACCTCGTACCCGACTTTGAAGAGCTTGTGGTGCGCCACGACGTGTCGGCGCTGCTGGGGCTGCGGCCGACGCAGCCCGTGGCGCCGCGCAGCCGCCCGGTCGCCCTGGAGGCCGGCGAGCCTGTGCCCGCAGGTTGGTCGTTGCAGCCGGGCTGGGCGCTTCGACGAGCGATCTAACCGGACAGCGTGCCATTCTCGTCCCGGCGCGCGCAGACGCGGATGGCGCGCACCACCGGCTGGTCGACGCGACGCGCGCGTGGCTGGGCCAGCCGCCGCTGCGTATGCTCGTTCGCTTGGCGCAGGCACCGGCGGCCGTGCAGGCGGCCGAGTACGCGCACCGGCTGCGCACGCTGATCGCCAAGCCCACGCCGACGGACGCCGACGCCGACACCGCCGTCGGGGTACGTGGGCGAGCCGCACCCAAGGCTACAGGGCCGCTGTTCTGAGTGCATGCGCTGGTGTGGTTGTGCGTGACGGCTCCGTGGGTCCGCCAGCTAATGAAGATGCTCAACCAGCGCATGGCCAAGGCCGAGCTGGAGGCTGCCGGCGAGGCGGTCGGCATGTACGACTGCATTTCATCTCGGGGGCCACCCGCGACTTTGTGACATTAATGACGCGCGTACTAGAGCGCCTTGGACTGGTTAACCAGACCCACGCCCGTCAAGCAGTTTTGGCAGGACATCGTGACGCTCATGGACCGCTACCAGAGCCCGCTACGGGAAGGCAAGGTACAGTGCGGCCAAACGGCTTGTGTGACATTCCCCAGGCGGAATGCCCAGCTCATCGCCGTTCGTGGCGCTTTTCGCAAACACACATCGTTGGTCAGGCCGGAAAGCAACTGGACACGGTGCTGCGCGGGCTCGGCCTGGCAGACGCGCGGCCACCGATCGTGGGCGTGTCGCTGCGGGCGCCGCCGGCCATGCCCGCTGCCACTGGCAGCCCCGTGCCGCCCCAGGCCGCCCTCGCACCCGGACCTGCCACGCCGGCGCCGGGCGACCCGCCCCCGGAGAAGCCCGCCGGTGCGCGTCCCGGCTGCCCTGCAGTCGGCGCTTACTGCGCCTATTCTGGCGACTTACTGCGCTGATTCTCCAGGATGGCCGTGTTCCCCTACCTGCAGACAAGGTGGAGCGAGCGGACGGCCCGAAAGCGCCGCCCGGCAGCAAGCCGTACCTGGTGCCGCAGCTCCTTCCGTCGGCGCCGATCGATCTGGGGCCACCGTCCTCCGTGTTCCACCAGGTGTGGGCGGGCCAGCTCGAGCGGCAGCAGCGGTACGTCCTGCCGCGGCCGTTTGCGTCCGAGCTCGCATCCTGCTGCTGACCACCCCGACCGAGCCACATCCTCGGCGTCGCATTCCAGCAAACGCGCCCGGCCAGACTTTGATGGGTACGCTGCCGCGAAGCAGGCCAGCACTTGAAATGTAAAATGAGTCGCTGTACAAAAGTTGTACAAAGTCGTCTAAAGATGATGCCCACCGGAGGGAGGAAAAAACTTTGATCTTTACAGCCCAGCCGGCTTCTGCTGGGTGGTGTCGTACTTTTGCATGAGGTCCCACTGGCCGCTCTCGTTCTGCGAGAACGCGTAGCCGCGGTCGCGGCGCGTGCGCTGCGATAGCCGCACCAGCTGGCTCTCCCGCGCGAGCTCTTGGAACTCGGCGCGCTTGTGCGGGTGCTGCTCGACGGGGAAGTAGCGCTCGATCTCTTGCACAATGACGTACGGCGACGGGCGCCGCACGCGCGTGAGGCTGCCGGGGCCGCGCCCCACCCCGCACCGCCGCGCCGCTCCCGGGTTAGGCCGCAGCCATACCGCCGTGGGAACCCCCCGCCGCGCGACGTACTAGTCGTCCACAAAGGCGCGGCCCATGCAAATGATCGGCACGATGATGAGCGCCAGCCAGAATGTCCAGGACGAGAAGAGCACCTGGGTGATGCCGTAGATCTGGTCGCCGTAGCCGATCACCGGCGACGCGGCGTCGTAGACCCATATGTACAGGAGCCACACCGCCAGGCTGCCCCACACGGCGACCGCGGACCAGACGGTCCACGAGTCCGTGATGAGCGCCGCCTTGAGCGTGACGGTCATGACCACCATCGAGTACAGGAGCGTGCTGAACCACCTGCGGAACGCCGTGCACGACGTGCACAATGGAAAACCAGCGCACGCCCACGGTAAGCGGCCCAGCCGTCCCTGCCTCCCCCGGCGGCGGCGGCTCGCGCTACGCACCACATGCCGCCGTTGAGGCCAGAGGCGAGGATGATGTCGCCGCTGCAGAGGATGACGCCGGCGAGGAAGATGATGAGCGAGTGGCCGATCGCCTCGAGCGTCCACACCCAGAACAGGCGCGCGTTGAAGACGCACCCCTGCTGCCCGTCGCTGTAGAGCTCCGGGTAGAGCAGCAGCGACTCGGGCGCGAGGAAGCGGTCAAAGATGCCGATGGTGAGCGGCGCGAGCGCGGTGAAGAGGACGTTGTACAGCGAGATGGTCCACTCCTCGTAGGCGATCTGGCCCGAGAAGCCGTTGGCCCACGCGAACCAGAACTGCACCATGTACAGCGCGATGTTCTTGTAGAAGCAGTAGAGGATCAGCTTGGCGAGGCGCCGCAGCGACCACGCGCCGTGCACGAGGAGCAGCCGCTGGAGGAAGCGGAACTGCGCGATGGCAAAGTCGGCGGAGCGCGCCGCCTGGAGACCCTCCTCGCCGCTGATGCCCACGCCGATGTGCGCGGCCTGGATCATGCCGACGTCGTTGGCGCCGTCGCCGATGGCCAGGGTGATCTTGTTGAGCCGCTTCTTGATGAGGCGCACGACCAGCGCCTTTTGCAGCGGCGAGACGCGGCAGCAGATCACCGCGCGGCACCGGCGGCCGAGCTCGACAAAGAGGCGCGACACCTCGGGCCGGAGCGCGTAGGTGAGGCTCTGCCCGTCGATGATGAGCGCGAACGCGTCGGGCGTCTGGCCGTGGTTGGTGATCATCTCCTCGACGGCGGCGAGGCGGTTCTCCAGGAACTTTTTCGTGTCGAGCAGGCTGGCCTCGTTGCACACGATGAGCGACATGCTGTCGTTGAGCAGCCGGCACGAGTGGCCGATGTTGATGGCGGTCTCCTGGCGGTCGCCGGTCAGCACCCACAGCTTGATGTTGGCCTCGGCGAGCAGCTGGATCGTCTCGGGCACGCCGGCCTGGAGCTTGTCCTCGACGGCGCTCGCGCCCAGCAGCTCGAGGTTGATCTCGATGAGCTCGGCCACGCTCATCAGCTGGTCGTCGCGGTCCGTGAGCGCGGCCGCCGCGGCGTCGTACTCGACCTTCCACCGCGCAAATTCGTCCTCGCTCAGCTCGCGCTTGGCGAAGCACAGCGTGCGCAGGCCCATCACCGCGAACGCCTCGAGGTGCGCCACGGTCTCGCGCGCGTAGCGCTGGTTCGGGCCGAGCCGCTCCATGATCACCGTGTCGGCGCCCTTGGTGTACAGCACGACCTTGCCCTCGGGCGTGCGCACAATGACCGACATGCGCTTGCGCGTGCTGTTGAACTCGAGCACGGCCAGGATCTCGTACTCGCGCTCCTCGCCGAGCATGCGCACCGTGATGGAGCGCGGGCGCCGCACCAGGAACGTGTAGCCCAGCGCGGCCGCGCCCTTGACAAGCGCCGCCTCGTCGGGCGACGACGCCTGGTACCGCACGCCGCTGGGCGCGCGCGGGTCCAGCTCCGGCACAACGGTGTGGCAGACCGCCATCATCTCGCAAAACTCGCGCACCGTCGCAGCGTCCACGGCGGGCGGCGCGCGCGCACCAGCGTCGGCGGCGGCATCGGCGTCGACGTTGGCCAGGGCGCCGTGCTCGCAGAGCTGGCGGACCCAGTCGACCGGCGCCTCGGACTGGTCCACGGGCGGGCCGGTGTCCTGCGCGAGGTCGGGCGGCTGCTCGGTGAGCTTGATCATGCGGTTGGACCGGTGCCGCTGCTCCACAAAGGTCGGCACCGCGGGGGAGCTGCCGCTGGCGGCGTCACCCGCGGCCGCCGACGCCAACTCTTGCAGCTCGATCATGCTGCTGCTGCCAGCGTCGCCGCCGCCGCCGCCGTCGGCCTCGTCCTCGTCCTCGTCCTCCTGGCGGCCGTACAGCGGCGCCGCTTCGGACCGGCCGCCGCCGCCGCCAAAAAGGCCGCGCCGGCCGCCGGGCCCGCGGCGGCTCGCCTTGGGCATCAGCGCCGCCGTGGACGCCGCCGACGCCGGCGTCGCCGCACCACCGTGGCCGTTGGCGGCCGCCAGGCTGGCGCTGCTGTTGTGGTTGCTGCCGCCGGCCTGCATGGCGAAGCGCTGGCCGGCGATTGTCGCCTTGAGCAGCTCCATCTTGTTCTCGGTCAGCGTGCCGGTCTTGTCGGAGAAGACGTACTCGACCTGGCCGAGCTCCTCGATGAGGTTGCTCGTGCGCACGCGCGCAGGCGTGTCGTTGGGCGCGTGGTAGAGCTCCAGGTCGCTGTTGATGAGCAGCGCCAGCACAAACTTGACCATCTCCATCGTGACGATGAGCGAGATCGGGATGAGGTTCTGGTAGAGGATGATGAAGGTCATGAAGCTGTAGAAGAACTGGCTCACGTAGTCGCTCTTCACCTCGGCCGCCGTCCAGTCCAGGTACCACACGGCGTCGTTGGTGGTGTGGCCGATGTAGACGGCGTTCCAGATCAGGCTGCCGACCGCCGAGACGAGCGCGAGCACGACCAGCAGGAGGAACATGAAGACGATCTGCCGGTTCGTCACGCGCTCCACGTTGGACCGCTTGGTGGGCGCCTTTTGCGAGTTGCGCGCGAGCTTCGAGTCGCGGCCCGTGAAGACGACGACGCCAAAGATCCAGCGGCAGTTGCGCAGCTGCGCGCCGCGCAGCAGCAGCTGCGTCGGGCCGAGCGGCAGCACGGCCTGGCCGGCACGCTCCAGCGTGCCCTCAAAGGTGTAGAGGCTGTTGTTGGGCTGCTCGCAGTGGATGGTCGCGCCGCGCAGCGAGGCGACCTGCTCGTGCGTGACGAGGTGCGCCGTGTCCGGCAGGCTCTGCTTGACCTTGAGGTTGGTCTCGCCGTCGAGGTTGGCCGTCTCGACGTACGCGATGCCGTCGGGCTCGGACGACGCGAGCAGGACGAGGTCCGCGGGGAAGAAGCCGTCCGTCTCCACGCGCACGATGTCGCCGACGCGCAGGCGGTACCACTCGACCTCCTCAAAGCCGCGGTCGCCCTCGAGCCGCTGGACGATCCGGTGGTTCACCGCGTAGTCTTGGCGGTGCCGCTTGACGTCCTCAAAGACCTCCTTCACGGCGGTGAACGCCAGCACCACCAGCAGCGGCGTCATCGTCGTGAACGGGTCCAGCGGCGACACGCCGGGCACCTGCTGCAGCAGCACGACCAGCAGGAAGAAGGCGTTGGCCGCGCGCGAGAACTGCTCGTAGAGGAACTTGGGCAGGAACGTCACGACGTTGTACTTGGACGTGGTCAGGCCGTTGTGGCAGAACCGCGGCCGCGCCCGCGCGTTGGCCGCCGGGTCGTCCACCACGACACGCCGCAGCACCGGCGGGCCGGCCGCCTCGCTACCGTCGTCGGCCGCGCCGCCGGGCGGTGCCAGGCCCAGCTGCGCCTCCAGCACGGCCCGCCAGCGGCGGAGCGTCCGCCGGGCGGCGGCCGTCCAGCTGGGCGCCATGGCAGCCGGTCGGCGCCCCGCCCAGCCCCACACCCCCCCGCGCCCGGGCCTTCACAGACGGCGCCCAGCTTTCCGCCGCATAGCTACGTAGGCCAGGCGCATCAAGGCCCTCGTGCAGCCAACGCCGGTCAAGCCGGTCCGAAGCCGGTCACAACACCTGGCCGGTTCGTCCACCTCGTCGTCCCCCGCGTCCTCGTCCTCCTCGTCCTCGTCCTCCTCGTCCTCGTCCTCCTCGTCCTTCTCGTCCTCGTCCTCGTCCGCGTCCGCGTGCGTCGCAGGCGCAAACCGGTTTCGCGCCATCTGCTAGGGTTTGGTCTAGTGCCAGCGACGCATGATGTCATCGGTCACGCCGCGGCGCGATCGCCGCCGGCCGCGACGGGTCGCGCGCGGGGACAGTGGACGGCGGGCGGCGAGCGCCGGCATGGGCGCCTGGCAGTCGACCGGCGCACACGCGCGAACTGCTGCGACAGCTACGGACAGCTGCAGACAGCTAGCCGGCAGGGCGACGGGGACCGTCGGCGGGCTGGGACGATGTGAACGAGTGCTGTGATAGTCACCACTGTGCATGCGGTGCAATATGTACACGTAAGGTACACGCGCTGTCTGTACAGTGCACTATGTACACGGGGGGGTCGGGGGCAGCTTCAGGTGAGCGCCTCGACGACGTCGCCCAGCCGGTTCAAGTAGATGTACGCATCTGATGCCATGCGCGCCAGAGGCCCACGGTTGCATCACGTCAGGTCACTCAGTCAACCCGTCGCCGACGCCCAGCGCCCCGCCACGCACCGACACCGTGGCCCGTTAGCGGCATTAATTGGAGGTCGCCGCCAAAGTACCGCGCGTACTGCGACGCTCCCCCCGGGCAGAGTCCATCGTCAACGGCGCCGTTAGCCCCACGAAGGCGCCACCCACGCGTCAGTCTGCCAAAAGAACGTACCAACCGCGACATCGGCAGGCCGTAGCCAAAGCCGGCCATGGGCAGCTGCCGGGCAATGTACCGCTGCTCGGCTGAGAGCGGCGTCGCCGTCGTGTGCGAGTACGACCAGATCCGCTTCATGTCGCTGCGCGCGATCCCGCCGCCTTGGTCCGACAGCTTGATCGTGACCTCCTGCGCGAGACGCCCCCGGGGGGTCCGGAACCCGGCGGCGCTCCTCCTTAGTGTCAGGCGGCCGCTCTCCGCACGAGCCGCGCGTGGCCGCCGGCCGCACCTCGCCGCCAGCGGCGACCAGCACCTCGACGTCTGCGCACCGCGGCGCGGCGCAGCCCGCGGCGGGAAGGAACGAGGTTATTAGTTTCATAGACGCCGCACGGGCACACGCGCAAGGCGTACCGGGACACTCGCGGCCGTGCTTCAGGTGGTGGTGCTCCACGGTGGCGCGCAGCGAGTTCTTGAACAGCTCGAAGCACATGTAGTAGAGCACCGACGGCACGTACGGAAAGACGATCTTGTCGGAGCCGTGGTAGTTGACCTGGGTTGGAGCTCCACGCGCTCGACGTCCGACTCGGGCACGGGTGAGCGCGGGCGTCGCACGGCGTGGCCCGGCGCGCCTGGCCAACGGACCTTGGGCGGCACGACCGTCGGGTAGGTGTGCAGGCAGATGTACCGCGCGTGGTTCGCTGCGCGCTCGATCACCTCGCGGATGTTGCACGTCGGCGCGACCATGCCGATGTGGCCCTCCTGCGACCCGCTGCTGAGCGCTGCCGGCGCCGTGCCGCCCACGCGGAGCCGCTCCGCCCAACGTTGGCGACCAGACCCGCGCTCCACGCGGCCCCCGTCGGCGCGCGGCCTCACCGATGTGGTGGTTGATGAGCAGGCGGATCCCGATGCGGCCGCGGTAGAACGGGTCCAGCCACTCTTGCAGCTCCAGCTGGTCCGGCATCCCGGCCTCGCGCAGCTCGCGGCGCAGCTGCTGGATGCCGGCCGCCATGTTCACCAGGTCTGGGCGGCGGCCGCCGCGGACCGAGCAGAACGCGGGCGTTCCGTCAGCCCTCGTCCGCCGACGTCTATGCGCCCCGCGGGCTGGCGCCGCACCGCTCTCGTGCCGCGCGCGGATGTTGATGAGCAGGTCGAGGAACGAGTCGCGGCCGTAGGCGTAGTCGGCCATGGTGGCGGGGTCGTTGAGCACATCGCTCAGCGAGTCGGAGAGCTTGCGCAGGTCCGTGCTCCGGAACAGCTCCTTGGAGCGCAGCGTGCCGAGCGTGTAGTCCAGCAGGCGGGCGCGGTCGCCCGTGTTGCTCAGGGCGAGGCTCATGGGCGGGAACTGCATGAGCTCCTCGAACGATGTCAGGTAGTTGGCCGACAACCGCCTGATGCTCGGCTGGTCCGGCAGGCCGAACGGCATGCGCTTCAGCTCGAGGATGCGCCGCGCGAGCCGGATCGTGAGCTCGTTGTGCACAAAGATGGACGACAGCAGCAGCGCCTTGTTGGACGGGTGGGCGCCTGCGTGGCGGGGGCCAACGGGGCGGCATTGGGCGGGCAGCGCAGCGGCCGGGGTCAGGCCGAGGCAGCAGCCGGGGTGCCCCGCGGCCAGCCCCGCCCGTACCGTGCTTGACAAGATGCCGGATGGAGATGGGCGTCGGCTCGAGGGCGGCGCAGTTGCTGACGGCCTCCTTCAGGTGCTTGAAGGAGCGGCCGAGCCACATCGTGCCGGGCGCCGTGCTCGGGCGGCCGCCGGGCCGGCCCTGCCCCGGACGGACGGTGCTGCTGCTCACCGCGCCGTGGCCATGCAGCTGGACGCGCCCTGCAGCCCAAACGAGAGCAGACGCGTGCGGCCGCGGGCCCGCCCCGGAGTCCGTCCGGTGTCCTCGCGTGGGTCGTGGCGGCCGGCCGCGTCGCCGCGTCGACCCGCCGCGTCGCCCTGTCCACACAGTGCGGAAGCGTCGTAGCCCAAACCCTAACCCAAGCAGATCCCGAACCCATGCGTCGTCGCTGGCAAAGTCGGGCCCTATAGGGCCCTATCGGGTTTGGTCTATGGACGCTAAAGAGAACTCGAGCGCCAGGCGCCACAGAATACAGGGCATTCCATCGACCATGGCACGCACGCATACAGCGCAAGGTGCCGCATGCAGAAAGCCTTCTCGTACATTACCTTGCGTAGAGGTTGAACGTCGAGTTAGCCGGCACAAGGTCGAGTCACTAAGAGGATTCTACAACCACCAGCTGCGCACGGTACGTAGCGCAGAACGGTTCCCCCGCATCCGCGCGTGTGAGTCATTGGGCCCGCGGCATCGCGGCATGGAATGGCGCCGCTTGCCGGGCCGTACGTTTTGCACCAGACTCCGAGGCCTCACCGTCGACAACGGCTAGCTCGCCGCTGCATGGTGGCCGGAGCTCGAGTTTGTATGAGCAGCCAGAAATCGGCGGTTCATCATTCTATCTATCGTGGATTTGGCCGTCTGGATTGGCTGGATACTGCTGGCGCGTGCCGTCCATAAAAGCGCTTACTGAGCGAATAGTTTGGAAACCTTCAGATGGGTCAACCGTCTGGTTAATTGTTTCGGAGTGTATGTCGATCGAAAGGCTGCCCCCGCTCAGCTCCGCCGCGCATGGCCCGCTAACCATAACATCAGCTAGGGACGACCCGGTGGCTCTCTCATTGCTGTTCGCTGTAAGACCGGACGGCCGGATTCCCCGCCACCGCATGCGTATCCCCGACTCGCTCGCGTACGCCGCACACGCACCGCCGTGCAGCCGCCGGAACATTCATGACGTCATCGGCCTTCGCCGCGAGCTGAGGCTTCTGTGCATCGTCGTCGCACGTCGCGTCGCGTTGTTGCTGGTCTATAGTGCAGCAGAGCGTGCTGGAGCGTTTTGCCCTCGTGGAACACCGGCGCAGCGTCGGGCGAGGGCCGCGTGCAGCTACGATGGCGCTTGCCGCATCCCGGCTGCTCCGATGGCCCGCGGGCGTCGGCGCCCGCCGGTCCGTCGCCACGACCACGGGCGCCCGGCAGCAGGCCGCGCCAGCGGGCGCGCCCGCCCAGCCGGCAGGCGGCGCCGCGGCCAAGTCGAGCAGCTTCACCAGCGACTACGGTACGGACGACGGTACCCGCGCTGGCTCGACCCGTCGGCCCCGGCTGACCTGGACGCCCGCGACGCCCGCGACACCCGCCACGTCGGTTGTTCGGCCCGGCGGCCAGACTGGCGCAAGGTGGCCGTCGGCGCGGCGCTGGGCCTGGGCTTCTGGGTCGGCAGCCTGTCGCTCGCGGGCAACTACCAGCGGTCGGAGGCGCCGTTCGTGCGCAACGTGGTCTTCATGCTCCGCCACGACGCCGAGGTCCAGGAGCTGCTCGGCGGGCCCGTGCGCGCCGGCTTTTGGTACCGGGGCACCTTCAACGACCTCAAGGTGTGGCGGCACGCGCGGCTGGAGAGTGCCGGCCGGAGCAGGAGGAGAAGGACGCTGATGCAGGCGCGCGGTTGGCTCGGGACTGGTTGATGGGGATCAGGGCGTCGCCAAGCTGGACTTTACCCTGAACGGGTCGCAAGGTTCGCCCGCGCGCCAACACTTCCTAGCGCAAGGTGGACGGCCGGAATTGCTAACGCGGCCCTGCCGTGTCGTGCGGGCTCGGCTGGGGGTTGGGCAGCGTCTGGCGACGTGCACATGGAGGCCTACAAGCGCCACGGCGGCGAGTGGAGCATCCGGT
>Ga0180216_1001069_pt1 | contig 25331 bp, 22 predicted proteins | sample eDN3rd37CBELigMG_FD_128879 | JGI IMG/M metagenome (GOLD analysis project Ga0180216, IMG submission 128879) | Enriched Miracle-Growth compost microbial communities from Emeryville, California, USA - eDNA 3rd pass 37_C BE-Lig MG (version 2)... ... | reverse complement strand
GCACGGGCTCGCCCGGCGGCGTGATCGACGGCGCATGTTCGGTCATCGGCGCCATGGCGGCCACGACGCGCTCGGGCGGGAAGGTGACGATCACCTCGGTACCGATGCGCAGCTTCGACTTGAGTACGAACGTGCCGCCGTGCAGGTCGACGAGGCTCTTGGCGATGGGCAGGCCGAGGCCCGCGCCTTGCTCGGCCGATTTGATCGAGTTCGAGCCCTGGCCGAACGAGGCGAGCACGATCGGAATCTCTTCTTCCGGGATGCCGGGGCCGGTGTCCTTCACGCTCATGTACTGGCCGCCCGAGGCGGTCCAGCCGACCTTGAGCCAGATCTCGCCGCCCTGCGGCGTGAACTTGATCGCGTTCGAGAGGAGATTGAGGCAGATCTGGCGGATGGCGCGTTCGTCCGCCCAGAGCCGCGGCAGGTCGTTCTCGAACATCTCGTGGATGGTGATACCGCGGTTGGTGGCGCGCAGCTTGAGCAGATGGTGGCAGTCCTCGACGGTGCCGGCGAGGGATACCGACTCTTCGTTCAGCTCGTAGCGGCCGGCCTCGATGCGCGAGAGGTCGAGGATCTCGTTGATCAGGCCGAGCAGATGCACGCCCGAATTATGAATGTCCGAGGAGTATTCCTTGTAGGCGGGCACGGCGTGTTCGCCGAACACCTCGGTCTTCATCACTTCCGAAAAGCCGAGGATGGCGTTGAGCGGCGTGCGCAGCTCGTGGCTCATCTGCGCGAGGAAGCGCGACTTGGCGATGTTGGCCGCCTCGGCGCGCCGGCGGGCTTCGTCCGAGATCGCCTTGGCCTGCTCGAGCTCGCCGATCAGCGCGTCCTTTTCGGCGCGCGCCTGCAAGGTGGCGAGCGTCGTCGAATAGAGCCGGTGCGCCAGCACTGAGAAATAGCCCTGCGCCGTCACCGCCATGGCGGCAAGGATGTAGTTGCGCAGGCCGCCGTGCAGCACGAAGTCGAGCGCGATCGCCGCCGTGACCGGGAAGGTGGCCGCGACCGCCGCGATCGGCAGGCTCGACGACAGCATGCTCGATACCGCCACGACCAGCAGCATCACGAACAGCATGAAGGTGCCGGAGCTCTCGTCCACGCCGACCGGGTGGATGAGGATGAACATCCAGGCGAGGCCGTAGAACAGGTCGAGCAGGATGAAGCGCAGCCGCCAGCTCGCGACCACGACCTCGGACGGCGGCATCTTCAGGAACTGCTTGCACTTGGCGATGATCGCCGCGTGAATGACCAGAACGCCGACGGTCCAGGCGACGGCGGTGACCGCGCCGGTCCACACGCTCGACAGGGCGCCGATGGTCGCGACCAGCAGCAGGATGACCAGGCCGGCCGACAGCCGGTTCTGGGCGTATTGGCGCAACAGCTCGACGTCGAAGGCCGGACGCGTGCCGCTCGAGGAGGTGAGCCGGTCCCGCGCCTCGCGCACATATTGCGCGGCAAGCCGGCGCTGCACCGGCGATGTTTCCGGTGGCCGGGCGGTCAGGTCGGGCTGTTCGCCAGGAATGGGCATGAGATGGAGGAACTGTCACGCAATGAGCCAGCGCACACCGTCCCGCAAAATCCTTAAGGCCAACCTTAAAGCAGCGCTAAAAACCCTGGTTAACCAATCTTAACCGCCCTTTACTCCGGTTCAGACGCGTGGTCGTGTGCGGCCCTTGGGTCGAAACCGCTTTTGGGAGTCCGGGATGAAGCTCTACGACAGCAAGATGGCGCCAAACCCGCGCCGCACCCGCATTTTCCTCGCCGAGAAGGGGATTTCCGTGCCGACCGAGCAGGTCGACATGATGAAGATGGAGCACAAGACGCCGGAATACACGGCGCTGAACCCGCTGCAGCGGATGCCCGTTCTCGTGCTCGACGACGGCACGGTCATCACCGAGTCGGTCGCGATCTGCCGTTATTTCGACGTCCTGCAGCCGGAGCCGCCGCTCTTCGGCGTCGGGGCCAAGGAAATCGCGCTGATCGAGATGTGGAATAGGCGGGCCGAGCTCAACCTCTTCAACTGCGTCGCCCAGGTCTTCCGCCACAGCCATCCCGCCATGAAGGAGCTCGAAGTGCCGCAGGTCGCGGACTGGGCCGAGGCGAACCGGCCGCGCATCGGCGAGTTCCTGCGCATCCTCGATGCCGAGCTGAAGGACCGCCCGTTCGTCGCGGGCGACCGCTTCTCGGTGGCGGATATCACCACGCTCTGCGCCGTCGACTTCATGCGGCCGATCCGCATGCCCGTGCCGGACGACTGCGTGCATGTGAAGCGCTGGCATGCCGACGTCTCGGCGCGGCCGAGCGCGAAGGCTTAATGCGCCGGCGTCGTCGCCGCGTGCAGACATCGGGTATACCCGATGTCCGCCACCTAAAGTGCTCAAGTCGGCTACAGCCGAATTGAGGCGGGGACCCATACGCCGTGAACGCTCGATAGACTGCGGAGCATGGGTCCCGGGCCTCCCTCGCTTCGCTCGTTCGCCCGGGACGACAGCCCCTCGGTACGCGACATGAAACTGACCATTGTCGGCTGCGGCGACGCCTTCGGTTCGGGCGGACGCTCGAATACCTGCTTCTGGCTCGAGACGGCCAAGGGCACGATCGTCGTCGACTTCGGCGCATCGGCTTTGCCGGCGCTGAAGGGCCTGGCGCTCGATCCGAACCGGATCGATGCCATCGTGCTCTCGCATCTGCATGGCGATCATTTCGGCGGCCTGCCGTTCCTGCTGCTCGACGGCCAATTCCTGTCGCGGCGCGAGAAGCCCTTGCTGATCGCCGGGCCGCCGGGCACGCGCGCGCGGCTCGACGCGGCGCTCGAAGTGTTCTTCCCGAAATCGACGGGCACGAACTGGCGCTTCCCCTGGCGCGTCGAGGAAATCGCGGTCGGCGTCCCGGCCGACGTGCTGGGCCACGCGCTCGTCACCGCCGAGGTGATCCACCAGTCCGGCGCGCCCTCGACGGCGTTACGGCTGTCGGACGGCGAGAAGGTCTTCGCTTATTCGGGCGATACGGAATGGACCGACGCGCTGCTGCCGATCGCCAAGGGCGCCGACCTGTTTATCTGCGAATGCTACGCTTATGCCGGCTCCAAGATCTCCGGGCACATGACGTGGGAGATCATCAAGGCGCGGATGGCGGACTTCGGCGCCAGGCGGATCATGGCGACGCACATGAATCCGACCGTGCTGGCGCGCGTCGATGAGCTGCGCGCCGCCGGCGTGCTGGTCGCCGACGACGGGCTGAGGGTCGACATCTAGCGCCGCTTGCGCGGGCAAAGACGGTGATTTGCTCTACTTGCGATCCAGCAGCGCGATCAGGCTAGACGTATCCCAGCGCTTGCCGCCCATCGCCTGTACCTCGGAATAGAACTGATCGACCAGCGCCGTGACCGGCAGATGGGCGCCGTTCTTGCGCGCTTCGCCGAGGCAGATGCTCAGGTCCTTGCGCATCCAGTCGACCGCGAAGCCGAAGTCGAACTTGCCGGCTTCCATCGTCTTGTAGCGGTTCTCCATCTGCCAGGACTGCGCCGCGCCCTTGGAAATGGTGGCGATCAGCTTCTCGATGTCGAGGCCGGCCTTCTTGGCGAAGTGGATGCCTTCGGAAAGGCCCTGCACGACGCCGGCGATGCAGATCTGATTGACCATCTTGGCGAGCTGGCCGGCGCCGGGCGCACCCATGAGGTTGCAGGCGCGCGCGTAAGCCGCGATCACCTTCTCCGCGCGCTCGAAGGCGCCGGCATCGCCGCCGCACATCACGGTGAGGACGCCGTTCTCGGCGCCCGCCTGGCCGCCCGAGACCGGCGCGTCGACGAAGTCGAAGCCGCCGCTCTTGGCCGCGGCGTAGAGCTCGCGCGCGATCTCCGCCGAGGCGGTGGTGTGATCGACGAAGAGCTTGCCCTTGCCCATGGCGGCGAAGGCGCCATTCGGGCCCAGCGTGACCTCGCGAAGGTCGTTGTCGTTGCCGACGCAGCACATCACGACGTCCTGGCCTTCGGCGGCGGCTTTCGGCGTCGGCGCGGCCTTGCCGCCGAACTGCTTGACCCACTGCTCGGCCTTGGCCGCGGTGCGGTTATAGACCGTCACCTCGTGCCCACCTTTGGTCTTCAGGTGCCCGGCCATGGGATAGCCCATCACGCCCAAGCCCAGAAACGCCACTTTCGCCATGTCGCTCTCCTTCGCGAGATCTATGCCGCGGGACCTTACTCGATCTTGAGGTTCAAATCCTTCGCCAGCTTTGCAAAGCGCGCGTCGTCCTCGCGGATGCGTTCGGCGAACTTGTCCGGCGGCATGACCAGCGGCTGCAGGCTGCCCGACACGTTGATCTTCTCGGCGACCTCCGGCCGGACGAGGATGTCGTGCACCAGCTTCTGCAGCTTGGCGACGATCGGCGCCGGCGTGCCGGCCGGCGCGAACAGGCCGAGCCAGATGTCGACGGCATAGCCGGGATAGGTCTCGCCGATGGTCGGCAGATCGGGATAGCGCTTGGAGCGTTCCTTGCCGCTGGCGGCGAGCGGCCGCAGGTTGCCCGCTTCGAACTGGCCGGCGCTTTCGCCGCCCGCGAACACGATCTGCGTGTCGCCGGCGACGGTCGACTGCATGGCGGGCGAGCCGCCGCGGAAGGTGACGTTGAGCAGCGTGAAGCCCGCGCGCTGCTTGAGCTGCTCCATGGCGAAGAAGTGCTGGCTGCCGACGCCGCCATTGGCGAAGGACAAAGGCGGGTTGGCCTTCTTCGCGTAGTCGACGAACTCCGACAATGTTTTGACCGGCACCTTCGGGTTGACCGCCAGGATGAACTGGTTGGTCGCCACCGTGCTGATCGGCACGAGGTCCTTCATCGGATCGAACGACATCTTGGCGTAGACGTGCGGGTTGATGACGATGCCGCTGTCGGCCGCCAGCAACAATGTATAGCCGTCGGCCGGCGCCTTGGCCGTGACTTCGCCGGCGAGGTTGCCGTTGGCGCCGCTGCGGTTCTCGATCACCACCGGCTGGCCGAGCGACTCCGACAGATAATGCCCGAGGAGGCGCGCGACCACGTCCGGCGCGCCGCCGGGCGGGATCGGCACGATGATCTTGATCGAACGGTTCGGATAGTTGTCTTGCGCGGCGGCCGGCGTGCCCCAGGCGAAGCACGCGGCCAGAGCGAAGGCGAAAAATTGACCCATCCTCATTGTATTTCCTCCTTGATCGTTTCTTTTTTTATTTGGCTTCGAGCGTGGTCTGGTCGGCTCTAGGCACGGCGTTTGGCCCGGCGTACCAGATAATCGAAGTTGATCGCAAACTGCTCCGGCCGGCTGATGTCGTGCTTGAGCTTTTCGATATCGGCGCGCGGAAATTCCGGCGCCGGATCGCCCGCGGCTTCGGTCAGCAGCTGCACCTGCGCGGCATTCTCCAGCATGATCGCGCCGATGACTGTTTCCGCGACGCTGGCGCCGACCACGACGATGCCGTGGTTCTTCAGCAGCACCGCGCGATGGGGCCCCAGCGCCTTGGCGACGCCCGCGCCCATATCGGTGGTGCGGATCAGGTTGATCGTGTCGGTATAGACGCCGAGATTTTCGAAGAAGAGCGCGCCGGGCTGGCTGTAGGCGCGCATCGGCCGACCGGTCGCGGAGAAGGCGACGGCGTTGGTCGGATGCGTGTGCAGAATGCAGTTCACGTCCGCGCGCGTCTTGAAGATTTCCGAATGGATGTAGACTTCGCTGTGGCGGCGGCTGGTGCCGGCGACGACATTGCCGTCGAGATCGATGGTGAGAATGTTCTCCATCGTGATCTCGTCGAGACCGACGCTGTGCGGCTTCATGAAGAAGAGCGAAGGGTTGTCCGGCAGCCGGAACGAGATGTGGCCGCGCGTGAAATCGTCCTGACCTTCGCCGACGAGAACTTTGCCCGCCCAGATCAATTGTTGCTTTATCTCGTCGTGGGTCATGCCGCTCGCGTTTCCTTGTGGTTGGGCGCACGGTGCGCCGGGGTCGGAAACTGACACGTGCGCGGTGCTTCGCTCAAGCCCGCATCGGCGCAGGGCAACATTGACGAAAGAGCCGTCTCGCCTATGGTGGCGCTGCGATCCCGACCGACAGTTAAGGAACAGGCCGCATGGCGGTGACGAAGGAACAAGTTCTCGCGGCCCTGGCGACGGTGAAGACGCCGGGCGTCGAGACGCTGGTGGATGCCCGTGTGCTGTCCGACGTGGTCGTCAGCGACGGCAAGGTATTTTTCTCCATCACGGTGAACGCGGCCGACGTGAAGGCGTGGGAGCCGGTGCGTGACGCGGCCGAGACCGCGGTCAAGGCCGTTCCGGGCGTCGTCTCGGCGCTGGTGGCGCTCACCGCCGAGCGCGGCGCCGGGGCGGGCGCCGCGAGCGCGCCGCAGCAGGCGGCGGCGCCGAAGCCCGCGCCGCACCAGCATGCTCCCGCGGGCGAGCGGGCGCAGTCCGGCATTCCGGGTGTCGATGCGATCATCGCGGTCGCCTCGGGCAAGGGCGGGGTCGGCAAGTCCACCACCGCGGTCAATCTGGCGCTCGGCTTGCGCGATCTCGGCCTCAAGGTCGGCGTGCTCGACGCGGACATCTACGGTCCGTCGCTGCCGAAGCTGCTCGCCATCAAGGAAAAGCCGCAGTCGATCGGCGGCAACCGCCTCAAGCCGATCGAGCGTTACGGCCTGACGGTGATGTCGATCGGCTTCCTCATCGACGAAGAGACGCCGATGATCTGGCGCGGACCGATGGTCATGTCGGCGCTCACGCAGATGCTGCGCGACGTGGAGTGGGGCAAGCTCGACGTGCTGGTGGTCGACATGCCGCCCGGCACCGGCGACGCGCAATTGACCATGGCGCAACAGGTGCCGCTCAAGGGCGCGGTCATCGTTTCGACGCCGCAGGACCTCGCGCTCATCGATGCGCGGCGCGGCGTCGCGATGTTCAAGCGCGTGAACGTACCGGTGCTCGGCGTCATCGAGAACATGAGCTACTTCCTGTGCCCCGAATGCGGCACGCGCTCGGACATCTTCGGCCACGGCGGCGCGCGCCACGAGGCCGAACGCCAGGGCGTCGCGTTCCTCGGCGAGGTGCCGCTGCACATGGAGATCCGCGAGAAGTCCGACGCCGGCCTGCCGGTGGTCGCGACCGATCCGGACGGGCCGCACGCCAAGATCTATCGCGACATCGCCGCCAAGGTGCTGGCGCAGATCAAGGGCGGAGGGGCAGGGCGTCCCGCGCCCAAGATCGTGATCGAGGCGTAAGTCCATGCGTCGGCACATAAGCGTCCTCATCGCTTGTGTGCTGATGCTTTCGGCGGGCGCCGCATCGGCGCGCGATATCGCGCCGGACGTCGCCTTCGCCCGCCAGATCGGTTTCATCCGCGCGCATATCGCGACCGGCGAGGACCTGGTGCGGCAGCGCGATTGGGCGCTGGCCTATCGCCACTTCATGTTCCCGGTCGAGGAGGTCTACGGCGCCATCCGCCTCGACCTGCGCACCTACAAGACGCCGCCGTTCGACGCCGCGCTCAAGACGCTGGCGCGCACCGTGAGGGCGCGCCAAGCCAAGCACTATGCGGTGGCTCTCGAGAAGGTGCAGGGGCCCCTCGCGGCGGCCGATGCCGGCCTGAAGGCGCGGCAGGCGGACTGGCCTTCCTTCGTCTTGCGGGTTGCGACGGCGATGCTCGCGGCGGTGCCCGATGAATATGAGGACGCCGTCACGGACGGACGCGTGGTGCGGCCGATCAGCTATCAGGTCGCGCGCAGCTACGTGTTCGAGGCGCAGCGCATGATCGACGGCGTCGGCGATGCGTTGCGCGCGAAGAACGCCGAGGCTTTCGTCGATCTCCGCGACAACCTGGCGCGGCTCAAAGGCGCGTTCGCGCCGCTGACGCCGCCGAAGGACGCGCCGGAGGCCCTTGGCGCCATCGCGGAGCGCGTGGCCCAGATCGAAGCGGCCGCCACAAAACTATAGGCGTACAAGCGTTTTTGCGATGCAGCAGTTCATGCTGCTCTGCACAAGCTACCAAAGGCCAATATCGGCCGTTAACGCGTTGCGCATACTGCAGCGCGCGTATACAGCGATTACAATCAAGCACGTCGCACAACCTGTAATTTGCGCTAACATCCTGCCAAGCCCGTCAGGTCGACGGGAGCCAATAAAAAAACCGGAGATGGACGTATGAAACGCCGACAATTCCTGGGGGCTGCTGGCGTCGGTCTTGCCGCCGCCGCCACCATTGCCAAGCCTGCGATCGCGCAGTCGATGCCCGAGCTGAAGTGGCGCCTGACCTCGAGCTTCCCGAAGTCGCTCGACACGATCTACGGCGCGGCCGAAGTGTTCGCCAAGGCGGTGGCCGAGGCGACCGACAACAAATTCCAGATCCAGTGCTTTGCCGCCGGCGAAATCGTGCCGGGCCTGCAGGCCGCCGACGCCGTGACCAACGGCACGGTCGAAATGGCGCACACCGCGTCTTACTATTACGTCGGCAAGGACCCGACCTTCAGCCTGTTCACCGCGCAGCCCTTCGGTCTGAACCCGCGCATGCAGACCTCGTGGATGCTGTTCGGCGGCGCGCTCGATCTCGCCAACGAGTTCTACAAGAAGTACAACTACATCGCCTTCCCGGCCGGCAACACCGGCACGCAGATGGGCGGCTGGTTCCGCAAGGAGATCAAGACCGTCGACGATCTCAAGGGCCTGAAATTCCGCACCGCGGGCTTCAACGGCCAGATCTTCAGCAAGATGGGCGCGGTGCCGCAGCAGCTCGCGGGCGGCGACATCTATCCGGCGCTCGAGAAGGGCACCATCGACGCGGTCGAGTGGGTCGGCCCCTACGACGACGAGAAGCTCGGCTTCGTGAAGGTCGCGAAGTACTACTACTATCCGGGCTGGTGGGAAGGCGGCGCCATGCTGCACAACTTCATCAACCTCGATAAGTGGAATTCGCTGCCGAAGAGCTATCAGGCGATCGTGCGCGCGGCCTCCGATCAGGCGCACACCTGGATGCAGGCGAAGTACGACGCCGGCAATCCGCAGGCCGTGAAGCGCCTCGTCGCTTCCGGCGCGCAGCTGCGCGCGTTCCCGCAGCCGGTGATGGAAGCCTCCTACAAGGCGGCGACCGACACCTACAACGAAGTCAGCGCCAAGAACGCGGACTTCAAGAAGGTCTATGAGAGCATGGTCGCCTTCCGCGGCGACGCTTATCTGTGGTGGCAGGTGGCCGAGCTCGGCTTCGACGCCTTCATGGTGCGCATGCGCTCGCACGGCTAAGCGCCGCGCTCTGTAACTCAGCTGATCGAGCCCCCGTCCGGTTTGCCGGGCGGGGGCTTTTTACATGGATGCCCTGGATTTTGTCCCGGCGGAGGATCATGCTGCGCCGGGGCACGCGAGAGGCCCGTCGAGGCCTCCTCGACAACAACGGTCCTAGGGAGCTACCCATGAAACGTCGGCAATTCATTGCGGCGCTGGGAGCGGGCGCTGCCGCTGCTGCCATCGCCAAACCGGCCATCGCGCAATCGATGCCCGAATTGAGATGGCGGCTCACGGCCAGTTGGCCGAAGTCGCTCGATACGCTGTACGGGTCCTGCGAGTCCTTCGCGCGCTACGTCTCGGACGCGACCGACGGCAAATTCCAGATCCAGACGTTCGCCGCGGGCGAGATCGTGCCCGGCCTGCAGACGCTCGACGCGGTGCAGAACGGCACGGTCGAGATGGGCCACACCGCCTACTACTACTACATCGGCAAGGATCCGACCTGGGCGCTGTTCTGCGCCGTGCCGTTCGGCCTCAACACGCGTCAGCAGAACGCCTGGTTCTACGAGGGCGACGGCCAGAAGCTGATGGATGAGTTCGGCGCCAAGTTCAACACCTACAATCTCCTGATGGGCAACACCGGCTGTCAGATGGGCGGCTGGTTCAACAAGGAGATCAAGGAGGCGTCCGACTTCCACGGCATCAAGATGCGCATCGGCGGATGGGCCGGCAAGACGTTGCAGAAGCTCGGGCTGATCCCGCAGCAGCTCGCCGCGGGCGACATCTATCCGGCGCTCGAGAAGAACACGATCGACGCCGCCGAATGGGTCGGCCCTTACGACGACGAGAAGCTCGGCTTCTACAAGGTCACCAAGTTCTACTACTATCCCGGCTGGTGGGAAGGCGGCACGACCAACCATCTGCAGATCAATCTCGCGAAATGGAACGCGCTGCCGAAGCATTATCAGTCGGTGATCAGGGCGGCGGCGGGCGCGGTGAACGTCGAACAGACCGCGCGCTACGACGCGCGCAACCCGCAGGCGCTCAAGCGTCTCGTCGCGCACGGCGTGCAGTTGCGGCCGTTCAGCAGCGCGGTGATGGAGGCGTGTCTGAAGGCCTCCAACGAAGTGAATGCGGAAACGGCGGCGACCAACCCGGACTACAAGAAGGTGCTGGAGTCGATGCAGGCCTTCCGCAACGACGAATATCTGTGGTGGCAGGTCGCCGAATATTCCTTCGACAGCTTCCTGATCCGCAGTCGCACCAGGGGCTGATCGGGGCGGGTATCCCGGGCGAGCGCATTGGTGGCGTAGGGTGCGCAAAGGCGCGCGCTCTGCGCGCCGTGCGCACGTGTGACTCTTTCAGTGTTGGGAAACGCCGCCGTGGGCACGGCGCTTCGCGCCTTTGCCCAGCCTCCGAAGCGGTTGCGGGATGACCGCGAAAAGCGTCAGCGCGGCGGGCCGAGATCGAGTGTCGGCAGGTCGATCTGCGGGATGTCGATGTTGACCTTGCTCGGGTCCATCGTCGTCGCCGTGCCCTTGTAGTGCATCACCATCGCCGGGAAGGCGATGACCAGCAGCACCATGATGATCTGGATGATCACGAATGGCACGGCGCCCCAGTAGATCTGGCCGGTGGTGACGCCCTCGGTGCGCTTGCCGGTCACGCGGTCGACGAAGGCTCCGCGCGGCGCGACCGAGCGCAGATAGAACAGCGCGAAGCCGAACGGCGGATGCATGAACGAGGTCTGCATGTTCACGCCGAGGATGACGCCGAACCAGATGAGGTCGATGCCGAGCCGCTCGGCCGCGGGCCCGAGCAGCGGAATGACGATGAAGGCGAGTTCGAAGAAGTCGAGGAAGAACGCCAGCACGAACACGAAGGCGTTCACGAAGATGAGGAAGCCGAGTTCGCCGCCGGGCAGGGACACGAGCAGATGCTCGACCCAGATATGGCCGCTGACGCCGTAGAAGGTCAGCGAGAACACGCGCGCGCCGATCAGGATGAAGACGACGAAGGCCGACAGCTTGGCGGTCGACTCGACCGCCTGGCGGATCAGGTCGAAGGACAGGCGCCGCTTCATCGCGCCGAGGATCAGGGCGCCGGTCGCGCCCATGGCGCCGCCTTCGGTCGGCGTGGCGACGCCGATGAAGATCGTGCCGAGCACGAGGAAGATGAGGAACAGCGGCGGCACCATCACGAAGGTGGTCTGCTGCGCGATGTGCGAGAGGAAGCGGAAGCCGAACAGGCGCGCCGAGAGATAGTTCACGATGGCGACGGCGAAGGCGAAGACGATGCCGAAGAACATCGTCAGCACGACATAGTCGGCGCCGCTCGTCTGCGAATGGCGCATCATGAACCAGCCGAAGGCGCCGCTGACCACGGCGAGGACGCCGAGCGAGACGAGGCCGCGGTCGCCGTTCGGTTCGCGGAAGCCGACCGCGTCGAGCGGCAGGCCGGGCGCGGCCTTGGGATAGATCATGGTGACGAGGAAGACGTAGAGCGCGTAAAGGCCCGCGAGCACGAGGCCCGGGATGAACGCGCCCTCGTACATGTCGCCGACCGACTTGCCGAGCTGGTCGGCCATCACGATCAGCACGAGCGAGGGCGGGATGATCTGCGCCAAGGTGCCGGACGCCGCGATCACGCCCGAGGCGACGCGCCGGTCGTAGCCGTAGCGCAGCATGATCGGCAGCGAGATGAGGCCCATCGAGATCACGGAGGCGGCGACGACGCCGGTGGTGGCCGCGAGCAGGGCGCCGACGAAGATCACCGCGTAGGCGAGGCCGCCGCGGACGGTACCGAACAGCTGGCCGATGGTGTCGAGCAGATCCTCGGCCATGCCGGAGCGCTCGAGCACGAGGCCCATGAAGGTGAAGAAGGGGATCGCCAGCAGCGTGTCGTTGTTCATCACGCCGTAGACGCGTTCGGGCAGCGCCTGCAGGAAGTCCGGCGCGAACTGGCCGAGTTCGATGCCGATCACCGCGAACAGAAGGCCGACCGCGCCGAGCGAGAATGCCGCCGGATAGCCGAGCAGCAGGAACAGCACGAGGGCGGCGAACATGATCGGCGCCATGTTCTCGATTACGAAGGCTGTCATAGGTTCTCCGGGATGCCCGCTGCGAAGGCGCTCAGCGCTTCTCGACCGCTTCGACGATGTGCTCGACTTCCGCTTCCAGCGTGCTGGTCTGGCTGGCGTGCGGGTCCGGGATGAGGCCGCGCATGATGGAGATGCGCTTGATCAGCTCCGAGATGCCTTGGACGAACAGCAAGGCAAAGCCGATCATCACAAGCGCCTTGGCCGGCCATTGCGGCAGCCCGCCCGCATTCACCGACTGCTCGTTGATCTCGTAGGACCGCAGGAAGAAAGGAATGCCGGTCACGATCATCACGACGGAGAGCGGCAGCAGGAAGAAGGCGTGACCGATGACGTCGATGCCGTCGCGCACGCGCTTCGGGAACAGGTTGTTCACGATGTCGATGCGGATGTGCTCGTTGGAGAGCAGGGTCCAGGGCGAGCACAGCAGGAACACCATGCTGAACAGCACCCACTGCAACTCGAGCCACGAATTGGAGGATGTGTCGAACACCTTGCGGACGATCGCGTTCACCGTCGACACGAGCACGGCGGCCAGGATCAACCATGCCACCCGGCGTCCGATCCACGTGTTCACCGCGTCGATCACGCGCGTGACCGGCAGCAATGCCCTTAGCACAGCGTCAAGAACGCCCACCTTGGTCCCCTCAATCGGCCGCTTGCGCCGGCCTTTTCGTTCGTCGTTAGCCCCCAGCGGCCGGCCTGGCAGCCGACCGCGCCAACTAATCCCGAACGCCGGAGCGCCCGTCAATGCAGAAGTTAGTTGAACATCGCGCGCACGTCCTGCTTGCGTCTTAGGCAATGCAGGCGGTTGCGCTGCACAAAAATAGCGGGCGCAAAAGGGTCATGCGGGCCGGCGATTAGCCGCCGGTCACGCTCATATGGCGCGAGACCGCGGGGCGATGCTGGCGGCGGTCGATGACGAAGTCGTGGCCCTTCGGCTTGCGGGTGATCGCTTCGTCGATGGCGGTGTAGAGGAGGTCGTCGCTCTCGGAGGCGCGCAGCGGCGTGCGCAGGTCGGCGGCGTCTTCCTGGCCGAGGCACATGAACAACGTGCCGGTGCAGGTGATGCGCACGCGATTGCAGGACTCGCAGAAGTTATGCGTCATCGGCGTGATGAAGCCGAGGCGGCCGCCGGTTTCCTTCACGCGCGTGTAGCGCGCGGGGCCGCCGGTGCGATAGTCGATGTCTTCGAGCGTGAAGCGCTCCGACAGGCGCGAGCGCACCAGCGACAAAGGCAGGTACTGGTCGAGCCGCGACTCCTCGATGTCGCCGAGCGGCATCACCTCGATGAGGGTGATGTCCATGCCGCGGCCGTGCGACCACGCCACGAGATCGGCGATCTCGTCTTCGTTGACGCCCTTGAGCGCGACGGCGTTGATCTTCACCTTCAGCCCGGCGGCCTGCGCGGCGTCGATGCCGGCGATCACTTTGTCGAGATTGCCCCAGCGGGTGATGGCGCGGAACGTGTCGGGGTTGAGCGTGTCGATCGAGACGTTGATGCGCTCGACGCCGTGTCCCTTCAGCTCGGCCGCATATTTCTCGAGCTGCGAGCCGTTGGTCGTCAGCGTCAGTTCCGACAAGGCGCCGCTCTTGAGATGGCGCGACAGCGACGACACGAGCGTCATGATGCCGCGCCGCACAAGCGGCTCCCCGCCGGTCAGGCGCAGCTTGGTGACGCCCTTGGCGATGAAGGCGCTGCACAGGCGATCGAGCTCCTCGAGGCTGAGCAGGTCCGCTTTCGGCAGGAACGTCATGTGCTCGGACATGCAATAGACGCAGCGGAAGTCGCAGCGGTCGGTGACCGAGACGCGCAGATAGGTGATGGCGCGCTGGAACGGGTCGACCAGCGCGCGTGGCCGCATGGTCACGCGTTGGCGTTCGAGTGTCGAGGTTCCGTCTATCGCTGCCATGGCTTCCACGCCTATTCCGCCCGCGCGAGTAACATATGAACTCTGGCCGATTATCACCACCCGGTCCAGGGCAGGGCGCGTAAACAAAAAAGCGGCCCGCGAACATGTCGCGAGCCGCTTCTCGTATCGAAATTGTGTGGGCTTAGCGCGTCGGCGTCGAAGGCCAGGGCGAGGAGCCCTGCGGCGCCGGAGCCGCGGCCGGCGGGGCCGCGGGCGCTGCCGGCTGAGCGGCGGCGGGCTTCGGCGCGGCCGGCTTCCTGGCCGCCGGACGGCGGCGCGGCGCGGGCTTCCTGGCCACCGGCGGCGCGGCGGTCAGTTCGACCACGACCGGGTTCGGCCGCAGCATCGGCGGCGAGCCGGTGTTCTCGACGATCTCGATGTTTTCCGTCACCGGCTGGTAACCGGCGAGGGTGAAGGTCACGGTCATCGGACCTGCGGTCGGCAGCGCGAGCGCGCACGGCGTCTGACAGGTCTGACCGTTCGACGTCTTGGCTTCGGCTCCCGGCGGCTCCGACTCAAAGCGGACAGTGTCCATGGTCGGCGCCGGCTTGAGCAGATCGCCCAAGTCGGAGCTTGACGTACACGCCGCCAAAGCAAGCGCGCCGCCGATAATCGCTATCACTCGATACATGTTCTGAAACCCGTCCACTCGAGCGATAGGATCGCTCGCCCGCCCCAAGGATACGGTCGAGGTAAAGAGGGTGCAACTCAGCACCCGTCATTAACCTTAACGCTGCTTAACCAAGCTCACACCGCGTGTTCAATGAGTCGAAATCATGGCGAAGATGGCCTTCGTCAACTGCGAATAGTGGCTAATCACGCGATCCGGCTCATATTCGGCGACCGGTCGCTCGCTGTAGCCGAAGTCTACCGCAATGACCGGCACGCCGGCGGCGCGCGCGGTGCGGATGTCGGTGACGGAATCGCCGATCATGATGGCGTGGCGCGGATCGCCGCCCGCGGCGGCGATGGTGCGATGCAACACCTCGGGATCCGGCTTTTGAATGCCGAAGGTATCCTGGCCGCAGATCGCGGCAAAACGGTCTTCCAGCTTGAGCGCGCGCAGCAGCAACAGCGACAGCCGTTCGAGCTTGTTGGTGCAGACGGCGAGGCGGCAGCCGCGCGCCGTCAGTTCATCGAGCGCATCGAGCAGCCCGGGAAAGGGGCGCGAGCGATCGGCGATGTGGTCGGTGTAGTGCGCGACGAAGTCGGTGAACAAGGACTCCAGCGTCGCCGGATCGGCCACGCGGCCTTCCGCTTCGAGCCCTCGCGCGATCATCACGCGCGCGCCGCCGCCGATCAGTGCGCGGGCCGGCTCATAGGGCACCGGCGGCAATCCCTCGCGCGCGAACACCACATTGAGGGTGTCCACAAGGTCGGGCGCGGTGTCGATGAGGGTGCCGTCGAGGTCGAAAACGATGGTCGGGGACGTCATGGCCCGATCGCTAGCCCCCCGGCGCTGCGCGTGCAAGGGGGCAAAACGGTACGGGAATGGTGCGATTTTCGGCTATCCTGCGGTAGCGATCGGGGCTAGATAGGCGGGCAAACGCTAGTCATTCGAGCATTAAACCCGTCCGATGAACGTAGAAGCCCAGAAGCGCGCCGCAGCCGCGCGCGCCGTCGAATTCGTGCGACCCGGCATGCGGGTTGGCCTCGGCACCGGATCGACCGCCAAGCATTTCGTCGAGCTGATCGGCGAACGCGTGCGCGCGGGTCTCGACATCGTCGCCGTGCCGACCTCCGAGGTGACGCGCGCCGACGCCGAGCGCCATGGCATTCCGCTGACGACGCTGGATGAAACGCCCGAACTCGACGTCACGGTGGACGGCGCCGACGAGATCGGTCCCGACCTGACTTTGATCAAAGGCGGCGGCGGTGCGCTGCTGCGCGAGAAGATCGTGGCGGCGGCGTCCGCGCGCATGATCGTCATCGCCGACGAGAGCAAGGCGGTCGAGACGCTCGGTCGTTTCCCGCTACCGGTGGAGATCGCGCCGTTCGGTTATGGCGCCACTGAAAAAGCTATCCACAACGCAATTGCCAGTCTGCAGGCACCGGGCTCCTTACCTTTGCGCCGGGGCAAAGACGGCCATGCTTTCGTCACGGACGGGGGCCACTGGATCATCGACGCGGCGCTGGGGCGAATCGAGGATCCCGCCGCGTTGGCGCGGGCACTGGCGGCCGTCCCGGGAGTGATGGAGCACGGCCTTTTCGTTGGCATTGCGCAGATGGCGATCGTTGCCGGCCCCGATGGCGTGCGGATCGTCGAGCGCTGAGACTTTAAGCGATATGGAGCGATAACGATGCATTTCATGCAAGCCACTCACCGCGGCGCCCGTTGGGCCATCCTGGCTCTGTCGCTGTCCTTCGCCGGCCCCGCGCTGGCGCAATCGCAGCCGTCGGCCTCCGCGATGGCCGCGGCCAAGGAGCTGATCAACGTCACCGGCGCGAACACGATCTTCAATCCGCTGATCGCCGGCGTCGTCGAGCAGGCGAAGGTTCTCTATCTGCAGCAGGACCCGGCGCTGGCGAAGGATCTCAACGACATCGCCTCCAAGCTGCGCGCCGACCTGGCGCCGCGCTTCACCGAGATCAACGACGAGGTCGCGCGTCTCTACACCACCGAATTCACCGAGCAGGAGCTGAAGGACATTCTCGCCTTCTACAAGTCTCCGGCCGGGCAGAAGCTGCTCGAGCAGCAGCCGAAGGTCGTCGACAACAGCATGCGGTTCGCGCAGAACTGGGCGAACAAGCTGTCCGACGAAGTCGTCGCCAAGATGCGCGACGAGCTCAAGAAGCGCGGTCACGCGCTCTAAGGCCGCGGCCAACCTTCTTAAGACGAGCGGCAGCGCCATGGCGGATTTCGACGTCGACCTTTTCGTGATCGGTGCGGGCTCCGGCGGCGTGCGCGCGGCGCGGGTGGCCTCGAGCTACGGCGCGCGGGTGATGGTCGCGGAGGAATACCGCGTCGGCGGCACCTGCGTGATCCGCGGCTGCGTCCCTAAGAAGCTGCTCGTCTACGCGTCGCGCTTTGCCGGCGAGTTCGAGGACGCGGCCGGCTATGGCTGGACGGTCGGCAAGCCGACCTTCAGCTGGCCGACGCTCATCGCCAACAAGGATCGCGAGATCGCGCGGCTGGAGGCGGCCTATACGGCGACGCTCGAGCGCTTCAAGGTCGAGCTCGTCAAGAGCCGGGCGGTGCTCGAGGATGCGCACACCGTGCATCTCCTGGCGACCGGCAAGCGCGTGAAGGCCAAGAACATCCTGATCGCGACCGGCGGCTGGCCGCATATGGGGCCGAACATTCCCGGCCTCGAGCACGTCATTTCGTCGAACGAAGCGTTCGATCTGCCCGAGCTGCCCAAGCGCATCGTCATCCAGGGCGGCGGCTATATCGCGGTGGAGTTCGCCTGCGTCTTCGCCGGGCTCGGCAGCGACGTGACCTTGGTCTATCGCGGCGAAAACATCCTGCGCGGCTTCGACGACGATGTGCGCGAGCACCTGCGCAACGAGATGCGCCTGCGCGGCATAACGGTCGCCTGCGGTCACACGGTGACGGCGGTCGACAAAGCCGGCGACGAACTCGTCGTGCATCTGTCGGACGCGTCCAAGATCTCGGCCGACAAGGTCATGTTCGCGATCGGCCGCCGGCCGAACGTGATGGGGCTCGGCCTCGACAAGCTCGGCTGCAAGATCCACGAGCACGGCGGCATCGAGGTCGACGCCAATTCGCGCACATCAATTCCGCACATCTACGCCGTGGGCGACGTCACCAACCGCGTCAACTTGACCCCGGTGGCGATCCGCGAAGGGCATGCCTTCGCCGACAACGTATTCGGCGGCAAGCGGGTCAGCGTCGATCACAGCAACGTGCCGACGGCCGTTTTCTCCGAGCCGGAGGTCGGCGTGATCGGTCTCACCGAGGCGCAGGCGCGCGAAACGCTGGACGTGGTCGACGTCTACAAGACCACCTTCCGGCCGATGAAGGCGACGCTTGCCGGCCGCCAGACCCGCACCTTCATGAAGCTCCTGGTCGACGGCACGACCGACCGCGTCGTCGGCTGCCATATCGTCGGCCCCGAGGCGGGCGAGCTGATCCAGGTGGTCGGTATCGCCGTGCAGATGAAGGCGACCAAGGCGGACTTCGACGCCACCATGGCCGTCCATCCGACGGCGGCCGAGGAACTGGTGACGATGCGGGAGAAGGCGGTCAGCTACAGCCGCGCCGCGGCGGAGTAGGGCGCTTGCGGCGCCCGCCGCTCTTGAATTGGCGGGCAAAGACCTGAAATTAAAAGACTTGTTGACCCCGGCCGCCGGCGGCGGGCCGGTGCGATGGTGCAATTCTGTGGCCTGATCGGCAGAGGGTGTGTATAACCCCGGCCGATCTTGGAGTGAGTGCAATGGCCGAACGTTGGACGCCCGATAGCTGGCGCAAAAAGCCGATTCAGCAGGTGCCGGAATACCCGGACCGCCAGGCGCTGGACGACGTCGAGAAGCAGCTTGCGACCTTTCCGCCGCTGGTTTTCGCGGGCGAGGCGCGCAACCTGAAGAAGCAGCTCGCGCGGGTGGCGCAGGGGCAGGCTTTCCTGCTCCAGGGCGGCGACTGCGCCGAGAGCTTCGCCGAGCACGGCGCCAACAACATCCGCGACTTCTTCCGCGTCTTCCTGCAGATGGCGATCGTCCTGACCTATGCCGGCGCCTCGCCGGTGGTGAAGGTCGGCCGCATCGCCGGCCAGTTCGCCAAGCCGCGCTCCTCGCCGGTCGAGAAGCGCGACGGCCTGGAGCTGCCGAGCTATCGCGGCGACATCATCAACGACATCGCCTTCACGCCGGAATCGCGCACGCCCGATCCGCGCCGCCAGATGGACGCCTACCGCCAGTCGGCGGCGACGCTCAACCTGCTGCGCGCCTTCGCCAAGGGCGGCTACGCCAGCGTCGAGAACGTGCATCAGTGGATGCTGCAGTCGGTGTCCGGCTCGCCGCAGTCCAAGCTCTATGCCGATCTCGCCGACCGCGTCTCCGGCGCGCTCGATTTCATGCGCGCCTGCGGCCTCGACCTCGCGGTCGATTCCACGCTCGGCACGACGGATTTCTACACCAGCCACGAGGCGCTGCTGCTCGGCTTCGAGCAGGCGCTGACGCGCATCGACTCCACGACGGGCGATTGGTACGCGACCTCCGGCCACATGCTGTGGATCGGCGACCGCACGCGCCAGCTCGACCACGCGCACATTGAATACGCGCGCGGCATCAAGAACCCGCTGGGCCTCAAGTGCGGTCCCTCGAGCAAGCCGGACGATCTCCTGCGCCTGATCGACATCCTCAATCCGGATGACGAGCCGGGCCGTCTGACGCTGATCGTGCGCATGGGCGCCGACAAGGTCGGCGAGCATCTGCCGGCGTTGCTGCGCGCGGTGAAGCGCGAGGGCCGTTCCGTGATCTGGTCGTGCGATCCGATGCACGGCAACACGATCACCTCGGCCTCCGGCTACAAGACGCGGCCGTTCGATCTGATCCTGAAGGAAGTGCGCAACTTCTTCGCCGTGCATCAGGCCGAAGGAACCCACGCCGGCGGCGTGCATTTGGAGATGACGGGCCAGAACGTCACCGAATGCACCGGCGGCGCGCGCGCCATCAGCGATGCGGAGCTCAATGACCGCTATCACACCGTCTGCGATCCGCGTCTCAATGCCGATCAGGCGATCGATCTGGCCTTCCTTCTGGCCGATCTGCTCCGCAAGGAGCGCGCCGGGATCGTGCAGCCGATGCCGGCGGTGGCCGGTCTTTGACCGTCCTCGCGCGGCCCCGGCACGCCGGGGTCTCAGATATGCGGGCCGCCTGATTGCGGCCCGCGAGGGCAGGCGATAAATCAAGCCTATGAACGCCCGCCCCACAGACCGTCTCGCCATCGCTGTCGCACAACTCAACCCGACCGTTGGCGATGTCGCCGGCAATACCGAGAAGGCGCGGCGCGCGCGGTCGGAAGCGGCGGCGCTCGGCGCCGACCTCGTCGTCTTTCCCGAACTGTTCATCGCCGGCTATCCGCCGGAAGACCTCGTGCTCAAGCCGGCCTTCCAGGCCGCTTGCCGCTCGGCCATCGAAGCCCTGGCGCGCGAGACGGCGACGCCCGGCCCGGCGATGCTCATCGGCTCGCCCTGGGTCGACGACGGCAAGCTGTACAATGCGGTGGCGCTGCTCGACGGCGGCGCGATCGCGGCGGTGCGCTACAAGGTCAATCTGCCGAACTACGGCGTGTTCGACGAGCGCCGCGTCTTCGCGCATGGCCCGGTGCCGGGCCCGGTGAACTTCCGCGGCGTGCGTCTCGGCGTGCCGATCTGCGAGGACATCTGGACGGAATGGGGCGACTACGAGGACGTGGTCGAGACCTTGGCGGAAACCGGCGCCGAGATCCTGATCGTGCCGAACGGCTCGCCCTATAGCCGCGCCAAGGATGAAGTGCGGCTCAACGTGTCGGTCGCGCGCGTGACGGAAAGCGGTCTGCCGCTGCTCTACGTCAACCAGATCGGCGGCCAGGACGAACTCGTGTTCGACGGCGCGTCCTTCGCGCTGCAGGCCGACAGCTCGCTGGCCATGCAGCTTCCGGCTTTCCGCGAGGCGCTCGTGCTCACCACCTGGTCGCGCACCGGCAATGGCTGGCATTGCGAGGCGCCGATCGAGACGATCGAGGAGGGGCGCGAGAGGACCGACTACGCCGCCTGCGTGCTCGGCCTGCGCGACTACGTCAACAAGAACGGCTTCCCCGGCGTCGTGATCGGCCTGTCCGGCGGCATCGACTCCGCATTGGTCGCGGCCATGGCGGTCGACGCGCTCGGCCCCGAGCGCGTGCGCTGCGTGATGCTGCCCTACAAATATACGTCGCAGATGTCGCTCAGCGATGCCGCCGCCTGCGCCAAGGCGCTCGGCGTGCGCTACGACATCGTGCCGATCGCCGATGCGGTCGAAGGCTTTCTCGCCGCCTTGGCGCCGGCCTTCGACAAGCTGCCGCGCGACGTCACCGAGGAGAACCTGCAGGCGCGTGCGCGCGGCACGATCCTGATGGCGATTTCCAACAAGTTCAATCTGATGGTCGTGACCACCGGCAACAAGTCCGAGATGTCGGTCGGCTACGCGACGCTCTACGGCGATATGAACGGCGGCTTCAATCCGGTGAAGGACCTCTACAAGACCGAGGTGTTTCGCTTGAGCCGTCTGCGCAACACGTGGAAGCCGGACGGCGCGCTCGGCCCAGACGGGACGGTGATCCCGGAGAACATCATCACCCGGCCGCCGACGGCGGAATTGCGCGAGGACCAGAAGGACGAGGACTCGCTGCCGCCTTACGCCGTGCTCGATCCCATTCTCGAGCGCCTCGTCGAGGGCGAACAGCCGATCTCGCAGATCGTCGAAGCCGGCTTCGATCAGGCGACGGTGACGCGCATCGAGCGGCTGTTGAACATCGCCGAATACAAGCGCCGCCAGGCCGCGCCCGGCGTGAAGGTGACGCTGCGCAATTTCGGCCGCGACCGGCGCTATCCGATCACCAACCGCTTCCGCGATCCCGGTACGCCATTGCCGAAACCCGAATTGTCCCTGGTCACGGGCAAGCCGACCAAGAACGACAGCTTCGATTTCTAGCGGCGTGACGCCGCGCGCATTGCTTACGATCGGGCGGCCGATGCCCCAACCTTTGCCCAAGCTGCAGCAGATCCCGCCCAACGTCGTGTCGTTGGGCGATTATGAAGAGCTGGCGCGCGAGCGCGTGAGCGCGTCGGCCTGGGCGTATCTGTCGGGCGGGGCGGGCGACGAATGGACCGTCGCGGAAAACCGCGCGGCCTATCAGCGCCTCACCTTGCGCACGCGCGTGCTCGAGGATCTTGGCGGCGGCACCACGGCGGTGGAGCTGTTCGGCCGGCGCTTCAGCGCGCCGATCCTGCTCGCTCCCGTCGCCTATCACCGGCTGTTTCATCCCGACGGCGAATTGGCCACCGTGCTCGCCGCCTCCGCGATGCAGACGGGGCTTATCGTCAGCACGCAGGCGACGACGCCGATCGAGGACATCGCGCAGCACGCCAAATCGCCGGTGTGGTTTCAGCTCTATGTGCAGCCGGACCGCGACTTCACCGCGGCGCTGGTGCGCCGCGCCGAAGCGGCCGGCTACACGGCGCTGGTGGTGACGGTCGATGCGCCGGTCGCTGGCATCCGCAACCGCGAGCAGCGCGCGGGCTTTGCGCTGCCGCCCGATCTCGACGCGGTGAATTTGCGCGGCATGCGGCTGCCGGCGATGCAGCCGGCGAACAACGACCAGCTGCTGCTCGGCGGGCCCTTGCTTGCGGCGGCGATGACGTGGCGCGATGTCGCCTGGCTGCGCTCGCTCACGCGCCTGCCGATCATCGCCAAAGGCATCATGACCGCCGAGGACGCGCAGCGCGCGGTGGCCGAAGGCTTCGACGGCATCATCGTTTCCAATCACGGCGGCCGCACGCTCGACACGCAGCCGGCGACGATCGAGGTGCTGGGCGAGGTCGCGGCGGCGGTCGGCGATCGCGTGCCGGTGTTGTGCGACGGCGGCATCCGCCGCGGCAGCGACGTGTTCAAGGCGCTGGCGCTCGGCGCCAAGGCGGTGCTGATCGGCCGTCCTTACGTCTGGGGCCTGGCGGCGGCCGGCGCGCCGGGCGTCGCCCATGTCATCCGCATTCTGCGCGCCGAGCTTGAGGTCACGATGGCGCTGTGCGGCTGCAAGGACATCGCCGCGATCGATAAGGCGCGTGTCAGGCGCGCGCCGTAAGCGCGCGCTCGGGTCTGGCGGAGTCAGCGGTCGAGTTCGGCCAGGAGGTCGTGCAGATCGAGCGGATGGGTGTACATCTTCAACGACCCATCCGGCATCTGCGGCCACTCTTCCTTGGGCCGGTCCCGGTACAGCTCGACGCCGTTGTCGTCCGGGTCGCGCAGGTAGAGCGCCTCCGAGACGCCGTGGTCGCTGGCGCCCTCGAGCGGGATCTTGGCCACGATCAGCCGGCGCAGGGCGTCGGCCAGGAGCTTGCGCGTCGGGTAGAGGATCGCGGTGTGGTACAGGCCGGTGGAGCCCGGGGGCGGCGGCGAGCCGCCTTTGCTCTCCCAGGTGTTCAAGCCGATGTGATGGTGGTAGCCGCCGGCCGAAATGAAGGCGGCGCCGCCGCGCTTGAAGGTCAGTTCGAACCCCAGGACGCCGCAGTAGAAATCGAGGGCCCGCTGCAGGTCCGCGACCTTGAGGTGGACGTGGCCGATCCGCACGCCGCCGTCGATCGGCGGCAGCTGGAGGGCGTTTTCGGGCATTTCGGTGGTGGACATGGGTGCTATCCCTGGCTGGCCGTGCACGGCTTTGCTACCCACATGTATGTCTTGCTTGCGCTAGGATAAAGCACCCTTTCCGTGGACCCTGCGATGACCTCTATGCCGCTGCCGACCTCCATTGACGCCACCGTCGACCTGCTGGCCAAGGCCGGCTACGTGGCGGACCGGTCCCTCGGGACGGTCCTCTACCTGGCATTGAAGATGGGGCGGCCGCTGTTCCTGGAGGGCGAGGCCGGGGTCGGCAAGACCGAGATCGCCAAGGTGCTGGCCGAGACGCTCGGCCGCAAGCTGATCCGGCTGCAGTGCTACGAGGGCCTCGACGTCTCCGCCGCGGTCTATGAGTGGAATTACGGCGCCCAGATGATCGCCATCCGTCTCGCCGAGGCGGAAGGCGAGGGCGATCGCGCCCGCATCGAGCACGACGTGTTCTCCGAACGCTTCCTCATCAAGCGTCCGCTGTTGCAGGCGCTCGAGCCGGACACCGACGGCCCGCCGGTGCTGCTCATCGACGAGATCGACCGCACCGACGAAGCCTTCGAAGCCTTCCTGCTCGAAGTGCTCGCCGACTATCAGGTGACGGTGCCCGAACTCGGCACCGTGAAGGCGCCGCATCCGCCGGTCGTCATCGTCACGTCCAACCGCACGCGCGAGGTGCACGACGCGCTCAAGCGCCGCTGCCTCTATCACTGGGTCGGCTATCCGGACGCGGCGCGCGAACTCACCATCCTGCGCACCAAGGCGCCGGGCGCGCCGAAGAAGCTGTCCGAGCAGGTGGTCGCTTTCGTGCAGGCGCTGCGCAAGGAAGATCTGTTCAAGGTGCCCGGCGTCGCCGAGACGCTCGATTGGGCGACCGCGCTCACCGAGCTCGATGTCGTCGCGCTCGATCCGGCGACCGTGTCCGACACGCTCGGCGTGCTGCTCAAGTATCAGGACGACATCGCCAAGCTCGACGGCAGCAAGGTGAAGACGCTGCTCGACGAGGTGAAGGCGGAGCTGAGGGCGGCGGAGTAGTCGATCGGACGGAGATGCAACAATCTTCGCTCATTCCCGCGAATGCGCAACTCCAGCGCTCGGGTCCCCGCTTCCGCGAGGACGAGCGGATAGGACACGAATAATGGCCGAAGGGCGTTTAGCCGAAAACATCCTCTATTTCGCGCGCGCGCTGCGGGCGGCGGGCATGCCCGTGGGGCCTGGCTCGGTGCTGGACGCCGTGCAGGCGCTGCAAGTCGCGCATGTCGGCAACCGCGAGGACTTCTACTGGACGCTGCATGCGGTGTTCGTGAAGCGGCACGAGCATTCGGTGTTGTTCGACCAGGCCTTCCGCATCTTCTTCCGCCGCCGCGGCCTGATCGACAAGATGATCGCCGCGATGCTGCCGGAGACCTTGCCGACCGCGCCCAAGGCGCCGGAGGCCGGCGCGCAGCGCATCCAGGACGCGCTGTTTGCCGCCGACAAGGAGCGGCCGGAAGAGCGCGAGGTCGAGGTCGACGCGCGCCTCACGGTCTCGGACCGCGAGGTGCTGCAGAAGAAGGACTTCGCGCAGATGACCGCGGCCGAGATCGCGCTCGCCAAGGACGCGATCGCCCGGCTCGCGCTGCCGCTCGACCTCGTGAAGACGCGGCGTCTCGCGCCGCACCGGCTCGGCCACATGATCGACGTGCGCCGCACTTTGCGCGCCAGCATGAAGGCGGGCGGCGCGGTGATCGATCTCAAATATCTCGGTCCGCGCGTCAAGGAGCCGCCGATCGTGGCGCTGCTCGATATTT